>ERZ857965.3045-NODE-3045-length-13126-cov-3.234565_pt1 | contig 13126 bp, 8 predicted proteins | sample MGYA00519758_ERZ857965 | MGnify/ENA primary metagenome ERZ857965 (study PRJEB31778, sample SAMEA3449381) | human gut metagenome | biome: human gut; feature: human-associated habitat; material: faeces | place: United Kingdom | collected 2010/2012 ...
CTGTTTCTGTTCAAAAGCTTCTGCTGCAAACTGCAGCGCCGTGGATGCTTCACCCTCAAAACTCGACTGCCGTCGGATTCCAAGAATCGCGCTGACCGCATCAAAAAGCCGTCCTGCACTGGTTGAAGCCACCGCATTGATCTTCCGGTCTGCCATGGTGAACTGTACCCTGCTTTCCTGTTCGCTGCAAAGACCCAGTGTTTCCATGATCTCCCATGCCCTTTTGCGATCTTTCGTATATCCGTAAATCATAGAGACCGCAATACGCCAGCCCTCTTTTGCAGAAGCATCGCCCCCCATCTGTAAAAACGGGGTAATACTTCCGAATCTTGTAAAATTCCCATAATCCGCCAGCAGGATCTCTCCGCCCCAGATCGTGCCATCCGTTCCATATCCGGTTCCGTCAAAAGCGACTCCGATGACCGGATCATGACAGTCATTTTCTGTCATACACGATAATATGTGTGCATAATGATGCTGCACTCTTATCACCGGATATCCAAGTTCTTCCGCTACAACCGTAGAATTGTATTTTGGGTGCAGATCACAGACCACAACCTGTGGCTTTACTTCCAGCAATGTCTGAAACCGGTGTATTGTCTCCTGCAATGCCTTTACCGTTCTTAAGTCCTCCAGATCTCCCACATATGGTGACGGATAAAACCTGTTGTCCACACCTATGCAAAAGGTATTTTTCAATTCCCCGCCAACCGCGAGCACCTGTCCTTTCCAGTCTGCTTTTGTCATAAACGGCAGCGGTGCATAGCCTCTGGAACGCCGGATCATGTACGGTTCATTTCTGTAAAAATCCATCACCGTATCATCTGCCCGTATCCTGATTTTGCGGTTATGTGACAGCATCGCATCACACAAATGGGATAATTCGGCAACAGCTTCCTCATCCTCACGACAGATCGGTGCACCGGAAGTATTTCCACTGGTCATCACCAGAAGATCCGGCATCTCGATACCATCATCATACTGAAAAATCAATAACTGCACCGGTGCATATGGAAGCATCACACCAACTTTTGGATTGTTCGGTGCCACCGAAGATGCCAGCCCGCCATCGCTTCGTCTGTCCAGTAACAGAATCGGTTTCTGATGTCCGGTAAGAATCGCCTCCTGCTCCGGCGTCACCACACATTCCCGTTTTACAACCGATTCATCTTTTGCCATAACTGCAAAGGGCTTGGCCGGGCGGTTTTTTAATGTTCTAAGACGGCAGACCACTTCTTCATTTGTAGCATCACAGCACAGATGAAACCCTCCGATTCCCTTGATTGCTACAATTTTGCCTTCACGAATAAGCCGGCGTGTATATGTAATTGCGGCACGTCCCCGCTCGGGTCTGCCGATCAGATACACCTGTGGTCCACATTGGTTGCAGCACACCGGCTGCGCGTCATACCGCCTGGTTTTCTCATCCGTGTATTCTTTTGCACAGTCCGGGCACATCGGAAACTCTTTCATACTTGTGCGTTCCCTGTCATACGGCAGAGCATCCAGAATCGTAAGCCTTGGTCCACAGCAGGTGCAGTTGATAAACGGATGCAGATACCGTCTGTCTTTCGGGTCAAACATTTCTGCCTTGCACTCATCGCAGATTGCAATATCCGGGGAAATAAAGATTTCCCCTTTTGTTTTTTCACTTTCGATAATGTCAAAATGTTCAAACTGTTCTGTTGTATCTGCGGTGATATTCTCTGTATTTATCTTCAAAACAGCCGCACGCTTCGGTGGATGTTCTTTCAGACTGTTTAAAAATCCTTCGATCTGTTCTTTTGTCCCCTGTGCATAAATTTCCACATAGGGTCCTTTATTGCAAACAGTTCCGTAAATTCCATGGTTTGTCGCATGGCGGCTTACCGTTGGCCGGAAACCAACACCCTGAACGATACCGTATACCCGGATGCGCCAGGTCATCTCATTCTTATACACACTTTTCTCCAATCGTACACGCCCTTATTGCGGGTCACATCTTACAAGACAACCGGCAACTGTTATCTCATCTCTGCAAGATGCCCCGATACCGCAAAATGTATCGTATCCACAAAGATTCCGTCAAATTCCGGTGTCATACGCTTCATACATGGATCAGCGTAAATCACATCATATTCCATGTTTTCCACCAGCCTTATATAATCTTCTTCATCCCGCAGATGCAGATCTGTGTCACTGCAAAGCTCTGGCTTTATCATAAACCAGCTTGCAACTGTCACCTTTGCATCCTTTGCTTTTTTTTGTATCTCTTCCCGGATTGCAGATCCGATCACCTGCTGCTGTACAATAAGTACCTTTTTCCCATGATAATCCATATCGTAAACCAGTTCATCCACCAGCGGATAGCCTGTCTCGTACGGTGTTCCATATGTTCGTTCCAGATATTTCGCTGCCTCTAAAGCAGCCGGCGATACCACGATATTTTTTTCCACATTGGAAACCGATTTTACATCATCAAGTCCATTTCCCATTCCAAAGCAGACAGCAGTTTTTCCTTCTACCGCAAAACGCTCCCGGATACGGTCTGCTGCACGCAGATCGCTGATATCCTGTGGTGTCATGCCAAGTATCCCGATTCTGCCCAAAATCACGTCTTCTTTTTCACCTGCAAATACCAAAAACAGTTCCTTCCAGGCTTTTTCTTCCCCCTTGTCATACAATTCCATTCCATCCGTATCCACAGTCAGAATCGGAAGATCCACTTTTTTCTCCGTCATACGCTTTAAGGCATGGTAATCCGTTCCGATAACGGCCGGAACCGGCGTCCCGATAATCGCTGCAAACTTTGCATCCAGTTTTGTCACGGCATCTGCAAGCTTTGCCACCAGCCTGTCATCACGGCCGAGAATTGCATCCATATCGCGAAGCCCTGCACTAAACAGTGCGCTTTTGCTCTCAAACCACCGCGGCTCATCAAATCCACAGATATTTCCGGTACAACCACCGGCATCGCAAATGACGATAATACCGCCAAATTCATATAATACAGACACAACCCCGGACTGATCCGGCGCAAAAGGTGTCAGATATTTTCTCAGTCCTCTCATTGTGTTATACCTCCGCCAATGCCTCAAACAGTCTGCGCACACCGGCATAACCGTATGGCTGCCGTTCTTCATTCCAGAGCACATTGGAACATTCTTTATGATAATAGCCGGCATCTTTTCCTATGGTCATATTGACGCCGGACTGACTTTTGTCATAATACAGCATGGTCGGTTCCAGATTGGAAAAAACTTTCGTATCCGGACTGATTTTTGCCAGTTGTTTTACATAGACAAAGTTTTCACCGGATAATGTTCCATAAATCTCCGACACACGAAATCCATAGTGTACCAATGCAAGTGCCAGTTCAAACGGATCTCCGTTCATCCATTCTCCGACGGCAAATACTGCATCCGGATGTATTTCCCGGAATTTTTCTACCGCCTCCTCTGCTGCCTTACGCGGTATTTCATCCTCAAATTCCACACCCAGTGCAGCGGCAAAAGCACGATATTGACTGGCAATTTTATCGATCTGATATAATCTGCGCAGCTCGATATATGGAATTTTCAGCCGGTCATGAAAATCCTCTGCCGCAAAGCGCGCTTCCGGATGCAGTACCAGATTAAAATTTGCTTCCGACATGGTCTGATACTGTGCATAATCCTTGCACCTGGAAATCTCATGGATTGTTTTTACTCCTGCCCCATGAAGCAGATCATACAGCTCACAGTCATCCGTAAGCGGTGAAAAATATCCCAGTAAATTCACCACGTTTCCTTTTTTCTTTTTCGGTTCCAGCAACGAATAAACGGACTGCCGCACATGCACCATCGGTGGTTTTCTGCCCTCTCTGGTCAGTGCATACATATAACATGGTCTTACCGGAACCCCTGCATATTCCTCTGCCTTGTGACAGACACGCTCCATATCCGTGCCAAGCAGCGCATCCACACAGGTAATACATATCATCACAACAGACGGCTTTTTCTTAAGTCCTTCGCATATTTCCGCTACTGCCTTAGGGATCTTTTTCAGGTGCCTTCCGGTCACAATATCCGTCTCATCCATCAACAGATAATAAAAACGGTCCTGATAGGCCCGCATCGAACTAAGCACCGAGGTATTGCGGCCACAGCATCCCGGAGACACGATCAACATAACAGAATCCGGAACCGCCAGACCTGCACGTTTGACACCAAATCCTTCTGCTCCCGGAGAATTGAATGCCAGCGTTGCAGGGGAACTGTAGATCAGATGTGTATGGGAAATAAGCTGTCTGGGAATGTTATTTTTTCCAAGCTCATCCAGCTCTTTTACCGTACAAAAATATGCTTCCTGTCTCATGCGTTTTCCTCTTCTTTCCATAACAATGTGGCAAGATCAAAGAAACATCTGCTGATTTCAGAGGCCGGATCTCCTTCAATCACAGTCTTTCCCTGCTCTTCCCAGTGAATAATTTCATTACTTCGCGGCACTTCTCCCACAATCGGCACCCCGATCTTTTCTGAAAATGCCTGTACTTTTTCTTTCTCATTTTCCACATTTCTGTGATTTAACACGATGCCAAATACCCGGGCATAACTGCGATCCTCAAAATTTCTGACTGCACTGGAAATATTGTTGGCAGCATACAGTGCCATTTTTTCACCGGATGTAACGATCAGAACCTTATCCGCATATCCCTCACGAATCGGTGCTGCAAATCCACCGCACACAACATCACCTAATACATCATACAAAACCACATCGGGTTTATAATGTTCGAATAGTTCCATATCTTCAAGAAGCTGAAAAGTCGCAATAATTCCACGCCCCGCACAGCCAAGTCCCGGTGTCGGTCCGCCCGTCTCAATGCAGAGGATTCCTCCATAGCCTTCCTTTGAAATCTGCGCCAGCTCATCCGGCTCCTCGTCCTCTTCCCTCATATAATTCATTACCGGACGAAGTGGCTCACCACCAAGTAAATTAATGGTGGAATCCGCTTTCGGATCGCATCCGATCTGAATGACACGTTTTCCCATATTTGCAAAAGCTGCTGCAAGATTGGAAGTCACTGTGGATTTTCCAATACCGCCCTTTCCGTATACTGCTACCTTTAACATGCTATCCTCCTGTTATTTTCAACGCAAAAAACCATCTTTCGGGCAATCTGTCAGAAAGATGGTTCTGTAAATCCTTATTTCTTAACTATTCCTGCTCGGATCATCCTTGCCGTCAGAGTTTTTATTCATTTATATTAAAATTGTTCAACACAATTACCGTCGTATCTTTTTCACCAAATGCTCTGCAGATGAATGAATCAGATGCCGTAATTTTCCCAATCATTTTATCAGCTGTTATACAAATTAGTCAACACGAACTGCATGCTTCACTCCCCTACACCTGCATATTCTAACATATTTAAGCCTATGGCCTGTCCTGTTTTTCATAGGTATACTCTCACGTCATTTTATTTTCTACAGACAGTATACCATAAAAATCAGAAATTGCATCCTCTTCATTATGCACCAAATAGAAAAAATGACTCTGTGGGATTTGCCCACAGAGCCATTTTTTCTATATGCCTTTTATTTCAGATATCCGTTTGTAACCATATCTACAATCTCACCTGTCGGAATGGAAAATTCGACCATTCCCATATATCCCGGTGCTACTTCATACTTGTCAAATACAAGGGTAAGTTTTCCCTTCTCATTGACATAGAAATTTGTCTTATTGCTGATGGACTTGAAATTGAACTTATTGTTTTCATCGTCCACAAAATAGGTAACATCTGCATTCTCTTTCATCTGTGCCCGCATCTGTTCTTTGATATTATCGGAAATCCGGTCAATATAGCCGCTTCCTTTTTTGAACAGATTTTTCAGAGTGATTTGTTTTCCGGATTTTTTATCCACACTGAAAATCTTTGCATAACTCTGGGAGCCGCCCATAGCAATTACCGTATCAATCCGCAGGCAAAACATCTTGTCGTTGTCGGTTACAACCTTATATCCGGAAGTAAGGCTCTCGTTTCCCTTCTCTCCCTTCTTTATGGCTGCCACATCTTTTTTATAATCTTTGATAAATTTATTCTGATAACTGGATATTGCAGCATTCAGTTTTTCACTTTCGCTTTTCATGACTTTTCCGTCTGTACCTGTAATTTTCACTTTCGGAATCTTTACACTGGCTTCCATCTGTTTGCCCTTCTGGTTGTTGGTATACTTCTTTGCCAGCGATACTTTATAAACCGGCAGACTTGTTTTTGCCTGTGTAACCACCGTTCCTGCTCCCATTGTCACCAGCATTGCCGCAGCAGCTACCGCAATACCTGTCTTTTTTAATACACTACTAAGTTTACTCATTTTATGTTCCTCCTTGTTTTTTGTTTCTATCTATTAGACCATTCATCACGTATAAAAGTTTCAAAATTACAAAAATTTCCATTTTATTTTTCTGCTGCCCGGCTTCATTGAAAAAAAACAGGAAAAAAGCTATAATAATATAAGTCTGCTATATAAAAGCAAATACAGATATTAACATAAGAAAGGGCGAAACATATGACTTCAGAACAACAAAATCCACTTGCCGTGGACAAAATTTCTTCGCTGATTCTGCGCTTTTCCGTACCGAGCATTATCGCCATGCTTGTCAGTGCGGTATACAACATTGCAGACCAGCTTTTTATCGGAAATGCGGTCGGCACACTCGGCAATGCCGCTACCAACATTGCATTCCCACTTGCCATGATGTGCACAGGACTTGGACTTCTGTTTGGAATCGGCGGTGCGGCAAGCTTCAACCTTCACATGGGTGCCGGCAAAAAAGAAAGAGCTCCCTATTTTGTCGGAAACGCCATCACAATGCTTCTTACCGTTGGCATCCTTCTTTTTGCCATAACCGAATTATTTTTGAATCCTCTGCTGGTCGGATTTGGTTCCCCTGCAGATGTTCTCCCGCTTGCCCGGCAATACGTCCGTGTGACGGCGATCGGTTTTCCTTTTTTAATTCTTACGATCGGAAGCGGACACTTAATCCGTGCAGACGGCAGCCCAAAGATGGCGATGTTTGTAAACATTTCCGGCGCCGTCATCAACATTGTATTGGATGCCGTGTTTGTTCTGGGATTCCACTGGGGCATGTACGGTGCTGCAGCGGCAACCGTGATCGGTCAGGTCATCTCTGCGATTATTGCGGTCTGCTATCTGTCACACTACCGCACAGTAACCCTGCACTCCGAGCATTTCCGGCCGAATGCTTCCCATCTGGCACAGATCTGCTCACTTGGCATGGCTTCTGCCATCAACCAGGTTGCCATGATGATCGTGCAGATTACGATGAACAACCTGCTAAAGCATTACGGTGCACAGTCCGTTTACGGAGAGTCAATTCCGATTGCCTGTTCCGGAATTGTCATGAAAGTCAACCAGCTTTACTTTTCCGTGATTATCGGCCTGTCACAGGGCAGCCAGCCGATCCAGAGTTTTAACTACGGTGCGAAACAGTACAACCGGGTAAAGGAATCGTATCGTCTGGCGATTACGGTCGGTGCCATTGTATCCATTGTATCCTTTCTGCTGTTTCAGATTTTTCCGCGACAGATCCTCGGTCTGTTTGGCAGCGGAAGCAAAGAATATTTTGATTTCGGTGTAAACTATTTCCGGATTTTCCTGCTGTTTACATGGCTTAATTTTATGCAGCCGATTTCCTCGACGTTTTTCAGTTCGATCGGAAAAGCATATAAGGGAACGTTTCTTTCTCTGACAAGACAGATTTTATTCCTGCTTCCTCTGCTTTTGCTTTTCCCGCGTTTCTGGGGAATTAAGGGAATTCTTTATGCGAGTCCGGTTGCAGATGTGTTATCTTTTGCAGTTGGACTGGCAATGGTTATACATGAATTCCAGTTGATCCGGAAGTTGGAAGTTTCTGAACAGAATACAACGACTTTCTAACATGAAAGTAAAAATATATTTTCCTGCAAAAAAGCGCGCAGCAAAAGGGGGACACCACTTTTTGCTGCGCGCATTTTTTACTGTTTCAAATCGGCTTTTATTTATTTTTCAGCCCCGATATGAGTTCTCAGCTTATTTTTGATCTCATTCTCAAGCTTCTCCACAAACTCATCCAGTGGAAGAACTGTGGTATCTTTTTCTCCATGCAGACGGAAGGATACGGTTCTGTCTTCTTTCTCATTGAAGCCGACAACCAGAAGATACGGCACCTTCTGCACCTGTCCTTCACGCATACGATAGCCAAGCTTCTCGGATCTGTCATCGAGTTCTACACGGACATCCTTTGCCTCTAAGGCATCGCAGATTTCCTTTGCATAAGCAGTCAGTTCCTCGTTGTCTGTCTTAACCGGCATCACACGAACCTGAACCGGAGCCAGCCATGTCGGCAGATTTCCCTTGGTCTCCTCAAGGATATATGCCATGAAACGGTCGAGGGAACCAAGGATTGCACGGTGCAGCACAACCGGTGTCTTCTTCTCGCCATCGCGGTCTACATAAGACAGATTGAATTTTGCCGGGAGGCAGAAATCAAGCTGGCAGGTAGAAAGTGTGATCTCATTGCCGACTGCAGGCTGTACGTTTACATCCAGCTTTGGTCCATAGAAAGCAGCCTCTCCAATTTCCTCTGTATAATCAATTTTCAGATCATTCAATACCGTGCGGAGTGCATCCTCTGCCTTGTTCCACATAGCATCATCATCATGATACTTTTCTTTGTTTGCCGGATCACGCAGAGACAGTACACAACGGTAATTGGTGATTCCGAAATCTTTATAGGTACTGAAGATCAGTTCTACTACTTTGGTAAATTCATCCTTGATCTGTTCCGGTGTTACAAACAGATGGGCATCGTTCTGACAGAAATGTCTTCCCCGTTCGATACCTTTCAGCGTTCCGCTGCTCTCATAACGGAAGTCATGCGCAATCTCACCGATACGGATCGGCAGGTTTTTATAAGAATGTCTTTTATTTGCATAAATCATCATATGATGCGGGCAGTTCATCGGACGAAGAACAAAAGATTCCCCTTCCATCTCCATCGGCGGGAACATGTTCTCTTTGTAGTGATCCCAGTGGCCGGAAGTCTTATACAGGTTGACAGTACCAACACAAGGTGTCATAACATGCAGATAACCCAGTTTACGTTCTTTTTCCTTGATGTAATTTTCCAGCTCCTGCCAGATTGTATATCCTTTGGGCAGGAACATCGGCAGACCACGTCCAACCAGATCGTCAACCATGAACAAATTCATATCTTTTCCAATCTTTCTGTGATCTCTTTCTTTTGCTTCCTCCAGTAACTGCAGATGTGCTTCCAGTTCTTCTGCGGTCGGGAAACATACACCGTAGATACGCTGCAGCATTTTGTTTTTACTGTCACCCTTCCAGTAAGCTCCGGAGTGACGAATCAGTTTAAAATGTTTACAAAGTTTTACATTATCCACGTGAGGTCCACGACACAGATCGGTAAAGTCACCCTGATCGTAAACAGTGATATTTCCCTCTTCCAGATCTGCGATCAGATCCAGTTTATAAGGATCATCGGCGAACATTTCCAGTGCTTCTTCTTTAGACACTTCACGACGGATGATCTTTTTGCCGGATTTTACAACTTTTTTCATCTCTTTTGTGATCTTTTCGATGTCCTCATCACGAATTACATCCTCTCCAAGATCAATATCATAATAGAAGCCCTCTGCTACAACAGGTCCAACCCAGAACTTTGCCTGTGGATACAGATGTTTGATCGCCTGAGCCATTACATGGGCACAGGAATGATTCAGTGTTTTTAACTGTTCATCTTCTTTAAAATTTACCATTTTTCTTCTCCTTTTTACCATTGTCAGCGAGAAAAACACGCTATTGCGGCAGTAGTCAAGATTCCATGAAAGAACAGACTTTAACTCATTACCCAAGTAACGAAAAAACACCCTTAGATGACAGACTGCCACCTAAGGGTGCTATTATGCACGGTTCCACCTTATTTTTCTCTTATTGCCTGTAACAGAGCAACCCGGTAACGCTTCGGATGAAATCTCATCCTTCTACGCACAACTCAGAAGTGGTTTTCCTGCAACCTGTCCATAAGAAACTTCCACCATACATTTCTCTCTCTGTAAAGATCTGACTGCATTACTTTCTTCGTCAACGCTTTTTCATACTATTTTCTAAACCGAGTTCATTATAATATAATACCGATGGAAATTCAATGCTTTTTTACTCAATTTCCACTTCGTTTCCTGTTCTTTCCCCTTTTGTAAATGCCATTGCATTATTAAGAGTTGTCTCACTGATCGCATCCAGTGCTTCATAAGTGAAGAATCCCTGATGGGAGGTAATAATAACATTCGGGAAGGACAGCAGTCTTGCGGTGATGGAAGTCTCCATGATTTCATCCGAACGGTCCTCAAATACATTTTTCTTTTCTTCTTCGTATACATCCAGACCGACCGCAAAGAATTTTCTTGCACGGATGCCCTCGATCAGATCAGCTGTTTTTACCAGACCGCCACGGGAAGTATTGACGAGGATCACGCCGTCTTTCATCTTCTGGATGGATTCCCGGTTGATCATGTGGTAAGTTTCATCCATAAGCGGGCAGTGAAGGGAGATCAGATCACTCTGTGCCAGCAGTTCATCCAAAGATACATAGGTCACAAAATCCAGTGCCGGATTCTGATATTTATCATAGGCAATGACATTCATGCCGAAACCATGGCAGATTCTCGCCATTGCCGCACCGATTTTACCGGTTCCCACGATACCGGCTGTTTTCCGGTAGAAATTTACTCCCTGCATACCACCAAGACTGAAGTCGTTTTCGCGAACTCTCACATAGGCTTTATGAATTCTCCGGTTGGCAGCCAGGGCCAGTGCCATCGCGTGTTCTGCTACAGCTTCCGGGGAATATCCGGGCACACGCATGACTTTGATTCCACATGCGGTCGCTTTCTCCACATCTACATTGTTAAATCCCGCACAGCGCATCAGAATCAATTTCACTCCACACGCAGACAGGACATCGATCGTTTCGGTTCCCACATCACTGCTGACAAATGCACAGATCGCATCGTATCCTTTTGCCAGTTTTGCAGTACTCGGAACCAGTTCAGATTTCAGATATTCGATCTGAATATCCGGATAGTCTTTTGCTTTTGCTTCAAAAGACTCTTTATCATAACTTTTTGTATCATAAAATAAAATCTTCACAGCATGTTCCTCCTTTTTTCTGTCTTTTCCATACAGAAAGATTATTTTCCAGACAGTTTTCTGTCTTTCTTATTATATCCTTTCTTCTTTTTCCTGTATACATTTTTTTAGAAATTGATAGATTTCCTCATCAGTAGGCGGACATCCCTGCAGACAGGCAGCAAAACCCCTGGTGCAGCTGCCGATTCCAAGCGTTCCTGTCTTTCCCCGATATCCCTGTCCGATACATATCTTCGTATCCAGTTTTTCCAGAAGGCCTTCTTCTTTTAACCGGTCAAGTGCAGGGATCAGATACCCGTAACAGGCACTGCAGGACTCCACCTCCTCTACGGCATCCGCTACTTCCACTATTTTTCTCCTTCCGGTCTTTACCACCTGTGAAACCGGTGGATTCAGTTCCCGGATCCGGGCCTGTGTCCAGTCTGCACATCCGGCCCCCAGCGCTTCTGCCATTCGGATATACGGCACTTCTTCCACCCCATACCCCATCTCATGGCAGACAAATGCATCGACCAGAACCGGATCCCTTCCGGCGATCAGACGGTTCATCTCCACCGGATTGCCTCCGTCCTCAAAGTCCCAGTCCCCACAGATATTGTCAACCAGAATAAAATCCTGATGCAGCCCGACTGCCAGGTGTGCAATCGGTTTATGCAGTCCCATCGCGTGAAAATGACGTTTTTCCCGGTTTGGAAGCAGTCCCTTCATATTCTTCAGTGCACAGGTGATCTTCGTCTGGCAATGCCCCTTCATCACCGGTACATTGATCAGAAAATCGAGACTTTTTGCCTCCCGGCAGATCTCAAGTTCCATCCCTCCGCACTCCGTCAGTTCTCCGGGATCTGCCTGCATATCTTTAAATGGAACCTTGTACATTTCGCTCAGCTTCTCATATCCACAGACTTGCATGGATTCTCTTGTCTTATCCCCTACCCAGGAACCTTCCAGCATGATGATATTCTGAAATCCCGCTTCCTGCAGATATTCGATGATTCCAGCCACAATTTCAGGATGAGTTGTTGCCCCCAGAAAAGCCTCCGACGGAGCCACCAGGTTCGGCTTGATCCCAATCTTTTTCTCCCTCGCTCCGATCTGTGCTTCCAGTCCGGCAGCATACAGGATCTCTTTTGTCATCTCTTTATACTCTGTTCCATGAATCAACAGTAATTCTTCTTTTTCCATATCTATATAATAGTTTGTCTGCTTTTTACGTAAGAGTCAAAAAACCCCGGAGTTCACCCCGGGGTTTTTATTTTTCTGTTTTATCGTAACTGTTCAGTACTCTCGCAGAATGCTACCTACTGAATAGTTGCGTTTTATCTTCTTTTCAGGAAATCCGGAATCTGGATATCTTTTCTCGGAACAGTACTGCTGGTCGGTGCTCCCGGATTTGCTTTTGGCATCTGGAAGCTCGGCATCGTCATACCCTGGGAAAATGCAGGTTTTTCCGGTGCTGCTTCTTTTACCTGTGCAGTCTGTACTGGCTGAGCAGGTACTGCAGAAGCTTTGCTTACGCTTGCCTGTTTTGCAGTTGCATCATTCAGTCCGGTTGCAATAACCGTGATCTTAGCAGAATCTACTGCGGTATCATCATACATGGCACCAAAGATGATGTTTGCATCTTCGCCTGCCAGGTTCTGTACATAGCTTGCAGCATCATTTGCATCCATCAGGGAGATATCTCCGGAGATGTTAATGATTACATGGCTTGCACCCTGGATGGTTGTCTCAAGCAACGGACTGGATACAGCCTGCTGTACAGCTTCCAGTGCTTTGTCGTCGCCCTTTGCCTCACCGATACCGATATGAGCGATTCCTTTGTCTTTCATGACAGTCTGAACATCTGCGAAATCCAGGTTGATCAGTGCCGGCAGGTTGATCAGGTCTGTGATGCCCTGTACTGCCTGCTGTAATACTTCATCTGCTTTCTT
>ERZ857965.3054-NODE-3054-length-13089-cov-3.592988_pt1 | contig 13089 bp, 10 predicted proteins | sample MGYA00519758_ERZ857965 | MGnify/ENA primary metagenome ERZ857965 (study PRJEB31778, sample SAMEA3449381) | human gut metagenome | biome: human gut; feature: human-associated habitat; material: faeces | place: United Kingdom | collected 2010/2012 ...
ACTAAGACCATAAGTTAAAGATAAACAACTTCAACTTATAAAACTTAATTTTGGTAGTTATCTTATTTTTGATATTTTTTCATAAAACTCCTCTTTCAAAAGGGCGGCTGGGTTACCAGTCGCCCTTTCCCTTTTGTAAAGCTGTTACAGCAAATTTAATTTCTTTCTGTCTTGTCAGCTGTAAAGTTTTGTGTTATGATAGGACACAATACACAGAAAGGAACAGATAATTATGTCTGATTTACAAAACCGTATTAAACAATTAAAACAAGAAAAAAATGCTGTTATTCTGGCACATTACTACGTTCATGACGAGGTACAGGAAATTGCTGACTACATCGGCGATTCCTTCTACTTAAGCAAAGTTGCCACGAAAACAGATGCTGATACCATCGTCTTTTGCGGTGTTTCGTTTATGGGCGAGAGCGCCAAAATCTTAAACCCGGAAAAGACTGTACTTATGCCGGATGAAACAGCAGACTGTCCGATGGCACACATGGCGGATATCGACCGAATTGAAGAACTCCGCAAAGAATATCCGGATTTAGCAGTTGTCTGCTACATCAATTCGACGGCAGAATTAAAGTGCCACGCAGATGTCTGTGTGACTTCTTCCAATGCAATCCGCATTGTAAAGGCACTTCCAAATAAGAACATTTTCTTTATTCCAGATGAAAACCTGGGACGTTTTGTTGCTAAACAGGTACCGGAAAAGAATTTTATTTTCAATGACGGCTATTGTCATGTACACGCATCTATCCGGAAGGATCAGGTAGAAGCTGCTAAAAAAACTCATCCGAATGCACCTTTTATCGTTCACCCGGAGTGCCGACCGGAAATTCTTGATTTGGCAGATTTCATTGGCAGTACATCCGAAATCATTGATTACGCTTCATCCGCTGATGCCAAAGAATTTATCATTGGTACGGAACTTGGCGTTTTGTATGAACTAAAAAAACAAAACCCTGACAAGATTTTTTATTCGGCAGGTTCTGCTCAGTGCTGTCCGAATATGAAAAAGATTACACTCGAAAAAATTGTCCATGTTTTAGAGACAGGGGAGCATTCGATGTCTGTCACGGATGAAATGCGCACACAGGCAAACCGCCCTTTGGAGCGGATGCTTGAACTGGCAAAGTAAGGAAGGGAGATATTCTCATGAAACATACCGATTTTTTAATTGTAGGAACAGGGGCCGCCGGTTTATTCTGCGCCCTTCAGATTCCAAGCGATAAACAGGTTCTCATGATTACGAAAGAAGACGCTGACGAAAGCGATTCCTTTTTGGCGCAGGGCGGTATCTGTGTCTTAAAGTCGGACGATGATTACAACAGTTATTTTGAAGATACGATGCGTGCCGGGCACTATGAAAACCGAAAAGAATCCGTCGATATTATGATCCGCTCCTCACAATCGATTATTAAGCAATTGGTGGAGTACGGCGTGGATTTCAAACGTGAAAATGGCGAGTTCTGCTACACCAGAGAAGGTGGTCACTCCGATTCACGTATTTTATTCCACGAAGATATTACCGGGGAAGAAATCACAAGCACACTTTTGGCACGGGCAAGAGAACGCGAAAACATTACAATTTTAGAACATACCACCATGTACGATTTTCTTATGGCAGATAATATTTGCTATGGCGTAATGGCTCAGATGGCGGATGGCTCAAAGGAAAAAATCACCGCTGATTATACAATGTTAGCATGCGGTGGACTTGGCGGCATTTACAAACACTCGACGAATTACCGCCATATTACCGGAGATGCTTTGGCAATTGCTAAAAATCATGGCATCCGGTTAGAGCACATTGACTACATCCAGATTCACCCGACTACTTTGTACTCCGAAAAACCGGGACGTCGCTTTCTGATTTCCGAATCCGTGCGCGGTGAGGGTGCGATTCTGCTGAATAAAGAGGGTAATCGTTTTGTCAATGAACTGCTGCCCCGCGACTTATTAACAAAAGAAGTCCACAAACAGATGGCAATTGACGACATGCCTTATGTTCGTTTGTCGATGGCACCGATTCCAAAAGAAACGATCATCAGCCATTTTCCAAACATTTACAAACGCTGTCTGGAAGAGGGCTACGACTGCACGAAAGAGCCAATTCCTGTTGTTCCGGCACAGCATTATTTTATGGGTGGTATCTGGGTTGACAAAGACAGCCACACTTCTGCCGGACATCTGTATGCGATTGGCGAGACGAGCTGCAACGGTGTACACGGAAAAAACCGTTTAGCAAGCAATTCTCTGTTGGAGAGTTTAGTATTTGCCCGCCGTGCTGCCACACATGCAATGGAAGAATATACCGCTTTGCCGGAAAAAACTTTTGATGATATTTTGCAAAATGATACATTAACAAACCTCACCGAATCCTACCACAAGGAATTGTTAGAGGCAATTGAAAAAGAAAGGGAGAAAACAAATCATGAATGAAATTACAATGCTTACAAATGCAGACCCGTTAATCCGCATGGCTCTTGACGAGGATATCACGAGCGAAGACATTTCGACCAATGCCGTAATGCGGGAAGCAAAACAGGGTGAAGTTGATTTAATCTGCAAGGAAGACGGCATCATTGCCGGACTTTCAGTATTTAAACGTGTTTTTACGCTACTGGATGCGGACACGGAAATTACTTTTTTCTGTCAGGATGGCGATGAGGTAAAACAAGGTCAGAAAATGGGCGTCGTGCGAGGCGACATCCGTGTTCTCCTTTCCGGGGAAAGAACGGCACTAAATTATTTGCAGCGTATGAGCGGAATTGCAACCTACACACATTCCGTGGCAGAATTATTAAAAGGAACCGGAATCAAACTTCTGGATACCAGAAAGACAACACCAAACAATCGTATTTTTGAAAAATATGCAGTAAGAATCGGTGGTGGAAATAACCACAGATATAATCTTTCCGACGGGGTATTGCTGAAAGATAATCATATCGGAGCTGCAGGCGGAGTAAAAGAAGCGATTGCTGCTGCAAAGGAGTATGCACCGTTTGTCCGTAAGATTGAGGTAGAAGTAGAAAATCTGGATATGGTAAAGGAAGCTGTGGAGGCAGGTGCGGATATTATCATGCTGGATAATATGGACACCGATGCGCTGAAAGAAGCCATTGCCTATATTGACGGACGGGCAGAGATTGAAGTTTCCGGAAATGTGACAAAAGAAAATATTGCAAGACTGACCGGGCTTGGCGTAGATTATGTTTCCAGCGGAGCACTGACACATTCGGCTCCGATTCTGGATATTTCTTTGAAAAATCTGCATCCGGTAGAAAATTAAAGAAGGTGGGATTCCAGAAATGAGCGGGGAAGAAAGGCGTGGAAAAATTATACAGGCACTAAAAAACAGTGACAAAGCAGTTTCTGCCACGACACTGGCAAAAGAATTTGACGTGAGCAGACAGGTCATTGTGCAGGATGTTGCACTTCTTCGGGCAAATGGAAAAAATATATTTTCGACCAACCGGGGGTATCTGATACAGGAAGATGAGGAGACAACCCGTGTATTTAAGGTACAGCATGAAGATGATGAGGTTGAAAAAGAGCTGACAACGATTGTGGATCTCGGAGGAACCGTTGAGGATGTATTTGTATATCATAAGGTATACGGAGTGCTTCGGGCAGAGATGAATATCAAATCCCGTATGGATATCCGCAATTATATGGAGGAGATCCGTTCCGGGAAATCCAGTCTGCTGAAAAATGTTACTTCCGGATATCATTATCATACGGTCCGGGCGGAACGCGTGGAAATTCTGGATATGATTCAGGAGGAATTGCAGAAGAAGGGGCTCCTTGCAAAACTACAGGACTATGAACCTGTTGATTTTTGGGGACAGAATAATTATAATGAGTAAATGACTACTATTGTGATTATTGATAAGAAGTCAGAGAAAGAATAAAAAGGAGAAGGATGGAATGAGCGACGAGTTTACAACAAACGAAAACGGTTCAAAAACACCGGAGGAAACAAACTTTCAGGATTATACGGCACCGGAAAATGAGATCGTACAGAATGAAACATCACAGATGACGCAGGAACAGCCGGAGACTTCTTATGGAGCAACATCGGCAGAGGAAAATCCGCAGCCGGACAATACGGCATATGCGTATGGACAGACTGCGTACCAGCAGGCATATCAGAGTGAACAGTCACAGCCGAATGCATATCAGCAGGCATATTACGGACAGACACAGGCAAAGGGAACAGGAACCGGATTTGGAATTGCTTCACTGGTTCTTGGAATTTTATCTGTTTTTACATTTGCATGCTGCATTAATTATATTCTGGCAGTGCTTGCGATTATTTTCGGTATTGTGCAGATGGTAAAGAACGAGAAAAAGGGGCTGGCGATCGGTGGAATTATTACAGCAGTGATTTCGATTGTTCTTGGGATTGCCGTTTCGCTTTATGCTGTAAATATTGCGGAAAAAATGCAGGACCCGGACAGTCCGTTTTATCAGTATTTTGAAGAGTATGAGCAGAAACTGGAAGAAGGAAAGAGTTCTTTCTAGCCGGGAGTTATAAAAAAGGAGAACCTGTTTTACAGGTTCTCCTTTATTCGTATATCGATGTCTGTGTAGTGGAATTCTTCGCAGGAGATGCCCTCAATCAGATAACGGGAGAGCAATTCTACCGGAAGGTATCCCTGCTTGTATGGCTGCTGGCAGATGGTAGCAGTGATAATGCCATCGTCGAGCAGTTTTTTTGTGGAAGGAACACAGTCGTAAGTAAAGATACGCATGGCATCGATCCGGCCGCTTTCGACTGCGGCACGGCATCCGCCTGCTACACCGCCGGCTGCAAAATATAGCACATTGATTTCGGGGTGTGAAGCCAGCATTTCTTTGACTTTTTCATAACTTTCATTATCATCATCATGATTTTCTATTGTTTCCACGATATGAATACGTTCGCCCTTTTCGGAAAGCGTTGAAGTGAAACCCTCGATACGATCGGAGTGACAGAGTACATGTGACGAACCGGTTACAATACCAATATGAATTTCCCCGAATGTCATCAGAGAAACCAGTCCGGCAGCAGTCTGTCCGGACAGGCGGTAATTACTTCCGACATATGCGATCCTGCGGGACAGAATATCGGTGTTTACGGTAATGACCGGAATGTTCATTTCTGTGAGGCGGTCGATTTCCGCGGCAATATATAAAGAATTGAATGGTGCGATAACTAATCCGTTGACGCCTTCCGCAAGCAGTGCTTCCATGGTATTAAACTGTTCGGTCTCATCAAATGGAACCTGACGGATAAGAACGGTGAAATTATAGGCAGATAATTCTTTTGCTTTGGCATTTACGCCTTCAAGAACTTCACTGAAAAAAGGATTGGAATCGGGAAATAAAATAACACCGATTTTCAGATTCTTTTTCTGTGCAGCAAGCATCAGTCCTGCTTTGTTGGGTTTATAGTTTAATTTTTCTGCAATTTCACGTACACGGGCTGCAGTATTGGCATTGACGGAACCGCGGTTGTTCAGTACACGGTCAACCGTACCGCGAGAAACACCTGCCATTTCAGCAATCTGTTTTATAGTGGCCATGTCGTTCCCCCTTGTTGAATTTTTCCTGAATAACTCTTACAAGGGTAGCATTGATAAGGTAAAATGTCAATTGAAATACAGAAAATGTGTGCGTGCACGACAAGAGTGGGGAAAGTTACTGTACGCTTTCCACAAAATAAGTGCAACCGGTTTGGAAGAAATCACGAAAAAGAGAAAAAATTTCGGAAAACAGTTGAAAATATCAGCGCATCGTTGTAGGATATGAGTAGAAACGTGCACGAGCACAAAATTAACATTTCAGAATTGAGGGTTATCATGAATTACATAGGAATTGATCTGGGAACTTCTGCTGTTAAACTTCTTTTGATGGAGGGCAGTGGAAAAATTTTAAAGATCGTCAGTCGTGAATATCCAATCTGTTTTCCAAAACCGGGATGGTCGGAGCAGAATCCGTATGACTGGTTTACACAGTCCATGGATGGACTGAAGGAATTGCTGGATGGTACAGACAGGAGTCTGGTAGCCGGCATCAGCTTTGGCGGACAGATGCATGGACTTGTAGCACTGGACGATAAGGATGAAGTGATTCGTCCGGCAATTCTCTGGAACGACGGAAGGACGACAAAAGAGTGCGATTATTTAAATCAGGTAATTGGGAAGGAACGTCTTTCTGCATACACAGCCAATATTTCCTTTACCGGATTTACTGCGCCGAAAGTACTCTGGATGAAAAACAATGAACCGGAGAATTTTGCAAAGATTCATAAAATTATGCTGCCAAAGGATTATCTGGCATTTCGCCTGAGCGGCAATTACAGTACGGATGTATCGGATGCGTCCGGAACACTGTTCTTTGATGTAAAGAATCGCTGCTGGTCAGAAGAAATGTGTGAGATCTGCAGTATTAAAACAAGCTGGCTTCCAAAAGTATACGAAAGTTATGAGGAAGTTGGAACGCTGCTTCCAGAACTGGCGAAGGAACTCGGCGTATCGGATCAGGTAAAAATTGTAGCCGGAGCCGGAGACAATGCGGCAGCAGCTGTGGGAACCGGAACCGTTGGAGATGGTGCATGTAACATTTCTTTGGGAACGAGCGGAACCGTATTTATTTCTTCCGATAAATTCGGAGTGGACGAAAATAATGCACTGCATTCGTTCGACCATGCGGATGGAAGTTATCATCTGATGGGCTGCATGCTTTCCGCAGCATCCTGTAATAAATGGTGGATGGATGATATTATCGGCACAAAGGATTATGGCGCAGAACAGGAAAATATTACGAAGCTTGGAGAAAACCATGTATTTTTCCTTCCATATCTGATGGGGGAGCGGTCTCCGCACAATGATCCGAATGCAAGAGGTACTTTTATCGGTCTGACCATGGATACTACCAGAGCGGATATGACACAGGCGGTACTCGAAGGTGTGGCATTTGCCTTAAGAGATTCTTTTGAGGTGGCACGTTCACTCGGCATTCATATTGCCCGTACCCGTATTTGCGGTGGAGGAGCAAAGAGTCCGCTGTGGAAAAAGATTGTGGCAAATGTGCTCAATATTCCGGTAGATATTCCGGAAAATGAACAGGGACCGTCAATGGGTGGCGCAATGCTTGCAGCAGTAGCTTGTGGAGAATACCCGACCGTCCGCGATGCAGCAGAGGCAATTGTAAAACTGACCGATACGGTAGAACCGGAACCGGAGCTTGCAGCAAAATATGAAGAGCGTTATCAGAAGTTCCGTAAGATTTATCCGGCATGCAGGGATCTGTTTTTGGAACTTGCAAAATAAAATTATATCATCGTATCTAACAAAAAATTAAAATGATTACATACAACAAGGAGGCAAAATCATGATTAATATTCCAGAAGTAAAAGTAGGTATCGTTGCAGTCAGCCGTGACTGTTTCCCGGAGTCTCTTTCCGTAAACCGCAGAAAGGCGCTGATCAAAGCATATACAGACAAGTATGATGCAAAGGATATTTATGAGTGTCCGGTCTGCATCGTAGAGAGTGAAATTCATATGGAGCAGGCGCTGGCAGATATTAAAGCAGCAGGATGCAATGCGCTGTGTGTATACCTTGGAAACTTCGGACCGGAAATTTCCGAGACCATGCTTGCAAAATATTTTGATGGACCAAAGATGTTTGTTGCAGCAGCAGAGGAGTCCCAGAACAATCTGGTTCAGGGACGTGGAGATGCATACTGCGGTATGTTAAATGCAAGTTACAACTTAAAACTTCGCAATGTCGGTGCTTACATTCCGGAATATCCGGTTGGAGATGCAGAGGATTGCGCAGATATGATTCACGACTTTTTACCGATTGCAAGAGCAGTAGAAGGACTTGCAAACTTAAAAATCATTTCCTTTGGACCAAGACCAACGAATTTCCTTGCATGCAATGCTCCAATCCAGCAGCTTTATAATCTGGGCGTGGAAATTGAGGAAAATTCAGAACTTGATCTGTTTGAGGCATTCAACAACCACGCAGGAGATCAGCGTATTCCGGAGGTTGTTGCAGATATGAAAGCAGAACTCGGTGAGGGAAACAAAAAGCCGGAGATTTTAGAGAAACTTGCACAGTATGAACTGACACTGCTTGACTGGATTGAGGCGCACAAAGGTTCCCGTAAATATATTGCAATTGCAGGAAAATGCTGGCCGGCATTCCAGACACAGTTTGGATTTGTTCCGTGCTATGTCAACAGTCGTCTGACCGGAAGAGGCATTCCGGTATCCTGCGAGGTAGATATTTACGGCGCACTGAGTGAGTTTATCGGCACCTGCGTGAGCGAGGATGCTGTCACACTGCTCGACATCAATAACTCCGTTCCGAAGGATATGTACAAAGAGTCGATCGAGGGCAAGTTTGACTATACACATAAAGATACATTTATGGGATTCCATTGTGGCAATACCTGTTCAAAGAAGCTGGCATCCTGTGAGATGAAAAACCAGATGATCATGGCAAGAAGCCTTCCTGTCGAAGTAACAAACGGTACCCTTGAGGGAGATATTGCACCGGGCGATATCACATTCTACCGCCTGCAGTCCACTTCCGACAATAAGCTGCGCGCGTATGTGGCACAGGGAGAAGTCCTTCCGGTTGCAACCCGTTCGTTCGGAAGCATTGGCGTATTTGCCATTCATGAGATGGGACGTTTCTACCGTCACGTTCTGATCGAGAAGAATTATCCGCATCACGGAGCGGTTGCATTCGGACATTACGGAAAGGCTCTGTTTGAGGTATTTAAGTATATTGGGGTTCCGATGGAGGACATCAATTACAACCAGCCGGCATCTCTGCCTTATCCGACGGAGAATCCGTTCGCATAAAGAAAAATAATATGGGAATAAGCACCAGCTTGGGTCTGCAGATGTCTGCAGGTTAAGCTGGTGCTTTTTAAATGGGAGTTTCATCCCAAAGATACCCAGTGAAACAGGAAAACTAAAATCATTTGGCAGGTAATTCATCCGGCAGCAATACAGAAAATGACAACAGTACAAAGTAAAAATTCAGATTTTCAAAAAAAGAAAAAGTATGGTATTATAAAACCGGCATCACGGATGCCGGTTCTATAATAAAAATCTGAGGTGATTGTACAATGAAACAGGAAAATTATATACGTGGCATGATAATGATCATTTTGTCGGCATTCTTTTTTGCGTGTATGAATGTGAGTGTGCGGCTGGCGGGAGATCTGTCGTCCGTACAGAAAAGTTTTTTTCGGAATCTGGTAGCTGCATTTTTTGCGGCAATTATTCTTATCAAAAATCATACAGCACCTAAGGTGGAAAAAACACAGTGGGGTTCACTGTTTTTACGCTGTGCATTTGGGACACTTGGAATTCTTTGTAATTTCTACGCGATTGATCACCTGCTGGTGGCAGATGCTTCTATTTTAAATAAATTATCTCCCTTTTTTGCAATTATTTTTTCCTTCCTGTTATTAAAAGAAAGGATAAAACCAGCTCAGGCAATGTGCGTTATACTGGCATTTGTCGGCTGTTTGTTTGTGGTAAAACCGGGGTTTGAAAATGCACATCTGATCCCTGCGCTTATTGGCGTATGCGGAGGACTGGGTGCAGGAATCGCATATACAATGGTGCGGAAGATGGGTACACACGGAGTAAAGGGACCGGTCATTGTGTTTTATTTTTCCTGCTTTTCCTGTATTATTGTGATACCGTGGATCGTATTTCATTATCAGCCGATGTCACTGCGGCAGTTGTTGACGCTGCTTCTTGCGGGACTTTTTGCAGCGGGAGGACAGTTTACGATCACCGCAGCATATACCTATGCACCCGCCGGAAAAATTTCTATTTTTGATTATTCACAGATTATTTTTGCAACATTACTTGGATTTCTTTTATTCGCGGAGATTCCGGATCGATACAGTCTGATAGGATATGGATTGATCATTCTGGCTTCACTGGGAAATTTTCTGTATAACTGGAAACACAAAGATTAAAGGAGTATTCACATGTCGATTATTTCATTTCGGTGTCATACAACCATTCATCTGGCACCATTGGTAAATCAGGAAACCATTCATCAGGATATGGATAGGGGACAGCAGCTTATGTCAAGGATCAATCAGGGAATCCTTAGGGAGATAAAGCCCAAAAACCCACTGGTTGAATGGTATTACTGGAAGGACAAACACACAGTTTCGGATGTCACAGAGCATAGTTTGTTTAAGATGGCGCAGGGGATGCTGTCCCCCGTGGAAAATGATAATTACCGGTTGGAAGAGATCGAAGAATTAAATAATGCATGGGCCGTTTATGATAAAAAACTGAACACATTTTTTGCGTTTGACCCGGCAATTACGACATTGCAAAAAGATGAGAAGCGAAACCGTGTGCTGGTGGTCTGTGAAGACAAGGAACGCGGGCTGATTGATGTTATTGAAGCGGGAGCTCTGCTGCTTGAGTGTCTGCGTGCATTTACAGGGATAGAAGAACTTTGCTTTCTTCCGGTCAACCCGGACTACTATATATGGACAGGAATGGTGACAGGGATTGACGGATTGAAGATGCGCAGTAATGGATATGCCGGTACCTGGCTGCTTCTGCAGAGTGAAAGCCAGGTGAAGAAATTGCGGATGCTTGCAACAATTTACAGTATGGATTACCCGGATCTGGTAGATTCGGTTGAACTGGCACGCAGACTGGCAAAGGAGGAAGCCGCAGGGCAGTGCATCCGAAGCAGGCATGGGATCGTGCTGTTTACGGAAGAGGGACTTGTGTATATGGATGGAACAAATCCGGACAATGACTGGGAACTGAAGTATCCAATTTATGAGAATGACTGTTATTATGAGATGTTGAGATTTGCTTACCGGAAACAGGTATCCGGGGAACTGGAAAATTACTGTGCATGGAAAGCCTGGCTGAACAGGAATTTTACTTGACATCTGAAAGAATCATTACTATACTTAAAACCAAAGGTGAAAAACGAAGACGAAGACAGTAACTGTGATAGGAAAGTCAAAGAGAGTTGGAACAGGTGAGAGCCAATACGAGTAATATGACAGTGAAAATCACTTCCGAGTTGCGGATCGAAATCCCAGGAGAGTAGAGTTCGACGTATTTCCAGCGTTATGGGAACGAAGTATGCAAATCCTTTTTGAATACGGGATTTAAGTACATGGTAATCAGGTGGTATAACGTGACCCCGCGTCCTAATTACTGGACGTGGGGATTTTTTATTTCAGAATCATAAATGCAGGAGGAAAATATGTACAACAAAGTAGATACCAATATGAACTTTGTCGATCGCGAAAAAGAAACGGAAAAATTCTGGCGCGAAAATGATATCTTCAAAAAATCCATGGAGAACCGTAAGGAAGGCGAGACTTACACATTTTATGACGGACCGCCTACGGCAAACGGAAAACCACATATCGGACATGTAGAGACACGTACCATCAAGGATATGATTCCGAGATTCCAGACCATGAAAGGAAAGTACGTTCCACGGAAAGCCGGATGGGATACCCACGGTCTTCCGGTAGAAATCGAAGTGGAGAAACTTCTTGGACTGGATGGAAAGGATCAGATCGAAGCATATGGTCTTGAGCCATTCATCAAAAAGTGTAAAGAATCCGTCTGGAAATACAAGGGTATGTGGGAAGATTTCTCAAATACGGTAGGTTTCTGGGCAGATATGGACAATCCATATGTCACTTATGATGACAATTTCATTGAGTCTGAGTGGTGGGCGTTAAAGGAGATCTGGAACAAAGGTCTTCTCTACAAGGGATTTAAGATTGTGCCGTATTGTCCGCGTTGTGGAACTCCGCTTTCTGCACAGGAGGTGGCACAGGGCTATAAACTGGTAAAAGAAAAATCCGCAGTTGTTCGTTTTAAGGTTGTGGATGAAGATGCTTATTTCCTGGCATGGACGACAACTCCGTGGACACTGCCAAGTAACGTGGCACTTTGTGTAAACCCGAATGATACCTATATCAAGGCAAAAGCAGTAGATGGTTATACGTATTATCTGGCAGAGGCACTGGCAGACAAGGTGCTTTCTCCACTTCTTTCCAAAGAGGATAAAGAGGCAGGAAAGAAAGCCTACGAAGTGCTTGAAACCTACAAGGGACAGGATCTTGAACGCAAAGAATATGAGCCTCTTTATGCCTGTGCAAAGGAACTGGCAGATAAGCAGGGCAAGAAAGGCTTCTTTGTGACCTGCGATACTTATGTCACGATGTCCGATGGTACTGGAATCGTTCATATCGCACCTGCATTTGGTGAGGATGATGCCAATGTCGGAAGAAACTACGACCTTCCGTTTGTACAGTTCGTAAATGGAAAAGGAGAACTGACCGAGGAGACACCGTTTGCCGGTATGTGGGTAAAGGATGCCGATCCGGAAGTATTAAAGGATTTAAGTGCCAGAAAGCAGCTGTTTGATGCTCCGAAGTTTGAACATGAGTATCCACACTGCTGGAGATGTGACAAGCCTCTGATTTATTATGCAAGAGAGTCCTGGTACATCAAAGAGACTGCAGTAAAGGATGATCTGATCCGCAATAACAACACTGTTAACTGGATTCCGGAATCCATCGGTTCCGGACGTTTCGGAAACTGGCTGGAAAACATTCAGGACTGGGCAATTTCCCGTAACCGTTACTGGGGTACTCCACTTAACATCTGGGAGTGCGCGTGCGGACACAGGGAGTGCATCGGAAGCCGTGCCGAACTGGCAGAAAAGGCTGGTGATCCAAAGGCGGCAGAGGTAGAACTTCACAGACCATACATTGACGCCGTTACGATCAAGTGTCCGGAGTGTGGTAAGGATATGCATCGTGTACCGGAAGTATTAGACTGCTGGTTTGATTCCGGAGCGATGCCGTTTGCACAGCATCATTATCCATTTGAAAACAAAGAAGTGTTTGAGCAGCAGTTCCCTGCAAAGTTTATCTCCGAGGCTGTGGATCAGACCAGAGGATGGTTCCATTCCCTGATGGCAGAGTCTACACTGCTTTTCAACAAAGCACCATATGAGAATGTTATCGTACTTGGACATGTACAGGATGAGAATGG
>ERZ857965.3055-NODE-3055-length-13088-cov-3.158444_pt1 | contig 13088 bp, 11 predicted proteins | sample MGYA00519758_ERZ857965 | MGnify/ENA primary metagenome ERZ857965 (study PRJEB31778, sample SAMEA3449381) | human gut metagenome | biome: human gut; feature: human-associated habitat; material: faeces | place: United Kingdom | collected 2010/2012 ...
TGCATCCGGCCATTTTATTGCTCTTTATTACTTTTTCGCCGCCCTGCCGAAGCGGCGTTTGACAGCGCCGGAAAGCGTGTAGACGCCCGCCGTAGCGGCCGCACCGCCGGCGGCCCAGAGCAGCCCGCCTCCTGCGCCGGACGCCTTGGCCGCAAGATCCGGTGCCGGCGTTGGAGCAGGTGCCGGCGTTGGAGCAGGTGTCGGCGTTGGGGCAGGCGTTGGTGCGGCTGTCGGCGTCGGGGAAGCCGCCGGAGACGGAGACGGCGTACTGTCCGCCTGCCCGCTCCCCGCGAAGGCATGCCCCTGCCGCTCCTCGCCGTCCAGACTCGGCGGACAACACACCTTGCAGGCGCGGTAGCCGCGCGCGACGGCGTCCGCAAGCGTTATTTCGATTTTGCTTTTTTTGAGATGCCGGCAGGAGCCGGTATGATAGCACTCGCCGGTGCGGGTGATGTAAACGACCGTATTGCCGCCCGCCGCCAGCGCCGGAGAAACCAGGATAAAGACCGCGAGGAAGAAGCCGAGGAGCTTTTTCATAGTTCTTTCACCGCCGGATCCAATATAGCAAACCCGGCTAAATAAAGCAAGGAAATCCCCATACAGAATCGCCGTACAGAAAATAGCGGTTTGACGACGTACTTTTTTCATTTAAATTGACAGTTGACTTGCCGCCGGGGTGCGGATATAATGACGCCAACAAGAAAATACCAACGAAACCTTTGAGAAAGAAGAGTACCCTTGCAAAACCGGGCCTTCAGAGAGCTGCCGATGGTGTGAGTGCAGCGGAACGGCGTAAGGGGAATGGACTTTTGAGGGCGGTCTGAACGCATTCGTATGGATGTAAGTAGGAACCGACGGGTGCCCACCCGTTATCCACCGGGATGCGTATGATGGTGCGCATGAGCGAGCGGACGCGAAAGCGTCAATTTGGGTGGTATCGCAGGAGTACAGCTCTTGTCCCATAGTGGGATAAGGGGCTGTTTTTTTATACTCCAAATTCAGCCGTTGGCAGCGGCTCCTCCATCCGCCACCCGAAAATACCATGGCAAAATGCCAAAAATGGAGGAAATCACCATGAAAAACCTGAACCTGAAAAACCTTGCAGTCCTCGTCCTGGTCTTCGCCCTGCTGCTGATGACAACGGCTTGCGGCGCCGGACAAACCGTATCGGACACCCCGTCCGATACACAGCCCTCGCAGACACCGGACGGTGCCTCCGGACCGGCGGAGCCGCAGTCCTTCCGCATCGGTATCTGCAACTACGTAGACGATGCCTCCCTGAACCAGATCGTCGAGAACATCCAGACGAGACTGCAGGAGATCAGCACGGAGAAGGGCGTACAGTTTGTGATCGACTATGATAACTGCAACGCGGACGCCACCGTGATGGAGCAGATCATCGCAAACTTCCAGAGCAGCGGCGCCGATCTTCTCGTCGGCGTTGCCACGCCTGTCGCCATGCGCATGCAGACAGCCACGGAGGATAGCCAGACGCCCGTTGTTTTCGCCGCTGTTTCCGACCCGATCGGCGCGGGTCTTGTGGAGTCGCTGGAAGTGCCGGGCAGCAACGTGACCGGGACATCCGACTATCTGGACACTACCGCCGTCATGAAACTGATTTTTGCGGCTGACCCGGATGCATCGAAAATTGGCCTTTTGTATGACGCGGGACAGGATTCCTCGACGGCTGCCATTGCCAGCGCCAAGGCCTATCTGGACGAGAACGGGATCGAATATGTTGAACACACCGGCAGCACGGCGGACGAAGTCATGCTGGCTGCGCAGGCCATGGTTGCCGACGGCGTTGACGCCGTGTTTACCCCGACCGACAACTCCATCATGAAAGCTGAGCTTGCCATTTACGAGACGTTCATCGATGCGGGCATCCCGCAGTACACCGGCGCCGACTCCTTCGCGCTCAACGGTGCGTTCCTCGGTTATGGCGTGGACTACGCAAACCTCGGCCGGGAGACGGCGGACATGATCGCGGACATTCTTTTGAACGGTGCCGATCCGGCCTCCACGCCGGTACGGACCTTTGATAACGGTACCGCCACCATCAACACGGAAACCTGCGCGGGGCTGGGTCTTGACTTTGACGCGCTCTCCCAGGCGTTTGCGCCGTACTGCACCAAAATCGCCACGCTGACGACGGCGGAGAGCTTCTCGTGATCCAGATCTGAAACCGAATTCGGCAAAACAAACCGATCGCCCGGAGCCGGATGTACGACCGGCTCCGGGCAAATTCCAAAAAAGCAGAAAGAGGAAAACCACCATGGATCTATCGAATGTTCTGGGGCTGATACAGACGGCGTTGGAACTGGGGCTGATCTGCTCCGTGACGGTATTGGCGCTGTATCTGAGCTATACGATGCTGAATGTCTGTGATCTTTCCACAGACGGCTGCTTCACGCTGGGCGCGGTGACAGGCGCGGTCACCGCAATGGCCGGGCATCCGATACTGGCGATTTTCGCGGCAATGGCTGCGGGGCTGCTGTCCGGACTGATCGTTTCCGTTTTGCAGACGCGCATGGGCATCAACAGCCTGTTGGCCGGTATCATCGTGAATACGGCGCTGTATTCCATCAACATCGCCATTATGGGCGGCGCGTCGCTGCTGAGTCTCAACAAAACGCAGACGGTGTTCTCTCTGATGAAAACCGCGCTGGCCGGCGCTCCGCTGGCCGGGCAGTATAAGCTCCTGACCGCTCTCGCTGCGGCAGCGCTGATCGTCCTGTTTTTGACGCTGTTCCTCCGTACCCGAATGGGGCTTGCGATCCGCGCGACCGGCAACAACCCGGACATGGTGCGCTCATCGTCCATCAACCCGGCGATAACCACAACGATCGGCCTGTGCATTGCGGGCAGTTTCACGGCTTTGTCCGGCTGTCTGCTCGCGCAGTATCAAAAGGCGGCGGATATCAACATCGGGCAGGGTATGGTGACCATCGCGCTGGCCTCGCTCCTGATCGGCAGCACCGTCCTCGGCCGCGGCGGGATCTTTCGGCGCGCGGTGGGTGCGGTTTTGGGCGCGATAATTTTCCGGTTGGTCTATACCATTGCGCTGCGGCTGGATATGCCGGCATTCATGCTGAAGCTCGTTTCGGCTGTCATCGTCGTGCTCGCCATTTCCATTCCCTACCTTAAAACGCAGCTGCCGGTCATCCGGCGCCGGATACAGAGAAAGGCGGACTGAGACGCATGCTGGAGCTGAAGAGTATTTCCAAAACTTTCAATCCCGGAACGGTCAACGAGAAATGCGCTCTGCACGATCTGTCGCTCAGCGTGCCGGACGGAGATTTTATCACCATCATCGGCGCGAACGGCGCCGGAAAGTCCACGCTGTTCGGAGCGATCGGCGGGAACTTTCTGACGGACAGCGGAGAGATCCTGCTCGACGGCCAAAACGTGACGTTCTGGCCGGAGCACCGGCGCTCCAAAGTCATCGGCCGTCTGTTTCAGGATCCGATGCGCGGCAGTGCGCCGGGCATGACGATCGAAGAAAATCTGGCGCTTGCCGCCGGGCGCGGCGGCTGGCTGGGGCAGATCCGCCGCCGTGACCGCGAATATTTCCGCGAACAGCTGCGCGAGCTGGATATGGGGCTGGAAAACCGCCTGCGGCAGCCGGTGGGGCTTCTGTCCGGCGGTCAGCGCCAGGCGCTGACGCTCCTGATGGCGACGATAGCAAAGCCCAAGCTCCTTCTGCTCGACGAGCACACGGCAGCGCTCGATCCGGGTGCGGCAGAGAAAATTCTGGCCATGACCACGCGCATTGCGGCCGAGCAGAAGCTGACATGCCTGATGGTAACGCATAATATGCGCGCCGCGCTCGCTCTCGGCAATCGGACGCTGATGATGAATAACGGCCAAATCGTTCTGGATGTCAGCGGGGCGGAGCGCGCTCATATGGAGGTAAACGATCTGCTCGAGCGCTTCAAATCCGGCACGGGCGCCGCGCTCGATAACGACCGCATTCTTCTTTCCTGATGACGACATTCTCTTTGCCGCGAAAAACCCCATAGAAAGAAATAAACCCGCATCTTACGATGCGGGTTTATTTCTTGGTGGGGGCGGGTGGATTCGCCCGCACGGCGGTGCGGGCCGCCTCGCGGCTCTGGAGTGCCCCCGGCGCTCCATTCACTCCCGCTCGGATCGAATCCCCCGCCGGGACAATACTAGAAAAAGCCCGCATCTTGCGATGCGGGCTTTTGGTGGGGGCGGGTGGATTCGAACCACCGTAGGCATTGCCAGCAGATTTACAGTCTGTCCCCTTTGGCCACTCGGGAACACCCCCATATGCACTTGACCCACCGAGAAAAAGTGGAGCTGGTAGACGGATTCGAACCCCCGACCTGCTGATTACAAATCAGCTGCTCTACCGGCTGAGCTATACCAGCAGGAAATCCAGCGAGGGATATAATAGCAAATCCGAGCGCTTTTGTCAACACGAAAATAAAAGTTTTCCGGCGGCAGAGAAATTCTCTGCCGCCGGAAGCGTTTTTACTCTTCGGTGTGCTCTTCCGCGGTCTCCGCAGCAGGCGCTTCGGGCTCTTCCTCGACGGTGATCTCCACGGAAATGTCCTCGTCGCCGTCGTCCTCGTCCTGTGCGACGACGTTCTCAAAGCTTGCGTCCTCGCTCACGTGGAACGAGCCCTTGAGCGCGTCGATCTCCGCCTGCATCTCTTCGATGCGCGCGTTGACCGCATCCACTTCCTCAACGAGCTGCGCATACAGGCCCTCGGCATCGTTGTGATGCTCTTCGTAGTACGCTTTGCCGAGCTCAATGTACGCCTTCTTCAGCGCGTCCTTCTCCCCCGTCAGCGAAACGGTGAGCTTGGCGAGACGGGCGGCGTCTTTCGTTTTGTCCATAGCAGCGTTAGCGTATTCCGCGCCGCGCTCGCGCAGGTTGGAAATGGTGTCCATAAGAGAATCGAAATTGAAGTTCATATTCTGTTTCCTCCTTTTAGATTTTATTTCCCGGTTATCAGACGGTTTTATCCTCCGATCCGTTCGGTGTTTTTTCCTTTTCTTCCGCCGCGGCGCTCTGCGCGCGGACGCGGTTCACATAGAGATCCTCCGGTCTGTGCGCTCTCCGGCTCTGCACGACGAGGATCACGAGCGCGACGAGGCACATGCCGCCGCCGATCACCTGCGAGGCACGCAGCGCCGTGCCGGGAATGAGCAGGGGCGAGGTACGCAGCGGCTCGAGCAGGAAGCGGATGAGGCCGTACCAGACAAAGTACAGAAGCGTCGCCTGGCCGTCGTACTGCCGTTTTCCCTTCCGCGTCCATATGGCAAGGAAAATAAAGCCCACGAGATTCCAGAGCGATTCATACAGGAACAGCGGGTGGACATAGTACGTCGTGCCGCCGGTCGTGAGTCCCATGCGGCAGAAGACGTCCGTCACCTCGCCGATGTACTCGCGGTTCATAAAGTTGGACCAGCGCCCGATGATCTGCCCGATGAGCAGTCCGAGCACGACGCAGTCCATGATCGCACCGAAGGGGATCTTCTTTTTTCGCGCGTACAGCCACACGCAGAACGTGGCGAGCAGCAATCCGCCGGGGATGGCCGTGCCGCCCTCCCAGATCTTGCACCAGTTCCAGAGCGTCTGCCATACGGTGTCGCCGACATAGTTCGACCAGTGGCAGAAAACGTAATAAAGCCGCGCTCCGATGATCGCCGTGGGAAGGCCGATGAGCACAACGTCGGTCAGCGTGTCCTTGGAAATGCCGAAATCCTTCGGCGCGCGCCGCATGCAGTAGAGCGCGGCGAGGATAAAGCCGAGACCGATGATCGCGCCGTACCAGTAAAACGTATGGCCGAAGAGCGTGTATGTACCGCTCGGGTTGAGAGAAAAGCTCTCACCGAGCATGGGAAACGTGATGATCGCGCCGGGAAATGCTTCGGGCATGGGAAAAACTCCTTTCGCTGCGGGAAAATCAGGCGTTGGGACGGATCACGGAGAGCGCCAGACGCTCACGCGTGAGATTTTCGCAGAGGAACGCCTCGCACTCCGCGAGAGTGATGGATTCAAGCACGGCGAACGCGTCGGGCGCATCCCAGCCGTCGAGCTTGCTCTCGGCGAGCGAGACGGCATAGTCAGCGAAGGAATCGAGCGAGCCGAGAAGCTGGCCGTACTTCGCGCGGCGGCAGCGTTCGAGCGCTTCCTTATCCAGTCCGCGCATCGCAACGCCGGACACGGCCGCGTGCACCGCCTCTGCCACGGCGTCCGGATCGCGGCCCTGCGCGCCGAGGACCAGCATGGCTGTCCCGGCGGAGGAATCGTATTCGACGGTGCAGTCGCCGTTCAGAAGTCCGCCGGCATACAGATCGTTGAAAAAGGCCGAGGCCTTGCCGAAAAGACACTCGCCGGCAAGCTCCGCAAGAAGCTTCTGCCGCGCTCTCGCCGCGCCGGACGCGGGATACGGAAGCTTCACGCCGAGCAGAAACTGCGGCGCGGAAACGCTCATCGTTTTCTCCGCGCGCATCCGGGCGGGCAGAAGCGTTTCGGGCGCGCCGTAGTCGCGCTCCGGCTTCTCGCCGGGCGTGTCCGGCAGTATCTCGCGCGCCGCCGCCGCGATCGCCTCGGGGTCTACATCGCCGACGCAGCAGAGCACCATGTTTGAGGGATGGTAAAAGACGCTGTGGCAGTGGTAGAGCGTTTCGGGCGTGATCTGCGCGATGCTCTCCACGGAACCGGCGATGTTCTCGCGGATGGGGTGGTGGTCGTAGAGCGCGCTCAAAAGCTGGAAATATCCGGCATAGCCGGGGCTGTCCTCGCCCATGCAGATCTCCTGGCCGATGATACCCTGCTCCTTGGCGACGCTCTCCTCGGTATAGTACGGCGTGGAAACGTAGGTGAGCAGCAGCCGGAGATTTTCCATGAAGTTTTCCGAACCCGTGAAATAATACGCCGTGTGGCCGGTGCCGGTGAAGGCGTTGGGGCTCGCGCCGAGCGCGGCAAAGTCGGAAAGGACGTTGCGCCCGTCCGGCATATCGAACATCTTGTGCTCGAGGAAATGGGCGACGCCCGCAGGCGTATCGATCCACTCGCCGTTCACCTTGAAGCGGCGGTCCGCCCCGCCGTAGCGCGTGGCGAAAAAGGCCGCGTTTTTGCGGAAGCCCGGCTTGACCGCGACGAGAACGGAAAGCCCGTTCGGAAGAACTTCCTCATACAGCGTTTCGCCGAGATTGGGATATTCGTGCTTGTTCATTCGGTCTCGGCCTCCTCTCCGCGGAGAAAGTATACGGCGTCCAGCTCCACGCCGCGCGCGATGGCGGCAACATCCTCCGCCGTGACGGACTCGGCAAGCACCGCGATATCGTCGGGCGTGGCGTCCGTCCCCTGCACGGTCTCGCGCAGATAGAAATCGGCAAGATAGTACGGACTGTCCGCGCCGGTGCGGAGATCATTCGCCACGCTGCGCCGCGCCGCGGCGAGCTCGGCCTCCGAGATATCGCCCGCGCGCACCGCGTCGAGCTGAGCGAGGATCTCGCTTAAGGCTTCGTCGTATTTATCGACCTCGATGCCGGAGAGCACCGCCATGATGCCCTTGAGCGTATCGATGCTCGAAAAGGCGTAATAGCAGAGTGAGAGCTTCTCGCGGACATTCTGAAAGAGCTTTGAGGTGACGCCCGCGCCGTACACGGCGTTGAACACGGCGAGCTTCGCCGGGTCGGGATCGTCCATGCACTCGCCGAGCCGGAAGCCGACGGCGAGCACGCCCTGCGAGATCTCGTCCTCCTCGGTAAAGTACCGGGGCTTTTCCTCCACGGCGTTCATACGGATATCGGTACCGAGATCCAGGTCGATCTCGCCGCGCGGCAGCAGCGCGAACGCCTCGCGCAGCATAGCCGCCACTTCCTTTCCCGGACGGCTGCCGCAGTAGAAGATCTCCATGGGGGAGACGGCCAGAAGCTCCTTATAGTGCTTCGTGAGCTTCACATAGTGGATACTCCCGGCCTCGTCCGCGGTGCCGTAAGCGCCGGTCGCATAGTCCTCGTAGGCGCACATATTCTCCCGCAGGCGCCGGAAGGCCCAGCTGCGCTTGTCATTTTTCACGCGCTCGATGCGCTCGATGAGCTGTTCGCGCTCGGAATCGACGTACGCGGGCAGAAACAGCCCGCCGCGCGTCGCGGGGGATAGCCACAGCTCGCTGAGCAGGGATATGACCTCGCCGAGCACGTCCGTCTCGCCGGGGAGAAAGGCATCCTCGGCAAAGCCCGCATAGAAGCCGACGGCCTGGATCTCGCCGAGCTTCCGCACCGATGGCTCGATCTCCGCGCCGTAAAGCGCGTCGAGCCGCTCGGAAATGCGGCGCATGTCCGGCAGCGACTTTGTGCCGCGGCGCAGCACATACGGCAGCACGGCGTTTTCCGCCGCCGTTTCGCGGTGCAGCTGTGTGAGAAGATAAGCGGTCATACAGCCGGTTTTGAATTTGTCGGTCTGCACCGCCGTCAGCGATACGCAGGGGAACAGCTCTTCGCGGAAGTATTCCATACGGTCACGCCTCTTTTCCTTTGAATATACAAAGATAGTATAGCACGTTTTTCCCCTCGTTCATAGCGCAAATGTGAATTTTTTCCTCAAGGCTCCGCGCCGTACAGCTCACGCAGCAGCCGGAGATACCACCCCGCCGCGCCCGTATACCAGCTCCACCCCGCGCGCCCTTCCTTTCCGGGCGCGTACGCGATATCCGCCGGAAGGACGAACGGCTCCGCGCCGTACTCCGGCGCGGTGAGCGAGAGCGCCATGTCCTCCGCGAGCGCGGCCGCTTCCTCCCGCCGCCCGGCGCGATGCAGCGCCAGCGCGAGCCACACCGCCGCGTGGGTGTACTGCCCGCCGTTTTCCCGAAAGCCCGGCCCGTAGGTCGAAACATACCCCGGCGCGCGCTCCTCCGGCAGGAACGCCGGAGCGTAGATGCGGATAAGCCGTCTCTCCCTGTCCCGGAGCCCGGCGAGCGCCGCGGTGAGCGCCGTCTGCACACGGTCTCTGTCGGCATAGGGCGAAAAGGCGGCGAAGCTCTGCGCCACGGAGTCGATGCGGCACGCCGCCGCGCCGGACGCGCCGAGCGGCGTGCCGTCGGCATAATACCCGCGCAGATAGTGATCGGTGTCCCACGCCTCGTTCGCCGCTGCGCCGAGCGCGGCCGCGGCGGTCTCATAGCGATCCGCGCCCGATTCTCCAAGTTTCGTGAGCAGAGCGGAAAAATCGTGGAACACGCCGGAGGCGAACCACGTGAGCCACACGCTCTCCGCGCTCTCGCCCATGGCGTCAAAGCCGTCGTTCCAGTCGCCGCCGCCCATCCGCAGCAGGCGGTGCTCTCCGATGCCGCGCCGGAGCACGAGCGCCGCGGCGCGGTGGCAGTGGTCGAGCACCGTGCCGGTCTCGCCGGAGAGTGAGGGCGTTTCGTACCGGCTGTGCTCGCCTCGCGCGAGCGGCGGCGAAGTAAGATACGGCGTGGTTTCCGCGCAGAGGCTCTCGTCGGCGGTCATGCGCACATATTCGCACACTGCCCACGGCAGCCAGAGAAGATCGTCGCTGCAGTCAGTGCGCACGCCCTTGTCGATCTCGCCGCCGGTCGGATGGTACCAGTGCTGCACGTCGCCCTCCGCGTACTGGCGGGCGCAGCACGCAAGGATGTGCGCTCTCGCGCCCGCGGCGTCGACGGGCAGGAGGTTGATGCGGTCCTGCAGCTGATCCCGGAAGCCGACCGCGCCGCCGCTCTGGTAGAGGCTTCCTCTGCCCAGCACGCGGCAGCAGAGCGCGGCATACGCGCTCCACGGCGCGAGACGGCGCACGCTCTCCGGCATGGCAGCGGAATACTTTTCGCCCCGCACGTGCTGCGCCCACCACGCCTTTGTCTTTGCCAGCGCTTCTCTGGCCCGCGCGATGTCGAGCAGCGCGGGGATATCCGCCGTGCCGAGCAGCATTACCGCCTCTTTTTCCAGCCGGAACGCCCCGGCCAGCGCCGGGAAGCCGCGGCGGAGAGTGCCGGAGTCTTCGCCGCAGAGGAAGCGCGCATCCGTTCCGGCAGAGACCCACGGCGCGCTGCACCGCAGCGTCACGCGCACATCCTTATACGGGCAGCGCGGGTTTTCCGCGCGAAGGGCGCTCCCGTCGCGCCAAACGGACGCGGAAGCCGCGTCCTCTTTCTCCGGTGCAAGCTGCACGGGTGCAAAATACGCCATATTGCACGGCACGCCGCTCTCGAGCAGGAGCACGCGCACCGGCGTATCGGGCACGATGAACGCCGTGACCGAAATGCGGTTCCCGCCGATGGTTCTCTCCCAGCGGGCATAGCCGAAGCCGAACGTTACTCTGCACGCGCCGCCATCCGAAAAGAGACTCTCCGCGCCGTGCTCCGTTTCGATCCACAGCCGTTCCGCGCCCGCCGCGGCGAGCGCGTCGCCCGACCACGGGACGATGGGGCACTCCCGGGCGTTTTCGTACCAGAGCGCCGCCGGGCCGCAGTCCGCCGCGGCGCAGCCGAGACCGCCGCCATAGAGCATATTGGCCCACGCGCGCGGCGGCAGCGGCGGCGTTTGAAAGCTCCCCTCCCCGGTGTCGGTATGGGATACCGGCGGCGTACCGGTCTCTTTCTCCGCCGCCGGGGGAAGGCGGAGAGCACGCGCCCGCCCCGCCGGGAGGGACGTCCCCGCGGCGTCGCCGAAAAGAGCTGCGGCAGCAAGAAGCGCCTCGCTCTCGCCGCGAAAGGCGAAGTACACTCCGCCCGGCAGAGAGAGCGTTTCGGAAAGGCGCATTGTCTCAAGCGCCGTTTCGATCGCCGCGCGCTGCTCGTTCCGGTAGTCTCCGGCGGGCGCGGTGAGAAACACGAGATCGTACTCCACGCCGCACGCGCCGAGCAGCGCGTGCCGCCGGAGCTCACGGAGCGCGGCTTCCGTGCCGTTTTCCCCGCCGTCGAACACCATGACGGGGAGATCGCCGGAAATGCCGAGCCGCCAGAGGGCGTCCCGCGTCCCGCCCGGCAGGGCGCGCCCCTCGGCGCAGAGCGGCGGAAAGGTGAGCGCGCGGAGATATTCCATGGCCGCGGCGCTCTCGCCGCTCTCCATGCCCCAGACCGCGGCGGCGGCGTCTGCCATGGCAAAGCCGGAGCTCTCCCGGAGCATCTCCCGCGCGCCGCGCGCGGCGGTGTCCGCGTCTCCGGCGACGCAGAGCGCGAGCGCAATTTCGCACGCGCTCCCTTCCGGAAGCGGCAGGCGAGCGGCGATATACGGCTCATTCTGCCAGCCCGTATTTTCCCGGAACTCCCCCGCGCCGCCGCGGGCGGGAAACTGCCGGAAGTCGGAGGAAAATACTGTCTCCTCCGAACAGGCAAGCGCGAGATACTGCGCGCTCTGGTTTCCCCGCGGCGCGCGGTACACGATGAGCACGCCGGAGCGCACCGATGTGCAAAGCCCCAGCCGGGCAAACGCCGGGTGCGCGGCATAGTCCTGCGTATCCAGCAGCACCGGCTCAAAGCCGAAGATGACCGCGTCCGGCGCGGCCTTCCCGGAGCGCAGGCGCAGCCGCCGCAGTTCGCCCCGGGGAGCATCTTCTCCACCTCGTCGATCCGCGGGTCCTCCTCGACCCGGAATTTCCGGGCCACGAAATAGAGGATTACCGCCGAGAACACTCCCAGCGCACACAGCGTCAGGATCGTGTAAAGTAATACTTCCATCAGATTTTTGTTATTGTAAATTGAATTGTGTGTTCGATTTTCCGCCGGAAGAGCCACAGCGCGAAATAATAAACGCCCACGCCCGCAATAGCGGCGAGGGCGCCCGCACCTTCGCTCCATCCGGCGACGGCGATCGTCCCGACCAGAACGGCCAGCAGGACGGCCAGCTCGATTTTGAAATCGCTGCTCGTGCTGGCGGCGGGGATCTCGACGCCTCGGTCATCCTGCACGACCATGAGCAGCGTTTCGTCAGGGCCGGTGTCCAGCTTGCCGTATACACCCACCTGATGGCAGATGTAGGCCGTCTGCCCGCTGGTGATCTGGATGCTGACCCGCCGGGCGGGCTTGCCGTCGTTCTCCACAGTGTCGATGCCGAGGATGTCCACCTCGTGTGTCTCGCCACTGAGAGTGACGGCTTCTGCGAGGTCAGAGTCACTGGCCTCGGTGGCCGCCAGCGCACGGGTGATGATGAGTGCGCCGCCGGAGACCGACTCCGACAATAAGGCAGCGCCCGCGCGGGTATATGCGGCTTTTTCCCAGCTCATATCGTTATTCCTCCAATCTTGATGGTGATGGTCTCGCGGGTGTTGGCCAGCCTGCTGCCTGCAAGGGCCGGCGCACTGACCGCTTTCGGGCCGATGACGCCGGGCAGAGCCACGGTGGCCTGCACCCGGGTGCTGCTGGCTGCACTGACTGCATATGCCCGACCGGTGACTTCCTTCGGCCCGATGACGCCCGGGATGCGGACGGTGCAGGTGGTGACTGCGCTGCATGGGGCAGCGGCGGCGTAGGCTGTAAGATGTGCATCTTCCAGATACGCGATGTACTGCAAAAACAGATTTTGGGGAGACATCGCGTCTACCAGCTCCATCGTGTCGGCATAGGTGTCCGTATAAGGCATCGTGACCCGAAGGGTATAGCTGTTTTCCGGGACTTCGGCGGCAGAAGAACCTACTCCGTAGATGTTGTTCAGTACATTCTGCAGCTGAGGCAGAGTATAGGGCAGCTGACGGTTCAGCGCGGTAAGAATGCGGATGCGCCGGACATCGAAGCTGTCCGATGCCTTCGGAACAAGGTCGAGGATGTACTCCCACCGGGCGAGACCGCGGTCTCCGGCAGTCAGAATGAAAAGGTCGTCCTGAAAGGCAGCGACACTGTCCCACAAAGCCGAGAATTCCGGCTGCTGCGATGCCATTGCCGCTTTGAATGCCGGAAGGTCACGGAGAATGAAGGGAAGATAGTTTATCAGTTGTCGTTCCATCCGTAGCCTCCTTAACTTATCGCGGCTGCATGAGCCGAGATAGTGCCAAGAACCGGAATATGGTCACTGGTGAGCGTCAGATTCGCTTCCCGGCCATTGAGAGCCGTGCGGCCCACATCAAGGATTCCGGGAACAGTAAGCAG
>ERZ857965.3068-NODE-3068-length-13023-cov-2.667566_pt1 | contig 13023 bp, 9 predicted proteins | sample MGYA00519758_ERZ857965 | MGnify/ENA primary metagenome ERZ857965 (study PRJEB31778, sample SAMEA3449381) | human gut metagenome | biome: human gut; feature: human-associated habitat; material: faeces | place: United Kingdom | collected 2010/2012 ...
CTACCAGCTGGAAGGCCGCGACCTGCATATCAACTGGCTGTTCATCGCATGCGCGCTCATCGCACTCGCCGTGGTGGTAGCCGGGTTGCTGCTCGTCGTGCCGCGGCTGGAGTCTGAAAACAGCAAGCGCGGCGTGATCATCCAGGCCGTCTACCGCACGAACATCGTGTTCTTCGCCATGCCGCTAACGGAAAGCGTATTCGGTGCCGGCAGCCTGGTGCCCAGCGCGCTGTTGGTATCCATCGTGGTCCCCACATACAACGTACTGGCCGTCGTCATCCTGGAGTACTACCACGGCACGTCGCCTTCGCCCGGGCGCCTGGCCCTGAGCGTGGTGAAGAATCCGCTCATCCTGGGCTTCCTTACCGGCTTCGCGTTCTACTTCCTGCAGATCAGGCTGCCGGAATGCATCGAAAGCCCCGTCATCGCGCTTGCAAACCTTGCCATCCCGCTCGCGCTTATCGCGCTGGGCGGCACCATCCGCCTGAACGAGACGAAGGCGAACATGCGCTACCTGGCACCCGTCCTGACCGTGAAGATGGTCGTGTTGCCGGCCATCTCGCTTATCGTGTTCAGCATGCTGCCGCTGGGTCTTGCACCCGTGGAACGCTTCCTGCTGCTGGTCATGTTCGCCGCGCCCATCGCCAGTGCATCGTATCCCATGGCAGAGAACATGGGCGGGGACGGCACGCTGGCAGGCGAGCTGGTGGCGGTGTCATCCGGCATTTCCATCATCACGCTGTTCTTGTGGGTGCTCATATTCACAAGCCTGGTACCGATCTAGGCACGCCGCTGCAGGAGCGCACCACAGGAACCGAAGCGAACGGAAAGGAGCATGCGCCATGGACGACTGCATCACCGTGGCCGTGGGAAACTTCCCACCTGTCTGGGGAGACGTGCGGGCGAACCTCGGGCGAATCCGGGAATACCAGCAGCGGGCAGCAAATGCAGGAGCGGATCTGTTGGTGCTGCCGGAGCTGTGTCTGACCGGCTACGACGACCCCGCCGGAACACCGTTCACCGAGAAAATCCAGGTGCGCCTGGCGGAACCCGTGCCCGGACCCGCGAGCACGGCCGTCGCGGAGGCCGCGCGCGCCTGCGGCATCTGGACGGTGTTCGGCATGCCGGAGCGCGTCGATTCCCCCGACGGCACGCGCATCTACAACGCCGCCTGCATCGTGAGCCCGGACGGGATCGTGGGCACGTACCGCAAGATCCACCCGTTCGGACGCGAGAGCGAATGGGCCGCTGCCGGCGATGAGCCCTGCGTGTTCGACACACCGTGGGGACCCATCGGCCTGGGCATCTGCTACGACTTGTACAGCTTCCCGGAAATGGTCATGTATGCGAAGGCGAAGGGCGCGCGGCTGTTCCTGAACCCTACGGCCGCCGGCTGGGCGCTTTCGGCCGCCGACGTGTTCCGCGAGAAGATCGAGGTCACCTGTCTGCGCGGGAACCTGTACGTGGCCACCGCGAACCTGCAGGGAAAAGACCTGACCAGCACATTCGCCGGGCAGAGTCACATCATCGGCCCGCTGGGGCCGCGTAACAGCATCGCCTACCTTGCCGGCGTGCCGTTCAGCGAAGATGTGGAACGCGAAGCCGGGCTGCGCATGGCCGCACTGAACCTGTCCGCCGTAGAACAGCAGAACAGCTGGAACCTGCGCGTATTCGAGACGAACCCGCTCACCGGCCGCCCGGATTGGCGTCCCGACCTTTACGCGAAATGGTTCGCGGAGATCGCCGCCGATCCGTCCTGGCAGCGTCGGTACACTGCCCGCCCTGCGCGGAACAAGCATCTGAACTAGAATCGGGACAGCAGGAAGAACCGCGTCCGATAGACTGGAGTCGCACAGGAACGAAACCGCATCGATACCGAGGAGCGCGTACATGCTGGACATCAAGCGAGTAATGGCAAGCAAACCGCGCAAGCACGAGCAGGATCCGCTCCTTCCCCTGACCACGCCTTGGGGCCAGCGCATCGTGGAAGGCGAAGTCCCGGGCCGCGACATCCTGCCGGAGCATCCGCATCCGCAGTTCGCGCGCAAAAGCTTCACCAGCCTGAACGGATGGTGGGAATACGCCATCGTGGATACGGGCAGCCTGGAACAGGCGCGGCGCGCATGGGATTCCTCCCTGCCGCCGGACCGGTTCGACGGTCGCATACTGGTGCCGTTCTCGCCCGAGGCGCTGCTGTCGGGCGTAGATCGGCAGACGCAGCCCAACGAACTGCTGTGGTACCGTCGCCGCGTCCTGCTGCCGGAGCGAGAACAGGCATCCGACGAGAATGGAAGGCCCGGCGCAAGCGTCTCCGACCCGCTCGCCTCCGGCTTCCGTCTGATACTTCATTTCGAAGCCGTGGACTACGCCTGCTCGCTGCTGGTGAACGGCACACGCGTCTGCGCGCATCGCGGCGGCTACCTGCCGTTCGCGCTGGACTTGACAGAGGTGCTGCATGCCGGCGAGAACGTGCTGGCGCTGTGCGTCTGGGACCCCAGCGACCGCGGCACGCAGCTGCGCGGCAAGCAGAAGCTGGAGGCCGGCAACATCTGGTACACGGCACAGAGCGGCATTTGGCAGAGCGTCTGGCTGGAGGCCGTACCCACGCGTCATATTGCGGGAACGTCCATCAAATGCGATGCGGATGCGGGCACCGTAACGCTCGTGAACCGCCTCAGCTGCGGCGGCGAGACGCTGACCGTGCGCATATTCGACGAGCAGGGCGAACTGGTGGCGATGAAGCGTACGCCCGTCGAGGCGTCCCAAGCCGCGAATCCCGCCATGACGCGCACGATGACGCTGCAGGTGCGCAGCCCGAACCTCTGGTGCCCCGATAGCCCGTACTTGTACCGCCTGGAGCTCCTTTACGGCGCAGATGCGGTGGAAAGCTACTGCGCGTTCCGCACGGTGGAGATAGCGGCAGACGCACAGGGCGTGCCGCGAATCATGCTTAACCACGAGCCGCTGTTCGTGCGCGGCGTGCTGGACCAGGGCTATTGGCCCGACGGCCTGATGACGGCCCCTTCGGATGCCGCACTGGAATTCGATATCCGCACCATGAAGGACCTGGGCTTCAACCTACTGCGCAAGCACCTCAAGCGCGAAAGCGACCGCTGGTACTTCCATTGCGACCGCATCGGCATGCTGGTGTGGCAGGACATGGTGTCGGGCGGCGGACCGTACGATGACTGGCAGACCAGCCACCGGCCCACGCTGTTCCGCAGCAGCTGGAACAAGCTTCCGGACGACCTGCCAGAATGGTACGACAAGCTGGCGGCGGACGACCCCGAGTACCGGCGCGAATGGACATCCACCGCGCTCGGTCTGGTAAGGCGGCTGCGCAGCCATCCATGCGTGATTGGCTGGACGCTGTTCAACGAAGGTTGGGGGCAGTTCGAGTCGCGCCGCGCCGTAGACGCCGTGCGCAGGATGGATCCAACACGCCCCATCAGCGCCACCAGTGGCTGGTACGACCAGGGCACAGGCGATTTTTTCAGCGTACACAACTACTTCCGCCCACTGGCGGTCTGGAAAGACCCGGCCGGGTCGAAGGGCACCGCGGCCCTGGACGGCAGCGCCGTCCGCACCTGTGCGCGGGCGTTCGTCATCTCGGAGTTCGGTGGCCTGACATGGTCCGTAGAAGGCCACTGCCAGCGAGCGCGCTCGTACGGCTATGAGACATTCGAGCGGCAAGCAGACTGGCAGGAAGCCGTGCACGTGGCGCTTGCGAAGGCCGATGCACTGGAAAACGAGGGGCTTGCCGGCTTCGTGTTCACGCAGCTGTCCGACGTGCAGGAAGAGACGAACGGCCTGATGACCTGCGATAGGCGTGTGAACAAGCTGCGGGCGAACCCCCTGACGGCAGACGCGGACGAACCTCAGCCATCGGCTGGGTAGGCTCCATTTGCCTGATTGGAAGCGGAAACCGTTGCCGCCGAAACCGCCGCGGCACCCGCACCCGGATCGGCCTGCAGCGGGAACGCCTTGGACAGGACGCGCGCGAATGCACGGGCGCGTGCATCAGGCCATTCGCCGCTCTCGGCGGCGGCAGCGCAGGTCGCGGCATCTTTGGAGGCCGCCTGCGCTATAAGCGCAAGCTTCTGCGCGCGCGTCAGGCGCTTGAAGCGAAACTCGGCGCTGAGCGCCTCATGCTGCGTGGCGAACGTTGCACACGCCACCAGATGCACGGGCCTGCGCGAACGCGTGTATTTCGCACCCGTACCCGCATTATGCTGCGCAATCCGCTCGTGCACGTTCCGCGCGTACCCTGTATACAGCGTCCCGTCCGCGCATTCCGCTACATACATATAGTAGAGACGATCTTCTCCGCCTGTCTGCCTGCACATGGAAAGCCGCCCGCTATTCGGCGTTCAGCAGCCGCGGCAGGGCATTGGCCATCTGCGGAAACGGAGTCGCATCCGGCTGTTGCGGCGCGCGGGGCGCAATGGACCGCTCCATCCACACCATGTCGTACCAACGACCGAACTTGTAGGCACACCTGCGGAACAGGCCCACCATCTGAAAGCCCATATGCTTATGGAATGCGACACTGGCGCTTGTCAGGTACCCATCGTCTACCCCATCCGGCGGGTATGCGATGCATGCATACATTGCCACGAAACCCTGCGCGCGAAGCACGCGCTCCAATCCCGCATACAACGCCCGGCCAATGCCCTTGCCGTGCACATCGCGCCTCACGTAAATGGAAGTCTCCACCGCCCAGTCGTACGCACGGCGCGCCCCAAACGAACCGGCATACGCATACCCCAGCATCTCCCCCGTGTCCGGATCCTCGGCTACAAGGTACGGGTACGTTTCCAGCGTGCGGGAAATGCGGTCCGCGAATTCACGGACATCCGGTATCGTGTATTCGAACGTAATAGCCGTTTTGCACACATACGGCGCATAGATGGCCCGGATACGGGACGCATCCGCTACCGTTGCGGCACGGAGGGACGGAGGATTCTTCGCCATGGGGTCTGTGCCTCCTTTCCGTAGGGACCGTCGTTTGTTCGGCATGCCAACCATGCCCTTACGCGGCAGCATACGGCAAATGCCATATTTTGCGTTTCGTGAGGTCATCGGACATACCGATAGCGGTCGTACCGAGTTCGATTTGTCATCGTATTGATGCTGAACTGTTAATAAAATCATCTAACGGCTGTGTGCTTTTTGCAGTAACCTGAGTCAGGTTAATGCAAACGTGGCACAATAAGCCGCCGAATTCCAAACGCAAATGCGGGGAGCCATCGCCAACGCAACAAAGCCGATGGTTCGGAGAACCAAGAAGGAAGTGCATATGCAATCGAAAATCGCACACGCGGCAGAGCGCAAAGCCTTCAGCGTGGCACTGGACGCGATCATCCATGCTGCGTCCGGAAGCGAGCGCGAAAAGCGCATCGACCAGTTCATCGACTTGGCCGGCAAGCTGCTGAAAGACACCTCCCCCGGTGTGACGCGCGGCCTGCGCGCAGGCCTGCATCCGGGCTCCAAGTGGGAAGAGTTCCTGTTCCAGCTGATTGACGAAGTCGATCCCCACGTCTTGAAGACGCTGATTCTGAACGGCGGCTATGAAGCGGCGTTCCGCGGCCTGCGCGAAACCACCGTCAATGCCGAGAAGTACCAGTGCAACGTACCCTGGATCATTCTGTTCGACCCCACGAGCGCCTGCAACAAGCATTGCGTGGGCTGCTGGGCCGCCGACTACGAGAATGCCCTGAACCTGTCCTATGACCAGATGGACAAGATGCTGAACGAGGCCGAGGGCCTGGGCACGCATATGTTCATGCTCACCGGTGGCGAACCGCTGGTTCGCAAGAAGGACATCCTGAAACTGGCAGAGGTCCACAACCACAGCGTGTTCAACATCTTCACGAACGCAAGCCTGATCGACGACGAGTTCTGCGAGAAGGTCCGCGAGCTGGGCAACATCACGTTCTCCATCTCCCTGGAAGGCTTCGAGGATTCCAACGACGGCCGCCGCGGCGACGGTTCGTTCAACGAGGTTATGGACGCGTTGGACAAGCTGCGCGCGCATGGCCTGGTCTACGGCATCTCCGTTGCATACACGCGCAACAATGTGGAAACCGTCAGCTCCGACGAATACCTTGACATGATCATCGACAAGGGGTGCCGTTTCATCTGGTACTTCCATTACATGCCGGTCGGCGCCGGTGCCGATGCCGATCTGATGCCCACTATCGAGCAGCGCACGTACATGAAGGATCGCATTCGCGAGGTGCGCGGCATCGAGGGCGGCAAGAAGATCTTCGCCATGGACTTCCAGAACGATGGCGAGTACGTGGGCGGCTGCATTGCCGGCGGACGCGTGTACTGCCACATCAATGCCCGCGGTGACGTTGAGCCCTGCGTGTTCATCCACTACTCCACTGCAAACATCAAGGAGAAGAGCCTGCTGGAGTGCCTGCAGCAGCCGCTGTTCCAGGCATATCGCAAGCACTGGCCCTGGAACGACAACCTGCTGCAGCCCTGCCCCATGCTGGAGAATCCGGATATCCTTCCGGAGATCGTCAAGGAAGCAGACGCTCATAGCACCGAGTACGTGACGCCCGAAACCGCCGAAGAGCTGTGCGCCCGCACCACTCCGTACGCCCACGCTTGGGCACCTGTTGCCAAGGAGCTCTGGCTGCAGGAACACCCGTCCGGCAAGAAGATCTACATGGATGCTATGTCCCAGGTCAGCGTGGACGCGAAGGCAAAGATCATCGCGAACGAGGACGAGGCCGAAAACGAGAAGGCCAAGACCGCGGCGAAGTAACCCGCCTTGCGCAAAGCGCATTATTCTCCGGCAGTTGCTGCCGGAATCAAAAAAGGACCCCGCCGCACCCGCCGTGCGGCGGGGTCCTTTGCTGTCCTTCCCCCGTCAAACCGCGCCTCCCCGCACCGAATACGGCGGGGAGAACGCATCCCCCATACTGCAAGGAGGCACTCGTGGCAGATAAGCCCAAAATGGAATACCGGCAGATTGCTCCGGGAGAGCCGCTCTCGCGCCTGGGAATGGGCTGCATGCGCCTACCCACCCGATTCGGGCGCATAGACTACGGCGCAGCGCAGGAGATCATCGATTACGCCATGAATCATGGCGTGAATTATTACGACACCGCCTATATCTACCATGCAGGGCAATCCGAGAAGTTCCTGGGAAAGGCCCTGCAGCGGTATCCCAGAGACCGCTATCGCCTTGCCACGAAATACTTCGGCACCGGATTCCCGAACTACCGCAAGGTGTTCGCAAACCAGCTGGAACGCTTGCAGACGGACTACATCGACTACTACCTGATCCATTCCGTAATGAACGCCACCGCCAACGGATACGAGAGGCGCGGCGCCATCGAGTACTTCCTGGAGCAGAAGGCGCTCGGCCGCATCGGGCATCTGGGCTTCTCATCACACGCTGGGCTGGATACGCTACGGGATTTCTTAGGCGTGGCGCCTTGGGACTTTGTGCAGCTGCAGATCAACTACTACGACTGGGCATTCGGCTCCGCCCGGCAGCAATACGACATTGTCACAGATGCCGGCCTGCCCATCGTGGTCATGGAGCCTGTGCGCGGCGGCAAGCTGGCGAAACTTCCCGCAGATACCGCGAAGCCGCTGGAGCGCATGCATCCCGCGTGGACCCCTGCCGGATGGGCGCTGCGATGGGTGAAGGGCCTGGACAACGTGGCCGTGGTATTGAGCGGCATGTCGACACTGGACCAAATACGAGAAAACGTCGCCGCTTTCTGCTCGCCGGCACTGACACAGGCGGAAAGCGACACGCTCATGCACGCTTGCGGTGCATTGGCGGATACCCTGGCGGTACCCTGCACTGCCTGCCGATACTGCTGCGACTCCTGCCCGAAGCAGATAGACATCCCCGCTTTGATGGAGGCATACAACCGCTACAAGGCCCCCGGCGGCTCCTTCGATGCGGCAGAGACCGCACGTTTCCCGTCCGGCCGCGGTCCCGCAGACTGCATCCGCTGCGGCGCATGCACGAAGCACTGCCCGCAGGAGATCGACGTGCCGGCCGTATTGTCTGAACTGGCATCAGTTCTCGAACCGTAGCATTGCCGTAAAGGCAGGCGCTCCGTCGCCGCCAGGAAACAAACGGCCTGCGGCCGGACAACGCCATCGGGTGCCCGGCCGCAGGAAAGGCATCGCCTTAGACGCCGCCTTTACGCCTCCAGCAGGTGTTTGCCCAGCGACGAGCGCACCATCCCCCGACAGCCGAAATAGGTCACTAGCAAGTAACCGCCGTATACCACCAGCACCAGCACCGCCGCCGAAAGCACGTACTCCATCGGCGCGATGTTGTAATACGCCTTCAAGGTCTGCATCATCACCCCCAGCGCACAAGCAGAATGGCAGATGGCCACAGCCAACGGTGCCAGAAAATACACCAGAATCTGCGTGCGCAGACTGCGCATGATCATCCGCCTGTCGCAGCCGAGTTGCGCTAGCGTGCGATATCGAGGAATGGAATCGCTCGCCTCGGACAGCTGTTGGATGGCCAGCACCGCCGCAGTGGCAATCAGCAGCACGAATCCGATATACACTGCCAGATAGGTGATCAGCACCCGTGTGCTCATGCTGTCGGCGATAACTTCCTGCTTCGACAGGTCGATGGAGACCGGCCAGTAATCGCTTTTATAGACCCAACCCAGCTCGGCATATTCGTTGTCTACCGGGCTCACCTGCCCGATTGCGCCCCGAAGCATATCACCCGCCTTCTGCGCATCCAGCCCCTGTCGGTAATTCACGTTCAGCAGGCTCAGCCAAGGCAGGGCATCGGAGGCGCTGCGAAGATTGTCGACCACGGCATCGGGCACCACCAGATAGCACATCTCGCTCGGCCCCTGCTCGACGCATACCGCCTGCCTGAGCACCGTTCCACTGGGATGGAGCGTCTTCCCTCCCGCGGTGATCGATAGATCCGACGACGCCAGCGCATGGGCGATACCATCCATCGAATCCACGGTGTTGTCGATGGCGAACTGGTCTGCAGCCAGGGAAACGGCATCCCGGCCGGCAAGGCCGCGCAGGTGGTTGAACTGGCTTACGCCTATGACCAGCACATTCTGCTCATCCAGCTTCGACCCGTTGAATGCAGACAGGTCGTCGCTGCCGATTCGGCTGCCGAGCAAGTCCGCCAAGCGGCCGTAGGTAAGATCGGGAATACCCCAGATATCGATCTGCGCAGTGGCGCCTACGACATTGCGCCATTCGTCCGACCTCTTCGCCATATACGAAGCAGTATCCCAGTTGGCAGACGCCATCTTCGCATGCAGCGCACGCTTCTCCTTGAGCTGGTCATTTGCCCCGGTGTCGTTGCCCTCGCCATCCATGAAATACGTATTCGCATAGAGGCTGTGATCGAATTGGGTCTGTTCTTCCAAGTCGCCGGAAAGCATCGATGCCATGCCCATGCCGGTACTGAAAATGGTGATGCTCAGGAACAGGAGCACGCATACCACCCATAGGGACACAAAGGCGGTGTTCACGCGGCTGGCAATCTGCCGCATGGTGAACATGGCCAGCCCCTTGAAATAGATGCCGCGCGTGCGCTGGATCAGCATGAGCACGAAGCCCGATACCGACCAGAAGAACAGCAGCGTGCCTATCAGCATGAACGCGGTGGCCGTCTTGAAGTCATCATCGTCCAGCATGCGCATCCCGTTGCGCATGAGCGCCTGGTAAGCCAGCACGATGAAGACGATGGCGGCAACGAACACCGCAAGAGACGCCCAGGGATTGCGCATGCGGAAACGTTCGTTGGCGCCCCGTGCGGAAAGCAAGGTTATCAGCCGGCAACGACGCACCTGCGCAGTATTGAACAGCGCCACCACGGCAAAGATAATCGCGAAGCAGACGATGGTTTTCACGAGGGCCTCTCCGCTGAAAACGAAGCGGTACTGGGTCATCGTCATGCCGAATACGCCTGCTGTGACAAGCGACAGCGCCTGCGAGAGGATCGCCCCCACCGCCAAGCCGACGGCAAGGGACACCAGACCCACCGCAACCGTCTCCATCAAAACGATCACGGTAACCTGCCCCGCCCGCATGCCAAGCAGCAGATAGGTGCCAAACTCCCGCTTGCGGCGGCGGATAAGGAATCGGTTGGCGTATACCACCAGGAAGCCCAGGACGAATGCAATTGCCACCGACACCAGCCCCATGAGCTCGTCCATGGAGTCGAAGACGTCGCTGCTCATGGACTGAGCATCGAAGAGCACCTTCTGGCTGCCGATGGAGTTGAAGGCGTAGAACACCGCGACGCCGAATACCAGCGTGATGAAGTAGATGCCGTAATCGCGCACCGAGCGGCGTACATTGCGGAAAGCGATCCTAGCAAGCATGTTCCGCCTCCCCGCCCAAAAAGGCCATCACGTCCATGATGCGCCCGAAGAACGAATCGCGGTCGGAGTCGCCGCGGCGGATCTCGTTGAACAGGCTCCCGTCCTTGATGAACAGCACCCGGCTGGCAAACGATGCAGCGAAGGCATCGTGGGTCACCATCATGATGGTGACGCCCAGATCGCGGTTCATCATCTCCAGGGTTTCCAGCATCACATTGGCGCTGCGCGAATCAAGGGCCCCCGTGGGCTCGTCGGCAAGCACCAGCTGCGGATCGGACACGATGGCCCGCGCTGCCGCTACGCGCTGCCGCTGGCCGCCCGACATCTGGTTGGGAAATTTGCCCAGTACCTCTTCCACCCCCAGCTTGCGGGCGACCTTTTCCACCTTGGGCTCGACCTTCGACGCACGCTCACCCTTGATGGTCAGCGCCAAAGCGATGTTCTCGAAACCCGTCAGCGTATCCAGCAGGTTCGCATCTTGGAACACGAAGCCCAGCTGGTCGCGGCGAAAATCGGAAAGCTTGCGTCCCTTAAGGTCGGAAATGTCGCTTCCGTTCAGCAGGATATGGCCCGTCGTGGGCGTATCGATGGTGGCAATGCAGTTGAGCAGCGTGGTCTTCCCCGATCCGCTGGGCCCCATGATGCCCACGAACTCGCCCCGGTCCACTGAGAAGCTCAGACCGTCCAAGGCGGTGGTGACAGACCCCCTTCCGCCGTACAGCTTTCCCAAATTGCGCACCTGCAGCAATTCATTCGCACCATTCCCTGTAAAGGAAGGGGATGCGGTAACTTCTGCCATGATGGTCTCCTCTCGATCTTCCAACCACCACTACGCTACGGTTCAAAGGCCGGGAGAACCATCGATTGCCCTTACCGGAAGCTTACATTTTCGCAAGGTATGTCCACGCAGGCCCCGACGGGCACTGCAATCAGCATTCGCGAGACAGGGAATCACGTCGGCGGGAATCATGGGGAAAGGAGAGAACGAGGCGCGTACCGGCCCCTTCTTCGGAGGCGATGCGTATGCCGATGCCCATTTTGCGGCACATGACGGCGGCAAGGTAGAGTCCCATACCGGTGGACGAGGCCGCCGCATGGCCGTTCTCCCCGGTGAAGCCCCGGTCGAACACGCGAGGTACATCTGCAGCGGGAATGCCCTTGCCATCGTCTGCAATCTGCAGCTCTGTGCGTCCAGCGGGCGTACCCGCATCCTTCTCGCATGCAGCAAACACAACGGTCCGTGCCCCGTATTTCGCCGCATTCACCACCATCTGGGAAATGATGAAGGCAAGCCATTTCTCATCCGCGAACACCATCATATCCGGAGGAACCTCCGAACGGGGAACCGTCCCCCGCTCAATGAGGAACCGGGCATTAACCCGACACACCGCATTCAGCACGCTGGGCAGGGAGATCTTCCGAATAGCGTAATCGCTCTCGACCGAAGACAAGCGTGCATACCAGAGCACCTGCTCCACCTGCTGCCGGATGCGGTCCAGCTGCCGATGCAGGATACGGGCGTCATCGCCCTCCAGGCGATTCGCCACCAGCTCGGCAGCAGCAACGGGAGTCTTCACCTCGTGGACCCATGCTTCCACATACGCCCGATAATCCTCCGTCCGTTTGCGGGCATCCGCAACCTCGTCGGCGGCAAGGCGCCCCATGCGCTGCAGGGCGCGGTAGACCGTGCGCCCCTCGTTCGTATCGGGTTCCTCGATCAGCGCGGGAAGCTCCCAGACGTGGTCGACCTTACCGGCAAGAAGGGACAGGTCGGCAAGGAAGCGCCGTCTGCGCAGATAACCCGCCGCAATCGAGGCGGCAGCGGCGATAGCCGCAACAACCGCAATACTGACCACTGCCGCATCCGAAAGCCCGCATATATGCCCGATGCAGCAGATAACGACCATGGCCAGCATGGCGGCGACCAGGTCGAACAGACGGTCGAGCAAATATTCGAGCAGCGTCATATCGAATACCCCTGCCCGCGATGCGTTGTCAGGAAATCTCCGGGAACTCCGATGGCAGCGAGGCTTTTCCTGAGGCGGTTGACATTCACGGTCAGCGTATTGTCGTCGACGAACTCGTCCGACTGCCACAGCTCGTACATCAGATCCGCCCGACTGACGATGACGCCGCGAGCACGCATCAGCGCGGCGAGGATGCGCAGCTCGTTACGTGCAAGATCAGCCGACTTTCCGCTGTACGAAACACGGGAACGAAGCAGATCCAAGCTCACTCCGCGATATTCCAGCACCTGCTGCACTTGAGGATTCGCACGGCGCAGAACGGATCGGATGCGGGCAAGCAGGATCGCCGGGCTATAGGGTTTCTGGATATAGTCATCCGCTCCGATATTCATGCCCATGACCTCGTCGAATTCACTATCGGACGAAGTCAGTATGATGATGGGCACCGTGCTCTGCGCCCGGATGCCCCGGCAGATCGACAGACCATCGGTGCCTGGCAGCTTTAAATCAAGGATGATACAGTCGGGATGCGCGGTCAGCACCTCGTTGGCCGCATCGGCGAAATGACGGCACTCCTCCACCTCGAAACCGTCAAGGGAAAGCAGACGGGCGCATTCCGCTCGCAGGACAACGTCGTCTTCCACCAGAAAAATCTTCGGCATAGCGCACCCACCCTTCTCGGCAGCAGGGTGCAC
>ERZ857965.3074-NODE-3074-length-12992-cov-2.739198_pt1 | contig 12992 bp, 9 predicted proteins | sample MGYA00519758_ERZ857965 | MGnify/ENA primary metagenome ERZ857965 (study PRJEB31778, sample SAMEA3449381) | human gut metagenome | biome: human gut; feature: human-associated habitat; material: faeces | place: United Kingdom | collected 2010/2012 ...
ATGTTACAGCGGTTGCCATCGGAAACGGCACTGCCTCTCGAGAAGCAGAATCGGTTGTGGCTGCCCTGCTGAAAACACTCCCTTATCCGGCTGCCTATATGGTCGTTTCGGAGGCGGGGGCATCCGTTTATTCTGCCTCGAAACTGGCAGCAGAAGAATTTCCGGAATATGATGTTTCCCTAAGAAGTGCCGTTTCTATCGCACGGCGATTACAAGACCCGTTGGCGGAACTCGTCAAGATTGACCCGCAAGCAATCGGCGTGGGGCAATATCAACACGATATGCCGAAAAAAGAATTGACTGCTGCCCTCGATGGCGTGGTAGAAGATTGTGTCAATGGCGTTGGTGTGGACTTGAATACCGCATCGTTCTCCCTGCTCTCACACGTTGCTGGCATTAACAGCACCATTGCAAAAAATATTGTTGCCTACCGGACAGAAAACGGAGCATTTACCGACCGAAAGCAGCTGAAAAAAGTTTCCAAGTTGGGAGCAAAGACGTTTGAACAGTGTGCCGGATTCCTGCGAATCCCGAACGCTGCCAATCCGCTGGATCAAACAGCAGTCCATCCGGAAAGCTATGCTGCTGCGGAAGCCATTCTGAACGCCTGCGGATTCTCGCTGTCTGCGATGACACCGCAAACACATCCGGAAATTCTCGCTGCGGCAGACCGCTACGGGCTGGATGCTTTGGCAAAGCAAGCTGGCGTTGGTGTTCCAACTATGAACGATATTTTACAGGAACTTTCTAAACCGGGCAGAGACCCGAGAGAATCCCTGCCACCGCCGCTGCTGCGGAGCGGTGATATTATGGAACTAAAAGACCTCAAACCGGGTATGGAACTGATGGGAACGGTTCGCAATATTACTGATTTCGGTTGTTTTGTAGATGTCGGCGTTCATGAGGACGGACTCGTGCACATCTCTAAAATCTGCAAGCACTACATCAAGCACCCCATGGAAGTCGTACAGGTGGGCGAAGTCGTGAAAGTGTGGGTTTTGGAGGTAGATGGAAAACGGGGCAGAATTTCTCTGACCATGATTCCACCAGAAAAACAATAATCCTTGCAGTTTCCACATTCAAAAACCGGATGACGTCGTTTTCAACCGTTCTAGAAAAGCGACTGCATCCGGTTCCATAAAATTGCCTTATTTTTAGCTTTTGTCCGTATTTCCATGCGGAGATTTTATTTTTACCACCCGAAAGGAGTTTTTTTATGTCTACAACTGTCGCTTCCAATCCGCTTGGCAGCGAATCTGTCACCAAATTGATGCTCAAATTCTCGATTCCCAGCATTATTTCCATGCTGGTTGGTGCACTCTATAACATCGTTGACCAACTTTTCATCGGGCAAGCCGTTGGTATGCTCGGCAACGCTGCCACAAATGTTGCCTTTCCGCTTTCCACATCCTGTATTGCTTTGGCATTGTTATTCGGAATTGGCGGTGCTGCCTGTTTCAATTTGAAAATGGGAGCTGGTGAAAAAGAAGATGCTGCTTATGCATTCGGCAATGCCTTTTCCATGCTGGTCATCAGCGGCGTTCTGCTGGCAGCCGTCAGCCTAATTTTCCTGAATCCACTGCTTCGGCTATTCGGTGCTCCGGACAACGTCATGCCCTATGCAGAAGAATATGTTCGCATTACTGCCTTTGGATTTCCGCTACTGATTATCACCGCTGGCGGCGGTCATTTGATTCGTGCAGACGGCAGCCCAACAATGACCATGGTCTGTAATTTAGCTGGTGCGATTATCAACACCATTTTAGACGCCATTTTTGTATTGGGTTTGGATTGGGGCATGGCTGGAGCTGCTTACGCAACTGTTATCGGACAAGTTGTTTCTGCCTTGATTGTTTTTGTTTACCTGCTCCGCTACCGGAAAACAGACCTACAACTGAAACATTTTATTCCGCATTTCTCCCATGCTCGGAAAATTGCTGCCATCGGCATGGCTTCGTTCCTGAATCAAGTTGCCATCATGATTGTACAGATTATCCTGAATAATATGCTGGAACACTATGGTTCTCTATCTGTTTATGGCGATGCCATCCCGCTTGCCAGTGCCGGCATTATCATGAAAGTTTATCAAATTATTTTTTCTGTTGTCATCGGACTGGGACAAGGTATTCAACCAATTGTCAGCTTCAACTATGGGGCAAAAAAATATGACCGTGTTTGGAGTGCCTACCGCATTGCTGTGATTACGGGCGGTATTTTATGCGTGGTTGCATTTTTCCTGTTTGAACTCTTTCCAAAGCCGATTCTCTCCCTGTTTGGAGATGGCAGCGACCAGTATTATCAGTTCGGAGTCCGGTTCTTTCGCATATTCCTGTTCTTCACATTCATCGACTTTTTGCAGCCGATTTCCACTACCTTTTTCACTGCTATCGGCAAAGCGGTCAAGGGTGCATTTCTTTCGCTCACCCGACAGATTTTGTTTTTCCTGCCGCCGCTGTTGATTCTGCCGTTGTTTATGGGGATTGATGGCATTTTATTTGCAGGGCCAATTGCAGATTTCCTGTCTGCTGCGGTCACTGTAATTATGATTTTCATCGAATGGAAGTTGATGAAAAAAGAAAGAGAATTTCTTTAACTATGAAGGACGTTAAATAAAAGTATTGCAAAGTTCCATAATTAGTAATATAATGAAGTCAAAATAAAGAAAAACCGTTTCGGCTACGCTTCGGCAGCTGAAACGGCTTTTTTGTGCAGGAATCCATATTGACTTTCTGCCATGGAAATTGTATAATATAGACAATCTACATCCGTTTTTTCCACAACCATTTTACCATTCTACAAATTGAAAGGGGCTTTTTTTATGTCATTTTCACATTCCTCCCGCATTGCTGCCATGCTCTTGGCAGGCTCTTGCACGCTCGCTGGAATTCCTGCTGTTCCAACTGTTGCAGCAGAAACCGCATCCACAGCATCCGTTCGCTATGAATTTGAAAACGGTACGACCAGCGGCGGAAAAATCTATCAGGAAACTTGGAAGGGCAACACCGAAGAAGACGGCAGCGGTGAAGATTACGACCTGACCAACGCTTCCGGCGGTGGATTTTCCTATCTTGACCAAAAAGGAACAACTGTCAGCCTAGAAGTTACCGTTCCGGAAGACGGTCTGTATGAATTAACCGTCTGCTACTGCGAACCATACGACCCCAACAAAAAAGTACAATATTTGGATGTCAACGGTGTCAATCAGGGCGAAGTCAGCTTCTCCCACAACCTGACCTTTGAAGAAACTTCCGGCGGTGTGGTCATGCTGCAAGCTGGAAAAAATACCATCACATTTCGGGCATACTGGGGCTATACCATGTTCGACTATCTGGAAATTGCTCCTGCATCGGAATCTCTAACCAACCTCCAGCCAACCCGACAGCTCTCCAACCCAAATGCCTCTGAAAGCACCAAACGGCTTTATCAGTATCTCTGCGACCAATACAGCAAGCATATTATCTCTGGTCAGCAGGAATATTGCGGTTCTCACAACTACAACCTCTATGCAGACCCGACCAATTTCATCAAGGACAACGAAGCAGAGTTTGAATATCTGGAAAAGACCACCGGAAAAATGTGTGCCATTCGGGGCATCGACTTCCTGAATTATTTCGATGGGGCAACCTGGGACGACAACGCCTCAGAACGTGCGATTCAACGAATACAAGGGAATTGCAACCGTTGTTTGGCACTGGAGAGTACCATCTGAAAAGGGCGGTACAGAACGGGCATTCTATGTGCCGTCTGCCAATGCAGATTCCACCACGTTCAGTATTACCAACGCTCTGCAAGAAGGCACTTGGGAACACGATGTCATTATGGCAGACATTGCAGAAATCGCAAAGCAGCTGAAAAAGCTGAAAGATGCAGATGTTCCTGTCCTCTGGCGACCGCTTCACGAGGCAGAAGGTGCATGGTTCTGGTGGGGTGCAGAGGGTGCAGAACCCTGCAAGCAGTTGTATCGCCTGCTCTACGACCAGCTGACCAATGTTTACGGCTTGGACAACTTAATCTGGGTTTGGAATAGTTACACCTACTCCACCTCCCCGGATTGGTATCCGGGCGATGATGTTGTAGATATTGTGGGCTATGATAAATACAACGCTGCGGACGGACAGCCAAACCTCAGTTCCATTTCTTCTACCTTTTACAGCCTAGTACAGAGTACAGACGGTGAAAAAATGGTCACCATGGCGGAAAACGACACCATTCCATCCTTGGAAAACCTGCTGAAAGACAAGGCTTCTTGGCTGTATTTCTGCCCGTGGTATATGAACTATCTGACCAGCGAACAGAACAATCCTGCGGAAAACCTGAAAGAAATCTATAACAGTGAATACTGCATTACCTTGGACGAACTGCCAGATTTGAAAAGCTATCCGCTGGATGGCGGAACATCGCCGGAAGTTCTGCTTGGCGACATCAATCAAGACGGCAGTGTCAACACAGCGGATGTTGTCCTGCTGCAAAAGTATCTGATTCAAAAGGCAACTCTGACCAAAACACAGGGCACAGCTGCCAACTATCAAAAAGATGCTGTCATTGATGTGCTGGATTTGCTGGCACTGAAACGGGATATCTGGAAGAACCTATAAGCGTATTCCCTGCAACTATTTTTCTATGATTGGAGTTTTTCTATGAAATCAATTCGTTCTACTGTCACCTGTTCCCCTGGCACACGCTACGCTCCAGAAACGGACACGCTTTGGCTTGCACTGAGTAATGCAACTATTTCTTGTACGACAACTGCCACAACGGTAACGGTTTCGCTGCAAGCAATTGGTTCGGTTCGAGTTGCAGTCTTTTTGCAGGAAAAAATGGTGATGGATTTCGTCTGCACGGATGAAACCAAAACCATTTCGATTCCCTGCCCGTCAGAATCTGCCCAGCAAATTCAAATTTGCAAACTGTCTGAACCACACTATGGTATTCTTGGTGTTTCTGCTCTCACCTGTGACGGCGGAACGTGTTCCCCACTGCCACCTGCTCCGCATCACCTCGCCTTTATTGGCGATTCCATCACCTGCGGATACGGCGTTGATGCTGCCAGCCCAGAGGATGCCTTTTCCATTGCAACGGAACACGCTGCAAAAAGTTACGCTGCTCAGACTGCAAAGCTGCTGCACACAGATGCACACATTCTCTCTTACAGTGGGTTTGGCGTTTACAGTGGCTTTCCAGAGGAATCCAGCAAAAATGAAACCGACTTGCTGCCACTGGTCTATGAAGCGGCTGGATTCTATCATTATCAGCCGGAAAACTGGGAAACTACAACTCTGCTTCCGTTTGCACCGCCGGAAGCGGTGATTCTCTACTTGGGAACAAATGATTCCGCTTACCTGCATCTGTTTCCGGAAGAGGGGGCTGCATTTCAAGCCGCTTACGCTGCTTTTTTGCAGAAACTTCGCAGCCAGTTCCCGACGGCGTTTCTGGTCTGCATGATTGGGATGAGCAGTGACCTTGACGCTGCCCCATTCATTCGGAATACCGTTGCAGCTGCCCAGCAGCAGGACAACCGCCTTGCTCTCTGCGATGTGCGTTCCACAGTTGGAACGGATTTCGGGGCAAATCATCATCCTGGTGCAACCACGCAGCGAAATGTTGCGAAACTGCTCGCTGATTTGCTGCGGAAACACCTGCCCTTCTAAGTCCGGACAACTTGTTTTTTTCAGAGAATGAAAAAAATCTATGGAAATTGATTGCAAAAGGCGAGGAAATATAGTATAATAAAAGGAACGCAATTTCCATGAACACAAATCTGCAAGAAACAGGGAGGTTTTTACCGATGTGTGGATTTACCGGTTTTACAAACCATATCGACAATTCCAATGCGGTTCTTCAGGAAATGCTGAACCGAATCAAACATAGAGGGCCAGATGCAGAAGGCACTTACATTGACGAGGACATCGCCCTCGGTCACCGCCGCCTGAGCATCATTGATGTTTCAGATGCCGGCACACAGCCGCTTTACAGTGCAGATGGCAATCTTGCCCTGCTCTTCAACGGCGAAATTTATAACTACAAGACCATTCGTCAGGCATTGATTGAAAAAGGATATCAGTTTGCAACACAGACTGACTCCGAAGTTTTAATCTACGGCTATCAGGAATACGGCACAGCACTGCTGCAAAAGCTGCGTGGCATGTTCTCCTTTGTCATCTGGAACAAGAAAGAGAAAACTTTGTTCGGGGCAAGAGATTTCTTCGGCATCAAGCCGCTGTACTATGCACAGATGGGAGAAACATTCCTGTTTGGCTCGGAAATCAAGAGTTTCCTGCCGCATCCACACTTTAAAAAGGTGCTGAATACTGCTGCACTTGAAAATTACCTGACATTCCAGTATTCGCCTTGCACAGAAACATTCTTCAAAGGCGTTTACAAGCTACCGCCGGCACATTATTTCATCTACAAAAACGGCAAGCTGGACATTCAGCAGTACTGGGAAATCGAATTCCATGCAGACGAAAAGCCGTCTTTGGATGACTGGGTAAACCAGATTTCCGATACGTTCCACAACTCCGTAGAGGCTCATAAAATCGCCGATGTAGAAGTTGGTTCGTTCCTCTCCAGCGGCGTTGACTCCAGTTATGTGGCAGCCATTGCCGATGTGGATAAGACCTTTACGGTTGGCTTCGGCAAGGAAGAACGCTACAATGAAATCGGCTGGGCAAAGGGCTTCTCGCGCCCGATTGGAGACGATAAGCGTCATTTTGGTATTCGCGTTGCGTTTAAGAACGGCTCCGGCGCGTATGAGAATGGCGAAATTCTGAATTGGAACGAGGAATGGACGGACTGGCAGTATGTCTCCGGAGCGGTCATTGCCCCGTGCGCTTATACGGGTATTCGTTTCAATGTGGATTATGAGAAGAACGTCAACTATGCGGATTTCGACGGCATGACGCTCTACAAAGAGGAATTCGGCAACACGTTCACCTACGACGATGACGGCAATCTCACGTCCGTAAAGAATCCGGACGGCACGACGACAACGTATACCTACGTCGAGGGTACGAGCGATGTGGCGACGATCACGATGCCGGGCGGCGGGCAGTACTCGTATACCTATAACGATAACCACCAGCTGACACGCTCGATTACGGCCACCGGCTTGCAGACGGACTACGGGTACGACGCCTACGGCAACAGCACGAGCGTGACGATCCGGCCGCAGAACGACACGGGCGCGGCGATCCGTTCGGACAGCACCTACACCGCGGACGGAAACATGCTCGCCTCCACGACCGGCGGCGACCGGAACACCGTCACCTACACGAACGACACGGATCGTTCCATAGTGACCGCCGTAACAGACGCCAAAAACGCCGTAACGAGCTACAGCTACGATTCGATGCGGCGGCAGACGGGCGTTACCGGTGCGGACGGCAGCAGCGTTTCGAGCGTGTATGCGGATGACTACCTGACCTCGCTCTCGCACTCGGGCGGAGATTCCTCCACAACGTACAACTTCTCGTATGGCGTTGCCGGACTTTCCACGGCGGTAAAGATAGGCGAGACATGGACGCTGGTATCCAATTCGTACAACACCGGCGCGTGGACGCTGGCGCAGCAGCTTTACGGCAACGGCCTCTGGTGGAAATACGACTACGACGCGCAGACGGACGATCTGCTCCGGCGGTATACGAATCTTTCGGATACCGGCGGCATTGGCTATGCGTATACTTACGATTCCCGCGGGCAGATAAGCAAGATAGAGAAGAAATCTCTCACGCTCGAAAACGGCGCGATAACGGGCGAAACGCTCGTGACGGCGGAGTACTACGGCTATGACGCCATGGACCGCCTGACGCGCATCGTCGTGACGGACGGGACGAACCTCATCTCGGATATCGCGTGGACGTACGACGCCGACCAGAACGTCACGGCGATAACCACGCGCGTAAACAACAACGGCACGCTGCGGACGGATACTTACGCTTACTCGTATGACGATGACCATCGTCCGACTAACACAACCTACGGCAGCGTTTCGGAATCCATAACGTACGACGGCTACAGCCGCGTAACGGGCAAGACCGTCCAGAACAGCGGAAATACCGTTCTCTCCACGTCCTATGCCTACCGCGACATAGACGCCGAGCATACGACGACGCAGGTCTCGTCCCTGACGAGCAGCTTCGGCGGGAACACGATCTCGCACTCGTATACCTACGATGCGAACGGCAATATCCTAAGCGACGGCACAACGACCTACGCCTACGACAGCCTGAACCAGCTCGTCTGGGAGCACAATACCGCGGCGGGCAAGGCGTGGAACTATGCCTACGACCTCGGCGGGAACATTCTCTCGAAAACCGAATACGACTATGCGGACGGGCAAACCACAAATCCCGTCACGGTCTCGTACACTTATGGGGATGCTGCATGGCGTGACTTGCTCACCGCCTACAACGGCGAAGCGATAACCTACGACGGCGTAGGGAACCCAACGAACTACCGCGGCTGGGGGATGAGCTGGCAGGGCGGGCGGCAGCTTGCGTCCATGCAGAAGGACGGCACGACGCTCTCCTTCTCGTACAACGATGCCGGACTGCGCACCGAAAAGACGGTGAACGGAGCCACGCGCCGCTATATCTGGAACAGCAGCCAGCTCATGGCGGACGTGGGGGCGGCGGATGCATTCTACTTCCATTACAGCTCCGGCGGCGAGCTGATAGGCTATACCTATAAAACCGCTGACGCCGAGACCGAGTGCCTCCTCGTAAAGAACCAGCAGGGCGACGTGGAGCGCGTGATCTCCGCCGACGGAACGATCCTTGCCTCCTACACCTACGACGCCTGGGGCAACACGCTCACCGCCGACGGCGCTCTCGCAGCCGCCAACCCCATCCGCTACAGAGGTTACTACTTCGACACCGAAACAAGCCTTTACTACCTCCAGAGCCGCTACTATGACCCCGCCGTCGGCAGATTCATTAATGCGGATGATTATGTTTCTACAGGACAAGGCATTTGTGGGTGCAATATGTTTGCGTATTGTGAAAATAATCCTGTTTCTCGCTTCGATCCCGAGGGAACAGACTGGCGAGATGCAGTCGTTTTTGGACTTGTTGTTGCTGGTGTGGGTTTGCTGATTCTGGCAACACTTCCGTTTAGTGGACCGCTTCTTGCTACGGCTGCTGGTGTTACTGCTGCATCTGCATCTACTGTTGCTGCGGTTGGAACGGCAGTGACGGCTGCCGGAATGGCGGTTGCCGGTGGAGGCTTAATTGTGGCTGCGGTCTCTAATGGCGGCTCAAAGCCAACAAAGGTTGGTAGGGACGGGGAAAGACAAGCAGGCATAAATTCATCAAAAAAGACTCAAATTGTTATTAATAACAGAAGCAGAATTCCGGATAGGCTTACTTCTTCGGTGTTAACTGAAGTGAAAAATGTAAAATATCTCGCAAACATCTTGCAGTTGAGAGACTATGCAGCTTATGCGAAGCAGGAGAAACTCGACTTGGAATTGATAGTACGAAAAAGCACAAAAGTTCTTTCAACAGTGAAGAACGCAGGATGGAATATTTTATATATCCTAGAGGATTTGCTATGAACTTTGAGATTGTACAAAAGGAGTTTTTATGAATTACAAAGACGGAGTCCTCTTGTCATTATCTACTCAAGATGAACTCGGGAATTTTCCCGGGACATTAGAAGATCGAACGATTTTGCAAGCTCTTTTGGAAGAAATCAATAACACCCTGCATCTCGATTTGCATTATCTATCTGAGTTAGATCACTTTTACATAAGTGGTTCCGGCGAAATTGTCCGAAAGTACATTTTTCAATTCTCGTCTGAAACGATACGAGCCAGCCTACTGGATCAAATGGTTCGGGATCGTATTCCTGATTGTATTACAACGCTTTGTAACCTCTACCGCCATTTTCGAGAAACTGACGCGTCTACGCACCCTCCGTTTGCACACATCTATGTGCGGTATGATAATGCATTTCCAAAACTGAGCCTTAAAAAGAAGATAAAAGAATTTGTTTCTCTTGCAGACGATCCGTTAGATTTTCTGGAGCTTCCTATTACCATGAGAAAAATTGCATCTTATCGAGCTCCCGAAATAGAAGCAGTCCTCCATCACTATCTTGAGGATTTCGTTTGCGAAAAGGATCGGACTCCAAAGGATTCATTTCAATGCCGTGAACGCTGCTTTACTGCGATATATGGGATGCGGTATTATCCGAGCGACAAGAACCTTGCTTTTATAGCGGATTTGATAAAAAATCCGGATAGAGATGTTAAGAATGCTGCGGAGAATACCTATAACTATATGCTCAAGCAAATCAGCAGGTGCTAAGCGAAAAATGTAATTTTTATTGCAGTCTCTCATAGTCATGACACCGCTTTATAATTAGGGGCTTCCTTGGGGAGACGTTCCGATATGAAGAGAATACAAAATAAGTACATTATTTGCGCCGGGTTCGGCTTCTGCGCGCTGAATTCTGCCGTTGCCCTTATTCCACAGCGATCCTTACCCCGTGAGGTCTTTGGCCAGTTCGTCTTGATGGCGATTCTTTTTGCCGCTATGGCACCCATTGCCATGAACGATTCCCGACCGACCATGCAGGACGATTCGTATACTTGGGGAATAATTCTTTCTCTGCTTCCCGTTGTGAGTTTGGTGATATTCCTTGCTCTAAAAGTCGGCTGGTGGATGTTCCTTTTGCTGGCCGCGGAAGTAGGCTTTTTGTCATACCTGATGCTGTCTCGACGTTTCGGAAAAAAGAAATCGAAAAAGCGAAAGCGTGATAGATGGTAAACATATACCTTGATGAGATCCGGCTATTCCAAAACGCTATGACGCTGAGCGATCCCGAAGCGGCTTCCGGTGCAAAAACGGCTGTGTCAATCTGAAAAGCCCATAAAGCAACAGCAGCCCCGGCTTTGTAGCCGGGGCTGCTGTTGTCATATCGTTTTCTTATTCCATGCCCGGCACTTTCGGGAGCGTGGCGATGCTCTGCGCAAGCTCGGCGTCGGTGGGGATGCAGTCGGTCATCTTGCCGTCGTTGAACGCCTGATAGGCGGTCATGTCGAAGTAGCCTGTGCCGGGATTGAGCAGCGGCGCGGGCTTATGTTTCATGTCCGCGCGGAGATTGTACCATGCCTGCGGCATATCGGCTTCGTCGAGATAGATCTTGTAGGGGATGTTCCGGTTTTCCATGGCGTTTTGCTTCTTTTCTGTCAGTTTTCTTTTTGGAGCAGAGACAGGAAAAAGAAAAAGCTCTTGTCTCTGCAAATGCAGGGACAAGAGCTTGGATAAACTCCTGCGGTACCACCCGGCTTGACGCTTTCGCGCCCACTTAAACGCACACTTCATGCGCCGGCCTTAGGATAACGGACAGCCAACTCCGTCGCCCATACTCGGGATACGCTCCCTTTCTGTTTGCCCTCGCAAGGCCATTCACCCGCAGAAACTTCTTACCGCATTCACACCATCGGCGGCTCTCTGAAAGACGTCTCATTGGCGGGCTGCTTATCTTGCTCTTCGGTTTGATGGCCAAACTTTAGCACATAAAGGCGATAAAGTCAACACCCGTTTTGAAAAATTCTTCAATCCAGCGTGATGCCGTCGATCTCCTCGGTCAGGGCGGCGATCTCGTCGATGATGCCGGAAATGTAGGCGATCGTGTGCTCAAGCGCGTCCGGCGTGGAGAGGTCGATGCCCGCAATGGCGGCGAGCCCGAGCGGATCGCGCGTGCTGCCGGCTTCGAGCATCGCGCGCCAGCGGGCCACGGCGCTCTCACCCTCGGCGGCGATGTTGAGTGCGGCCTGCGTTGCGAGCGTGAGACCGGCGCTGTAGGTGTAGGAATAGAGCCCCATGTAATAGTGCGGCTGGCGCATCCAGGTGAGCTCGCAGCCCTCGGTCAGCTCCACGGCATCGCCCCAGAACGTTTCGAGATTCTTGCGGAAAATGCCGGAGAGCGTTTCGGCGTTCACCGCGCCGCCCTGCTCGATGATGTTCATTGCCTCGCGCTGGTACCATGCCTCGCGCAGGTGCGTGACGAAGTTGTGGTAGTAGGTATGCCCGATGAGCGAGGAGAGCACCCAGCGGCGGAAGCGCTTGTCGGTGTTCTTGCGCAGGAGATCCTGCGCGAGTTCCCGAACGGCGCGGAGGAGCACAGATAAGATTCTGGGCAAAACATACAAAAAGAACAGCGAAAATTGTACGAAAGATATTGTTAAAAAATCTACAATTACTCTTTACATCCTCCCTCTGATGCTGTATTCTGATAATAGATTGTTATGTCCGCACGAAAGACGGCACTATAAGGACAAAAGTCCGCCGCAGAGCTTCTTTTGAGACTCTGCGGCTTTTCAAAGGATAAGAATGATTACAGGGGACACACACAAGGAGGATATGATTTCATGAGAGGCGTGGAAACTCGAATTCGAGACATTCGACACCGTATTTTTACCGAGGTCGCGCGTATGGCGTACCATACCGAGTGGCCGACCGACCGCCGCATCGAGGCGCTGCCGTATGACATTATGCCGGGCGAGGTCGCAGAGAACCGTCAGGATATTTTTCTCGAACGCGCGATCGTAGGTGAGCGCCTGCGTCTGGCGATGGGCCTGCCGTGCCGCAGCGCGGCCGAGCATGCGCCGCTGTCCGACAACATCGACGCGGCGACCAAGGAGGAGACCTACTACACCCCTCCGCTCATCAACATCATCAAGTTCGCCTGCAACGCCTGCCCGGAAAATCAGGTCCGCGTGACCGATGTGTGTCAGGGCTGCATGGCGCGTCCGTGCGTCGAGGTCTGCCCGAAGGGCGCGGTCTCCATCGACCCGTTCACCCGCAAGTCCATCATCGATCAGGACAAGTGCATCAAGTGCGGCCGCTGCGTCGATGTATGCGCGTACAAGGCCATCAACCATCAGAAGCGCCCGTGCGCCGCGGCCTGCGGCATGGACGCTATCCACTCGGACCCAAACGGCCGCGCGGATATTGATTACGACAAGTGCGTTTCCTGCGGACAGT
>ERZ857965.3083-NODE-3083-length-12970-cov-3.454201_pt1 | contig 12970 bp, 10 predicted proteins | sample MGYA00519758_ERZ857965 | MGnify/ENA primary metagenome ERZ857965 (study PRJEB31778, sample SAMEA3449381) | human gut metagenome | biome: human gut; feature: human-associated habitat; material: faeces | place: United Kingdom | collected 2010/2012 ...
CGCACTGACCGGACATCAGAGCGCCCTCTTCCGGGAACACGACCTTCACTGCAACGCCGTCACGGACGTAAGCGGCAGCGGGGTCTTCCCAGGTCAGGCCGACGATGTACTCGCCCTCGGCAACGCCCTTGTAGACCTGCGAGGAGCTGGTGAGCGCAACGCCGTCGAGATTCTCAACGAGCTTGGCCGCCCAATCCCACGCGGCGTCGGACATCGGATCGCCGCTGCCCATGTCATAGAGACCGGCGATCAGGCACTGGAACGCGGAGCTGGAGTTCACGGGGTCGCCCGCGGCGATCTTGCCCTTGAGCGCGGGGTTGAGAAGGTCGGCGAAGCCGTTGATCTCGATATCGCCGGCGAGATCGGTGTTCACGATGAACACGGTGGGGTCGCAGAAGGCGGGGGAAGAATAACCGGTGGTGTTCTTGTAGCCTTCCATCATGTTGGCGTCTTCGGGGGAGACATACTCTTCAAAGCAGTCGGTGTAATCCTTGAGCATGGCTTCGTCCGCCGCCCAGCAGATATCGCCCTGGGGATTGGCAGCTTCGGAACGCACACGTTTGAGGACCTCGCCGGTGCCGCCGGTGACGACCTCGACGTGGATGCCGGTGTCCGCCTCAAAGTTCTCGATGACGGCGTTGTTCAGGCTCTCGCTTCTGGCGGTATAGACGATCAGGGTCTGCTCGCCTTCGGCGGGGGTGCTCGTCGGGCCGCAAGCCGCAAGCGCGAGCACCAGCGTCAGCGCCAGCACCAGAGCCATGAGCTTCTTCATTTTCATCTTCATTTCCTCCTTTTGTTTTGAGCCGTTACGACTCATTGCATTTTTATTGTACTATACCGAACAAGGAAGTAAATCCCACAAAACGCAACCCTTTCAGGGAATTTTTCAAACTAAATGCCGGTTTTATATAAAGGAAAACGTTTCAATTTATTCACTTTGCACAATGCGCAAAAAATCCCCGGCACAGACATCCAATGCCCGTGCCGGGGATTCTCAAAGGCTTTATTGTCCGTCAAAGTGGACGGTGATCTTGGTTCCGGCGTCCGGCTCGCTCCAGAGCTCAAGGCGCGCCTTGTGCATCGCCGCGGCGTGCTTGACGATGGAAAGGCCGAGTCCCGTGCCGCCGAGCTGCCGGGAATGGCTCTTGTCCACGCGGTAAAACCGCTCGAACACCCGGTTCTGGTGCTCATACGGAATGCCGATGCCCGTATCCGCCACGGACAAAACCGTTTCGCCGCCGCGCTTTTCCGCCGTGACGGTCACGCTGCCGCCGGGACGGTTATACTTTACGGCGTTGTCGCAGAGGTTATAGACAAGCTCCTGCAGCGCCGTGCGCACGCCCTGTACGACGGCCTCCCCGCCGCGGAGCATGAGCGTCACGTTCCGCCGCTCCGCCGCCGGGCGGAGAGAGGCGAGCGTTTCCTCCGCGAGAGCGTAAAGATCTACGTTCTCCGTCTCCGGCGCGGCGGTTTCCTCTTCGAGACGGGAAAGCTCGATGATATCGTCCACGAGCGCCATGAGCCGCTGGGATTCCTTGTAGATATCCCCGGCGAACTCGCCCACCCGCTCCGGCGGAACCATGCCGTTGGCGAGAAGCTCCGCAAACCCGGAGATCGACGTGAGCGGCGTTTTGAGCTCGTGCGACACGTTCGCGGAAAACTCGCGCCGCAGCGCCTCGCGCTGCTCGCGCTCGGTCGTGTCGAGCGCGATGACGACCGAGCCGGTGATCTGGTTTTCGGAAAAGACGGGCGTTGCGATCACATAGTAATACCGCTCGTGCATTTCGAGCGTCAGCTCCGTGCGGCGGCCGGCGAGAGCGCGCTCGGCGGCGCGGACGATCTCCTCCGGGCAGCCGCCGCGGTTGAGGTTGTCCGCCTCGCCGTCCGACGGCGCGGGCAGAAGATAGCTCGCCGATACATTGCGGGAGAGAACGTTCAGCCGCTTATCAAGCAGGAGGAAGCTCTCCCCCATGTTCTCCGTGATCGCGGCAAAGTCGCGCCGCGTCTGTCCGAGCGTTTCCTCCTGCTGGCGGATGAGACGGTTCTGCGCGCGGATGCGCGCAAGCAGCGGCACGAGCTCTTCATACGGCGCTTCCGTACCGGGCGTTTCCGGGTCGATCTTCCGGATGGGGTCAACGATGCCGCGCGCTACGGCCCAGCCGCCCGCCGCGGCGAGACAGAGCGCGATCGGCAGCAGCCACAAAAGGTGCGATGATACCTGCGCTCTCGCCTCTGTCCCGGCAAGCTGCGGCTGCGCGATGGCATACGTCACGGCGGAGCCGAGCAGAATCGCGGCGAAGAGCAGAAGCCCCACACGCAGAAAGAGCTTTCCCTTCATGGCGCGCTCCCCTTCTCCGGGGTAAAGCGGTAGCCGACGCCGCGCACCGTTTCGATGTATGCCCCCGCCGCGCCGAGCTTGGTGCGCAGCGTGCGCACATGCACGTCCACGGTGCGGTTTTCCCCGTCAAAGCCGCTGCCCCATACGCTGTCCATGATCCGATCGCGCGTGAGCGCCGCGCCGGAATGCTCCAGCAGCAGGCAGAGGAGCGAAAATTCCTTGTTTGTGAGCGGCACATCCTGCCCGGAAACGCGCACGATGTGCTTGTCCCGGCAGACGTACAGCTCGCCGACGGTATGCTCGCCCGCCGGCGTCATCCCGGTGCGGCGCAGCAGCGCCCGCACCCGCGCGAGAAGCTCCATCATGCCGAAGGGCTTCGATATATAGTCGTCCGCCCCGGCGTCCAGTCCGACCACGCGGTCGTACTCGGCGTTCTTTGCCGTGAGCATCACGACCGGAAGCTCCCGCCAGAGCGCCGAGCCGCGCAATTTTTTCAAAACCGAAAGGCCGTCTTCTTCCGGCAGCATGATATCGAGCAGCACGAGCTCCGGCGTCTGGCGTTTCATTGCCGCCCAGAATGCCGAGGGGCAGCTAAGCCCCGCGGCTTCGTATCCCGCGTGCTGCAGCGTATAGGTAACAAGCTTTCGGATGCTCTCGTCGTCTTCGAGAAGGTAGATCATTTCTTCCGCCTCCGTTTTGCAATTCCAACTTTCTATAGCATATCACGCGCAGCGCCGCTTGTAAAATGGATTTAACGTGGATTTAACCTTGTCTTGCTTTTGGATTTAACCTTCATACGGTACACTGATATGCGGATAATCTATAACTTGCAAAGGAATCGATGGCTGTGGGTATTTCCAACATTTTAGCGCTGCTCGGCGGCGTGGCGCTTTTTCTCTTCGGCATGGGGCTCATGGGCGACAGCCTGAAGCTCGTCGCCGGTCAGCGGCTCGAGCTCATCCTCTACCGGCTCTCCAATACGCCGCTCAAGGGCGTGCTGCTCGGCACCGCCGTCACCGCCGTGATCCAGTCCTCCTCGGCCACATCCGCGATGGTCGTCGGCTTTGTGAACTCCGGCATGATGAAGCTCTCGCAGGCGATCGGCATCGTGCTCGGCGCGAACATCGGTACATCCGTAACGGGTTGGATCCTCTGCCTTTCGTATATCAGCAGCAGCGACGCGCTCTCCCTTCTGAGCTCCGCAACGATCACCGCCATCGCCGCCATTGCCGGCATACTGCTGCGCATGCTCGGGAAAACGTCGCAGAAGCGGCACACCGGCGATATCCTGCTCGGCTTTGCCGTTTTGATGTACGGCATGAACGCGATGAGCGGCGCGGTGTCCCCGCTGCGCGAGAGCGAGGGCTTTCTCCGTCTGATGACGATGTTTGAAAACCCGATCCTCGGCGTTCTCATCGGCACGCTCATTACCGCCGTTTTGCAGTCCAACTCCGCCTCCGTCGGTATTTTGCAGGCGCTCTCCGTGACCGGAACGATCTCCTTTGCCACGGCCTTCCCGATGATCATGGGCATGGGCATCGGCGCGGCGGTGCCGGTGCTCGTCTCCGCCATCGGCGCGAACCGCGACGGACGGCGCACCGCGCTCATTTATCTTTTCACCGGCATTTTCGGCACCGTCATCTTCTCTGCCCTCTTCTACGGCGTCAACGCCTTTTCCCCGTTCCCGTTCATGGAGACCGCGCTCGGCCCGGTCGGCATCGCGATGGTGAACTCCCTTTTCCGCATCGGCTCGATCCTGATCCTTTTCCCGTTCCTGCGCCAGCTGGAGGCGCTCACCGGAAAGCTCATCCCCGAGAAGACCTCGGAAAAATACAACGAGCTCACCGCGGGCATCGAGCGGCTGGAAGAGCGCTTTCTTGTCCACCCCGCGCTTGCCATTGAGCAGTGCCGCCTGACGATCAACGCCATGGCGATGCGCTCCCAGGATAACCTTGTTGTCGCGCTCGAGCTGATAAAGGATTTCTCCCAGAAAGGCTTTCAGCAGGTCGTGGACATGGAGGACGCCGTGGACCAGTACGAGGATCATCTCGGCACGTATCTCGTCAAATTCACCGGCCGCGAGCTTTCCACCGCGCAGAACGAGGAGGTATCCAAGTTCCTGCACACCATCGGCGATTTTGAGCGCATCAGCGACCACGCGATGAATCTCGCCGAGGTCGCGCGCGAAATTTACGAAAAGGACATCCGCTTCACCGACGCCGCTCAGCGCGAGCTGGACGTGCTCCGCACCGCCGTGAGCGAGATCGTCTCGCTCGTTGTCGGCGCGTTCATCGGGAACGATCTGGAAATGGCGCTGCGCGTCGAGCCGCTGGAGGATACGATCGACGGATTGTGCGACGAGATGAAGCTCCACCACATCATCCGTCTGCAGGACGGCTCCTGCACGCTCGCCATGGGCTTTGTTTTTAACGACCTTCTCACGAATTACGAGCGTATCGCCGACCACTGCTCCAACATCGCCGTGGCGATGATCGAGCTGGAATCCGACAGCTTTGATACCCACGAGTATCTCAAAAGCCTCCGCGAGATGAAAACGCAGAAATACATGCAGTACGCGGAGGAATACGGCAAAAAATTCGCGCTCTGACGGCGTACGGCCTTGTTTTTTCCGCGGAAAAACCGTATAATGAATATAGACACGATCCCCCCTGTCGGAATGCTTTCTCTTCTTTCCGCCGGCGCGGTATCGTGTCTTTTTTATCATGGTAAGCCGTGTAAGGAGGCGCGTTTATGGGTTTTCTTCTGGATTTTCTGGATTCACATACCAGCATAGACTGGAACGGCGACGGGAAAATCGACTGCTGGGACGATGTTCTGGAAGTAGCGATGCTGACGCAGATACTGGATGACGACGCGCGCGAGGAGCGTATCCGCAAGATCGTCGATGCCATCGTGCGCCGCGGCACCTGCCATATCGGAAACGAGGAATTTGAAGAGCTGTGCCGGCAGGAAGGTCTGCGCGCGGAAGACTTTGACCAGAGCGATATCGACGAGATCCAGCGGCGGCTGGATCGGTACTGAGCCGCTCCGCGGGAGATAGAGACCGCATACACGCAAAAAGCTCACGGATCGGGTCCGTGAGCTTTTTTGCGTTATAAAATTCAGAGTCCCTCGTCTTCCACGAACTGGTAGAAGGCGTTTTCTTCGGTCAGGTCCTCGTCGCGGATCGTGCCGACGGGGGCGGTGTAGATGATGTACTCCTCCTCGCCGTCAAGCCCGAAGAGATCGCAGCATTTCTCGTGCTGGAAAGCGCCGAGACCGCATGTCCCGAGACCCAGCCCGGTGCAGGCCGTATAGAGCGCCTGCCCCACGTGTCCGGCGTCGATGAGCGCGATGCGGTGGGCGTAAATGCCGTAGCGCCACTCGGCGCGGTAGGGCACGACCGACCAGTAAAACACCACGTTGGCCTTGGCCGCCCATTTCTGGCCGCACAGCGTCTGGGTTATAGTTTCCGGAATGTCCTCGATCGGGTGCAGAAACTCGAGCGCATGGAGCATTGGCAGATAGTGGTACGCGCCGGGCCGCAGACCCACCACGTTCCGGACGATCAGATACGTTTCAAACTCGTGGCGCGCGCCGCCGCACGGTACGGTGCGGATGGTCGCATATGCCTTGCCGCGGATCTTCTTGATGCCCTGCGTCGCCCACAAAAGGAACGAGAGCTCGTCCAGCGTCATGGTTTCGTTCGTATAGATCCGGGCGCTCCGCCGGTCACGGATGAGGCTCACAAGATCGTTTTTCAGCGCAAGTCCGGAAAAATCTTTCGTGAGAGCGATGCGCTCGCCCTCCTCCGCCATGGGCGCTTTCACGAGCGGCGGCTGCGGCAGATTCCGGTCCTGATCGGACTCGAACGCTTCCTCGTAGGGATCCCGCTCCAGCGGGCTTTTGAGAAAGTCGCGTCCCTTTTGAATGATCTCTTTCTGAATGGCTTCATCAAGCATGGGTGTTCTCCTTCCCGAAGCAGATAACGTGCAAAATCAGATGGCGCGGGTGACGTCGCGCAGCCAGACGCGCTCATCCTCGGTGAGGTGCGGCGCGACGGTCTCGTACACGGCGGCGTGGTACTCGTTGAGCCAGCGGCGCTCGGTCACGGTGAGGGCGTTAACGTCGATCGCGTCGAGGTCGATCGGCGCGCAGGTGAGATTTTGGAAGTACATGAACTGCCCGAACTCGTTTTTGACACCCTTTCGGCAGAGAAGCTCGCTCTCGATGCGGATGCCGTAGGCGTCCTCGATGTAAAGGCCCGGCTCGTCGGTCGTGATCATGCCCTCTTCGAGCACGCTTCCCTCGCTGCGCTCCGGCGACTGCCGCCAGCGGAAGCCGTTCGGCCCTTCGTGGACGTTCAGGATGTGGCCGACGCCGTGGCCGGTGCCGTGCTTGTAGTCCAGATCAGCCTCCCACAGCGGCTCGCGGGCGAGAATATCCAGATTCAGCCCCGTGCAGCCGTGGAGGAAGCGGGCGTTCGCCAGATGCAGATGCGAGCGGAGGACGCGCGTGAAGTCGGCGCGCTCGGCGTCCGTCACGGGGCCGAGGGCGATGGTGCGGGTGATGTCGGTCGTACCCTCGAGATAGTGTCCGCCGGAGTCCACGAGCAGCAGGCCGTGCGCCTCGAGCGGGATATCCGTCTCCGGCGTGGGGGCGTAGTGGATGATGGCGGCGTGCGCGCCATAGGCGCAGATGGTGTCAAAGCTGAGATCGAGAAAGCCCTTCTGCTCGGCGCGGCGCGCGGCGAGATAGTCGGAGGCGGAAAGCTCGGTCATCGGCGTCTTGCCGATGTTCTTCTTGAGCCAGTAGATGAATTTCGTCACGGCGACGCCGTCCTTGATGTGGGCGTTGACCGTGTTCTTCTGCTCGGTCTCATTCTTGATGGACTTCATAAGCACGGAGGGGTTCGTCTCGTCCACGATCTCGACACCCTCACAAAGCTCGGAGACGAGGCGGTAGTTGCACACGCCCTTGTCGAGCAGCACCGTCTCCCCGGCGGGGATGGCGGCGGCATAGTCGTAGAAGCTCTCATACGGGCGCGTTTCGATGCGGTTCTCGGCAAGATAGGCGCGAAGCTCGTCCGTGAGAACGGCGTCCTGCACGAACCAGAGGCACTGCTCCTCCGTGAGCACGAGATAGGAGAGCACAACGGGGACATAGTCAATGTCGCCGCCGCGGACGTTCAGCAGCCACGCGATATCGTAGAGCGACGTGAGCAGATGGACGCTCGCGCCCTGCTTTTTCATCTCGGCGCGCACATCCGCGAGCTTGTCCGCGGTGGAACGGCCGGAGTATTCCGCCGTAAGGATGCGCACCGGCGCGTGCGGCAGCTCGGGGCGGTCGTCCCAGATGATGCCGACAAGATCCTCACCGACGGCAAGCTTGGCGTTCTTTTTCTCGGCAAGCGCGAGGAACTCCGCGCCGAGGCGCGCGTTGATGACGCGGCCGTCAAAGCCGAGCGTGCCGCCCTCCGGCAGCGCGGAGCGCAGGTATTCCATGATCGTCGGTACGCCCTCCTCGCCCATGCGGTAGAGCGTCACGCCGGTATTCTCCAGCTGGTGCTTCGCCTGCAGGAAATAGCGCGCGTCCGTCCAGAGACCGGCCTCGGTCATTGTTATAATGGCCGTGCCGGCGCTGCCGGTAAAGCCGGTGATGTAGGAGCGCGCCTTGAAGTGCGCGCCGACGTATTCGGATTCGTGGAAGTCCGCCGTGGGGACGACGTACACGTCGATATGGCGCTGTTCCATTTCCCGGCGCAGCCGGGAGAGTCTTTCAGGGATCATGGTTGTTCCTCCTTTATGTTTTCAGACCCGCCGTTCGGCGGTGACGAAGATACGGTCTTTGCGCGAGCGGCCGCCGGTGTCTGTGACCGTTCCCTTACCCTTGCCGCGCACGGAAATAACGTCGCCGTCGCGGATGGCGGCGTCCGTGTGCAGGCACGGCACATAGTTGAGCGACACGCTGCCGAGACGGATGAGCTCTGCGGCGGTCGTGCGGGACACATGGAAAAGCCCCGCGGTCACGGCGTCGAGCCGGAGGCTCTGCACCGTGAAGCTCACGGTTTCGGTCTTTACCTCTTCCTCCGGGACGTCCGCGAGAGCGATCTCCTCGCCGCGGACGGTATAGCGCCCGGCGCGGTCGAGCTCCGCGAGCGTTTTTACAACGCTCGGCAGGCAGAACACCCACGCCTCCGCGCCCCGGATGCGGATATCCCCCACCCACTCGCGGCGCACGCCGAGCGCGAGCAGCGCGCCGAGATAATCCCGGTGGCCCGGCTCGCCGAAGAAGCTGCGGAAATGCACCGCGCTGATATACTCCGACGGGTCAAGCTCCTCCGCCGTGAGATAGAACGGGAGGAAGAACGCGCAGGTGCGCTCGCACTCCGTCCCGCCGCCGGAATAGACGACGGCAGCGGAGCGCAGCGAGGGGGTATTTTGCAGCTCCATGCGCTCCGCCGGAGTGAGAAAGGCGGTCGCCGTCACCGACGAGGTGCGCTCACAGCGCGCGGCAAGATCCTCCGCGCGCCGAATAAGATCGTTCGTTTCCATAGCTGCGATTATATCACGCCGGTTTTGCGTTTACAATGCAAAAAGACCGCAGAATGTTTTCCACGGTCTTTTGTGCTTAAAATGTCTTGCCTGGATTTGCCTCCGCAGGAGTCAAACAAGGTTTGTTTGAAGCGTTTAGCCGTAATCCTGTGTGGCAACAAACGCCTCATGCTCGGCGAGCGTGGCGAAGAAGCGCATGCTCTTCGTTTCCATGTCGAGCGCAAAGTAGTAATACCCGGTCTGCTCGGGGTTGAGCGCGGCTTCGATAGACTTCATGCCGGGGTTGCAGATCGGTCCGGGCGGCAGACCCTGATAGAGATAGGTGTTATACGGGCTGTCGGTGGCCTGGATGAGCTCGGTGGACATCGTCGTCTCGCCGGTCTCTCGGATGGCGTACACGACCGTGGAGTCGAGCTGCAGCGGCATACCGATGTTCAGGCGGTTATAGATGACCGAGGCGATCGTCGCGCGCTCGGCGTCGTTCGCGGCCTCTCGCTCGATGAGCGAGGCGACCGTGATCACCTGCTTGAACGTCAGATTCATGGCCTGCGCTTTCTGCCACATCTCGTCCGTGATGCGGTAATGGAGGTTCGAGAGGAATTTGTTGATCGCGCTCGAGGCCTGCATCCCCTGATAGAAGTAATACGTATCCGGGAAGAGGAAGCCCTCGAGCCGGTAGGGATCGCCCGTCTCCACGCCTTCAAGGAACGTATACGAGAACTCGGCGTTCGCCGCGGCAGCGTAGAGATCCTCCCTGCTGCACACGCCGTTTTCCTCGAGTCTGGCGAACACCTGGTCAAGGTTGTAGCCCTCGGGGAACATGACGAGCGTCTGGAGCTGCGAATCCGCGCCGGTCTGCATCTTTTTCACAAGAGCGCGGTAGTCCAGATTCGTTGTGAGCGCGTACGTCCCGGGGCTGAGCTGCACCTCCGCGTTCGAGAAGCGCGAATAGAGCTGGAAGAGCCACTTGTAGTTGATGAGGCCGTAGTCCTTCAAAATGCCGGAGACGGTGTTCATGTCCGCCACGCGGACGGTTTTCGTTCCGGTGACGTTGCCGTCATCGTCCGTCACGTCCACGGTCTTCTGCGTAAAGGCGCTCTCCGGCAGCGTGATCTCCACGCTCTCCGCGCTCTTGTTGAGCGCGAGCACGTCCGAGGCCGCCATCCAGCCAAACACCGCGAGAAGCACGCTTGCGCAGAGGATGAACGCAGCGTACATAATGCCGCCCATGCATCCGATGCGCCCGTCGCGCCGGGAGCGGATGGGCATATACGCACGCTCCGCCTCGCGCGGGTCCAGTTCGGCCTCGACCGGCTGCGGCGCGGCTTTTTTCTTTTTCGGTTCCGGCTCCGGCTTCTTTTCCGGGCGCGCCGTCCGGACGGAGCGCACCGGCTTTTTCTTCGCCGGCTTCGCGCTCTTCGCCGCCGGGGACTTCGGCGTCTCCGGCGCTTTCGGTGCGGCGGTCTCCGGCGCTTCCGGCGCGGCCGGGACACCGGCAGCCTTTACCGGCTCCTCCGCCGGAGGCGGCGTGGGTGCCATGTGTCGCCCGATGTGGTTTTCCTCTTCGGGCCGGATCTTTTCTTCGTCAGACATAAATGCTCTCCTTGGAGTTGTAACCGCCCGCGGCGCACGGGCATAGAATACCGCAGACGGGGCGGAAAGCCCCGGCGGAACTGCGAAACGATGTTACCGACCGGCCGGAGCGCCGTGCGCGGCCGGGGCGCAAATATGGCACGGGGAAAGGGTATTCTCCATGTTCTGTGGAAATAATAACGGCTGTCTCTGGATCATCATCATTCTCATCCTGCTCTGCGGCTGCGGGTGCGGCGGCTGCGGCTGCGGCTGCGGCAACGGCTGCGGCTGCGGAAACAACAACGGTTGCGGGTGCGGCTGCTGACTTATTTTGCGAGACCCCTTCGGGGGTCTCTTTTTTATTTCCGTTCGCGCGCCGCGAGAAGAAGTATTTTGGGCAGACGGATCATGCGCTTGAGGCGCTTCGGCTCGCGCAGCAGCCGGTAGAGCCATTCCAGTCCCAGCCGCTGCCAGCTCTCCGGCGCGCGGGGAATGTCCCCGGCGAATACGTCGAGCAGACCGCCGACGCCGATCATGACGGCATTTATTTTCTGCCGGTTTCGCGCCATCCACAGCTCCTGCCGCGGCACGCCGAGACCAAGCAGCAGCAGATCGGGCTTTTCCTGTTCCAGCGCCGCGAAAAGCGCCGTTTCATCGGAAATATACCCATTTTCCGCTCCGGCGATACGAAGGCCGGGATAAGCGTTTTTCAGCTTCTCCCCCGCTCTTTGCGCGACGCCGGGGCGCGCGCCGTAAAGAAACACGCTGCCGGAGCGCTGCGCGAGCCGGGAAAGAAGCCGCGGCACAAGGTCTGCGCCCGTAACGCGCTCGGGAAGGGGCGTTCCCAGAATGCGCGCAGCACAGAGATCGCCCACGCCGTCCGCGAGCACGAGCGCCGCGCCGTTGACCGCAGCGGCATACGCCGCGTCCTCCCGGCAGTGCAGCACGATCTCGGGGTTGGCCGTTACGATATATCCGCCGGCGCCGGAGCGCAGCAGCGCGTCGGCACGCTCTTCGGCTTCATCGAGCGTCAGCGCGTCGAACGCGACGCCGAGAATATCTGTCTTCATACCTCGGAAAATACCTTGCCGATCTTTTCGCGGATTAGAAGGTCGGCCGATTCGTCATAGCTCGTAGCGCCCATATTCACGAGCGCGAGCTTGCGGCCTTCGTAATAGCGCAGCAGTCCCGCCGCGGGATACACCGCGAGCGACGTGCCGCCTACGATTAGGACGTCCGCCTTCCGGATAAAGTTCACGGCATCGGTGATGTCGCGCTCGGCAAGCGGCTCTTCATAGAGCACGACCTCCGGGCGGAGCACGCCGCCGCAGGAGCAGCGCGGCACGCCCTCGCCGGTGTTGACGGCCTCCTCGGGACAGGGCTTGCCGCATCTGGCGCAGCGGCAGCGGTGGATCGAACCGTGCAGCTCAATGACGCGCTTGCTGCCCGCGGCCTGATGCAGCCCGTCGATGTTCTGCGTGATGACGGCGCGCAGTTTTCCTTCCCGCTCAAGCTCGGCAAGCCGCCGGTGCGCCGCGTTCGGCTGCACCGATTTGTCCGGGATGAGCTTGGCGCGGTAAAAGCGGAAGAATTCTTCCGGGTTTTGCTCGAAAAACGTGTGGCTCAAAATCGTCTCCGGGGGATATTGATATTCCTGCCGGTACAGCCCGTCCGTGCTGCGAAAATCCGGGATGCCGGATTCCGTGGACACGCCCGCGCCGCCGAAAAAGACGATGTTGTCGCTCCCGGCGATCCACTCGCGGAGCACCGCGATATTGTCCTGCATGGAAACACTCCCCCTTTTACTAAGGGTATTATACCAACTTTTTCCGATTTGCGCAACAGAAAACGGGAGACGGCGATCCCGTCTCCCGTTTTATCATAATATCAATATGAAAGGCCTCGCAGAGTTTACGCTGCGGCGAGCCGCAGCCCCTCAAGCAAACCCCTCAACGGAGTGGGGTTTGCTTGAATTTTTTTAGGTATTCGGCCCCATGGTGTAGTTCGGCGCTTCGCGGGTGATGTAGATATCGTGCGGGTGGCTCTCGCGCAGGCCCGCGGCGGTGATGCGCACGAACTGCGCCGTAGTGCGCAGCGTTTCAATGTCGGGCGCGCCGCAGTAGCCCATGCCGGAGCGGAGACCGCCGACCATCTGATACACCGTGTCGGACACCGGTCCGCGGTACGGTACGCGGCCCTCGACGCCCTCGGGGACGAGCTTGGAGTTTTTCTCCTGGAAGTAGCGGTCCTTCGAGCCCTTCGCCATCGCAGCGAGCGAGCCCATGCCGCGGTAGACCTTGAACTGACGGCCCTGGAACACCTCGGTATCGCCCGGGGCTTCCTCACACCCGGCGAGCATGGAGCCGAGCATCACGACGCTGCCGCCCGCGGCAAGCGCCTTGACGATATCGCCGGAGTACTTGATGCCGCCGTCGGCGATGATGGGGATGCCGTATTTGTTGGCGATCTCCGCGCTTTCCATCACGGCGGTGATCTGCGGCACGCC
>ERZ857965.3084-NODE-3084-length-12969-cov-2.807728_pt1 | contig 12969 bp, 14 predicted proteins | sample MGYA00519758_ERZ857965 | MGnify/ENA primary metagenome ERZ857965 (study PRJEB31778, sample SAMEA3449381) | human gut metagenome | biome: human gut; feature: human-associated habitat; material: faeces | place: United Kingdom | collected 2010/2012 ...
CGTTCCGTTGATAATCAGAGAACCGTTGAAACGGTCCACAAATACAACCTCCACATTGGCAGCCTTCATCGCCACATCGGCACCGATAATCGCACCTTCACTGGGTGTGATCGTCATAATGCCAAGCGCTCCGGTATAATCACCGATAACACCCAGCTTCTTATATAAACTGCTGTCAGGATTCGCAATCACATGCGCCAAAGTCACCTGTTTACCAGGCACAAACTCCTGAATAATTCTTTGTTTTTCCTGTTCCATTTTATACCTCTCTCGGACGTTGTGAGCAATGAATCTCGTATGTATTACAAATTGTAACATCCAAAACTGCTATCCGCAGACCACAACTCATTCTACCAACAGATTCTCTTTTATAAGGGTGTATTCGCCGCTCAATACACCTGGATACACGGCTTATGGCACATATACTTTCTGTACATATTCTGCACTGTGGAGATGAGACCCAAATCGTGGAAGCCTTTGCTGAACACGATTTTGTTCGGGGCTCATCGGAACGTCCTTGTGCAGTGATGTACAAAAAGTATATGATGCCATAAGCTGTGTTCTCAGCCTCCTGAGCGGCCATGGTCCCCTATAAAAGCGAATCGAAAATTTCTTTGCGTGGGTTTGGAATCACCACGTGTGATACTTCCATTCCTTCTGCGTTCTCCGTATGAATACCGCATTCGATGGCTTCTCGAACTGCCGCGACTTCTCCCGTCAGTACGACGAAGGATTTCCCGCCGATACCTGTTCCCAACCGGACATCGATTAAGTCCACATCAGCTGCTTTGACTGCCGCATCTGCCGCATAAACAGAAGCTGTCACGCTGAAGAATTCCATGACACCGATGGCTCCCGGCGTTCCCGGTTCAGCTGCCAGATTAATGGCTTTGATGACCTGGGGATGTACCCTCGGAATGACACAGCTGTCTACAGTATGATTACCGCCGATAGCCGCACCTGCATCCAGTGATGCTTTGACTGCTGCCACTTCCCCGGTAAAAAGAATGTAGTATTTACCCGGGCATCCGGCTTTGGCAAAAATCAAATCTACCTCAGCTGTTTTCAAAATGAGGTCGGCAGCTTCTACGCCTTTAGCAATACTATTCAATTCCAAAAATCCTATTGTTTCTAACATCTGCCTACACCTCTGTTATTGTAATGGCATTTCCCGTCAAATGCGCAGTTCCTGAAATACTGGCATGGAGATTTGCACCTAATTTGCCCTCCGGACAGGCTGCAATGAGCTGCCCTTTTTCAACATGTGCACCATCTGAAATCACAGGTTCAGCCGGTACACCGATGTTCATCTTCAACGGAAGTACAACTTTTGAAGCCGTTTCTTCCTTATATGTATGTCCATCAATATGATAATAAGCACCAACACCGGCTCTGGCCGCAATCCGCTTCGTCGGCACCTTACGGTATGGCCGGTTAGCATCTGCCTCCCAGGTATCGCCCTCTCTGCTGTAGCGGATCCCTGCCTGCGCCAGCTCACCTTTGATCAGACTGTTGACCACTCTCGGCTGAAGCCCCATCGGACAGGCATAAACTTCACAGACACCACACTCACTGCAGATGGCTGCCTGCCGGATATCCTTGTCCTCCAGAAGTTCCGGCAAAATCCAGTGGTCTTTTGTCGTCTCATTATTATCCTGATGCGGCATGTTCATAGCCATTTTCCGCATAATACGATGTGGCTGCAGCGGATGTCCCAACATATGTCTCGGACAGAGCTGCGTACAAAACGTACACTGAATGCAGGCAGATTTCGCCCGGTTCAGCATATGATTCAGCTGTGTTTTCCTGCGTCGGTCAATAGCGCCATCCTCCGGAAGAACCAGAATGCCGGAGGTTGTCTTTGTCACCGACGCATTCATGGCTGCTTCCCAAGACATCGGCACCCCCATCATCGGACCGCCGGAAACAACCATCACTTTGTCCGATGTCGTTCCGCCTGCCATCTCAATACACTGGGCAAAGGAAGTTCCCACCGGCACTTTCAGAACCGACGGCTCCCTGACTTCTCCTGTCACAGTAAGATATTTCTCCGTAAAAGGTATACCACTCACTGCATCAGCTACGGCAATAATAGTTGCCACGTTATCAACAATGGCGCCTACATCCAGCGGAATTCCTGCAGGAGGAACCACCTTGCCAGTTACTTCATAAACAACCACCTGCTCATCACCCGCCGGATAAAAACTATCCATCAAATGCAGCTGCACCTTCGAATGCAGCTTCTCAATAGCTGCTGTCAGTGCTTCGATTTCTTTGGTATATGTCTTTTTCAAGGCAATCCTGCCTTCAGGTATCGACAATTCACGACAGATCAGGTCCACTCCTGACACCAGCTTCTCAGCCTCATGAATCATCAGATATCGATCTGTTCTCAGCAGTGGTTCACACTCTGCACCGTTGATAATCAGAATCTCCGGTGATGCTTTCAGCTTCACATGGGTTGGAAAGCCCGCACCGCCGCATCCCACAACGCCGCTGTCAAATATTTGTTTTATCAGATCCACTTATGCATGCACCTCTATTCACTGCCCCTGGCAGCTTCCCGATTCACTTCAACAGTATCGATAATGGCCACAATCGCAGCATCCACCGGCACTGTATCTTTTCCAAAAGCCTTTCGTGCCGTACTTCCGCTGACAGTCAGCACCTGCTCTCCGATACCGGCACCGACTACATCCGCAGCCACGAAGGTGCTTCCCTTCTTTCTGCCGTTACCGTCTATTTCCTGCACGACCATCAGCTTCAGACCTTCCAAGCCCTCTTCCTTCTTCGTCGCCCATACATGACCGACAACTTTACATATCAGCATTTCATGCTCCCCTTTTCAAATGGTGCAGCTTTGTGCATTGCTGCACCATATCTATAAATCCATACGTCAAAAAATAGTCCTGCTCCAACTACTTTCTGATAACTTCAATGCCCTTCTGCTTGAACAAATCCCAGGCAGACGGTGTAACGATGGCATTGGCTGCCAGACAGATTGCCGTATTCCCGCCGTCAATTAAAGAACGGGCAACATCCTCTGTAATCAGACGATCTGTTGTCGTATGGCCGGTGCCCTTTGGTACTTCGATCGGCGGTGCCTGATACTTCGGAGGCTTCGCCGGTATCGGAGCTGCTCCGACTTTGCATTCTTTCAACAGCTTAATGCCAAAGGACTGCAGCATCCGCGCATTATTCTCAATGACTTCATACAGACGGCTGCTGCTCTTTCCTGCATATTTCCTATGTGGAAAAGCCGCTTCTGCCATGCACACATCTAAACCATTCAGAAGTCCACGGATCACTGCACAAGCCTCCGGCGAACCGTCTCTCCCCTGAGCAATATCGGACATCTGCACCAATGTCAGGCTGGTAATCAAAATCTTCTGGTAACGATGAATATTCTTGTTCTGAATATAGTCGTCAATCAGGAAAATCTGGTACTTCTCAGCCATATCCGCCGGCACTGCCTGCAGATCACCAATCACCAGAAGCTTGTCCAGCCCTTCCGTGCATGCCGAAGCATTCGACCGCTGTGCCATCAATTCCTGCATGACAGCCTCCACAATCTGCTTCATTAACTTTTCATCCATTTTCTCAAAAACCTCCCCTAAAGCGGGTGTTTCATCTATAGATATCCAAAGACAGTCTCCTGAAACAACGCCTCTGAATTTTCCTAATTCTTCTTGATAATATAGCCCATGTCACCCTTCTTGTAGGAGCAGGCATTGGCTTCATCATAATCCATATGCATCGCCAACGAGAATTTCTCACTGACACGGATAATCACATCATCAATCGTCACCGGACGCTCTGTCTCCAATCGTACAGCCACACTGTCCCCATCTTCAACACCGTATAATCTGGCATCCTCCGGTGTCATATGAATATGTGCCTTGGATGCAATGACGGAACCCACAGCATTGTAAATACCCTTCGGTCCCACAAGTATCACGTCTGCGGCTCCCTTTAGATCACCGGAAAGATTCACAGGTATCGTAATACCGAGGATTCTGGCATCTGTCAGAGACATCTCCACCTGAACAGCACCTCTCGGCGGTCCCAGAACAACCACATTGTCAATCTCACCCTTGGCTGTCACCAGACGGACACGTTCTTCGGATGCATACTGTCCCGGCTGGCTGAGGGGACTCTTCTCATGCAGATTCTCCCCGAAAAGCACATCAATCGCCTGCTGCGTCAGATGCACATGGCGCCCGGATGCTTCCACAAGAAATCCCGGAAGATCTTTCATCTCTGACGGCTCCTGCTGACCGGGCCACCTGCCCGTCAGCTGCCTGCAGAACAGAATATAAATGACACTGCTGAGCCGATTCATGGCTTCCACAATATCCGGCCGTGTACATGTATCCCCGGACTGGAAAGCTCTGGCCGCCGCCAATTCTGTCTCTCTGACAAAAGTTCTAAGCTCATTCAGACCGATACATATCCGACCCATTCTGTATTCCGGCATCGGATGCGGAATGCCATAAATCTCCTTGATATGATGGGACTCATAACGCAGTCCCGCACTGTCCAAACCAAGCAGATGGATCTCTCCGAGTTCCTTGTCCAAAACTTCTGCACTGAGAATCTGGCGTACATATGCCAGCACTTCATCCAGTGCATCTGTCAGTCGATGCAATCCATTCTCAGAAGCCACCACCTGCAAAGACATAATCTTCGCTTCCAAGCTGTCCAGCATCCCGCGAAAAGCAATTTGCGGATGGGTCTTCGGTACAAGAACATTGCCATGAAGATGGGTCATATTCTCAGGCTTCACGCTGAGAACTTCTCCTGTCTCTCCATTGACATACTGCGGCTTATGGTCGGCTCCCTGCGGAACAGCCGCCATGGGCATGGCCTTATACGGCTCACCAACAGATTCCGCCGCATCCGGCAGCTGATTCACTGTCTTAACTGATTCCGGTACAGAGGAAACTTCAACTTCCGGCTGTCCTTCCAACGCTAAATCTTCATATATAAGCGTGATTCCGTGTTCTCTGATAAAATCTCTCGCTGCAGGCGTCAGCATCGTATCCTTTGATACATGGTACGCTTTCTCATGGCTGCGGAACCAGTGGGCCCGCAGCGCAATATCTGTTAAAATCTCCATCTATGCTCACCTGCTGTCAGGCCAAAAGCCTGTCCTATCTGTCAGAAGTTGTCAGTGTCGGCAGAATGTATTCGATCTCTTCGTGTGGTCTTGGGATGACATGTACAGAAACAAGTTCACCGACACGGGAAGCTGCTGCTGCACCTGCGTCTGTTGCTGCCTTAACAGCACCTACATCGCCTCTTACCATAACAGTTACAAGACCGCCGCCAACATGTACCTTGCCGATTAAGTTGACATTCGCTGCCTTAACCATTGCATCTGCTGCTTCAATAGAACCTACAAGACCTTTTGTTTCAATCATACCTAATGCTAATAATCTGTCTGCCATAATATTTACCTCCGTAATTCTGCGGGAAAATCCCGAATTTAATTGTTTTCATTATATCATGATTCGCACCTTTGGTGCTTGACGCTGTGTACGCAGCTATCATGATCGCCATTCGCCGTTCGCGATGAGCAAGCATTGCTTGCTCCCGCTCACTAACGCTCATTATATCATGATTCGCACCTTTGGTGCCGTTTTAATTTAATGCGCCTAGTTTCTGAAGTACTGCCTTTGTAATTCTGGCAATATCGTCTTCCGTAATCTCCGGACTGCCGCAAGCCGCTCCATTATTGGCATTACCGCAGGCTGCTCCGGCATTAGAACCACTGCCAAATACAGAACTTTGTCCACAGCTGCCTCCTGCATGACTGCCTGAACCAAAAGTACTCTGTGGTGCAGCAGATACGCCTGTCATCTGCTCCTGCTGTTTTCTCAGATCTTCCAGTTCACAAAGTCCCCATGCCACCCGGCGTCTGTTGATCAGATTCAGCGGGCTGACATTATCTGATGTGGCACTGCCGCCGACAGAACCGCAGCCCAGCGTTAATGCCGGCTGAAGACCGGTTGTTGCACCGACACCGCCAAGAGCTCCCGGTGTATTCACAAGCAGTCTTGACACCGGTTTCTGAAGGGCAAATTCACGGATGACATCTGCATCTTCACTGTGAATGGTCATTGTATGACCGGCACCTTCGTTATTTAAAATTTCAATGGAACGACGACAGGCTTCTTCCCATCCGTCCTCCACATAAAACGCCAGAATCGGACAAAGTTTTTCTCTGGAATAAGGATTGTCCTTACCCACGGTTCTCTGTCTTGAAACCAGTACTCTTGTACCGTCAGGAATACGGATGCCCGCCATATCTGCCAGTGTCTGCGCACTCTTTCCGACAATCTTCGGATTCATGGTGCCATTAGCTCTGAGGATAAATTTGGACAATTTCTCAGATTCTTCCGGTGTCATAAAGTAACCGCCCTGACGGCTGACTTCATCCACCACCTTCTGCTCAATGCAGCGCTCCGTAATAATACTCTGCTCTGATGCACAGATCGTACCATTATCAAATGTCTTACTGTCCATAATACGCTTGACAGCCACAGGGATATTCGCTGACTTTTCAATAAAAGCAGGACCGTTGCCCGGGCCAACGCCAAGGGCCGGATTACCTGAACTGTAAGCTGCACGCACCATGGCTTCGCCGCCTGTTGCCAGAATAATACCGATATTTCTGTTCTTCAGGAGTGCATCTGTGGCTTCCATGGTCGGCAATGTGATGCACTGCACAATACCCTCCGGCGCACCGGCTTTTCTGGCTGCTTCACAAATGACCTTTGCAGTCTCAATAATACAATTCTTGGCATTCGGATGCGGACTGATGACAATGGCATTGCCCGCTTTGATTGAAATAATCGACTTGTACATCGTTGTGGATGTCGGATTCGTGGATGGGATCAATGCTGCCACAACTCCCATCGGTACGCCGACTTCCATCAGCCCATTCTGCCTGTCATCTTTGATGATACCCACAGTTTTCATGTCCTTGACACTATCCCATGTAATCGCCGAACCAAGCAGATTTTTCAATACTTTATCCTGCCATATACCAAATCCGGTTTCCTCCACGGCCATCTTCGCCAGACGCTCCGACTGAGCCGCACAGACATCAGCAATCGCCTTTGCAATCCCATCCACCTGCTGCTGTGACATCTTTGCCAGCTCTTTCTGAGCTACAACTGCCTTCGCAACAAGCCATCTCACTTCCTGAATCGATTGGAGGTCCTTATCAAAATCCACTCTGTTTCACCTTCTTTTCCAAAAGTCTCTTAATCTATGTTTTCAACAGGATGCTCTGCAATCCTGCATATGGTTTCACGAAATGCTTCACAGGCCGCCCGACACGCTGCCTGATCACCTGTCAGCAGTCCTCCGGCAAAGTTGGTCTCTGTAGGCGGCCCATAGAACAGGTTCATTTCCACATCTGCCGCTTTCAACGCCGCATCCAGTCCCGTCACCGCTTCCAACGGCGGTGCGATCAGATAAGCCATCGCCGTTCCTTCCGGCACACCGGCCATCTCCGACAGATAACTGCCGGTCCTTGATATGCACTGGGCAAAATAAACAATACTGTCATCATTATTGGCACTGTAAAAACAGGCATCATTTTCTATGTAACTGACGGCTGCCGCCAGCCCGCTTTTCACATCCTCCGGATTCTCACCGGACAGAATACCGATAAACTCACCGGCAAGAGCCGTACTGGCATTGGATGAACCGGCGTACATGCTCCTTGCATAGGCCACCGACACGTCTGCCTTCTTGGTCGCTTCATCAAGAGCCGCATAGGAAACATCATCACAGTCCGTTGTGATCAGGCCAAGACTTCTATGCCCTTCCTGCACCTGCATCGCCTTCAGCAGAAATCTGTCAGCATTGGGAATCAGCCTGATACTCAGCACCTTTGTCCTGATCGGATCATTTTTCATATGTATTCCCCCTGCCTAATTCTGTAACTCAACGCCGCTGGCCTTCTTATCCAGAATCTTCTGAATAAGATCCGTCAGATAAGCACCGGCCTCTACAGCCGTGATACCGTCTTTATGGATATTGGAAACAACGGTTCTGCGTGCCTCCGGCATACCGATCTTCGCATTGTAGGCCAGATACGCACTCATACTCTCCGCCGTTCCAAGTCCCGGACGCTCACCCACGAAAATGCAGACTACCTTTGCCCCCACAAGCTCTGCAATCTCATCCTCCACAGCCACACGACCATAACGGACAAAAAACGGTGTTCCAACTCTCAATCCTGCAGCAGAAAGACCATCCATTAGCACCGGCAGCACATTTTCAATGTTGGCATTAATAGCGGTGGAACTTAGGCCATCTGCCACAATCAGCTGCACATCCGGTCCTTCGATACACTGGTCTTTGACTTTCTGAACCCCATCTTCACTGAGTCTTCGTCCCAGATCCGGCCGGGTCAGGAATTCATTCTTGTCCTGACAGCGGGTCTGGACACTGAAAAGTTTCAGATTGTCAATAACATCCTGATGCACATCCAGCATAACCGCATCCCTTGCTCTGGCATGATCTGCCCTGAGAGTCAGCAGCGTCTGGGTCTTCAGCCTTGGTCCAGCACAGCCAACACCGATGCGGGCTGTTGTCAGACGCATCATCCTTTCCAACGCCTCCGGGTCCTGAGGCTGATCGATCAGTGGACGTTTCTTCACTTCACGGGAAGTAATATCTTCCTCGATATCCACATCATGAACTGGCTCTTCTGGATGATATCCACCGGCATTCGATGTTTGTCCACTAGATGATGTGTGTCTATCACCGGAAGCAACATTTTTCACCAGCTGTTCAATCTGTCCCAAATTCACTGATTGCATGCTGTTCTGATTATTTCCTGAAGCAGAGCGATTCTGTCCGCTCCCGGCCGCTTTCTCAGCCACAACCTGTGAAACAACTTCACGGATAATCCGTTCAATCAACGCTTCATCTATATTCATCAGATACCGCCTCCCCTCTTTGTAAATAAAGTCGGGTCGCCGGCATATTTTGTCAGCTTGCCATTTTCACTAATACCCATCTTTTCCAGCCACTGGTCAAATTCTTTAATCGGACGAAGCCCTAGAATCTCACGAATAGTAGACACATCGTGGTAGGCATTCGTCTGATAATTCAGCATGACATCATCGCTGGTAGGCACACCGAGAATATAATTAACCCCGGCCGATGCCAGCAACATGGACAAATTCTCAATATCATTCTGGTCTGCCTGCATATGATTCGTGTAACAGCAGTCACATCCCATCGGAATACCTGTCAGTTTTCCCATAAAATGGTCTTCCAGTCCGGCACGGATCACCTGACGGCTGTCATAAAGATATTCCGGCCCGATAAAACCAACGACAGTATTAACCATAAAGGGATGATACGCTCTGGCAAAGCCATAGCATCTGGCCTCCATCGTTACCTGATCGGCGCCATAATGGGCATCTGATGACAATTCTGAGCCCTGTCCTGTCTCAAAATACATTACATCCGGCCCTTCTCCGGTACCTTTTTCCTTCAGAAGTGCCATGGCTTCTTCCACCGTCTCAGCACTAAAACCAAAAGCTCTGTTGCCTTTTTCACTTCCGGCAATAGACTGGAAGATCATATCCGCCGGAGCACCGTTTTTGACGGCTTCAATCTGAGTTGTAATATGTCCCAGCACACAAATCTGTGTCGGAATTTCAAAACGGTTCTTCACTTCATCAAAACGCTTCAGCACCTCTGAAAGACTGGAAACCGTATCATTGACCGGATTCAGACCAATCAGTGCATCCCCGCAACCGTAACTGAGGCCTTCAAATAATGATGCCGTGATACCCTCCACATTGTCCGTGGAATGATTTGGCTGAAGTCGTGTCGCCAATGTACCCCGAAGACCGATAGTGGTATTGCAGTGAGCCGGCACACGCACTTTACTGGCCCCATACACCAGATCCATATTGGTCATCAGCTTGCAGACCGCCGCCACCATCTCACTGGTAAGACCTTTGCTCAACAGATGAATGTCGTCTTCCGTAGTCTCATGGCTGAGGATATATTCTCTCAGCTCAGCCACCGTCCAGTTTTTGATGCGCTGATAAACTGTCTCATCAATTCCATCCTGATTAATCCTGGTTACTTCGTCCTCTTCATAGGGAACAACCGGATGATTGCGCAAATCTGATAAAAGCAGCTGACTGAGCACTTCCTTCGCCGCAATTCTCTCCAAATCCGAGGATGCCGCTACACCGGCCAGCACATCGCCGGATTTCAGCTCATTGGCCTTTGCCAGAACCTCTTTCAGGGAACGAAAAATAAATGCCTGCCCCGAAAGCACTGTTGCCAATTTCACTCCATCACCCTCTTTCTTTTATCCAAAAATTAATGTTTTCACTACCACAGGAATGACCATGCCGTTCATCATCGGCTTTCCCATATCCACATATTCACCGTCTTCCACATGAATACTGTCAATGGCCACCACTTGACGCTTCAAATCCGGCTGCTGCCGGATCATCTGCCCCATGGCCTTGGCAATATCACTCTCTATCACCAGAAGAATCGGTTCCCCGGGCGGCTGCACCCTGTCCATAATCTGCCGAATCGATGCTGCGGCCCGCTTCATTTCCATATATCCCGGGTTTCTCTTGCCGGGCATCGCCAAAATAAAGTGTTCCTCATCATTCTGTCCCAATACCCACTGGATCCGCCGGATAACAGGTTCTGTCTCACCGGCAAAGCAGGCTTCCTGCAATTCTTCATCCAGCTTGATCACCGGAATATTTTTCAATGGAAAAATATCATCGGAATAAGTAATGGTACTCCCTGAAATCGTCGTTGTATATGTCCCGGCACCCACAACCGTGGCACGAATGGTCTCTCCTGGCTCCATTTTTTGAAAATCCGTAAATAAACGACTTTCCCGAATGGCTCTGCCCAGCAGAACGCCGATATCACCATAAGCCCATGTATCCGCAGACTCATGGTAAATCAGATCCGCCACACCGCCGGAAAAGAATACCGCCTGTACTTTCTCCGGAACCGGAAAATCACTGCTTCCCGGGGTTTTAATTTGCCTTAAAATTGCATCAATATCTTTGGTGCCAACTCCCAGATACGCATTCAGCGCCGCTGCCATCTGCCGCGTCACTGCCGTCAGTTTCAACTCATCGCATCTGTCTCCTACAGAAACGGACACGCCTGCCGCCTGCGCCATCACCGCTGCCGCCGGACTGACTTTCGTAATGATGCCCTGTGGGTTCATACAGATTAACCGGCCACCGATATCCAGACAGCCTCTGGCCAGGGTCTCTCCGTCCTCGAAGAGAACCACGTTGGTGGTGCCGCCGCCGATATCCAGATTGGCTACCCGGCAATGATGGTCCATACTGTACTGCCAGGCTCCGCTGCCTTTTCCTGCAATCAGGGATTCCATATCCGGCCCTGCTGCCGAAACAACAAAATCTCCGGCAAAATCCGACAGACTTTTCAGCACCGCATCGGAATTCTCCTTCCTTGCAGACTCGCCGGTGATAATCACTGCACCGCTGTCCGTATCCTCCGGCCTGTAACCGGCCTTACGGAATTCGGCAGCCACAATGTCCCGAAGGGCATCCGTATCGATCAGCACATCTGTCTTCAAAGGGGTCATATAGACTTCACTCTTATAGACCACTTCTTTGTCCACAATAGCCACTCTGGGAACTGAAAAATATCCCCCCGCATTGTCCATCTGCAGTTTGCTGAAAACCACCTGGGTAGTGGAAGTACCTACATCGATACCAACACTCAGAATTGCTGTTTTATCAGCCATTGTTTCTGATCTTGTTCACAAGGTCCGGATAGTTGCCGATGACGGAATCTACACCGACTCTGAACATCTCCCTGATATCTTCTTCTTCATTCACTGTCCATGTATTGATCTCCAGTCCGTGAGATTTCACCTCAGCCACATTCTCCGGCGTCATGTTCTTGAAGAACGGATGGAAGCATTCCACACCTGTGGAAGCCACGTAAGCACCTGCATTAATCAGCCAGGATTCCTCCAGCATACCGCATTTGATAGCCGGGTCAATGGCTTTCATACGAAGGACTGAATAATGATTGAAGGAAGAAATAATAATGCGGTCCACCATATCGAATTCTCTGAGCATGTCATAGACTTTCTGCTCAATACCCGCATACTCAAAGACACCGGTTTTCAACTCAATATTCGTGATAATATCCGTATCCTTCACCAGCTCCAGATACTCTCTCAGTGTCGGCACTTTCTGTGGTCCATACTCCTTGAAAATATAAGAAGCATCCAACTGGGCCAGCTCTTCATAAGTCTTATCCTTGATATAGCCCTTGCCATTCGTTGTACGATCTACCAGTTCATCATGCATGACAACCAGAACGCCGTCCTTAGTCAAATGGACATCATTCTCAATACCGTCCACTCCTTCTTCAATGGCTTTGCTGAAAGCCAGAAGTGTATTCTCAGGGTACTTACCGCTGAAACCGCGGTGCGCAAAATTCTTAGTCATATTTATCATCTCCTGCTTTCCATTTTACCATATTTCAGCACTGAATGCAGTTATCTGCGCGATAAATTGCTTACACTTACATAAATACGGCTGCCGTGAAAACATTCTCCACAGTCCAACATAAAAAGCGCAGCGAAACAGGCAGCCCCTATCGGCCGTCTATCCCGCTGCTCTTCTTCTCCCACGCGCTGTCTATGTAATTGTATTGCTGCATTCTTCTCCTCCATCTGCAGCCGTCTGGTATTCTCACAGCTGCAATGCCAAAATCTGTTTTGAGTGCTTTGCAATAAGGATTTCAAATTCAATTCTAAAGGAAAATACAGTCATCCTGCTTCAATGTCAGATAAACATCTGTACCATTCGGAATGATAGTTGCTTTCTTAAACAGAACATCCACATCAATCTGATGGTCACCGCACATAACGGCATAACGCAGAACATTGCCATGAGGCAG
>ERZ857965.3086-NODE-3086-length-12955-cov-3.056357_pt1 | contig 12955 bp, 12 predicted proteins | sample MGYA00519758_ERZ857965 | MGnify/ENA primary metagenome ERZ857965 (study PRJEB31778, sample SAMEA3449381) | human gut metagenome | biome: human gut; feature: human-associated habitat; material: faeces | place: United Kingdom | collected 2010/2012 ...
CCGAGGGGCGCGAGGGATTCTTCCATCCCCTCGGCATCAACGGAACACCCGCACAGGTCACGCTAGACTACCTTATCCGCAACCATGACGCAGACACATTCGCCGCACGCGAGAAGACGCTACGCGACATCGCGGCGTTCCTGAACGGCCGCTACGGCGCCCTCACCGTGGAGGTGGACGTCAAGGAGCAGTACCGCAACATGAAAGAGTCATTCGCAGACTGCCCCTTCCTGATTGAGCGGGCGCTCGAGGCACATCGCGAGGTGGGCATCGAGCCGCGCATCGTCGCCGTACGCGGCGGCACCGACGGCTCGCAGTTGTCGTTGCGGGGGCTGCCCTGCCCCAACATCGCCACCGGCGGCTACAACGCGCATTCGGTCCGCGAGTTCATCCCCGTGCCCAGCATGGTCAAGACCGTCGACCTGCTCGAGCACCTGGTAGCAAAGTTCGCCTGATAGGCGAAGGCATCGCTCGTCCGTCCGACCGCACGGCCATATGCCGACGGCGACGGCGGCACCCGTTTGCGGTCGCACTGCTGCCAGCGACCCTGCCCACCGCTTGCAAAGCATGCAAAAAGGGCGCCTGCCGGAAGCAGACGCCCTTTTTGCATGCCCCTATACGAGCTCTCGTATCGCAGTTATCTACGACCATGCCGCCTCTCGCACCTAACCGGCCATATGCAGGTTGCGGAACAACGTGTCGAAGCTGCCCGTGTTGTCGTGACCCCATACAGCACCGTGGACGCCCTTGATCCAGCCGGTTTTGCCACTCGCGGTTTTCACGTACAGCCACGGACGCTGATCGATGGTCCTCAGCTTCAGGATGGTCACCTTCGACTTCTCCTTAGCAGTGAAGGCAGCCTTGCTGTCGCCGGCATTGGCATAAATCTTCGTATCAAGAGATAGCGGCTGATTCTTCAGGGTCTTGGTGCCATTGAAGTTCTTCAGCCCCGTTGCGGTGGCGCTAGTGCGCACCAGCTTGCCCGCCCTGGGCGTGTAGTAATAGATGTAGTTGGCATCGCCCATAGTGTACGTCATGGAATCGAACGTCACGGCAACCTTCTTTCCCTTTGCCTTCGCCGAAGGGATGAACATATGAGTGCCGTACTTCTGCGCGATATTGCTCGTCTTGTTGACCAGCTTCACCAGCTTGCCGGACTTATAGCCATACACTCCGTAGATGCCATCGCAGTTGACGCCGGTCAACGAGATGTACAGAAACGGTTTCTTTGCCGAGGTGCGCAGATACTGCACCTTTGTCACAATGCCCGAAGAATTCAGCGACAAGGTCTTGGCCTTCTTGCCGTTCACGTACACTTTCACGTACATGAGATAGCCCTGATTTTTACGCTGCGTCTTAACCGTGATGGTGTCGGCTTTCTTATCACCGGTGATGTCGTACTTCTTAACGGTTTTCGTATAGGCAGCAGAGGCGTTTGCCTTCGAATGCGTGCCGATCAACGTGACATTCTGCGCCGTGGCAGCCTGCGCCGGCTGCGCTCCTATCAGCATGAAGCCGAACAAAACAGTCGCAAGCATGGCGACGCATGCCGCTGCAAAAGGTACCATCTGATGGTTCATTCTGCGTTCCATTTGCTCCCCTTTCTCTCTCAAGGAACTGCCGCATTCCTACTGCCTCAGATGATAGACATTCCCAGATTTTGTCAATATGCCAGCAAGAATTATTCACCACTAATTTAAACATCGCGCACCGGTATCGCGCAGCCCGATTAGCAGCCGGCATTCCCTCTGCCGGCAACCCACTTGTCACGCCCGGCGTGCGCCGGCACACCGTGAGAACGACGGCCGCACTATCCAGCCAAAACCTTACTTGCTCTGGACGACAGGGATTTCCTCTTCGAACCGTTCGTCAAGGTTGCCATCGTAGAGGTAGTGCTTGGTTGCCCGGGCAATCTCGCCTGAAAGCAGCAGCACAAGAATGATGTTCGGAATAGCCATGAGAGCGTTCCCGATGTCGGAAATGGTCCAGACAATGTCCCCCACGCCGATGGCCCCGAAAAAGCCCACCAGCACGTAGATGATCTGATAAGGAAGAACGGCGCGCTTCCCGAAGAGGTAGGTAACGCAGCGGTTCCCGTAATAGCTCCACCCCAGGATTGTGGAGTAGGCAAAGCTCACCATGCCGATAACCAGCACGGGAGTGCCGATGTAGGGAATGGTCGCAAAAGCGGCATTGGCAAGGTCGGCGCCTTGGGAAAGCGTCCCGCTCGTTACAATCTCGGGGTGCGCAAGCATGGTGCTGACGAGAACGATGCCGGTCATCAGGCAGATCACCACCGTGGACCAGAACGTGCCGGTGGAGGCAACAAGCGCCTGACGGGCCGGGTTCTTGGTCGAAGCCGCCGCCGCAACGATAGGCGCGGTGCCCAGGCCGGACTCATTCGAGAACAGGCCGCGCGCGCAGCCGAACTGCAGCGCGCACAGGATTCCGCTGCCCAGCGCGCCGCCGAAGACCGCCCTGCCGGTGAAGGCACAATCCAGAATCATCCCGATGGCATCCCCCAGATAGCTGCCGTTCGCAATGAGAATGACGATGCAGCCACCCGCGTAAAGAACCGCCATGATGGGAACCAGCTTCTCGCAAACGGTGGCGATGCTTCTCACGCCGCCGAAAATGACCAGCGCCACCAGCGCGCAGATGATAATCGCCAGGACCCACTTGGGAATGAAGGGGAAGTTTCCGCAGATGATGCCCGTCATCGCGGAAGCCTGCACGGCAGAACCGGTTCCCAAGGTAGCTACAACGGCGAAGGCAGCGAAGAGCACGGCGCCCAGCTTCGCCCAACCGGGGGTGCTGCCGTCTGGGCGCTTGAACGCGCGTTCCCACGCGTACATGGCGCCGCCGAGCATTTCGCCGCGATGATCCTTCACGCGGTAGCGTACGGAAATGTAGACCTCGGCATATTTCGTTGCAATGCCGAAAACGCCCGTCAGCCACATCCAGAAGACCGCTCCGGGCCCACCGGCAATAATCGCCGTGGCAACGCCAACGATAGAACCCGTTCCGATAGTGCCAGCAAGAGCCGTGACCAAGGCGCCGAATTGGCTGACGTCGCCTTCGGCTCCTTCGTCTTCCACAACCGACATCCGTATTGCCTGGCCAAGCCTGCGTTGCGGGAACCGAAGGCGGCAGGTAAGGAACAAATGCGTACCCAGGAGAAGGGCGATCATCGCCGGCCCCCATACGGCACCATCTATCTGATTGAGAATTGAGAATATATCCATAGCGAAATGATAATTTACCACAACTTAACGAAGCGACTCGAAGCGGGGCACAAAGAGGATCGCTCCCGCCTGGCTCCTCCGCCGCCGGGGATAGCCGGAAACGGAAATCCGCGACGCAATACCGGGCGGCAGCTTGTGGCGAAACCGTGTGCGTGCGCCTAGTTGTATCATTTGCTGATACACTTCTCGCAACACGACGAGAAGAAAGGGGCAACGCGCATGGACACCAAGTTTTCCACGGCCATCCATCTGCTCATACTCGTATCCGAAGCGGATTCCCCGCTGAGCTCCGAGCAGATTGCGCGCAGCGTCGGCACCAACGCCAGCTACATCCGCAAAGTGGCCACCCGGTTGAGCCGCGCCGGCATCATCGAAAGCCATCGCGGCGTCCCCGGGTTTTCCCTGATCGAAGCCCCGCGCGACATCGCGCTGCTCGACGTGTACCGCGCGGTCGAAGAGACCGAAGCGGTCCACGTGTTCGACATCCACCAGAACCCCAGCGACGCCTGCATCGTGGGCAGGAACATCCGCCCCGTGCTCAATGGGATGTTCCGCGAAGCGGAGCAGACGGTGGAAGGCAAGCTGGCCGGCACCACGCTGGCGGACTGCATCGCGCAGATGCGCGCCCATATCGATGCGCAGAACCCCGAACAGGAAGGCGACCTCTGATGAAGGCAGCGATCCTCAACCGATACGACAAGAACGGCACCGACCTTGCCGTTGCAGACATCCCCGTGCCCGAACCCGCACCCCGCGAAGTGCTCGTGCGCATCCACACGGCGGCGGTGAACCCGCTCGACAACATGATCGTCCGCGGCGAAGTGCGGCTCATCACGCCCTACCGCCTGCCGCTCGTGATGGGCAACGAGTTTTCGGGCACGGTGGTGAAGGCCGGGTCGAACGCGCGCGCCTTCAAGGAAGGCGATCGCGTCTACGGCCGCATGCCGCTCGCCAAAATCGGCGCCTTCGCCGAATACGCTGCCGTCGACGAATCGGCCCTTGCGCCCGTGCCCGGCTACCTTTCCCTGGAAGAGGCGGCCTGCGTGCCGCTCACCGCGCTCACTGCGCTGCAGGCGCTCGACCTGACGGACGCGCAGCCCGGGCAGACGCTGTTCATCTCGGGCGGCACGGGCAGCCTGGGCGCCATGGCCATCCCCATCGCCGCGCGCCGCGGGCTCACGGTGGCCACCAGCGGCAGCGCCCGCAACGAAGAGCGCGTTCGCAAACTGGGCGCCCAGGTCTTCGTCGACTACAAAACGCAGGACTACGCCGAGGCGCTCCACGACGTCGACTGCGTGCTCGACACCCTGGGCGAAACCGAATTGCCCAAAGAGTTCCGCATCCTGAAAGAGGGCGGCCGCCTGGTCTCCCTGCGCGGCCTGCCGAACGGCCGCTTCGCCCGGCGCGCCGGCCTTCCGGCCGTGAAGCGCGGCCTGTTCGGCATCGCCGGACGCAAGTTCGACAAGATGGCGGCCTGCAAGGATCAGACCTACGACTTCGTCTTCGTCCACGAAGACGGCGCGCAGCTCGCGCAGATCGACCGCCTCTTCCCCGCAGACCAGCCTCTCACGGTGTCGATCGACCGCACCTTCGAGCTCGCCCAGGTCAACGAAGCGCTCGAAGCCGTGCGCACCGGCCATTCGCGGGGCAAGACGCTCCTTTCCATCCACGCCGATTAACCCTGCGGGAGCACTGCCCGCACCGCCCTCTCATGCAAAGGACCCAGCCTATGAACACCGCCACCATCAAAGCGCGCAAGAGCGTGCGCACCTTCACCGACCAGCCGATCGCGCCCGAAACAATCGCCGAACTGGAACGCTTCATCGCCAACGACGCCAACCCCTTCGGGGTGCCCATCACCTTCCGCATCCTCGACCGGGAGAAATACGGGCTTTCGAGCCCCGTGATCCTGGGCGCCGAAACCTACATCGGTGCGAAGTGCAAGCGCCAAGAGCACGCCGAGCTCGCCTTCGGCTACTCGTTCGAGAAGCTCGTCCTGTTCGCCACGACGCTGGGGCTGGGAACGGTCTGGCTGGCCGGCACGCTCGATCGCAAGGCGTTCGAAAGGGCGATGGACGTCGCCGAAGACGAGATGATGCCGGCGGTCGCGCCGATCGGCTATGCCGCTGAAAAGAAATCAAAGCGCGAGACCCTCATGCGCAAGAAGATGAAATCCGACGAACGCGTGCCGTTCGACGAGCTCTTCTTCGCGGGCGATTTCGCCCATCCCCTGGCGGAAGCGAACGCCGGCGCACTCGCCGCGCCGTTTCAAATGGTGCGCCGGGCGCCTTCGGCGACCAACAAGCAGCCGTGGCGGGTGGTCGTCGATGGCAACAAGGTGCATTTCTACGAGCACAAGTCGAAGGGCTACGCGCGCGAGGCAACCGGCGACATCCAGAAGGTCGACCTGGGCATCGCCCTGTGCCACTTCGAAATCGCCGCAAAGGAAGCCGACCTTGCGGGAACGTTCACGGAAAGCGACCCGGGCATCGAAGCGCCCGACCGCACCGCATACGTCATCACTTACACGGTGGACGGCGCGTCGCCGCTGGGCTAGCGGTCAGCGGAAGGCGTGCGGCGCGAACCAGCGCGAGAGCGATTGAAGGGGGCGGCGATCCGCGGCATGCGGGTCGCCGCCCCCTTTCGCTGGAAGCCGCAGAATGTTAGGGCTGCCCCTGCAAGAAGTTTCATTACGTTAACAGTGGGAAGCGACCGCCATGAACGGCATGTCCAGCGCCGGAGCGTCGAAGAATCTGAGCACCGAGAAGGACCGAGCCCGGCCGTGGATGCTGGCGGTAGACGGCCTGATGGCGACAAGCCTGGTGGTGCTGCTTGCAACCGGCATGACGGCGCCCCAGGTGCACGCTTGGGCGGGAGTCGCCTTCGCCGTGCTCGCCGTGGTGCACGGCATCCCCAGCGTGAAGGGGAACGGACGCGCATGGCGGCGCGAGGCGGCGGCGGCGCACCCAAAAAAGCGCCCCACGCGGCTGATTCTCACGATATCCTGCCTGGTCTTGTGCCTGATAAGCGGCCACTTCCTCATAGGCGGGCTGTACGGCGGCCACGCAGGCAGCACGGCCTTCGTCTTCTGGATGGTCGTGCACCTTGCGGCCGCCTGCTATCTGGCGGTCTTCATCGTGCGCCATGTGCGCCACAATTGGGGCCGCCTGCGCCGGTCTCTGGGAGTCGGCAGCCGCTAGCAGGCGCGGGCGGGGTGCCTATCGGCGCGCGGCCCCAGCCGATGCCCGACCTCTGCGCATTCATTGCTATCCTTACGGAGAGAGCCCTCTGCCAACTCGTGAAGCAGATCGCCCTTCGACCAAAGGGGGACCAATGAAATTTGAAGACGCCCAAGCGAAAGCGCTCGCTTTCCGCAATGACCGAGATTGGTCGCAGTTCCATAACCCCAAGGATCTCGCTATCTCGATCTGCCTTGAGGCTGCCGAGCTCCTTGAGTGCTTCCAATGGTCGGGGGAAGACCTTGAAGCGCAGAAAAAGCAGGGGCACATGGCCGAAGAGCTCGCCGACGTCGTCATATACGGCATCTACCTGGCAGATGCCCTGGGCGTCGACCTTGCCAGCATCGTAAGCCAGAAAATCGATCTCGATGCAATGAAGTACCCTATCGAAAAAGCGCGCGGGAACTCAGCCAAGTACACGGAGCTCGAGCAATGATCATTTACAGCGGAACCAAACAGGATTTCATGACCGAAGTAGAAGAGGACACGATTGCCTACAGCGTTCGCGACACCATCTACAAGAAGATGCACCGATCGACAGGCCAAGCCGAATTCCGTTCTTGGATCAACTCGCTCGAGTACATGTACAAAGTGCTCAACGATGACGAGATTCCCCGCAACTCAGGAATCGCTATTGAATACAACATCCCCAACACGGCGAAACGGGTGGATTTCCTCATCTCCGGTTACGACCGTGCGAAATCCGAAAACGTCGTCATCATCGAACTTAAGCAATGGGAAACCCTCCACAAGGTCGAAGGTTACGACGGGTTGGTGGAAACGTTCACGGGCGGAGCGAATCGACGCGTCGTGCATCCCTCATACCAAGCCTGGAGCTACGCCGAGGTAATCCGCGATTACAACGAATATGCCCAAATAGCCAACGTCAACCTTTGGCCCTGTGCGTACCTGCATAATTATCTGCGCACCGACAACGACCCGTTGTACGACTCGCAGTATCGAACCTATCTCGAAGATGCGCCCGCCTTCGTACGAGGGGACGTCAAGAAACTCCGCGCCTTCATAAAAAACGTTGTCAAAGAAGGCGATGGAAACAAAATCCTTTACGAAATAGATAACGGTCGCATCAAACCATCTAAGAGCCTGCAAGATGCCATCGTAGGCATGCTGGAAAACAACCCCGAGTTCACCCTAATAGACGATCAGAAAGTCGTTTTCGAGCGCATCATGGAGTTGGCAAGACTCTGCAATGAAGATGGCAAAAAGCGCACGACCATCATCAAGGGAGGCCCCGGCACGGGCAAGACGGTCGTCGCAATCAATCTTTTGGCTCGCCTGACGCAGGAGGGCATGTTCGCTCAGTACTGCTCGAAAAACAGCGCGCCACGCACTGTGTACAAACGCAAGCTCAAAGGGCATCGTACGAAGAGCTGCATCGACAACATGTTCAAAGGCTCGGGCGCTTACGTAGACGCACCTGAAAGTGCCGTTGACGTCGTCCTTGCCGACGAAGCCCATCGTTTAAACGAAAAGTCCGGGCTCTACGGCAATCTAGGAGTCAACCAGATCCACGAGATCATTCGCGCCTCGAAACTGAGCGTCTTCTTCATCGATGAAAGCCAGCGGGTCACCGTCAAAGATATCGGCAGCATAAAGGAAATCGAACGCTGGGCTGCCGTAAACGATTCGGAAGTGCACGAAGACGAGCTCGCCTCTCAGTTCAGGTGCAACGGGTCGAACGGATACCTCGCCTGGCTCGACGACGTACTGGAAATCAGACACACCGCGAATTACGACCTCGAGGGAGCGGAGTACGATTTTTCCGTCGCCGATTCTCCCCAAGAGTTGCGCGCCAAGGTGGTTGCGCACAACGACGAATCCGGTAAAGCGCGCATCCTCGCCGGGTACTGCTGGAACTGGCCGAAAAAGGGACGCAGCGATACCAACGCCCATGACATCGTCATCGGCGATTTCGAAATGAGCTGGAACTTAGAGGGCGGCGAGGCATTTGCCATTAGCCCAACCTCGATCAATGAAGTTGGGTGCATCCATACAACTCAAGGGCTGGAATTCGAATATGTTGGCGTCATCATCGGCGATGACCTGCGCTACGAGGACGGCCACATCGTCACCGACTATACGAAACGGGCAAAATCAGACCAGTCGATAAAGGGCCTGAAAAAGATGGCTCAATCGGACCCAGAACGCGCGCAAAAGCTCGGCGACGAGATTGTCAAAAACACCTACCGCACTCTGATGACACGGGGAATGAAAGGCTGCTGCGTATACGCCACCGACCCCGGTCTTGAGGCCTACCTGAAACAGCGCTGCAAAGAAGCATACGAGTACCGGTCAATCGGCCTCTAGCAGGTGGGCGCAATCGATGTTGCACCCATCCAGCTCCCCGCTTGGCACGCCCTACCAGGGGTTCGACACCATCTCGCTCCCCAGCTGGAAGGCGTGTTCCAGCTCTTTGGGGAACACGTCCTCGTGGCGCTTCTTGCGCGCCTCGGCGTCGAAAAGGTCCCAGTTGTAGCGGTCGTAGTTCTTCACCTGCATCGTCTCGCCAACAAGGAGGGTCTTCGTGTCTCCCAGCATCGTTTCGAGGGTGCCCTTATAGCGATCAACCATCTCGTTGTAGCCGAAATCATCGTAGGTATCGACGGAAGCGTTGCTGGTCATGACGAACAGCACGGGGATGCGCCGAAAATCGTAGAAACGCGGTTCATGACGATAGGTAAGGCGCTGGAACACCAGTCGCTCGAGCAGCGCTTTAAACTCGGCCGTAGCATCACCCAAGTAGTTAGGCGTGCCGACGATCAGGCCGTCAGCTTCCCTGATAGCCGAAAGCACGGGGGCAAGGCCGTCCTTGAAGACGCAGGTACCCTCGTTCGGGGCCAGCTTGCAGGCGAAGCACGACATGCACCCGCTATGCTTTTCCAGCCTCGCAAGGTCGAACGTCTGCACCTGCGCACCCTGGCTCTCGGCACCTCGCGCGGCCTCGCGCACAAGGGAGCCGGTGTTGAATTTGATACGCGGGCTCGCGTTGACGGCAACTATCTTCCCCATGGGGTTCCTCCTTCTCGTCTGTCACTCTGACGTCTGCCGAAAGCTGCCAGGGCGGCACTCTATCGGCAGCGCTCGTGCACTGAAATCTATAGCGCCTCAAGCTCCGGCATTCTAAGAGGGCGCAATGCCCGTCGGACGTGAAACAACGTTAAAAGACGATTCCACCAATGGGCCGAAACACTCGAGTTCGTAGGCGCCTCGTACCCGAGCCCCCTCGTTCCCGTTATCGTGAGTCCATCCGGTCATCTGCCCCGCGTCCGCGTCTTGCGGGCGAAGGTTCCTATGCTCAACTTCGAGCTTCTCCGCGCCGTTTACCTGGACGCTTACGTTTCGCTGCCGCGCGGCCTTCGCGATTAGCGCGCCTGCGGGCGGCGGCTCGCGCAAGCAGCGAAGAGCTACCAGGGGCACGCGAGGCACCGAGCCAGGAGGTCTTCCACGAGGGCCACGTTGATCCGAATCTGCCCCGTTTTTGTTGACAGGCACAGATTCAAGATGTCGCTCTATCCTTACTCCCCGTTACTCCGTTTTAGTTCGTTTTAGTCCGTTCTACCCTTTATCCGCAGGTCGGAAGGTGTACACGAAGCTTCATTGCCGCCAGCGACACGACTGGAAAGGGAGTAATAATCGCTAGATGCCGCCATTCAACAGTACGTTAGCGGCATCCGACGCGTAGCCGCCGGCTGCCGCCCCTGCTAAATAGGGCACTGGCGTCCTTATCAAAGCCTACGCACCTATGCGCAGGTGAGACCCAGCTTTCTTTGGTTGCAGTTGAAGTATTTGAAGTGTATTTCGAGCAACCGTCTATCAGGCCCGTACTCCCTTTGCTTCGGAAGACGAACCGTAGCCCCGTCGAGTTCCCGATACATCGGATCTCGCACTGCCTCGCTCACAACAACGCGTCTAGAATCGGGGCGAATCGTAATCAGATGGGCGTCATAGAGCAGATGCACGTCAGCCCGCAGCAGAATCCCGTTAGACACTGCATGCGACCTGCTCCGCGCGTACGGGTCGATATGCGCAGCCTGCAGCACACTTGGAGTGACGGTGCCCGTCACGGCGCATGCGCCGTCGTAGGCGTAAACGACCTTCTTCCGGAAGCGGTCCTGATGCCTGCGCTTCACAACCTCGACGCGCGCGAACGCATCGTCGTCGAATGCATCTGCATCGAGCAGTGCCTGCCGCTCTTCCTCCGTAATATCGTCGCAGGCATCAAAAGTATAGAAGTTGACGCCCTTGGCTTCGGCAGAAACAGGGCCGTGCAGCGTGAACATCCGCGTAAGCGAATTGAAGGCTTCGACATACGCCAACCCGTGAATTCTATAGCCGCCATCGGGTTCCTTTAACATTAGAGCCACTGGCACACCGTCGATTAGATTATTCATCATGCACTCGTTAGAGTTATCCGTTGCCCTCTTGCCGGCCATCGCCGTTTGGCACGAATAGTCGATTGTCCAAGTGCCATCAAGATGACGGATTAGGTCCTCATCTTTGTAGGAGACGCTTTCACGCGAAGAGCCATCTCGAGCGCTGCTCGTCGAGTGCGCGCTAAGAATGTACTTCTTCTTTCCGTCTCCTTTAGAAGGCAGATTTCCGTAGTCAGGGCTGTGCATGCCGCGCTGAGAAGCCAATGTGATCGGTACGGAGAGCTTGGGTGCGTCGGCGCCGCGTGGCAGACGAGGTATCACCTGACCTTCATTTGAAAGGAACCATTCATATGCAGGGATGAATTCACGCGGAACCAATTTGCATGCACGCTTGTACGAAAGGAGATTGACCCCGCATTCGATGATATCCTCCGACATACTTCACCTCCAAGCGTTACGTTGAAGGCTAGCCGACCGCGGCCATCGAGTCTAGATCCCTGAAGCATTAGAGTGGCGGGGGCGCCGCGCTAATCGCAAAAACGGGCAGGTTTTCCCGCCTCAGCGGCACAAACCAAAAATCAGAAGGGAAATGTTCCTAAAATTTTCGGCCCGAATTCGACCAAGAACGAAAGAATGTAGCGCCACAGCAAAAAGCAGGTCGGAAGAACTATCTTCCGGCCTGCTGTTGCATTTGGTCGCGGGGGCTGGATTCGAACCAACGACCTTTCGGGTTATGAGCGAACCCGGGCGGGTTTCAGGGCGAATGTCCCCCGAATGTCCCCTCCCCCCGAGGGAACTACCTTGGGAAACGGCGAGGAACCGAGGAGGGAAGACCACCATGATGAACGACGCGAAATGGATCGCCCCGCCGCCAGAAGCCCGCAGCAAGGTGCTCGACATGCTCTGCCAGTCGGGGGTCGAAAGCCACGAGTGGTGGTGGGACGTCCTCGTCGGCGAGGGCGACCCGGTGTACTGGGAGCTTGAAGTGCTTTAGCGGCCTTCAAATAAGTCCGAAGGGAATACCGCAGCCCCTCTCATTAACCAGAATGGGAGGGGCATTTCACGTGTGGCGCGGCACTTGATATGTTTGGGATGGTTGTCCGCGATTCGCCGCCAGTAGCCTGGCGACGATCTCCACGCCGCCGACGAGCTCGATTCCCCTGAGCCCGGGATGGTGCCGCTCCAACTCGTTCGCAAAGTCATCACTATCGACAAGGGTTCGAAGCTCTTCATCGCTTGCCATCACGCGCTCGCCCCAGCGCACGAAGCATCCAGACAGATCCTGGTAGCTGTCGCCTGGCTGCTCCTGCGACATGCGCACGTCATCGAAACACCAACGTCCCCGCACCGGGTCGTCCATGCGCCAGGTTGGTGAGAAGAGCGGCGCTATGGGATCGTACCGCGTCCAGCCGTAACGTCCCGGGCACAGCTCCAGGACCGCCGCAAGCGCACCGGCGTCGCGATCGACGAACTCTCTCCGAGTCTCGTTAATGGCAAACCGGTAGTGAGGTGTCCCAGAGGAGTCAGGTTTCAGCTCCTCGTATTCCTCTAGAGCAATCTCATAGGGATATTTACCGAACGCGTCTCTGAATCGCCGATTGTTGTGGCCGTACTCGCCTCCGCAATAGAAGTAGTCTCCGATATAGGCTACAGTATCACCGCTCCAAGGTCCCGCGATCAGAGCGCACGCGTCATCGGTGAGCTCGCATCGCTGCAGGCTGGCGATGCTGAACATGAAGCCGCAGCCACGCTCATCATGGTCCGAGATGTACTGCTTCTTTGAGGGGTTCGTCCAGAGGTAGTACTCTCCCATACTCACCCCTCCGATTCGTCTTGAAAAGTCTGCGGTCTCTCGGTCGTGCGGGTCGGGTTCCCCATCAGCCAAGGATTGGTAGCGTTCTCTTCGGTGGTCTTTTCTACCCAAGAAAGGCCGAAGACAATCCACTGCTCCTTCGCGTCGGAGGGTATGGTCGCGGCGACGCCGAAGTCCTCGAGCTCGGCTCGGTAGTCATATCCGCCCTCGGCGTCATCCCACTCCACGCCGATAAACACGGTCGCCTCCTCGTCGGATATCTCA
>ERZ857965.3092-NODE-3092-length-12948-cov-3.312262_pt1 | contig 12948 bp, 12 predicted proteins | sample MGYA00519758_ERZ857965 | MGnify/ENA primary metagenome ERZ857965 (study PRJEB31778, sample SAMEA3449381) | human gut metagenome | biome: human gut; feature: human-associated habitat; material: faeces | place: United Kingdom | collected 2010/2012 ...
GCCGCTCTCGTAGAGCAGCGTCACGTAGTTGTGCCGGAAGTAGTGCGGGGTCAGCGTGGGCTTGACCTGCTTGAGGATGTCGGAGGTGCCCGGCTTGATCTCCCGCCATGTCACGCACCCGCAGGCCACCATCAGCCGCGACCACATGCGCTTGTAGCTGGCCTGCGGAAGCGGCGCGCCCGACGGCGTGTGGAACACGTAAGCATCCGCCGCCTCCCTCTTTGGCAGAAGCATCTCCTTCAGAACCGCCGGGACGGGGATAAAGCGGTCCGCGGCGGCGGTCTTGAGCGTGCCCTCCGAAGAGGTGGAACCGGTGAAGTCGATGTCCCGGAGGATGTGCACCTGATCGGCGGCAAAGTCGAAGTCGCCCCACTTGAGCCCCAGCGCTTCGCCCCGGCGAACGCCAAGATAGTAGAGAATCGCCAGAAACAGGCCCTCCGGGTGGGTGCGGATCGTCTCCAGCACGCGCCGGGTCTCCTCCGGCGTCAGCGCCCTGCGCCCGGTCCCCTTTGAAGCCCTGGGGCGGATGAGCGCGACCGTGGGATCGCGCTCGATCACCCCTTCCGCATAGGCCGAGGCGAAAATCGCCTTCAGGGTTCCGATGACGTTGTTGATCTGGGACTTACTGGCTCCGGCAAAGCCGTTGACGAATTCCTGGATCTGCGCCGCGCTGATGGCCTTCATATGCTGCATGCCGAACTGCGGGAGAAGGTGCTTAATGAAGCACGTCTTGTAATAGGAGCGGCTGGCGTTGGAGATGAACGGCTCCTTTTTGATCCTGTACCACTGCCCGGCGTATGCGTAAAACGGCTGATCCCGGGGAATCGCCCTGCCGAAGATGTAGTGCTCCCGCACGGCTTCCTTCACGTTTTCCAGCTCCCGGCGGGTCGGCGCCGTCACATACTTGTAGATCGGCTTACCGTCCGGGTCGTAGCCGATGGTCACCTTCCCGCGGAACTTGCCCGAGGGCGTCCTCTTGGCCATAGGCTCGCCTCCTTAGCGCCTGGGCGCCCATCGGCCCTGCCGGGCCGCGGCGAAGAAGTCGCTCTCGCTCATCATGTTGCGCGACCGGGCGTTTTTCGCCTTGGCCACAAAATTCGCCTGTTTGGGATTCTCGATGTACTCGCAGATGGAGCGTACGTCTACCCGGCGGTCTACCCGGCGAAGGCGCCCTTCCTCCAGCATGCGGTGAATGGTGCGCGGCACCACGCTCAGCAGCTAGGCGGCGACCTTCTGGGTGCATACCTCGCCATAGCGCTCCAGCATATCGTCCAGTCGGTTCCGGGCGGTGTTGTTTTCCATGAATGATTCCTCCTTTGTCTTTGGAAAGCAGATTCTTTCGGTCTGCATGTGACATGTTTGCTCTGATCCGCCGTAATTGCAAGATAACTCTTTGTGTCCGGATTCTTACAGTTTGGGCACAACTGCCTTGTCTGAATCGCCAGGTTCAAGGCGTACTGCCCGCCTCCTTTCCGCCACCTTCCACCTCCTATTCGGATAGCAGGCAGCATGATGTGGATATCCAAAGAAAAAAGAGCAGCAACCCAGGCGTTGATCCGCCTTGCCTGCCGCTTTGATATATAACGCATTCTTCGTATGGTGGATACGGAAGCTTATGTTCAAAGCCCCAGAACCACCTATCTGCAATATTCAGCTGAATTTTCTTTGCTAAACAGCGTTCTGGCTTGATGCTGTAAAGGTATCCCGCCAGCAGCTTTTTAACATGCTGACAGGGTCGATAAATGAGCGGCCATTTGCAGGGCAGTACACCGCTGCAAGATGATAATTAAAGGTAAACCAAATGACTGGATTGCTTTTTGAAAGCAATCGATTTTCTGGAATCAATTCTGATAGATCAGAATCACCATACTCATTTGACCGCTTCGCCGTCCCATCATGCTCCGCTCCGCCCTTGTTTCTATATATACCATAGGGATGGAGTGTCCGGGCCTTTCGTCAAGCGTTCCCTTGTTCTAATTTATCACGCTGAACCAAAAGGACAAAGCAGGGATTCAAGCGCCATTTTTTTCTTTCCTCATCTTTTTCAGCAATCCCATATACCAACACAAAAACTCCTCTCGGAGGCATTTTCCCTCCAAGAGGAGTTATGGCATCAGAATGTCATCCCTTTACGGCGCCTGCCGCAATTCCCTTGACAATATGGCGCTGCATGACAAGATAGAAAATCACGATGGGAATCGTTGAGATAACGAAGCCCGCGAGAATCAGGTTCCACTGGTTGCTGTAAGTGCCATAGAAGTACTGCTGGGAAACAGGGAGCGTCATGGGCTTCTTCGTCCCGTAGACCAAAAATGCGACGAGGAATTCGCCCCAAACCCATAGCGCATTCAGGACGGCAACGGTCGCAAGCACGGGTTTCATCAGGGGCAGCACGATGGCCCCCAGCATCCGCAGGCGCCCACATCCGTCGATGGTCGCGGCCTCCTCAATTTCAAGGGACATTCCCGTGGCATAGCTGCGCACCAGAAAGATGGGAACCGGCATACCCAACGCGATATACACCAGCAACAGGCCGATGAGGTTGCCGGTCAGGCCGATTTGACGGACGATCACAATAAGCGCAACCATATAGACCTGAAAGGGCACGAACAGGGTGGACATGATGACCAGCGTCAACCCGTTTGAAAAGCGGCATTTCCAGCGTGCAAGCGCGTAGCCGGCCATCGCTGCGATCAGGCAGGTCAACGAAGTAGTAGCCGCCACCATCAGGACGCTGATGATGAAGGAAGACAGGAAGTAGTCATCCTCCATCACAGTGCGATAATTGTCAAGATAAAGGCTCGAGGGGAGCGATAGCGCCGAGGCCATGATTTCACTGCGGGGTTTGAAAGAGTTGGTCACAGCCAAGCATAGCGGTGCAAAGAAAACCACCGCAATGGCCCAAATGAAGATGATCTGTGCCCATTTGGATACCCGGACGGAAACGGAACGCTTCATTGGAGCTTGGCCTCCCTTCTGCGCATGATGATATTGAGAACAAAGGAAATGCTGGCGATCAGCACAAACAGAATCGTTGACTGCGCTGTAGCATAACCAGTCCGGTTGGCATTGAAGGCGGTATTGTAGATTTTCAGCACCATTGTCGTGGAGGCGCCGGCCGGACCGCCGGAGGTCATGGTCCAGGGCAGCTCAAAGGTCTTCATGGCGCTGGCGACACAGAGGATGATACAGGTGACGATGGTTGGAGAAATCAGAGGCAGCTTGATGCGGGTAAGCACCTGCCAGCCGTTGGCGCCGTCGATGCGGGCGGCTTCGGTCAGATCTTCGGATACGCTTTGCAGCGAAGCGATATAGATGACCATGTAATAGCCCACGGTGTTCCAGATGCCTACCAACGCAATGGCATAAATCACACTCTGGGGCTTGCCTAGAACGGCGACTGTCTTCTGCCCGATCGCGGTCATCAGGTCGGGGAGCGCGGAGGTATAGACAAACCGCCAGATATATCCCACGACCAGAATGCTCATGATATTGGGGATGAAGAATACGGCACGCAGAAGATTGCGGCAGCGAATGGGCCCGTCAAGAATCAGGGCAAAAACAAGTGAAGTGACCCCAAAAAGTTAGACAAGAGTTATGCGGCAAAGCCATTGTGAATTCTGTATTGGACAGGGCTTAACCCATTCAATTTTTCTTTGATTCGGTTGTGGTTATAGTATTCAAGATAAGCGACCAGTTCCTGGCAAAACTCATCTAATGATTGGAATGTCCGCAGATAAAACAGTTCCGATTTTAACAGGCCGAAGAAGTTTTCCATGACCGCATTGTCCAAGCAGTTCCCCTTTCTGGACATACTTTGTCGAACGCCTTTTTCCAACAGCCTTTTTTGATAGCGGGCGTTTTGATATTGTCCCCCTGATCCGAATGGAAGATTAGTCCGCTGCTATCCGGGAGTCGGAAGAAGTCTCATCCAGCATCTCATCCAACTGACGGTAATTGGCGCGTTCGCTGATGGCATAACGGATGATTTCACCATTGAACAGGTCAAGCACAGGCGAGAGATAAAGCTTGCTCCCAAACAGGGAAAACTCGGTCGCGTCGGTTACCCATTTCTGATTTGGCCTTTCTGCATGGAAATTTCTTGCCAGCAAATTTGGCTCAACCTTGCCTGCCTCCCAGATTTCGGCTTAAAAGTCCTATGGCGTCATAAAACTTATGCAGGTTCACCCATTTTTCAATCGGCGTACAGGATCCACAAAATTTCTCTGATGCTTCTTTAATGCGTATGTCCTTCCAGCACATACTGAACAACCTCTAATTTTAGTTCCTCACTGAACGATACTTTACCCATAGATTTCTGCATCCCATTCGTTGGCTTCCTTGTCCAACTTCTGGGGTGCAGGTCGATTATCCGGAAGGGCAGGGCATTTCAAAGCGAGCAGGGCTTCGTTCAGTAGACCGGATGATTGCCCCGAACCAGAGCCCCTCCGCCAGGAGATTCAGGAAGGAAAGGGATTTGTCCTCAAGCTGGACGGAGCCATCGCCGGGCATATGTGCGTGGACTTTGATGGCGAGGCGGCCTATGACGTCATCGAAGGCTGAAACCGCTTGCGGTGGTGCAACGCATGGTCCTTGGGTCGTAGTTCAGCGGCCGCAGCCTGGCGACGGACACGTTCGCCCTGAACGAGCGGCTGTGCCTGCCGCGGAGAACCAGGAGTCTCAGCGCTGATACGGCCTTCCCAATCTGCGCATGCAGCATATGCTGGAGAAATGTGAATTCATCCGGCGAGACGTGGTTATCTTCCAGGGCAGCGACAAGCTGGCCCGCGACAAGACCCTTGCGTAAACGGTGCTTATTCCCGTCTCAGCAGGACCGAAAGCTCCGATGGCAGGGGGCTTTCCCGCTCGATCCATTCCCCGGTCACGGGATGGCGCAGCCGCACCAGCGCGCTGTGCAGGGCAAAGCGTCCGGGAAGGCTGTCCAGCTCGGTTCCGTAAAGAAAATCGCCCGCTACGGGGCAGCCCAGCGCGGAGAGATGTACGCGGATCTGATGGGTACGGCCGGTGTCCAGCCGGAGTCGGAGCAAACTGCGCCCTCCGAGGGTTTCCAGCACGCGGTAATAGGTACGTGCGGGCTTTCCATCCGCGCGCACTTCGCGACGGATGGTCGCGCCGTCCGCCTTGCCGATCGGCAGGTCGATCACGCCCTCCGTCTGGGGCGGCGCGCCCTCGACTACGGCGAGGTATTCGCGGATAAATTCCGATCCGTGCAAAAGGCGTTGCAGCAGGTGCTGCGCATGCGCGGTGCGCGCAGCCAGCATCAGCCCGCTGGTCCCCTTGTCCAGCCGGTTGACGGGCCGGTACACAAAGCCTTCGGGGCAGCCCGCATAGGCATAGAGGGCATTCTCCAGCGTGGGGCCCTCTTTTTTATACGAGCTGGAGGAGGGAAGCGGCGCGGGTTTGTCGATCATCCAGAAATAGGCATCCTCGTAAGGGACGCGCAGGGCGAGCGCAAAGGGTTCGGGCGGGGGCAAAGCGGCTTCGGGCACATCCACGCACAGGCGCTCGCCGGTACGCACGCGTCGGTCCGCCAGCACGGGCATGCCGTCCAGCAGCAGCGCGCCATGAAATTTAGCGCGCTTGAACTGTCCGCCGCTCAGGTGCAGGCCGCCCATAGCCGCCTGGCGCACCGTGCGGCCGTCCAGCGCCGGGGAGATGATCAGCTCGTAGCGCGGCATGCCAGCGCCTCCTTTTCGGTCAGCGACCGATGTGCCGCAGCATGAAGGTGAGACGCTCCAGCAGCGAGCGCAGGGCCTTGCGGTCGAACAGCCAGGTGACGGCCAGCGTGACTGCCGAAGCATAGAGCACCAGCATCACACCATACATGGCCCAGGAGAAAAAGCGCTGCGGCGGGTCCACCAGCAAAAGGCACGGGGCCGCGATGAGGGCCGTCGTTACGAACATGCGCACGATGCGCCAGGCCGTCTTTTGCCAGGCGATACCCGTCACCTCTTTGGGAATGAATCGCAGCTGGAACACCGTGCGTGCCAGATTGCCCACACACACGCCCGCCACGATGCCGCACAGCGCGCGCATGGTGCCATAGGGCATCAGCAGAAGGCCCAGTCCCGTGCCGCACACCACGGTCAGCGCGATCTGCCAGAAGCAGTGGGACCGTACCTCGCGGAACTTGCCGCTGGTGGTAATCATCAGGTCCATGGGCATTTTGGCATGGTTGGTGACCGCCTCGGCGATGATGAGCATGCCAAGAAGCGGCGCATCATAGTTGGCGGCGTCCGTCACGCCGTGGGTGTAGAGCGTCACAAAGGGCACGATCAGCACGGCCGCCGCACCGAAGAGAATGCTCACCAGCATGTAATACAGGCATTCAAAATCGCGATACGCCCGCTGAAATGCGGTTTTGCGCCCACTGACCAGGAGGTTTCCGAAGATGGAATTGATGCCTGTGGTGCCCATCTTCAGGATGCCCCACAGCCCCACCGTGACCATGTGATACACGCCATATACGCTCAGCAGGCCCGCGTCACGCGTGACCACCGTGCCCAGGATGGCGCCCGCGCCCTGCTGGAACACATTGGTCAACTCCACGGACAGCGCATCCCAGCGGGTGGAGAGGGCGGCGCGGTTGGGCGGCGCATGCGGGTCCACGTAGGGATAGTGCTTCTTGGCATAGCGCGACAGGAGCACCGACCGCACCAGAATGGTCAGCGAGGCTGCCAGCCGCACCACGATCACATCCATGCCCAGGTAGGGCAACACCACGATCAGCGCGGTGGACAGCATGAGCGAGCTCATCGAAGCGAGCGAAACCACATAGGTACGCTGGTCGGCGGCGATGAGCACGCGGTAGCGCGCCATGGTAAAAAACTCCAGCATGCCCGACAGGCCCATGGCCAAAATGAGCACCATCACGCTCAGGTGGCTTACGGGCAGGCCGTTCAGATCCCGCACCGGCACAAAGAAGGGATAGGCGATGGTGAAGGCCACCGTCAGCCCCGTAAACATCCAGCCGGCCGCGTTGTAAAACAGGCGCGCCGCCGACGCGATTCCGCTGACGGCCTGATGATCGCGCCGGGCCAGCGGCTCATAAAGCGCCACGTTGACCGAGGCGGCCAGTCCGGCTTCCAGCATCTTAAAATAGGTCAGAAACTCCGTGACCGATACGATCAGCCCGTTGATCTCCGAACCGTAGTAAAGGATCATCAGCCGGGGCGTAATAAAACCCATCACCATGGCCGTGAGCTGGTAGAGCGCGGTGGAAAGCGTGTTTTGAACGAAGCGTGCGGTACGCGTGGTACTCAATGCAGGGTTCTCCCTTTCGTATATCGGGCGGAGGGGTTAGAAATCCAGCCACATGCCGGCTTGCATATCGCTGGGCATGCGCCAGTCGCCGCGCGGGCTGAGGCTGACCGACCCCACCTTGGGGCCGTCGGGCACGCAGTTGCGCTTGAACTGCTGGGCAAAGAAGCGCCTGAGGAAGGTTTTCAGCTGGGCCTCCACGCGCGCTTCGCCGTATACGCCATGAAACGCCTGCATGGCCAGCATCTTCAGCTTCCCGGCCGACGCGCCGCTGTCCATCAGATGGTAGAGGAAAAAATCATGCAGGGCATAGTCGCCCAGAATGTCCTCGGTGCGCTGCTGGAGTTCTCCCTGAGAGGTGGGCAGCAGCTCCGGGCTGATGGGGGTGTCGATCACGTCCTGGCAGATGGCGGCCACCGTCTCGTCAAAACACCGGCTCAGATAACCCACCAGGCTTTTCACCAGCGTTTTGGGCACGGAGCAGTTGACGTTGTACATGCTCATGTGATCGCCATTGTAGGTGCAAAAGCCAAGCGCCGCCTCGCTCAGGTCGCCGGTTCCCAGCACGATGCCGCCCACTTTGTTGGCATAGTCCATCAAGATCTGGGTACGTTCGCGGGCCTGACTGTTTTCATAGGTCACGTCGTGCACGTTTTCGTCCTGTCCGATGTCGAGGAAATGCTGCCGTACCGCCTTCTCGATCGGAATTTCCAGCGCCGTTACGCCCAGCGCCTCCATGAGCCTCTGCGCGTTGGCGTGGGTACGCCCGCCCGTACCCATGCCCGGCATGGTGATGGCATGGATGCCGCTGCGGTCCAGACCCAGCGCGTCAAACGCGCGCACCGCCACCAGCAGCGCCAACGTGGAATCCAGCCCTCCGGACACGCCCACCACCACCGTGCGGCCATGGACGGCATGCAGCCGCGTTTCAAGGCCCATGCACTGGATGCCGGCGATTTCCTCCAGCCGCTCACCCGCCTCCGCGCCGAAGGGCACAAAGGGCAGGGGTTCCAGCGGCCGCATCAGCGGCAGGGGCGCATCATGCGCCGGCCCAAGCGTGAGCCGCTGGATGTCGCGCGTCAGACGCGGCATCTGATGGAAGCTGCCGTTGCGTTGGCGCTGATAGCGCAGCCGCCCGATGTCCACGTCCGCCACGGCCAGGCTTCCCGACATGGAAAAGCGCTCCCCCTCGCTCAGGGCGCGCCCGTTTTCAAAGACGCCGGTATAGCCGTCAAACACCATATCGCTGGTGCTTTCGCCAAAGCCCGCGCCCGCATAGGCATAGCCCGCGTAGAGTCGGCCGCTTTGCTGCGAGAGCAGGCCGCGGCGGTAGGCGTGCTTGGCTGCCAGCGCATTGGAGGCGCTGGGGTTAAGAATCAGGTCTGCGCCCTCCACCGCCAGGTGAGAGCTGGGCGGCAGGGGCACCCAAAGGTCCTCGCACAGCTCCACGCCAAAGACGAAACCGCCCATCTCAAACAGCGTATCCACGCTCAGAGGGAATGTGAGGCCGTCGCGCGATACGGTTTCGTGCACGCCCGCTCCGCTGGCAAACCAGCGGGTTTCATAAAACTCATTGCCATTGGGCAGGTAGGTTTTGGGCACAAGCGCCCAAATTTCACCATTCGCCAGCACCGCGGCGCAGTTGTACAGACGGCCTTCATGGCAGAAGGGCAGGCCCACCACGGCGGTGAGTCCGTCCGTATGGGCCTTAAGCCGCTTGAGCGCCGCCCAGGCGCGGTCCTGTACCAGGCCGTGTAAAAGCAGGTCGCCCAACGTATAGCCGGTCAGGCACAATTCCGGGAACACCGCCGCCTGAACGCCCTGGGTCCGGAGGCGTTCCAGAGCGAGCATAATCTCCCGTTCGTTGGCCTCCACATCGCCCAGATGAACGGGCAGGCTGACTGCGGCAATGCGCGCGAATCCTTCAGGCATAACGGCTTCCTCCCTGTCAGCTCACCTTGATGAGCATGTTCTTCTGATCATCCAGCTCCACGGTAATCAGGCCTTCCTTTTCCATGGCCTTGAGCATGTCGCTGAAGCGCTTGAATCCCAGCGCCTTTTCGGAAAAGCCGGGGAAGCTGGCCTGGATATCGGCCTTGAGGATGCTGGGGTTGATGCGTTCGAAGCCGTCCTCCTTGTAGCGGGCGAGCTGCTCGCGGATGAGGGCGCGCCAGTTTTCCTTGTTCATCTCCGGGGCGCTTTCCTTGCTGCTCTGCGCGAGGGAGACCATGACGTTGAAATTGTCGCTGCGGATATGCAGAGCGCCGAACTGCTTGCTCAGCTTGTCCAGGAGCTTGAGAAACGTGGTGCAGCCGTAGGACTTTTCGTTGAAATCGGGCCGCAGGCGCAATAGGATGCCCTTGAGCTCGCTGGCATAGAGCTCGTCCTTGTCTGTCTGCTCCTCCAGGATGCCGCAAAGGGCTTTGTTGAGCTCCTGCTCGTCCAAAGGCTCTTTGTCGGCCGTGGCCTTTTTCTTGCTTGTGGGCTTGCGGGTGCGCCCTCCCACGTTTTCAAGGAACTGAAATTCATTGCAGGCGTTGATGAAAATGTTGCTGGCCGCCGCCGAACGGCTGATGCCCAGCACGAACTTGCCCATGCTCTTGAGCCGGCCCACCAGCGGCGTATAATCGCTGTCACCGGAGACGATGCAGAAGCTGTCGATCAGCGGATTGGTGAAAGCCACCTCCAGCGCGTCGATCACCAGCAGGATATCTGCGTTGTTTTTCTGGCTGATGCCGTAGCGCAGGCTGGGCACCACGGTGAAGGTGTTGGAGAGCAGGACCTCCTTGAGGTCGCTGTACTGGTCGGTATAGCCGTACACCTTCCCCAGCAGGATGTCCCCGCGGATCTTGACCTTTTCCAGCACGGAAAGCAGCGTATCCACCTTGGCGCCGCAGTTTTCCAGGTCCACGAAGAGGGCAAATTTGGAACTGCTCATCGGAATCGTTTCCCCTTTCAGATGCGGAAGGTGTACTTGTCGCCGCGAATCCATTGCCGGCTGGAATGCAGGGGCTGGCCGTGCTGGTCCATCACCAGTTCGTTCAAAAGCAGCAGCGCGTCGCCCTGCGCGGTCCCAAGGTGACGGCTGACCATCGGCGTGGCATGCCCCAGCGAGATATCATGCACCGCAGAGGTGGGCACAATGCCGCGCTGCCTGAGCAGGTCATAGAGCGAACCGTCCAGCGCCTCGTCGAGCAAAAAGGCGTAGCGATCCGGAAAGCGGTTGAACTCCAGCATCACGGGCTCTCCATCACACAGGCGCAGGCGGCAGATTTCCACCACCTGCCCGCCGGGCGCCACGCCCAGGTGCTCGACGTCCTCCTGAGAGGCTTCCTCCAGCCCGGCGCTGATCACTTTGGTGCCGGCACAATGCCCGTTCTGGCGGCAGGCTGCCGAAAAGCTGGTGATTTGCAGCAGGTCGCGCTGGATGCGCTCATCCGCCACAAAGGTGCCCTTCCCCTGACGGCGCACCAGCAGGCCCTCCTGCACCAGGTCCAGCATGGCTTTGCGCACGGTCACGCGGCTTACGCCGTAGGTTTCGCACAGAAGCTGCTCGCTGGGAATACGCGCCCCGGAGGGATAAACCCCGGCCAGGATGTCGTTTTTCAGGCGGGCCATCAGCTGCTGGTAGAGCGGGCTCTGGCTCTTTTTTTCCAAAGGTTTGTCTTGCACGTGTGTCCCTCCGTCATTCGATGCCCAGGAAAGCCAGAAAGCCGGTTTCGTACAGGAAGCCCATGATATCGCTGATGACGCCCGCGGGCATTTCCACCAGAATAGGAACGGCCGACAGGGCCAGCGTGGGCAGGTAGAGCTGCTTGTATTCCTCCATGAAACTCTCGTTGAGATGGAAGAAATCGTTCTGATTGTCGTAGACGCGCTCCACCATGGTGCTGGCGGGCAGCTGTTCCATATCCGCCTGATAGGAGAGCGTGAGAGCGGGCTTTTGCGTTTGGGGATGCAGCCAGTCTACTTCCAGGGTCATGGCGTAGGGCAACGCTGCGGCGTCGCGGCTGTAACGGTAAGTGAAAGAAACCGGGGTGGGCGGCTGGTAGAAGCACTCGCCGCCAAAGGCGATGGTGGCCGATCCCTGGGCGCTGAGCGCGCCATCCACGGGCAGGCCGTCCACATCCACATTCAGGGTCAGGCGCTCCGCTCCCTCCAGCGTGATGCGGAGGCTCCCGTGGATCTCCGCTCCGGTGTTTTCGTAGGCGGCGGTCAGCTCATAGCCGTCGGAGTCCGGCAGGCAAAGGGTGAAGCGCTCGCCGGAGGCGTCTCTGATATGGGTAAACACCTGCGTGTTCCCCAGGGTGTAGGTCTGGGAAACGCCATCATCGGTGATGAACAGCCCCTTCTCCTCCGGGTCCATGAACGCGAGCCAGTCCTCCAGATATCCCAGCTTTTGCAGCGCCAGGTCCGATGCGCCCAAATCGGTGAGCAGGCAGGTGAAATAGAAGTAGGCGCGCTCATAGTCCCAGTCGTCGTTGACGATCAGGTCCAGGGTTTCGCACAGCTCGTAGAGCTCGGCGTAGCTCACGGTGCGGTCGCCCTCGCCCGCCACCGCCTCGGCAATGGGCTGGTAGTAGCTGGTGCCGAGGTAGTAGCTGGCTTCAGGATAAAGTGGCAGGGCGATGAGCTGTGTGGGCAAGCCCATGAAGTAATACCCCTTGAGCATGAACTCAAAGAAGTTGTGCATTTGGAAATGGATGCTGTCGCCACGCAGCGCGTCGGCCCGCACATAGCGGTAGCTGTGGTAGCCGTCGTAGACGAAGGGCAGGGTCATTTTGCCGTTGAGGCAGAGCCCGCCGTCAAAATACACGCGGCTGACATTGGTCAGAAAGCGCTGTACGTCGATGACGCCCTCCAGGCTCAGCTTGGAAAGAAAGGCTTCCCAGTCGGCATAATGCGCCGCGCCGTCATTGGGAAATCCGTCCGCGTGCATCAGCAGGGAAAGCGAAAAGTCGGAGCGGGTCACCTCGTCGCCGGCGGTCTCCTCCGCCAGCGCCGGGGACAGCACCGCTGCGAGCAGGCACAGGGACAGAATCAGCGCACATAGCTTCCGAAACGTGTTCATGTGTAAAACAAACCTCCTTCTTTGAGGCCTGCGCCACAGGCGCGGGAAGGATCAGCCCTTGGCGCGGTGAGCGGCGCGGGCGCGCTCCTCGTGGGAGAGCACGCGCTTGCGCATGCGCAGGGACTTGGGAGTGATCTCCAGCAGCTCGTCGTCGTCAATAAATTCGAGGCACTCCTCCAGCGTGAGGGGATGAACGCTGACCAGGCGAAGGCTGTCCTCACTGGCGGAGGCGTTGCGCATGTTGGTCACGTGCTTCTGCTTGCATACGTTGACCACCAGGTCGTCGGGGCGGGAGTTCTGGCCGCAGATCATGCCCTTGTATACGGGCGTTTGCGGCCCGATGAACAGCGTGCCGCGCTCCTGGGCGTAGAACAGCCCGTAGCTGGTAGCCTCGCCATCCTCAAAGCATACCAGAGCGCCTACGTTGCGGTGAGGGATATCGCCCTTGACCGGCTCGTACTTTTCAAACACGCTGGACATGATTCCTTCGCCGCGCGTATCGGTCATGAACTCGGAGCGATAGCCGAACAGGCCGCGCGACGGGATGGAGAACTCAAGGCGCTGTCTGTCACCGCCCGACATGTTCATCAACGAAC
>ERZ857965.3094-NODE-3094-length-12941-cov-20.985488_pt1 | contig 12941 bp, 10 predicted proteins | sample MGYA00519758_ERZ857965 | MGnify/ENA primary metagenome ERZ857965 (study PRJEB31778, sample SAMEA3449381) | human gut metagenome | biome: human gut; feature: human-associated habitat; material: faeces | place: United Kingdom | collected 2010/2012 ...
AAGTAGTACAAATACGCTCTTGAGTTCTCAAACCACCACCACTCACCCACCTCGCGGACCGGAACCATCCGGACCACTCGCTGAGCGGCAGCAAGAGATTAACTTACACAAACCCGTCCACTTGCGCAAATCGGCATTCCGCAAACCCCGTAAAAACCCTTGCGGCGCAACGCATTCATCGGCGTGTCGAAAACCGCCGATCGCAAGCCATTCCATCGCCATAAAACACAGAAGAAACCAAAACAACCAAAAACCAGCCCGAAAAACACCAATGCAACCCTCCCCACGGCGTGTCTTCTAATTGCCATCTGCTCACAAGCTCAGCAATAATGAAAAGGTCGGAACCAGGGGAAGAAAAACCCTGGTTCCGACCCATTGTTCACCAGAAGAGCGTCACACCATCTCTTTCATGGCGAGATTATCAGTGAGTTGCGTCGTATTCGGTCTTCCAATTATCCACGAAAGCCTTCTTGACGGCATTCCAATCGCCAGTGCCCTGAGCGTACTCAAGCAACGCGGAACCGAGCTGGTTCTTCCACTCATCTGACGGGAACATACCGTTCGGCCTGGTAGAAACCGCCTCCTTGCCGGAATCCTGATAGGCAACCTCGGCCTGGACCAGCGGATTGTCTGACTTGACGTCTTCAAACGACTTGAACGGCGTAGTCAGCCCCATATCATTTGAGATGGCATCAATGCCGGCCTGGTCGGTGATGACCCACTTCAGAAAGTCCTTGGTGGCCTTCTTGTCCGCGTCGGATGCCTTGGAGTTTATGCACCAATATGCCTCGGAGTTCACGTCAAGACCTTGATTCTCCTCGCCCTCAACACCCATGTAAATCGGCATCATGCCCACGGATTCGGCCTTCACTCCAGCCTTCTGCAAATCAGGCCATGCCCAAGTGCCGTTCTCGTAGAATACAGCCTCACCGAGCGCGAACTCGGAATTCGCGTCGTCACCGGTCTTGGAGCTGACTTGGGACTTCGGGCAGGTGGAATCTTCCAGATACAGGTCGAAGATCTGCTTGAACTGCGGCAGATATGTGCCCTTGATGGATTCCGGCTGCTCGGTGACGTTATCGTCACGGAACTCGAAATACAACGGATTGTTGGCCAAGAGGCTCTTGAAACGCCAGTCGGAGCTGGAATCGAAACCGGCCGAGGTGAACGCGCCCTTGACACCAAGCTGGTCCTTCTTAGCCTGGATGTCATCAGCCACGGCCTTCAAGGTGTCGAAGTTGTCGATGTCGTCAGCGCTCTTGATCTTGGCGCCATCGGTAGCGATGTACTTGGCCAGCAGATCCTTGTTGTAGATCAGGCCATATGCCTCCACTACATACGGGACACCTCCGACGCTATCGCCGTCCTTCAGAACCATGGATTTATCCTTGAGCTGCTTATACGGCTCAGTGTCAGACATGTCGGAAGTGTAAGCCTTCCACGTCTGGTACTCAGCCACACCGCTGAGCTGGAACAAAGTCGGGGCCTCGGACTTGGCGAACTCGGACTTCAGCGTCTGCTGGTACGTGCCTGACGCAGCGGTCTCGACCTTGACCTCCACACCCGTCTTCTCCGTGTACTTCTTCGCTAGAGCCTTCCAAGCGTCATTAATCTCCGGCTTGTAGTTCAGATAATAAACCTTACCTTTGGCGTCAGAGCCCGAATCCGAGCTACCACATGCGGCCAAAGTGCCAACGGACATCGCCGCGACCGCGGTCATACACACTGCTGTTTTGATAATACGATTCATCATTGAATTCTTCTCCTTGATTACTTCCTTCAAGCCGAATTTGGCCGGAAACCTTGAAGCGCCTCCTTGCGTCATTCGGATGATGACAATATACCTCAAGCGCCACAAATCTGCAAACGGTTCCTGAAAATACATCTTTTTACAGCAAAGGAATACTAAACAAATGCAAATCCCTTATATTCCAGTCCATAATCACCTTTCTTTTTCACTGAAATCGTTTGCAAACAATGCGAATACATCTCGCCCACAGAAGCAAGAAAAGCATTACACGAAGCGATTCTTCAGCAAAACGTTGGTTTACGAACACTTTCGACTTTGCTGCAAAACACAACAAACTTATCAACATAAAAAAACAACCCGTGTCGGGGGCATTCCATCGAACGTCCGATACAAAAAACGATATAAAACGCCAAGCAAAAGAATAAGGGCCCCGAATAAATCAGGACCCTTAAAAAGCGACGGCGGCATTCTAATCGCCAATAATCAAAATGTCACCGTCGAAAATCAATACAATCAGGCGAACAGGAATCCCTGCCCGTGATGCTCCGGATACGTGTCGAACAGCTCCGCGACGGAACCGTCCTCGAACACGGCGCGAATGGCGCTGGCCAATAGCGGCGCAATCGACAGGACAGTCAACCCATCCCAACGCTTTTCTTCCGGAATCGGCACGGTATCGGTGAGCACGACCTCGCGTGCGCCGCAGTTCTTCAGTCGGTCCACGGCCGGGCCGGACAGCACGCCATGCGTGGCGACGACGGTCACCGACTTGGCTCCGGCATCCTTAAGCACGTTGCATGCGCCGGCGATGGTGCCCGCGGTGTCAATCAGGTCGTCGACAAGCACGCAGTCCTTGCCTGCGACGTCGCCGACCACACGGTTGGCGACCGCCTGGTTCGGGCGGGTGATGTCGCGGGTCTTGTGCACGAAGGCGAGCGGACCGCCGCCGAGGCGCTGCGCCCACTGTTCGGCAACACGGATACGACCGGCGTCCGGGGAGACGACGGCGACGTTGTCAAGTTGGTTGGAGAAACGGTCACGGATGTAATCGACCAGCACCGGCATGGCGATGAGATGATCGACCGGGCCGTCAAAGAAGCCTTGCGACTGCGCCGCATGCAGATCGACGCTCATGATGCGGTCGGCGCCTGCGGTCTTGAGCAGGTCAAACACCAGACGGCAGGAGATGGGCTCGCGGCCGCGGTGCTTCTTATCCTGACGGGAATAGCCCAGCAGCGGGCAAACCGCGGTGATGGAACGCGCGGAAGCACGCTTCAACGCATCAATCATGATGAGCTGTTCCATGATGGCCTGGTTGACCGGATTGGAATGGCTCTGCAGTACGAACACGTCCGCGCCTCGCACGGATTCGGTGTAGCGCACGTACATTTCGCCGTTCGCAAAATCGTATGCTGTGGTTTCCAGAACATCAATGCCGAGCTGTTCGGCGACTTCCGCCGCCAGCTTCGGGTGTGCTCTGCCTGTGACAAGGATAAGGTTCTTATCCGGCTTTCCTTCAAGGATTGCGCTCACCGTGTCTCCAAACGTCTGTTCTAGCGAAGTGGATGTGACCCATACTAACCGGCCGCGCAGACCTCACCGACCCCGTGTGTTCGGGGGGCCATGCGGACGGCCCCATCCATCTTCTATCGGTATAGGCCGTGTTTGCCGATGTATTGCACCACGCCATCGGGTACGAGATACCAGACGGGTTCGCCATGTTCGGCGCGGCGACGCACATCCGTGGAGGAAATCGCCAAAGCGGGAATCTCCAGCGTATCCACCTTGCCTTCAGGTAATTTCACGCCGTCCGGCGAGGAATAGCCGGGACGTGTCACGGCCACGAAATGCGCCAGCTCCCACATCTTGTTGGCGTCCTTCCATTGCATGATCTCCGCCACGGCGTCGGCGCCGGTGATGAAGAACAGTTCCGCATCGGGATACTGGGCGCGGATGTCACGCAGGGTGTCGATGGTGTAGGTGACGCCGGGACGGTCGATGTCCACGCGCGACACGGTGAATTTCGGGTTCGACGCGGTGGCGATGACCGTCATAAGGTACCGGTCCTCCGCATTGGTGACTTTCTTGTCCAACTTGAACACCGGCCGTCCGGTCGGCACGAAGATCACCTCGTCGAGGTCGTACACCCAGGACACTTCGGAGGCTGCGACCAAATGGCCGTTATGGATCGGATCGAAAGTGCCGCCCATGATGCCGATGCGCAACCGGTTGTGCCAGTTGCCTCGTGCGGACCTGCGTCCGGTGGTCACGGCTGATTGCGGCCGGTCTACGGATAGTTCCGACATGCGTCGTTCCGGCTCGACCACGTAGCTGACGGTCAGTTCGGGATCGGCCTCCGCAGATTCCGGCCGCATGCGTTTTGGTCCGGTCATGCGGACGCTCCGCTCTTTTGCGCGCCATCGGCCTGCTGTTCGGCCTGTTTCTCGGCCTGCTGCTCTTTGTCCGCGTCGGCGGTTTCCTGCTCGATGCTGTCCGCGGTCGGTGAGGCGTTGTCGGGATCGATCTTGTCCATATCCTCATCCCACTCGTCCTGCACCACACGTCGAATCTCGGCGAATGTCGGCAGCGGGAAATCCGGCTGGTATATACTGCGGATTCCGGCAACGCGCTCGGTGACACGAATCAGCGTGTCGGTCATGCCGACGATGTCATGGTCTCGTTCCATCGCGCTGAACTTGGCGATGTGCTGTTCCATGACCCGCATCTGCTCGTCGATATCGTCAAGCTGGGCGGCATCGGGAGTGATGACGTCCGAAGCGTCGGTTTCGGGCCAGCCGATCAGCACCGCGTCGGCGTATTCGAGCGAGGCGCGTTCGTCCGCTGACGCGATACCGTCTTCGACCTGCACAAGGAACACATACCGCACGATGCTCAATCGTTCGGACGCCAATCGCAATCTGAGCATTGGGTCGGTCAAGTCCGCGTTCCATGGGTTCTTGTTGTCCTGCATGGTGTGCTGCATATTGTCCTGCATGACTTCGTCGCTCATTCTCTCACCTGTCCTGTTCCGTAGCCAATCCATTTGGTCGTGGTCATCTCGCGCAGCCCCATCGGACCGCGCGCATGCATCTTCTGTGTGGAGATGCCAAGTTCCGCGCCGAATCCGAACACGCCGCCATCGGTGAAACGTGTGGAGGCGTTGACCATCACCACCGCCGAGTCGATGCGGGCGGTGAATTCCTCGATGGCCGAATAGTCTTCGGCGATGATGGATTCGGTGTGCCCGGTGGAGTGGCGGTTGATATGCGCGATGGCCTCGTCAAGCGAGTCGACCACCTTGATGCCGATTTTGAGTGCCAGATATTCGGTGTCCCAATCCTCGTCGGTGGCATGCACGAGTTGCGCATTTGCGATTCCGGCATGTTCGATGATGCCATACGCGCGTTCGTCGGCATGCATTTCGACTCCCGCTGCGGCGAGCGCTGCCGCGGCTTTCGGCAGGAAGCTTTCGGCGATGTCTTTGTGGACGAGGAGTTTTTCGGTGGCGTTGCATACGCCGACGCGTTGGGTTTTGGCGTTGATGAGGATGGGGATGGCTTTGTCGGGGTTGCCGGTGCGGTCGACGTAGATGTGCACGTTGCCGGCTCCGGTTTCGATGACGGGGACTTTGGAGTTGCGTACCACGGCTTGGATGAGTCCTGCTCCCCCGCGTGGGATGAGCACGTCGATGTGGCCGCGTGCTTCCATCATGGCGGTGGCGCCGTCGCGTCCGTATTGGTCTACGGTGGCGATCATGTTGTGGTCGTATCCGTGTTTGGTGAGTACGTCGGCGATGACGGCGAGTGTTGCCGCGTTGGTGTGTTCGGCCGCGTGTCCGCCGCGCAGCAGGACGGCGTTGCCGGATTTGATGCATAGGGAGGCCACGTCGACGGTGACGTTGGGGCGCGCTTCGTAGATCATGCCGAGCACGCCGATGGGGACGCGTACCTGCTGCAGGCGTAGGCCGTTTTCCAGATGGTATCCGCGTACGATTTCGCCGATGGGGTCTGGTAGGGATGCCACGTGGCGTACGCCTTGCGCGGCGGCGGCGATGCGCTGCTGGTCGAATTTGAGTCGGTCGAGTTTGCCGGCGTCCATGCCGTCGGTTTCGGCTTGGTTCATGTCGAGCGTGTTGGCTGCGGCGATGTCGTCCGCATGCTGGTCGAGTGCGTCGGCGATGGCGTTGAGCAGTTGGTTTTTGGCTTCGGTGTTTGCCTGGGCAAGTTGCGATTGCGCGGTGCGGGCTGCGTCGCCCATGGCGCATACTGCTTCGAACACGTCGGCGTTCATGGCGGTGCCTTGGTTCTGTGGATTCGTCATAGTCTCTTAGAATAGCGCGAAATCACGCCTCGCTGGGCAATGACGGCCATTTTCGGGTCGTTGGTTGCGCGGCGGGGCGCGATTTCGTCAGTCGAGGCTGGTGATCAGTGGATTTGGTCGAGTCCCGGGTAAAGCGGGAAGTCTTCGGCAAGCTTGTCGACGCGCGCCTTGAGCGCGTCGACGTCGGCGTCCTGTCCTGCGGCGAGAGCGGTGCCGATGATGTCGGCGACTTCCTCGTATTCCTTGGGTCCGAAGCCGCGGGTGGCGAGTGCGCTGGTGCCGATGCGCAGGCCGGAGGCCACGGATGCGGGGCGTGGGTCGAACGGGACGGTGTTGCGGTTGATGGTGATGCCGCATTGTGCGAGCAGGTCTTCGCCTTGTTTGCCGTCCATTTCGCTGTTGCGTAGGTCGACCATGACCAGGTGCACGTCGGTGCCGCCGGTCAGGACGCTGATGCCGTTGTTTTTGACGTCGTCGGCCATGAGGCGTTCGGCAAGGATCTTGGCGCCGTCGAGGGTGCGTTGCATGCGGTCTTTGAATTCCGGGGTGGCGGCGACTTTGAAGGCGACGGCCTTGCCGGCGATGACGTGCATGAGCGGGCCGCCTTGCTGGCCGGGGAATACGGCGGAGTTGAGTTTCTTGGCGTATTCCTGCTTGGCGAGGATGAAGCCGGAGCGTGGGCCGCCGAGGGTTTTGTGCGCGGTGGAGGATACGACGTCGGCGTATGGGACGGGGCTTGGATGCAGTCCGGCGGCTATGAGGCCGGCGAAGTGGGCCATGTCCACCCAGAATTTGGCGCCGACCTCGTCGGCGATCTCCTTCATGGCTTTGAAGTCTTCGATGCGCGGGTAGGCGCTCCATCCGCCGATGATCATGGCGGGATGGGTTTCGAGCGCACGCTGGCGGATGATTTCCGGGTCGATGCGGAAGGTTTCGGGATTCACGCCGTAGGCTTCGGCGTGGTAGAAGCGGCCGGAGAAGTTGATTTTCATGCCATGGGTGAGGTGGCCGCCGTGGTCGAGGGCGAGGCCGAGGACCGTGTCGCCGGGTTTGACGAGCGCCTGGTAGACGGCTGCGTTGGCCTGTGCGCCGGAGTGCGGCTGTACGTTGGCGTATTCGGCGCCGAATAGGCTTTTGGCGCGTTCGCGGGCGATGGTTTCGATTTTGTCCACCTGCTCGCAGCCGCCGTAGTAGCGGCGTCCCGGATAGCCTTCGGCGTATTTGTTGGTCAGCACGGAGCCTTGTGCCTGTAGGACGGCGCGAGGCACGAAATTCTCGGATGCGATCATTTCGAGTCCGTTTTGCTGCCTGGACAGTTCGGCGTCGAGGATTTCGGCGATTTCCGGATCCGCTTCGGCGATGGGCGCGTTGAACATGTCGTTCGGTGTTTGCGCAAGAGGTGATGCAGTCATGAAGCCCTCCTTGACTTCGGAATGATCATCCGCTGTACCGCGGGTTACAGAGCAGTGTACGTGTGAAAACGATCGGAGGAAAACCGGGTTTCGAAACATGTGGGAAATATGGCACCGCCTGCGCGCGAAGACATGGACGGCACGATCGCGGTGCCACGTGGAAAAGCAGGACCTTCCGTCGGCAATCGTATGGGGTCGGCGTCCCATTCCACGGACGCGAGGCGACGTTCTTCCCACCTGTGCCGGTACACTGAGAAGCACGTTTGACGTAATCTGTCCGTTCTATTGCTAAGGAAATCAAGTGACCACGTTCCACAGCACACGCAGCACCACCGATTCGCTTACCTCCAAGCAGGCCATCCGCAAGGGCATCGCCGATGATGGCGGCCTGTTCGTGACCGACTCCTTGGGTGAGACCCATGTGGATATCGCTTCCTTGGCCGGCAAGTCCTACCAGCAGATCGCGTTCGATGTGCTGTCCGTGCTGCTGCCGGACTACACCGAGGCCGAGCTCAAGGAGTGCATCGACGAGGCGTACGGCCCGCAGTGGTCCGACGAGAAGATCACTCCGGTCAAGCCGCTCGGCGATGACTATGTGATGGAACTGTTCAACGGTCCGACTTCCGCGTTCAAAGATGTGGCGCTGCAGATTCTGCCGCGTTTCATGGCGCGCACCACTCCGGCGGATGGCGACGCGGATGAGAAGATCATGATCGTCACCGCCACGTCCGGCGACACCGGCAAGGCCGCGTTGGCTGGTTTCGCGGACGCCGCGGGCACCGGCATCACCGTGTTCTATCCGGAAGGCAAGGTCAGCCAGGTGCAGGAGCTGCAGATGACCACGCAGTCCGGCTCCAATGTGAACGTGTGCGCGGTCAAGGGCAATTTCGATGACGCGCAGTCCGCCGTCAAGCGCATCTTCGGCGACAAGGAGCTTGCCGAACGTCTCGCCGATGATTCGCATGTGGTGCTTTCCTCCGCGAATTCCATCAATGTGGGCCGTCTGGTGCCGCAGGTCGTCTATTACTTCTCCGCGTACGCGCAGCTGCTGGAACGCCAGGTCATCAATGTGGGCGACGAGGTCGAGTTCGTTGTGCCGACGGGTAATTTCGGCGACATCCTCGCCGGCTATTACGCGAAACTGCTGGGCCTGCCGGTCAAGCATCTTGTGGTGGCGTCCGACAAGAACAACGTGCTGTTCGACTTCCTGACTTCCGGCACGTACAACCGTCAGCGTCCGTTCTTCCAGACCATTTCCCCGTCGATGGATATCCTCATCTCATCGAACCTGGAGCGCATGCTGTATTACATGTCCGACAAGGACACACGCCTGATCTCCATGCTGATGAACGATCTGAGCCAGTGGGGCGCCTACGAGGTTCCCGAGCCGATGATGAAGAAGATTCGTTCCATCTTCGGCACCGGTTGGGCCGATGAGAACCAGGTGCGCGAGATGATCGCGGACTGCTGGAACAAGAACCATTACGTGATCGATCCGCACACCGCATGCGGCTACTACGTCATGCAGCAGATGCCGCGCGATCCGCTCACGCCGCGCGTGCTGCTGTCCACCGCCAGCCCGTACAAGTTCCCGCGCGTAGTCAACGAATCTCTGGGTCTTGACGCGTCCGGCACCGATTTCGAATGCATGGACGTGCTTGCCAAGGCCACCGGCACCACCGCTCCGGCCGCGCTGCGCGGTCTTGAGACCGCCGACGTGCGTTTCGATAACGTCGTCGAAATCGACGGCATGGAAGGATTCGTCGAGCAGGCCGCGAAGGCGCTGTAAGGTTTCGACAGGCAAAACGGCAACGATACATAGAAGAATCGGCTGTCCGCGATACGCGGGCGGCCGTTTTTCATTGACGCTGGTACAGTGCGTTCCCGAAAGGCAGGAGAATCATGAGCGTAGCTTCAGCATCGCAGTCGGGCGTAACGGCAAATCGGCCGGATGAACCCGCGGAACCGAGGAAGGACCGGCTCATCACCCGTGACGTGGCGCTGGTGATGCTGGCGACGTTCTTCTTCATGACCAGCAACATGGTGATCACGCCGGTCATCGCCGGCTATGGCGAGTCGATGGGAGCGACGGGCGCGCTGATGGGCGTGATCGCCGGCGCGATGAGTTTCGTGTCTCTGTTCTGCCGTCCCATCGCGGGCAATCTGTCGGATTTGGTCAGCAAGAGGTTGCTGGTGGCTGCGGGAACGATGCTGTACATCGTGGCGGGCGTCATGTATTGTCTTGCCGATTCGACGGGCATGCTGGTCGTGGCGCGCATGGTCAACGGGCTTGGCTTCGCATGCGGCACGGTTTGTCTGGCGACGTGGGTGTCGCTGCTGCTTCCGATCCGGCATATGGGCGCGGGCATGGGATTGTACGGCATCGTCAACGCGTTGGCGATTGCGGTCGGCCCGGCACTCGGCATCCGTCTGCAGGCGGCCGTCGGCTACCAGTGGACGTTCATCGCATCGCTGACGCTTAACGTGTGCGCGTTCGTGACGGTTCTGCTGGTGAAAAACGGTGGCAGGCCGGCTCGTAAAACCGTTGCCGCCGAGCAGTCGTTACGGCATCGTCTGCGTCTTCGCAATCTGGTGGAGCCACGGGCCATTCCATTGGCCGCGGTGTTCATGATGTTCGCCATCCCTTATTTCGCGAACCAGTCGTTCCTGGTGGATTACATTTCCGCACGACATCTGCGTATCTCGTCCGACTTGTTCTTCGTGTTCTATGCGGCCGCGCTGCTGGTACTGCGGCTCACGTTGCGCGACCTGTTCGATTCGAAGGGTTTCCGTTTCTGGCTTGTCGTCTGTTCGTTTGCGATGTTGGCGTCGCTTGCCTTTCTCACGTTCATGACGAACGATTGGTATCTGCTTGGCGCGGGCATCGCCATGGCGGCCAGTTATGGACTGATGAGTTCCGTCACGCAGGCGCAGGCGGTGGTGATCGCCGGCCGGGAGCGCAGTGGCTTGGCCAACGGCACGTACTATATGGGCATCGACTTGGGTATGGCGTTGGGGCCGGTGCTGGCTGGAGTTCTCTATGGGCACCTGCCGATCGCATGGTTCTATCCCCTGTTCATGCTGGCGCTGCCGGTGTCTTGGCTGATCTACCTGTCCTTCCACCGTCTCATCCATCCGTCGCACAAGTAACGGACAGGCACCGCAGCCGGTAGGCACTAACTGTTCAGAATGGCGGAATACCAAGGTTTTCAATTACGGCCATGCTGTTATAGATCATATAATAACAGCATGGCCAAATCTGTGTTACTGTTATATATAGCTGTTGAACAGTTTGCGTACACTGTTCGGTCAGGATATATATCACTCGCAGAAAGGGATACAGTGAAGCTGAACATCTCATCCGCGTCCGGCAAACCGATTTACGAACAGATCGAAGATCAGATCCGAGCGGCGATCATGTCGGGCGAACTGCAAACCGGCGAGGCGCTCCCCTCCCTCAGGAAGCTTGCCAAGGAACTGCACATCAGCGTGCTCACCATCGCCAGAGCGTACAGCGAGCTGGCGGATGAGGGGCTTGTCGAGAATGTGCAGGGCAAAGGCACGTTCGTGCTGGCCCACGGCAACGAGCTTATGAAGGAACGTGCGCGCGAACGCATCATGGACGTGTTCCGGCAGACGGTAACCGCCGCCAAGGCCGCCGACATCAGCCTGCTTGATCTGCTTGGCATGTTCGAGAAGGCGTATAGGGAACAATCATGAGCCGCGTCTTCATGAGGCTCAACAAGATATGGACCTGATCGGCGTCATGAAAGCGTGAAGCGGTCGAATCACGCAATGGCCCGGAAACATCAGGCGATGATGCAAACCGTTACAGTATGACGGGCGCGTCGTGGAAGTCGAACATGACGCCGTCGGCCAGATCGCAGATCTCAGGCCAGTCGGCGTCGGAGGAATCGTCGTGCATGGCCCACACATACATGCCGACCGACTTGGCCGAGCGCATGCCGACCAGCAGATCCTCGAATACGGTGCAGTCGCTTGGTTTGATGCCGAGACGCGACGCGGCCAGCAGATATACGTCCGGCTCAGTTTTGCCGACGTCGCCAGCATCGTCGACGCTGACCACGTCATCGAAATAGTCGAAAATGCCGACGTGCTTCATGGCCGGTTCGCGCAGCATCGGCGGCAATGACGTGGCCACGGCCAGTTTCGCGCCGCTCGCCTTCAACGATTCCAGATATTCGCGCGCATACGGTTTGGCTTCAACCACCGTGGCGTACATGACACGTGCCATATGGTCCCACTCCTCCATCAACGCTTCGGGAGTGTCCGACAGGCCGAATCGTGCGATTGTGTATTCGGCGATCTGGCGGAATTGCATGGCCGCGACCTTCTGCATGTAGTCGTCCGGCACCTCGATGCCGCGTTTGGCAAGGAAGTCGACGTCCACCTGATCCCACACGCCCATGGAGTCGAGTAGCGTGCCGTCAAGGTCGAAGATGGCGCCTTTGCCTTGGTTCGCCTTGGTTTCCTGTGTCATATCGGCTCCTTTGTTTTGCAATTACCGCTTTTGCGATTTGCGATTACTTTTTACGATTGAATCCGCCGTCAGTCAAGCACCGACGATTTGAGCAGTTCCTCGGCATGTTCCAGAGATGTTTCGCTTTCGCTGCCGGACAGCATGCGGGCGATTTCGTGCACGCGCTCATCCCCGCGCACCTGGCTGATGGTGGTGGCGATGGAACCATCCTTGGTTTCGCCTTTGGCAACCACATACTGTTCGTCCGCCCAGGAGGCGACCTGCGGCAGGTGCGTGACGACCAGAACCTGCGCGGATTGGGCGAGTTTGGCCAAGCGGGCACCCAGCTCCACAGCGGCCTTGCCACCCACGCCGGCGTCGACCTCATCGAAGATGAACGTCATCGGCGGCACGGTTCCGCCGGCCACGACATGCTTTTCAGCGGCCACCAATTCGAGCGCGAGCATCAGACGGCTCAGCTCGCCGCCGGATGCGCTTTTGCCCATCGGCAGTTGCGGGGAGCCGGGGAACGGGGTGAAGAGGAATTCGATGTCGTCCGCTCCGGTGGCGTCCAACTGTTCGCGTTCGGCCACGCGAATCTCAAGTTTCGAAGTGCCCATGGCCAGCGAGTCAAGTTCGGCGGTGACTTTGGAAGCAAGCTCCTTGGCCGCGGTCCTGCGCCGTTTGCTTACAGCCTGCGCGGCTTTTTTCGCCGCGTTAAGCAACTGCGCCCGTTTGGCTTCCAGCTGTTCGACCTTTTCCGGGGAGGCGTCCAGATCCTCCAGATCGTATACGGCCTTGTCTCGCCATGCGATCACGTCGGACAATTCCGGCCCCCATCGGCGGGTCAGCTCGTCCAGCTCGTGGATGCGCCCGTTGATGGCGTCCAAATCCTCCATACTCGCTTCGTTGTCCACTTCTCCCGACAGGCTGAACACCACGTCGGACAAATCGGTGCTGATGGAGTCGAGCCGGTCGG
>ERZ857965.3095-NODE-3095-length-12940-cov-2.815988_pt1 | contig 12940 bp, 7 predicted proteins | sample MGYA00519758_ERZ857965 | MGnify/ENA primary metagenome ERZ857965 (study PRJEB31778, sample SAMEA3449381) | human gut metagenome | biome: human gut; feature: human-associated habitat; material: faeces | place: United Kingdom | collected 2010/2012 ...
CCTCCATGCCCGGAAGAAAGACAATCGGAAATTCCAGTCCTTTTGATTTATGAATCGTCATAACCGTTACCGTATTGTTAAAATCCGCCGACTTGTTGGCAGGACTTAAATCCTTTTTGCTCTCGCGCAGTCTTTCTATGTATTGAGTAAAGTTAAACAATCCCGTCAAAACACCCTGTTCAAAATCGGAACAGCGTTTTTGCAAAAGTTTTAGGTTTGCACAGCGCAGCTCTCCGTCAGACATTGCCGACACGATTGACATATAATCAAGGTCATAACATATTTTGTGCACAAGCTCATCAACACCCATATATTTGGAACATTTTCTAAGTTCGGTCAGAACCCTTACGAACTTTGCCGCTTTTTCATTATCCTCCGCCGCTTTTTCGACCGCCGCATAATACCGTACATCTTTTGCACAAGCGCGGATTTCCGCAAGCTCGTTTGCACCGAACCTGAATATCGGCGAGCGCATAACCGCCAACAGCGGAATGTCCTGCAGGGGGTTGTCTATTATCTGTAAAAAAGCGAGAACCGTTGCAACCTCGGTCGAATCGAGATAATGGCTGCTTTTTTCACAAAAACAGGATATTCCGACTTCGTTCAACGCCTGTTCGACACACAAACATTCGTCCCACCCCGATGCAAGAACCGCAATATCACCGAACCGCGCCGCTCTCAGCTCACCGCTTTCGCTGTCCGTAACCATAATCCCATCATCGCGAACAAGCCGAATTATGCGCTCTGCCGCATATTTTGCCTCTTGTTCATGCGCGGAAATCTTCTGATGTGTTACGGGGTCTGTTTCCGTTTCGGTCGCGTCATTTATTAATATTTCCGTCCGATAATCCGCATCGCGAACGCCTTCGGGATAGTTTGCGCCGAGAATCAGGTATTCATCCTCTGTATAATCTATGCCGCCCGTGCGGCGATTCATTATTTCAGAAAAAATATGGTTGACCGAATCGACAACCTCGCGGCGGCTGCGGAAGTTCTTAAACAGCTTTATCAGCCGTCCGCCGTTTCCGTCCGAGTATTCGTCATAAAGCCGCAAGAATATTGACGGGTCGGCGTTTCTGAATTTATATATGCTCTGTTTGACATCGCCGACCATAAACATATTTCCGCTCGGTTTTGATATATGACTGAATATCTCGAATTGCAGGGCGTTTGTGTCCTGAAATTCGTCAAGCAAAATTTCATAATAATGCTCTCTCAGCTTTGCGCACAGCGGCGTTTCTCTGCCCTTTTCATCGCAAATCAACTTTAAAAGCTCGTGTTCCAAATCACTGAAATCAATAACCGAACGTTCAAGTTTATACCTGCGGTGGGTTTTCTCCGTCAGCCTTACAATGTTGCACAGAGCGTTCACCATAGCCGATGATTTTGACAGCCTCAGCATATTTTCCGCGTCAAACGCTGTAATCAAAGTCTTGGCATATTTTAATCTGCCGCCTATAACATTCTTCCTGTAAAAATCAAGTTTTGTCCTTATGTCAGCCACCGCATCGTTTACCCTCGCCGCATTCGGAAGTTTAAAATCGCCGATAAGCCGACACAGCCTTTTAAAATCCTCGGTTTTGTCAAGATTGAGATTATCGTATATATCGCAAAAGCTGTGCAAAAGGTTAAAGTAATAAATATACTGTTTGTTATCGTGCGGAATCTCCTCTTCATCGAGCAATTCGACAAGGTTTTTCATCACATTCGATATTTCCTCGGCACAGCCGCAAATCTCACGCTTTAAGGGCATAAACCAATCCGAATTTTGTATATCCCCGAAAGTTTTAATGCCACCCCTGTAAGTTCCGCGCACCTTGCGGAACCATCGTTTAGGATATGCAAGGCTTTGAGTAAAATCGTACAGCTTTAATATAATCTCGCGCAGCTCTTTATCATTTTGCACGCCACAGCTCAGCACAAGCTCTCTGAACCCGTTCTTTTTATCGATTCGGCGATAATATTCCTCCAACACATCATCGAGCGCACGATTTTTGAGTATATCGTTTTCCGTTTCATCGGTTATAATCGAATAATCCGACGGCAAATCGGTAAGATGCGCGTTATTGCCGATTATACGGCTGCAAAACGAATGAATTGTTGATATACACGCCGAATTGACTTTTACGCTCTGTTCTCTCAGCCAATCATTATCGGGAAATTCGGCAAGTTTTTTATCGATTGCGGCAGCAATCTTTCTTTTCATCTCAGCCGCCGCGGCGGAGGTAAATGTCAATACCAAAAGCCTGTCCACCGAAACGGGGTTTTTGGTATCACAAATCATACGAATAATGCGTTCGACCAAAACCGCCGTCTTTCCGCTGCCTGCCGCGGCGGCAACGAGTATGTTACAGCCGTGCGTTTCAATCGCCGCTGTTTGTTCCTTTGTCCAATTTACCGACCCCGCCATAAAAATCTCCTTATCCGCCGCTTTAACAGCCCTCCGCAGCCTTATTAATTTCTATCTTAAAATCAATATCAAATATTTTTTCAAAATCAAAAATGTATTTATATACATATATTCAAGTATAATTATATCACATTGTTTCAAATTCGTCAATGATTTATGCGGATGTTCGGGCGGCGGCAGCTTTTTTGAAATTGCCGTCCGAGAAAATTTTTTGTTTGTTTTTTAATCATAAAAAACGACACACAGGCGCTATATCCTGTGTATCGGGTTTTTCGTTTTATTCTTGATTAATCCGCAAACATCGGTGTTGAGAGGTATCTGTCACCTGTGTCGGGCAAGAGGGCAACTATAACCTTGCCCTTATTCTCAGGGCGTTTGGCAAGCTCTGTTGCCGCAAATACCGCCGCGCCCGATGAAATTCCCACAAGCAAGCCCTCTTTTCTCGCAAGGGTTCTGCCTGTTTCGAACGCGTCCTCGTTTTCAACCGCTATTATCTCATCATAAACATCGGTATCGAGCGTATCGGGAACAAATCCCGCTCCGATTCCCTGAATCTTATGCGGTCCTGCCGTACCCTTTGAAAGCACGGGCGAACCTGCCGGTTCAACGGCAACAACCTTTACGTCCGGGTTCTTCGACTTTAAGTATTCGCCAACGCCCGAAACGGTTCCGCCCGTACCTACACCGGCAACAAATATGTCAACCTTACCGTCCGTATCTGCCCATATTTCCGGACCTGTTGTCTTTTTGTGAGTTTCGGGGTTCGCCGGGTTCACGAACTGACCCGGGATAAAACCGCCCGGGATTGAATCCGCAAGTTCTTGCGCTTTTGCGATTGCACCCTTCATACCCTTTGCTCCATCGGTCAGAACAAGCTCTGCGCCGTATGCTTTTAAAAGGTTTCTGCGTTCAACGCTCATTGTTTCGGGCATTGTCAAAATGATTTTATATCCCTTTGCCGCCGCAACCGCCGCAAGGCCTATGCCCGTGTTTCCGCTTGTCGGTTCAATAATAACCGCACCGGGCTTTAACAAGCCTTTTTCCTCGGCATCGGTAATCATCGCGTATGCAATCCTGTCTTTTACGCTTCCGGCAGGGTTAAGATACTCGAGCTTTACCAAAATGTCTGCACCGAGTTCCTTTTCTTTTTGATAGTTCGTCAATTTCAAAAGCGGTGTTCCGCCGATTAAATCCGTAATTTTTTCATATACTTTCATAATTAATTCTCCTTATCCGCCTTGCGGTATAAATTTAAATATAGTTTTTAATCATCGTGTTTTGTTATAAATCCGAATCGTCAACATCGTCCGTCTTTAAAATTCATAAACTCACCTATTGTCATAAATAACACCTCGGTTTTTAAAATACATATTACCTATCTGATTTATAGGTATTATAACACCACATTTCAAAAAAGTCAATACTTTTTTGAAAAAATTTTGAAATTTTTTCAAAAAACTTATTTCCTCATAAAACAAATACGGTTTGCCCCTCGGCAAGCCGTATTTGTTTTATAAAATTATTTCTCAATCTTTTTAACGGGAATCCAAATCTCGCTGTGATAATTCTCATCTAAAGTTCCGTTCGGATACTTTGTCGGGTCGTCATACACCTCTATGCAATAGCCCGCGGCAAACTCATACTCTCTAATCGCCGGAAGCCATTCGGAGAATATCTTTAAATTGACATCCTGCAACGCCTTTGGCATAGGACCGTCACACGAGAACATCGCCCACTCAAACGCGAGAATCGTGCATTTTTCAAAGCAATCCTCATAATCGAACCGTTTTGCCATATTTTGTCCGAATTTCTAAAGAGCGGAATTTATATCCTCTGCATACCGAACCGTTTCCATCGCGTCTTTTGCATATTTATCCGCACCGATGCTGTCGGCATAATCTTGTGTCAAGACCGCTCCGCCGACAACGATTTTGCACCACGGCGCGGCATCGCGCAGCAGCTTTATCGTCTGTTCCATTGCCGGGACGGTGGTCGTCATAAGCACGCTCAACCCTGCAAGCGGTGCATGATTTTGCACAACCGCATCGACAACGGTTTGCGGCGGCACGTCCTTACCCAAATCGAGAACGTCAAACCCATAGTTTTCGAGCAAGAGCTTGACTATATTCTTGCCTATATCGTGAATGTCGCCGTGAACAGTCGCAATCACAAACTTGCACTTTACGCCTGTATTCGATTTATCCGAAAGCATTCTGCCTTTTATAATCTCAAACGCCTCTGATGCCGCCTCGGCGCTCATCAAAAGCTGCGGCAGGTACACACGCTTTTCTTCAAAGCCCTTGCCCACCTTATCGAGGGCGGGGATGATACACCCGTTCACGATTTCAAGCGGTTCATCCGTCTTTAAAAGCTCGGCGGTAAGCTCTGCCGCACGGTCTTTCAAACCCGACGACACCGCGTTTTGAAGCTCGGTCTTGGAATCGCCCTCGCTGACCGCCGCTTTTTTTTGCGGCTCGCCGACGCTTGTCATAAACTTTATATATTCCTCACAATTCTCATCCAGCGCGTGCAAGGCGAGATATGCGTGATAGGCTTTCATCATATCTTCCGAATACGGATTCATAATCGCCGCAGAAAGTCCGTTTTCGAGCGCGGACAGATAAAATCCGCTGTTCAGCGCGTCTCTTGACGGAAGTCCGAACGACACATTTGATATACCGAGCGAAGTATTGCACCCGAGTTTCTCTTTTATCAGTCTCAAAGCCGCAACGGAGGTCATTGCCGCGGTCGGCTCTGCGCTCACCGTCATTGCAAGAGTGTCAAACACAAATTCGCGGCGGTCGATTCCGTATTCCTCCGCCATCTTTAAAATTCGCTTCGCAATTTCAAGTCTGCCCTCGGCGGTCTTTGGAATACCGTCCTCATCCAGAGTCAGCGCGACAACAACGCCGCCGTATTTTTTCACAAGCGGGAAAACTGCTCTCATACTCTTTTCGTTGCCGTTGACCGAGTTAATCATTGCCTTTCCGTTATACCGCCGCAAAGCCGCCGCCATTGCGTCCGCATCGGCAGTATCGATTTGCAAGGGCAGGTCAATAATCGCCTGTATCTCACATACCGCGGTTTTGAGCATTTCAACCTCATCTATCTCCGGCAAGCCGACATTTACATCGAGAACGTGAACGCCGCGCTCTTGCTGGGCGATTCCCTCACGCAAAATATAGCCTATATCATTTTCTTTAAGAGCCTGTTTAAATCGCTTTTTTCCCGTTGGGTTGATTCTCTCGCCTATTAAAATCGGGCGCTTTCCGAACTCAACCGTATGCGTGTATGACGAAATCACGGTTATATCTTTTTTGTCAACGGGCTTTGGTTTCAGGTTAGCCGTCTTGTCAACGACCGCCCCGATGAACTGCGGCGTTGTGCCACAGCATCCGCCGACAATTCTCACGCCGTTTTTAACCTGTTTTTGTACCTCATCGGCGAACTCGTCCGCACCGACATCATACACGGTCTTTCCGTCCACACTTTTGGGCAAGCCTGCGTTCGGCTTCATCAGGACGGGAATGGACGCGACCGACAAAAGCGCATCCATTACGCCGCCGAGCTGTTTCGGTCCGACCGAACAGTTCGCGCCGATTGCATCCGCACCCATGCCCTCCGCAAGTGCCGCCATTGCTTGGGGCGACGCGCCCGTCATAAGCTTTCCGTCCTCGCCGTAGGCATTCGAAACAAACACCGGCAAGCCGCTGTTTTCTTTCGCCGCAAGCAGAGCCGCCTTTGTTTCATAGCTGTCATTCATCGTCTCTATAAAAATAAGCTCCGCACCGAACTCAACGCCGAGCCGAACCGTCTCGGCAAAGCATTCAACCGCGTTCTCAAAATCAAAATCGCCATAGGGTTTAAGCAGCCGCCCTGTCGGTCCGATGTCAAGCGCAATATACTTCGGCTGTTTGCCGACCGATGCCGCTCTTGCCGCATTGGCGTTATCGAACGCCGCGGACACAACCTCTCTGAGCCGCTCGCGGCTGAATTTAAGGCTGTTTGCGCCGAATGTATTGGTGTTTATTACATTACTGCCGGCATCAAAATACGCCTTGTGTATTTTTTGAATTACCTCGGGATGCGAAACATTCCAGTCCTCGGGCAGCTCGCCCGGTTTTATACCCTCACCGTGCAGCATTGTTCCGAAACCGCCATCAAGATAAAGTATGTTATCTTTCATATAATCCAAAATATTAATCTGCCGCATGGCTATCACCCCTGTATAATTTATACGCCGCGGTTTTCGTCGGCGCTCTGTCTGAATGCGCAATCCGTCTTTTGACAGTTTTCGCACTTGTGTTCTTTTATATTCATTTTTGAATCGTTATCCGAATCCTCGGGCGAAACCCCGATTATTGCCGTCACCGACTTTGACGGTGACATCAGCATACTCTCATTCAGAGTCAAGCCTATCTTTCTCGGGCAGTCAAGCGCAGCGAAAATCTCGCGCTGTGCCGAAATCGGAAAGTCGCCGTAACCGGCGCTGAACCGATTACGCAAAGTAAGCCCCGACCGCGCCTTTTCACGCGCCATATCGTCACAGAACGCGTCACATAAAGCCTCGGTGCGTTCCGCGCCTATCGCCTGAAATATGACCGCCCGACCGGGCGAAGTAACGCCATACTTGGCGATAAGCCTGTCAATCCCGATGCCGACCGTTGCCGCAAAAAGTATTATACCACAGCATCCGTCAAGATTCTTTTTAAGCCCTCGGCTCGCCGTCTTTATAAAACCGAGGTCGATTATATCGCCGTCAAGGCTTATCGCGAACTCGCGCAAACATACTTTATATATAAGCTTGTCCGACACCTCGCCGATACAATCTTTTATAAGTCCGTCAATGTTGGCATTTTCAGCCGTTTTGGGCATCCCCGAATAGCGGCGTATCTCGCCGATGTCAAACGGCGGCGGTTCATAGACCCTTGTGTATACCACGTCACATCACTTCTTTCCTATAATATGTGAAAGGTTCTCATAAATATGTTTGGCAACATACGGCTTGTTCATCGAATAAACGTGAACGTTTGTGACGTTGTTTGCATAAAGGTCGATTATCTGGTCGGTTGCATACGCAATCCCGGCTTGCATCATCGCGTCGGGGTCATTGCCGAATTTATCGACAAGGCTCTTGAACCTCTGGGGCATAAACGACCCCGAAAGCTCAATTGCGCGCTTGACCTGATTCGCGTTCGTAATCGGCATAATTCCGGCAACCACGGGAACACATATCCCTGCCTCGCGTATTTTATATAAAAAGTTATATAACAAATTGTTATCAAAAAACATCTGTGTAGTAAGAAAGTCGCACCCGGCGTCAACCTTTTCTTTAAGATACTTTATATCCTCTTTTTGATTCACGCTTTCGGGGTGAACCTCGGGATAACACGCGCCGCCGATACAAAAATCCGCACCGCTGTCTTTAAGCTCGCGCACGAGGTCAACCGCGTGACGATAATCCCAATTGCTGCGGTCGCTCTCTTTAAGCTCATCGGTCAGGTCACCGCGCAGAGCCATAACGTTTTGAATCCCGGCGGCACGGATTTTTTCTATCATATTATGTACCGTATCGCGCGTTGACGAAACACAGGTCAAATGCGCCAATGACGGCACGCCGCAGCTCTCTTTTATATCCTTTGCAATATCAAGCGTGAACTTGCTCGTTCCGCCGCCCGCGCCATAGGTAACGCTTATAAAAGACGGTTTCAGCCGCGCAATTTCCTCCGCCGCACCCTTTACGCTTTCAAAAGCGGTGTCGGTCTTTGGCGGAAAGACCTCAAACGACAGCGAAAGTTCATCCGAACACAGTACATCGATAAGTTTCATTGTGTATTTCTCCGTTCCGATACATTTTGATTTTAATTCTGATTAAGTAATTGCCGAATTACGGCATATATTAAAGATTATTATATCACAGAAACGGCATATTTTCAATAAAACTTTTGTCTTTTTTCATATTAATAAAAGGATTATGTTTGTGCATATAGCCGAATTTGTCAAAATATACAATATTTGAACGAATGCAATTGACATTTTAAAAACAATGTAGTATAATTTTAATGTAAAAAATTTCTTTTTAAATTTTTTTATAAAAAGCTGTAACATTTTGACGTTTTTATGACTATATACTTATGTGTCAAAAAACAAAACAAAGGTTCGGCTTTATCCACAGGTATCAAACCGACGGGACAAAAATATGAATCATAAGGTTTTATCTGTGACACGGCAGCGGACTTGCTTTAAAATCCGCGTGCCGAAAATATGGGATGGGACTTATGTAATCGGACTATTTTAATTTATCATTCGGCATTTCCGATTATTAAAGACGTTTTTTGTACGCAGGTTTTGCGTACGTTTATTGACGTTGAAAAAATCGGAACGGCAAATTTTTTGCTTTATTGCCATATGTAAATTCGGCTTATCCGCCGATTTCACACCCGAAACAAAGTTTATTCCTGTCCTGCCGCACACGGCGTTTTTTTGCGTGCGCGGTTTATGTTAATACCGAAAAATATTAAAAATAACATTTATTAATGTACGTCAGGAGGAAACAAATGAGCAAAACAAAATTTATTGTCGGCGCCGTAACCGACGTCGGCTTGCAGAGGGTAAACAACGAGGACAACTTTTTTGTTCCGACAATACCCGTCAAATCGCGTGACAAAAAAGTGTTCAGCATAAGCATGTCTCACCCGAACGGGCTTGAGATTGAGAACACGAACGCTTTTTTTGCGGTATGCGATGGAATGGGCGGCCATAACGCAGGCGAATATGCGTCATACGCCGCCGTGAGTTCGGTAGAGGATAAGTACGAAAAGCTTATCCGACCAAACCGATATGACGGCGCAACCGAAAAGCTGAACGATTTTTTCGGCGATGTCAATCATCATATCTGTGAGGTATCGGCAGGCAACCCCGATATGAGGGGTATGGGCTGTACCATATGCGGCTTATACTTTTTCGGTTCAAACCGATTTATGCCGGTCAACATCGGCGACAGCCGCGTCTATATGGTCAAGGGTTCAAAACTTGTTCAGCTTTCGGTTGACCATTCGGACAGCGATTCAAAAAAAGGCAACCTTACACGATACCTCGGTATGCCCGAGGAATACGGCGATGTAACGGGCGAATTCGGCGTGAAAGCAGAGCTTTTGACCCAAAAGACGCGCTTTCTTTTATGCAGTGACGGTCTCACCGATATGGTCGAGGACGCGGACATACTGCACCACCTCAAAACCGAAAAGAATCCTATGGCGGCGGCGGAAAAGCTTGTCGATGTGGCAAAAAAGATGGGCGGCATCGATAATATCACCACGGTGGTAATCGATGCGATTCCCAAGGGCGACACAATCGCACGCACATTGAGGAAACCGGCGATATACTGTGTCGCGGCGGCAATCCTCGCCGCGGCGGGGGGCGGATACGGATATTATCAATATAATATTGATAAACAGATGAGCGAATCGTTTGAGGGCGTATCCCTCGATAACTATAACGAACAGCTCGCCAACGCCAAATCGGCGGAGGAAATTCTCACCGTTATCGAGGGTGACGGCGGCTTGCTTTCGGCAATAGAAAAGAACCTTAACGATTCAAAAGGTATTCTCGAACAGTGCAAAAACGCAGGTATGAATGCCGCAGATTACAGCGAATATGCCGACCTCGAAAAGGCAATCGGCGAGTTTGAATCGGAAATCAGCGACCTTAAAACAAGGCTTGCCGAAATCAAACAAATGGACGGCACGAACCCCGAAAAATCGACCGGGCTTGAAAAAATCAAAACCGAGCTGAGCGAAGGCGGCAGAATCTATCAAAACAACGAAAAACTTAACGAAATGTCAAAGAGCGCAAATGCGGCTCTGAACGCCAAGAAGAAATCAGAGGTGTCAAAACCGAAATCGGACGGCGCATCGAATAAGCCGAGCAACGGCGGCGGTTCGTCCTCCGGCGGTTCATCAAGTAAGCCGAGCGGCGGCTCGTCATCGGGCGGCTCATCGAACAAATCGAGCGGCGGCTCGTCATCGGGCGGTTCATCGAGCAAATCGAGCGGCGGTTCGTCATCGGGCGGTTCAAGCCGTTCAAGCGGCGGCTCTTCCTCCGGCGGCTCATCGAGCAAGTCAAGCGGCGGTTCGTCATCGGGCGGCTCATCGAGCAAGTCAAGCGGCGATAATTTATCTCCGAAAAGTTCGGAGACCCAAACAAAACCGAAAGGTGACACTAAACAGGTACAAGGTGACAACTAAATTACACCCGCTTTATACCGGGGCGGTTTTGCTTGCGTTCGCACGGGCGCAAATAAATATATGAAATTTTGCGGTTATCCACCCCCAAAAACATTCCGCATAATTCATATGTTTATCACCCCTGTGAACAATTGATAATCGCCCCAAATAAAATAAAAATTAAAAATATTCCTTTAAGGAAACACCAAAACACATATACATAAAAAGGAGATAAATCAAAAATGAATAAAACAACAAAAAAATTACTCGGTCTCACAACGGCGACGGCACTTTGCCTTTCGCAAATTTCCGCCTTTGCTATTGAACCCAGCAAAGATAAAATTATACTCAACGGAAACGAAATTAATAACATCTCTTTGATAATTGACAACGGCAGAAATCTTATGCCCTTGCGTGCAATAAGCGAGTTGCTCGGCGCATCGGTATACTGGTTTGAAAATGACGAATCAATTCAGATTGTTTCGGGCGACAGAATGATAAGATATGCAATAGGCAACGACCACTTTACAGCATACAGATTGGCAAACGGCACTTTTAATGAGTTGGAAACCATAGCACTTCCCGATGGCGTTATACCTTTGAAAGTCGACGACATGAAAACATATATTCCTATGCGAGCATCTATTGTACCATTACTTACCAACAACCTCGAAGGTTTAAAACCTAATGATACACTCGATGATATTGACGGCATATTCAAGTGGGTTGGCATTGATGACGGCAGTACAGGCAATATCAACATTACATATAGCACACCCACCGATTATGCAAAAATTGCCGATGTTAAATCGGATGAAAAATACCTTAGCGAAACATATCGAATCAAAGGCAGACTCGAATGGGATAACGATAAATGGAAAGTAAGCGATGGCGAGGACAGCTATATTTCATTCAAAAATCCGAGTGAGGGAGTTCTCGATGAACAGCTTAGAATCAACGGCAAGGTTTATGACGCAAACGGTTTAACCGTTGTTATGACGGGTTTTGCTTATCGTGACGAGGGTCAAAGCGAGAGTTATCTCAAGCTCAGCCGCGCAACCGCAAGCTTGCGCCCCGTAACGGCGGATTTGAGTATTAACGGCGACAAAGACAAGTTCTCATACTCGGTTGAATCAATCACAAACGGCGACAAATCCGTATCGTCCGAAAAATTACCTGTCGGCGCAACGGTTGACATAAAGGCAAATGAAGGCACTGACACAAACAAATTCAAGGTATATTATAACGGTAACGCTTTGAACTTTGAAAACGGTACGGCAAAAATTACCGTTGCCGAGGGCGAAAACAAGCTTGAAATCAAAGAGGAAAGCGTGAATGTTGAATTGCCCGAATGCTTTGAACCTGTTACAGATTTAAATAATCTCAAAGTGGGTGATAAAATTGAAGTCAAAGTTAAAGACGGCTATATCGTAAACACAACCGATGACACTAACCTTTCTGTAAAAGTAAACGATACCGCAACAGATGCCGAGGTTGTTCAAGACTTTATAACCGAAACAAAACCGACCGGCAAAAAGGACAACAATGGTAATGAAATAACCGAAGAAATAAAAACACCCAACGGACAACATTATGAAATACCCGTCACATCTGAAAATATGAAAATAGCTGTCGATTGGATTAAGGTTGACGAAGATTCAAAGGTTGCGGCAGACGTAATCGCATATGTCAACAATCACGTCAGATTTACATATCCCAACGATATTTCAACGATTTCTCTCAACGGAAAAGCGAATTCACTCAAGAAAGAGGGTATGTATATAATATCCGTTGACGCCGTTGCATCGGGAACAACCGTATCGATAACCGCGCCGACCGCCGCACCCGAAAAAGCGGACGAACAGACCGCGGACAACACCGAAACAAAAGCCGAAGATAACCCCAAGGTCAAGACGGACAACCCTGCGGCAACACCCGAAAAATAATACGTGTTTATACAAACCCCTGCGCCGCACGGCGCAAAACAAAAACGAGAGGAGTAAGTTTTAAGTGAGTAATGTTTCAAAAGGCTTTCGCACGGCTATGGAACAAGCCTCGGATATTTCGTCCATAATGTCAAGCGAAAAGCTTGAACCCCAATCGGCGGACGGGTCGGTATATTATGAGGTCTATGGCATGGCGGACAGCGGTCTTGAACAGAGTATAAACGAGGACAATCTTTATATGAACGGAATATATATGAAATCTTTTCAGTTTTCGCATTATTCCAAGGGTATAAAAACGTTCGGCGAAAATTCGCTTTTTGCGCTTTGCGGTCCCGACCTTAACACCACCGCCCAAGATA
>ERZ857965.3097-NODE-3097-length-12938-cov-3.358767_pt1 | contig 12938 bp, 14 predicted proteins | sample MGYA00519758_ERZ857965 | MGnify/ENA primary metagenome ERZ857965 (study PRJEB31778, sample SAMEA3449381) | human gut metagenome | biome: human gut; feature: human-associated habitat; material: faeces | place: United Kingdom | collected 2010/2012 ...
CCCTTTTGAGACGGTTATGGTCCTGGCCCCCTCCCGCTGAAACACATGGGAGGTATCGCACAGCAGGATCACCTCCAGCCCCGCCCGGTTTCCCAGCCGGATAGCCTGGTTCACCACCGGGCAGCCGTCGGCGTCGATCAAGATCCGCATAAAATCCTCCTCACGCCGTAGTTCCTTGGTTTCTTTCTCTTTTATGATAGCATAAAAGCCCGGAGGTATCTATTGTAATTCAAAACTTTTTATTTTATAATGATAGAATTGAAGAAAGGAAGATTTGCCATGGAAATTCGGAGAATTGAGGCAAAAGCCGTAACAGATACGGTTAAGGAGCTTTTTTTGCGGTGCAACTATGAAATCGGCCAGGATATTTTAGACGCCCTGGCCCAAGCCCGGGAACGGGAGCCCTCTGCCTTGGGGCGGGAGGTTTTGGGCCAGCTTCTGGAAAACGACCGGATCGCCGCCCAGGAGCAGCTCCCGATCTGTCAGGATACGGGCATGGCGTGCGTATTCCTGGAGATCGGGCAGGATGTGCATCTGACCGGCGGGCTGCTGGAAGACGCAGTAAATGAAGGTGTGAGGAGAGGCTACGGAGAAGGCTATCTGCGGAAATCCATCGTGGAAGATCCACTTCGCAGAGTTAATACCAGGGACAACACGCCGGCGTATCTCCATACGGAAATCGTAGCGGGAGACAAGGTGAAGATCACGGTGGCACCGAAGGGTTTTGGATCGGAAAACATGAGTCGTATCAAGATGCTCCCGCCCTCGGCAGGGGAAGACGGGGTCAAGGATTTTGTCGTAGATACCTGTCTGCAGGCAGGAGCTAATCCATGTCCGCCTATCGTGAACCTTCGACAAAGCGGCGCTGCTGGCCAAGAAGGCTTTGCTTTCTCCGGCACAGGAACCGAATAGCGATCCGTATTACGCTCAGATGGAAGCGGAACTTCTGGAACGGATCAACCAGCTGGGGATCGGCCCTCAGGGCTTTGGTGGAAAGACCACGGCGCTGGCAGTGAGCATCCGAACGGCACCGACCCATATCGCGGGGCTGCCGGTAGCGGTCAACGTCAACTGTCACGTCAGCAGACATAAGGAGGCGGTGCTTTAATGGAACACAGATTACAGGAACCTTTTACAAAAGAACAGGTGAAACATTTTAAAGCCGGGGACAGAGTCCTGGTGACGGGGACGATCTATACAGCGCGGGACGCCGCGCACAAACGGATCGTGGAACTTTTGCAGAATGGCGAAGAGCCTCCGTTTGACATAGAGAATTCCATCGTTTATTACGTGGGTCCCACACCGGCGAAACCGGGACATCCCATCGGTTCTGCAGGGCCGACCACCAGCTACCGGATGGATGCGTATGCGCCGACACTGCTGGATCTGGGACAGCTTGCCATGATCGGCAAGGGACAGAGATCCGACGAGGTGAAGGAGGCCGTTGTGCGCAACGGAGCAGTGTATCTGGCTGCGATCGGAGGGGCGGCGGCACTCATGGCTAGACAGATCAAATCGGCAGAAGTCATCGCTTTTGACGACCTGGGAGCAGAGGCTGTCCGCAGGCTGTACGTAGAGGACCTGCCGCTGACGGTGGTGCTGGACTGCGAAGGTGGCGATCTGTACAGGCAGGGACGTGAAGAGTATTTGAAATCTGTACTGAAATAGTGTATAATTTTTTTATTAACGTTTTCGGATAAATACATGAAAGGAAATCAAAAAAATGGGCATCGGAACAAAATGTGTGCAGGATGGATATCGGCCGGGCAATGGAGAGCCGCGGCAGATCCCGATCATCCAGAGCACGACTTTTAAATACGATACAAGTCAGGATATGGGAAAGCTCTTTGATCTGGAAGCCGAGGGCTATTTCTACTCCCGTCTGGCAAATCCCACCTGTGATGCCGTCGCCGCCAAGATCTGCGCGCTGGAGGGCGGCACCGCCGCCATGCTCACCGGTTCCGGACAGGCGGCCAACTTCATGGCGGTGTTCAACATTGCCGGATGCGGCGATCACATCGTTGCCAGCTCCGCCATCTACGGCGGCAGCTTCAACCTGTTCTCCGTCACCATGAAGAAAATGGGTCTGGAAACCACCTTTATCGACCCGGACTGCACCGAGGAAGAACTGAACGCCGCCTTCCGTCCCAACACCAAAGCCGTGTTCGGCGAGACCATTGCCAACCCCGCCCTGACCGTGCTGGATATCGAGAAGTTTGCCAAGGCTGCTCACGCCCACGGCGTGCCCCTGATCGTGGACAACACCTTCCCCACGCCGGTCAACTGCCGTCCCTTTGAGTGGGGCGCGGATATCGTGACCCACTCCACCACCAAGTATATGGACGGCCACGGCGCAGTGCTGGGCGGTGCCATCGTGGACGGCGGCAAGTTCGACTGGATGGCCCACGCCGAGAAGTTCCCCGGCCTGTGCACCCCGGATGACAGCTACCACGGCATTACCTATGCCGAGCGCTTTGGCAAGGAAGGGGCGTTCATCACCAAGGCAACTGCCCAGCTGATGCGCGACTTTGGCTCCACGCAGTCCCCCATGAGCGCCTATATGCTCAACCTGGGGCTGGAAAGCCTCCATGTCCGGATGCAGCGCCACTGTGAAAACGGCATGGCGGTGGCGAAGTTCCTCGAAAGCCACCCCAAAGTGGCTTATGTCAACTACTGTGGGCTGGAAAGCAGCCCCTACCACGCACTGGCCCGGAAGTACCTGCCCAATGGCAGCTGCGGTGTGGTGTCCTTTGGTCTGGCCGGCGGCCGCGAAGCTGCCAGCACCTTTATGAAAGCCCTGAAGCTGGCTGCCATCGAGACCCATGTGGCCGATGCCCGCACCTGCTGCCTGAACCCCGCGTCCAGTACCCACCGCCAGATGAACGATGAGCAGCTGCGCGCCGCAGGTGTCCCCGCCGAGCTGGTCCGTATGAGCTGCGGTCTGGAGTCCAGCGAGGACCTCATCGCCGATATCGCACAGGCACTGGATCAAATCTAATCTCTCAAAAGGAGTAAGACGTTATGCCTCTCATCATCCCCAAAACGCTCCCCGCTTACGATGCCCTGTATGAAGAAAATGTCTTCGTCATGCACCGGGAGCGGGCCGCTTCCCAGCATATCCGCCCGCTGGAAATCCTGATCCTCAACCTGATGCCCACCAAGATCGCCACCGAGACCCAGATCGCCCGGCTGCTGGCCAACACCCCGCTGCAGGTGCATATGACCCTGCTGCAGACGGCCAGCCATGCGGCCACCCATGTCTCTGCAGCCCATCTGGAGGCGTTTTATAAGACCTTTGAGGAGGTCAAAAATAACCGCTACGACGGCATGATCATCACTGGTGCCCCGGTGGAGACGATGGATTTTGAGCAGGTGGATTACTGGCCGGAGCTGTGCGAGATCATGGATTTCAGTGAGACAAACGTCTACTCTACCCTCCATGTCTGTTGGGGTGCGCAGGCGGGCCTGTACTATCACTACGGTGTGCGCAAGCATATCCTGCCGGAAAAGATGTTCGGCGTATTTGAGCACAAGGTCACCCGCCCGGCAAACCCGCTGGTCCGCGGCTTTGATGAGGTGTTCTACGCCCCCCACAGCCGCCATACCGGCATCAGCCGGGAAGATGTGCTCAACTGCCGCGCCCTCCGCATCCTGGCCGAGAGCGACGAGGCAGGCCCGTTCCTCATGAGCACCGAAAATGGCCGCCAGATCTTTGTCACCGGCCACCCGGAGTACGATAAGTACACGCTGGATGCCGAGTACAAGCGGGATGTGGGCAAGGGCCTGCCCATTGCAGTGCCCAAGAATTACTATCCCAACGACGACCCGGAGCAGCCGCCCCTCTTCCGCTGGCGTGCCCATGCCCACCTGCTGTATGAGAACTGGCTGAACTATTACGTCTATCAGAACACTCCCTATGACCTGGGCACCATCGAGCGCGTCCAGCACGAGGACTGAGAAAAATAAACCCTTTCTGCCTGCGCGATGAAAGGCGGAGAGGGTTTTCTTGGAGGTAAATCTTTATGGGAATCCCTGCAAAATGGAATCTGACCATCGGCCATCTGCCCCACGGCCCGCTGAATAAGATCAGCGACGTGCCCGGCGTGACAGTGGGCCACTGCACCCTGGCGGACGGCGATGTCCAGACGGGCGTGACGGCCCTGCTGCCCCACCCGGGGGATATCTTCCACGAGAAGCTGCTGGCCGCCAGCCATGTCATCAACGGCTTTGGCAAGACCACCGGCCTGGTTCAGATCGACGAGCTGGGCACGCTGGAAACGCCCATCCTCTTTACCAACACCCTCAGCGTGGGCACGGTGGAGACGGCGCTGGTCAAGTATATGCTGGCCCAAAATCCGGATATCTGTGAGACGACGGGCAGCGTGAACCCGGTGGTCTGCGAGTGCAACGACAGCGGCCTGAACGACATCCGGGGCCTGCATGTCACCGAGCAGAACGTTTTTGACGCATTGGCCGACTGCAAGGCTGATTTTGCCGAGGGCGCTGTGGGCGCGGGCCGAGGGATGCGCTGCCACGGTCTCAAGGGCGGCATCGGGTCGGCTTCCCGGGTGGTGGAGCTGGATGGAAAAAACTATACCATTGGTTCCCTTGTCCTCTCCAACCATGCCATGTTTGATGACCTCATTGTGGGCGGTACCCCCATCCAGCAGCTGCTGGAGGCGCACATCCCGCCCCACGAGGATAAAGGCTCCATCATCACGGTGCTGGCCACGGACATCCCGCTCAGTGAGCGGCAGCTCCGGCGGCTCTGCCACCGGGCGCTGGTGGGCCTCTCCCGCACGGGCAGCTACTGCGGCAATGGTTCGGGCGAGATCGTGCTGGCCTTTACCACGGCCAACCGGATGCCCCACTATGCGGACAAAGCTCTCCTGCCCATGACCATGCTCCACGATGACGCCATCAACCCGCTCTTCCGGGCGGTGGCCGAATGCGTGGAAGAAAGCGTCCTCAGCAGCCTGTTCCACGCTGAGACGGTCACAGGCTATCACGGCAAAACCGTGCCCTGCCTGACCGACCTGCTGGAGGGTAAAATCGAGAGAAAAGAATGATCTAACGCGGCAACACCCGCAGGGAGCCAGTTCCCTGCGGGTGTTGTCTTTTGACAGAAAGTATGATATCCTGTAACTGCAGTGTATTTACCCTGCCAATGGGTGTTGCCTCAAACGCAGGCGGCTGAACGCTCCTTGCCGGAATTCTTGTTTTGCAAAGATTGTAGAACAGATGCCGGGAGGGCGGCTTTTTTGAAGTGACCCCTCCCGACACTTTTGGTGAAAGGAGGGATGCAATATGACTCTGTCTGAAGTGCTTTTGCTGCTGACATTGCTTTGCAGCATTGCCTATGGTGTTTTTGACATCACATGGAAAATCAGCCATGATGACAAGAATCAGAAAAACAAAAAAGACTGACCGCCATCTACTTCCCCAAGTACATCGGTCAATCTTTTTTGTTCATGTACGGTAAGGAGCCAGCCGTTTGTTAGGCAGCACCCTTTGTAGTTTCAGTATACGCGTTTCAACGTCCTTTGTCAAGCTCACGGGAGGTGGTCTTTATGCAAAAAATCAAAGCACACAAGCAGGCTTTCCGCCGCGCACTGCGCATTTTGTACTGGGTGGGTTTGATGATCCTCTACCTCTGTGCGGCCAGCCGCCCGGGAGTCTGGCTGCGGGATGCGTTTCTGTACCGGCAGACGGATGGAAGCTTTGCAGGCCGGGATGAATACGGAATTTATGTGTTGACTGTCACTGCGGCAGAGCATGAAACGCAGGCGGTGTTTGCGATGAACGGGGAAACGATTAAATACCGCATTGTAACGTCATCGCAGGAGAATGTCCAAATTTATCAGGATGACAGGAAGATTTTTGCCGGGCAGGCAATTGGCGAGCCGGGCGATGCGGTTTTATGGGCGGAAAACGGCCAGTTGGCAGATGATATCAATGTTGTGGTCAACGGGGAGTACCAACAGCAAGACCTTTTGCCCACTTGTCAGTGGCTTTATAATATTGCCGTCGGAGGGCGGATGGAAACGCGGGGGAATTTATGGTTCCTGCTCCCTATGGGGCTGCTGGCGTTGGTTCTTTTTCTGGACATTAAATTTCCATTGCTATTCTGGAACCTCAGCTACGGTCTGGCAGTACAGGGCGGCGAACCCAGTGAATGGTACTGCACCATGCAGAAAGTCAGCCGCGATCTGATGGAAGTCGGCATCCCCCTTCTGGCCCTCATCAGCTTCTGGCAGCATTAAGGGAAAGACAAGTGCCCGCAGGAAGATAAAACCTGCGGGTATTCTTATGTCTTTTCAATGGTGACAAAATTTATCCTGCTGCAAAAGGCTGAGAAAAGCTCCTTTTCCAGTCCGGCAGGGAATCTTGCTTTGAAATCTGGGATACATCCTGCGTTTTTCTGGCAATCTGCTGTCAGAGATTCCATCTCGTTGTGCAAAATGCTTATTTGATTCCAAATTGGAATGGATTTTGGAAAAACTATCTGAAAAAATTGGGCTTTTCTTGGGGGATAAAGGGTAGTAAGATGAGAAAAAGGAATGGGAAAAGGCAAACATGGAACGGAACCAGGCAGGAAAGCTGAAATGAAAGGAGAACCTCAATGGACGAGAAAGACTTTGAGCTGCTGGAAGTGCTGGATGAGACACGGAACATCACCCATGCGGCGGATAAACTCTATATGACCCAGTCGGCGCTGTCCAAGCGGATCAAATCCATGGAGCAGGAGCTGGGGGTGGAAATTCTGCTCCGCTCCCGGCAGGGCATCCGCTTTACCCCGGCAGGAGAAAAGGTGCTGGAGCATAGCCGTGCCGCCCTCAAGCAGATGGAGCAGCTGCGCCGCGGGCTGGACGCCATGCAGGGCGAGGTGTGCGGCACCCTGAAAGCGGGCGTGTCGGTCAATTTTTCCTACTACCGCCTGCCGGAGGTGCTGACCGAATACCACAAAAAGTATCCCCGTGTCCGGCTGGAGATTGCCACCGGGCACAGCCGCCACCTTTACCAGCAGATGCTGGACGGTACGCTGGACATTGCGGTGCTGCGGGGCGAGTACCCCTGGGACGGCACGCAGTTCCTCCTCTCGCAAGAGGATATCTGCCTGATCTATGCCCGGGAGTATGAGGGAAAGCCGCTCTCGGATTATCTGTATATCGACCACCAGACCGACGCTTCGCTGGGGGCTCAGATGGCCCGCTGGCGGTATGAGAATGGCGTGACCGGGGATACGGGCAGCTTTGTGGTGGACAATATCACCGCCTGCCTGGAAATGGTCAAGCGGGGCCTTGGCTGGGCCCTGATGCCGGAAATCGCGCTGGACAATTTTGATGGCTGTGTCCGGCCCTGCACGTTTGAAAACGGCGAGCCGTTCCTCCGCCGCACCTACATCTTCTGCCAGCGGGATGCCGCTGCTCTGCCGCAGGTGCAGCTGTTTATGGATATGCTCAAGAAAAAGCGCTGAGAGGAGAAAATTTTCATGGAACAAGAAGTATCCCTCATCCAGATGCTGGATGCCCGGGAGCGCCGGGTCTGGCACCAGCAGGAGCTGCTGGGGGCCTATGGCAAGCCGCTGGTCTGCTTTACCATGAACATTGCGGGCCCGGTCAAGGATTCGCCTCTCATCCGCCGGGGCTTTGCCCGGGGGCGGCAATTGCTGGAGCAGCAGTTTCTGCGCTGCGGCATCAAACCGCTGAAGATCGACCTCAGCAAGGCTGTGACGGGCCCTGAGGCTTTTTATGTGCTGGACGCGGAACCGCTGACCATCAAGAAACTGACGACATTGGTGGAGGACGCCAGCCCGCTGGGGCGGCTGTTTGACATGGACGTCCTCCGCCCGGACGGCAAAAAAGTGGACCGGGAAGAATTGCATCTTGAGGGCCGCAAATGCCTCATCTGCGGCGGGCCTGCCAAGGTGTGCAGCAGCCGCCGGGTGCATCCCGTAGCCGAGCTGCAGGCCCGGACGACGGCGATCCTTACCGAGACGATGGATACGCTGGATGCCGCCACGGCTGCCCGGCAGGCGGTGCGGGCCCTTTTGTATGAGGTGACCACTACCCCCAAGCCCGGCCTGGTGGATCGCCGGAACAGCGGCAGCCACACCGATATGGATTCGTTTACCTTTATGAGCAGCGCGGCCTCCCTCTACCCTTATTTTGAGGCCTGCACCCGGGCAGGGCGGAAAACAGCGGACGGCCCGGCCCCGGAGACCTTTGCAGCCCTCCGCCCGCTGGGCTGCGAGGCCGAGGGCGAGATGCTGGCCGCCACCCATGGCGTCAATACCCACAAGGGGGCTATTTTCTCCATCGGCATCGTCTGCGCGGCGCTGGGTCGCCTGGACCGTGCCGTCTGGGCCGACCCGGCCCGCGTGCTGGCGGAAGTCTCGACCATGACGGCCGGGCTGACGGCAAAAGACTTTGCGGGGGTCACGGCCGAGAATGCCGTTACCGCCGGGCAGAAGCTCTATGTGCAGTACGGCATTACCGGGGTGCGGGGGCAGGTGGAAGCAGGTTTGCCCGCCGTGTTGGAGTTTGGTCTGCCCGCGCTGGAAAAAGGGCTGGCCGCAGGATACAGCCTCAATCAGTCCGGCTGCGGGGCGCTGCTGGCGATCATTGCCAACAGCACGGATACCAACCTGATCGCCCGCAGCGACCGTGCGACGCAACTGGCCGTGGTGGAGGAGCTGAAAGCCCTGCTGGCCCGGACGCCTTACCCGGACGAAGCCGCTCTCTGCACGCTGGATGACCGCTTTATCGCGGCCAACCTCTCGCCCGGCGGCAGCGCTGACCTGCTGGCGCTCTGCTACCTGCTCCATTTCTTCAAAACGGAGGTACTGGAAGATGTCTGAATACACCCTCTCGCAGGTGTCGCCCACCGATAAAACCACCCTGGCTGAGATCGACGCCCTTTTGCAGAAAGAGGGCATCCGCCGGGACGGCAATCTGGATTATATCTGTGCCATGTTCGATGAGGATTACCACGTCATCGGCACGGGCAGCTGCTTTGGCAACACCCTGCGGTGCTTTGCCGTCAGCAGCGACCATCAGGGCGAGGGCCTGCTCAACCAGATCATCACCCACCTCATTGAGGTGCAGTGCGCCCGGGGCAACCTCCACCTGTTTTTGTACACCAAGGGTAAAAGCTCCAAATTCTTTGGGGATCTGGGCTTTTACGAGATCGCCCGGGTGGAGGACACCCTCGTCTTTATGGAGAACCGCCGGGATGGTTTTGGTGCCTACCTGCGCGGCCTCGAAAAGACCAAAACCGAGGGCAGATCTGCCGCGCTGGTCATGAACGCCAACCCCTTTACGCTGGGGCACCAGTATCTGGTGGAAACGGCGGCTGCCGCCTGTGATACCCTCCATCTGTTTGTCGTCAGCGAGGACGCCAGCCTGGTGCCTTTTGCAGTCCGCAAGCGGCTGGTGGCCGAGGGGGTGCGGCATCTGTCCAACGTTGTTCTGCACGACAGCGGCCCCTATATCATCTCCAACGCCACGTTCCCGAGTTATTTCCTGAAAGACGAAACCGCCGTGATCGAGGGCCACGCAAGGCTCGACCTGGCCGTTTTTACCAAGATCGCGGCGGGATTGAACGTGACCGCCCGCTATGTGGGCGAGGAGCCTGCCAGCCAGGTGACTGGCCTGTACAATCAGATCATGAAAGAGCAGCTGCCCAAGGCGGGCATCCACTGCATCATTGTGCCCCGTAAACAGGCCGGGGGAAAGGCCATCAGCGCCTCCACCGTCCGCCAGTGCCTCCAGAACGGCGATTGGGAGTCCCTGAAAGCCCTCGTCCCCGCCACGACGCTGGAATACTTCCGCAGCCCGGAGGCTGCCCCGGTGCTGGCACGGATCCAGAAAGCGGGCAATGTGGTGCATTACTGAGAAACTCCCCGGAAAAGAAGCGGCAAAAAAAGCGCCGGAGCCCGTTGACAGACCGGTGGAACATGGTATACAATAGAACGGATAAAAGGGAGTAAGGGGTGTGCCGCGGACCCGGAGCGGTGCACTGCATGGCAGCGTCAGCACGGTGGAAACACCCGATGTCATGTGTTCGCTTGAGACTTTTGTCACAGTGATTTTTGGCTGTGGCAGGGGTCTCTTTTTTTGTTTCCTGTCCGCAGCCTCCGGGGCCTGTTTTTGGGAGGAAACAAAATGGAGTTTCTCACAACATTCGCCAGCCTGTTTTCCAATTTTGGAAATCTGACCTGGCAGATGGTGGTCATGTGGGCGGTGGGCGGTCTGCTCATTTATCTGGCCATCGCAAAACAGATGGAGCCAAGCCTGCTGCTGCCCATGGGCTTTGGTGCCATCCTCGTCAACCTGCCTCTCTCCGGGGCCATTACCCAGGGGGAGACCGTGGGGCCCATCACGGAGCTGTTCCGTGTGGGAATGAGCAACGAGCTGTTTCCGCTGCTGCTCTTCATCGGCATTGGAGCTATGATCGATTTCGGCCCCCTGCTGGAAAAGCCCTGGCTCATGTTCTTTGGGGCGGCGGCCCAGTTCGGCATCTTTTTCACCCTGTTCGCGGCAGGCTTCGTCTTTGAGCTGAACGATGCCGCTTCCATCGCCGTGATTGGCGCGGCGGACGGCCCCACGGCCATCTTTGTGGCAAACGTGCTGGGCTCGAAATATCTGGGAGCCATCATGGTGGCGGCCTACAGTTACATGGCGCTGGTGCCCATCGTTCAGCCGCCGGTCATCCGGCTGGTGACCACCCGGAAAGAACGGCTCATCCGGATGCCCTATGAGAAAGGCCATGTCAGCAGGCTGACCCGCATTCTGTTCCCCATTGTAGTCACGGTCATCGCCGGGCTGGTGGCCCCGGCCAGCGTGGCGCTGGTGGGCTTTTTGATGTTCGGCAACCTGCTGCGGGAGTGCGGTGTCCTCAACGCCCTGAGCGAGACGGCGCAGAATGTGCTGACCAATCTCATCACCATCGTGCTGGGGCTCACCGTGGCCGGGCAGATGACGGCGGACCAGTTCGTCCGGCCGGATACCCTGCTCATCCTGGCGCTGGGGCTGGTGGCGTTCGTGTTCGATACCATCGGCGGCGTGCTGTTTGCCAAGCTGCTCAACCTTTTCCTGCCGGAGGGCAAAAAGCTTAACCCCATGATCGGCGCGGCGGGCATTTCTGCGTTCCCCATGAGCGGGCGAGTGGTCAACAAAATGGGGCTGGAAGAGGATAACCAGAATTTCCTGCTCATGTATTCCATCAGCGTCAATGTCTCGGGCCAGATCGCTTCCGTCATTGCAGGCGGGCTGCTGCTCACCCTGCTGGGCGCGTGAACAAAGGAGGAAAAACATGCTGCATTTACTTTCGTGGGAGACCACGCTGCCCATCCTGCTCATCGGGATGCTGGGCATCTTCCTGGTCATCGGCGTCATTGTGCTGGCGGTGACCCTGCTGGGGAAGTTTACAAAGTAAAAATAAAAGAGGCTGTTGCACCATTTTGCAACAGCCTCTTTTGTTTTGCAAATCAGGTCTCAGGAGCTGCTTTCACGGCATTCAAAAAATCCCGGATCTTCTCGACCTGGATCTGAGCCACGGCCCGGCCGGTCTCATAGACGCGGCGCAGCTGGGCGGGGTCCCGCTCCATGGCACCGATCTCCAGCGGGATGGGCGGGCGGATGACATAATCCTTGCCGGCCTGCTCCAGCATCGAGATGTAGCTCAGGGTCTCGTTATACCGCTCATGGCGGTCCGCCACAGCCTCCACAAAGGCGGGGTAGCGGAAATATCTGGCCCGGATGGCGGGCAGGAATTTGTTCTTCTTTTTGATGTAGCCCTTGGGCTGGGTCAGGATGATGAGATTGCGCTTGTACCCGATGGACTCAAAGAACCGCACCGGGATGGAGTCCGCCACGCCGCCGTCCAGCAGGCCGTAATGGCCGATCTTGACGATCTTTGCCGCCAGCGGCATGGAAGCCGAGGCTTCCATCCAGCGCACATCCTCAGCGTCGCCCTTGCGGCACTTATGATAGATGGGCTCGCCCGTTTTCACATCGGTGCAGACCACAAAGAAATCCATGGGGGAGGCGGCAAAGGCCGCCTCGTTGAACGGATCCAGCTTTTCGGGCACCTCGTGGTAGCAGAACTGCTCGCTGTACAGGTTGCCCGTTTTGACCAGATTTTTAAAGCTGGCGTAGCGCTTATCGTTGCAGTACTCGGTGTTGTAGCGGATGACGCGGCCGATCTGGTGTGATTTGTAGTTGCAGCCAAACACCGCGCCGGCCGACACGCCGATCGCACCGTCGGTCACAAGGCCGTTCTCCATCAGAACGTCCAGCACGCCCGCCGTGAACATGCCCCGCATGGCACCGCCTTCCATGATCAATCCTGTTTTCATACGGGTCCACTCCTTCTCCCCGGCGGCTGGTTCGTTGCAAAACAGCCGCACCCTGTTGGCCGGGGCAGCACAGAATCCCCCGGCTGATTGCTTCCAGTATACTCGAATTTTTCCAGAAAACAAGCCCGCAGGCCGGAAAAATCGCCCCCGGACGCAAAAGAACGATCAAAGTCATACTCTTTGGAGCTAAGACTGAAATTCCATGCGCTTTTTTGTCAAATTTGGGTATAAAACACCTTGCAAACCCCGGGTGGTTCCGGTATACTTGGTAAAATAAAAATTTGAGAGTCACTGGGAGGAACGTGCAGAGTTATGAAAATGCTGGAAGATCGCATCCGCAAGGACGGCATTGTCCGCGAGGGCAATGTGCTCAAGGTAGACAGTTTCATCAACCACCAGATGGACATCCCCCTGTTCAAGGAGATGGCCCGGGAGTGGAAGCGCCTGTTTGATGGCAAGCCCATCAACAAGGTACTCACCATCGAGGCCAGCGGCATTGGCATTGCCGCCGTGGTGGCCAGCGAGTTCAACGTGCCGGTGGTGTTTGCCAAAAAGTCCATGAGCATCAATCTGGACT
>ERZ857965.3098-NODE-3098-length-12935-cov-3.705901_pt1 | contig 12935 bp, 12 predicted proteins | sample MGYA00519758_ERZ857965 | MGnify/ENA primary metagenome ERZ857965 (study PRJEB31778, sample SAMEA3449381) | human gut metagenome | biome: human gut; feature: human-associated habitat; material: faeces | place: United Kingdom | collected 2010/2012 ...
GGGTACAAACGCCCCGTCTGTATCAAGCAGGTGAATAACCTGTATTATATCGCTTTTTTTATATCCGTAACGGCGCATTTCAGCCTCAATATGAGAATTTACTTCTTTTATTATCTCTCTTTCATTCACATTAAAATCTGTCGTTATATCACCGTGTACAATATGAAACCTGATATTATTTTTTTTAAACAGCCGCTTAATAACAGGACTTAATGTGTCTTCATCAGTCGGACCTTCCACTATAAACATAATAACCTTTTTAGTTTTCTTCCCCATATTTCTCAATCCTTCCTGCGCGTCTGAAAGCTCTGCCTATCTCAACAGTATCAGTCATTGCATATACTTCTTCTTCCTGTCCTCCCAGATTAATTGTTCTAAGGTACATATCACGCAGATTGTTGTTTGTTTTAACATTCTGCAGCCTGATATAGCGATTATGCGGATTTGTTGTTGAAAACACAAGACTGTTTTTGCTGATCATTTCTAACGCTCTTAAATTATGAGAAGTAAAAACAAACTGGCCTTTTGCACCTTTTTCAAGGACTGTCAGCAATTCTCCCAGCAGGAATTCAAAAATTCCCGAATCAAATTCATCTATAAAAAAGCACACTCCCGGATTGCTGTAAACGCGCATAAGCACATTAAGCACCGATACTATTTTTATTATTCCCTCAGACTCATACGCAAGAGGAATTATTACATCGCCTCTCTCTGACAGCAGTTCAATACGATAGCCGTCCTCTCCGTTCTCAAGAAGCTGCTTTCCATGATTTTTCATCTGAATTGACAGCTCCGGAACTAATGTACACAGCACAATATTCATTTCTGCAATAAAGCGCTCTGTCAGTTCATATTCAAATTCAGATATAACAGACGGCTTGTCAATTCTTATGGGCAGTTCTCCTTTTGCAGTGCCTTTATCATACTCTACCCTAAAAGAAAAAGGAACAAATAAAGACATGCTTATGGCCGCACTGTGTCCTGACTCCACCACAAACAAACTCATTTTTGCATATTCTGCAAGGCTTTTAATTATAAAGCTGTACTCTTCGTTGAAGGAACCGTCAACGAAGATTTTTTTGCCTTCATTTCCGAACAGAAATGAGCATTTGTCCTTTTCGGAAATTCTTTTGGCAACCGTAAGGTTTACCTTATTGTCCCTGTTTGCTTTAATCAGACTGTCATATCTTAATATAGGTGTTATTTCGTGTTTTTCATCATACCTGTTGTATTTCAGCATGTTTTTCTTTTTGGAGAATTTCTCGCCATTCCATATCGCCGCTGAAAGAATTTCCTCTTTAATATTTAAGTCTTCTTTTTCGATTTTTATTTCATATTCACAAACAGCCTTTTTCCCGGCACTTTCAATTGAAAACTTTACTCTTATTCCGCATTCGTTTTCCTGCTTGTTAATATAGTCTGCAAAATTCGCAGGAAGGCTTTCTCCCATGAGCAATCTCTGTATAAAAGCCATTGCCTGTATAACCGCCGTTTTACCGGATCCGTTCTGTCCGTATATTCCCACTATATCTGAAGAGTATTCGAAATATTTTTCTTCCTGCTCTGACGGCATCTGTATAACGCCGTTTTTAACATTTTTAAAATTGTTCAGTTCAATCTCAAGTATTCTCACAATGTCTTTCATTTCGTTGTTTCAGATTAAACATCTGAATTCTCCTTCCCTGCATATTATCAAAATACACTTTTCGCTTTATAATTATATCACCTCTGTATTTTTTGTCAACTTTATTGATTTTCGAAACATTTTGTATCGTTTTTTATGTTAATACAAAGATTGGTTTATCCATATTATATCCATATCATCTGTAAATATAAGCTTTATACTATTGATATTTTTCCGGCTAAGTATATAATACTCTTAAGGCTTTCCCTATTTTACATACAAGGCAAGGTGAAATTATGTCAGACAAAAATACTGTTACTTATTCTTCTAAGGTTACGGCAAACGGTCAGATCACAATTCCGAAGGATATCAGAGAAATATTAGGCGTAACAAGCGGTGACTGCATCACATTCATTGCCGATAGCAATTCTGTTCGCATGGTTAATTCTGCGATTTATGCAATGCAGGTTCTTCAAAGCGAGATGACAGGCGAAGCCAAACGCAGCGGACTTTGCAGTGAAGATGATGTTGCCGCACTTGTAGCAGAGCTTAGAAAAGCCTAGCGAGCTCAATCCTCTTAATCCTGCACCGCTAAAACAAAAGGCTCTGCTGTGCAACAGAGTCTTTAATGTTTCCTATATTATTCTTTGCAAAGTACCCAAAGAAATTCAAATATAAAATGCTTATTTATATCCTTTCTCCGGTTCTTTTCCTGCTTCTCTGCAAAACTCCAGATAATCATCTACTGCCATATGGAATTCTTTTTCGATGCCTGAAGGTTCTTCTGCCTTGAAATCAATATAATCATTAATTCCTTCAATTTTTCCTCTTAGGGTCTTAGACTCTGCATCAAATCTAACCCTTGTGTAATAGCCTTTGTATTCTATAATATTTTCCATTGTATTTCACCCTTTCTTCAACGTTTATATATTAGACGTTTTGTCCACTCTAATAATTTTTATTTTTTTATCCCTCTGTATCCCATAATACAGCTATAATTCAGAGGATAACTCATTGCTTTACATTCATCTCTACAGTTCCCCTCTATCGTATAAACTCTACCTTGTTTAGACTTTTTAACTATCCCTGTATGCCCCAAAATCCCATCTTCATCACTGTCATAGAGTATAATCATACCCGGCTTTGGCACTATATTTGAGTTATACCACCTCTTTTGCTGCATGAACCAGTTTATCCTGTCAGGGCAATATGAGTATCCGGGAAGCCGTCCTGTTTCAAGATAACCTGCTTTATCAGTGCGCCAACTTGCAAAGCATGCACGATTGTTAAACCTATACCTATACTAAATAATCTAATATCTTTAATCCGCTCAACCCGTATATCAGGTTGCTGTATTATAAAGCCAACATAAAAAGAGCCCGCAGCACAGGCGGATATTTCCGCCAATACTGTAAGCTCTCTTTGCAAACATCTGTAGTGTACAGATGCCTTATATTCACTTATAAAGGTCCGCCAGTTCCAGCAGCGTAACTTCACCTCTTTTTTCAGCTCCCAGCAACGCCGGAGTAAACCCGCCTTTTGAGAAAATAAAATAGTGAAATGCGCCATCTTTACGAAACACAAAGGCGTACTTTCTCGAAAAAAGTCAAGGCATATTCACCGATATCTGTCTGTCTTGTCCTTTTACTGCTCTATATTATTCTCTGCGAATAGATTCCCTGCAGGTCATGCGCTTTTCAATCTCCTGCTTATCTGTAGTATACAGGTTCTTTTCTTTCATTCTTGCAAAGTATTCTGCGCCTGCAAAGGTATATCTTGTCATAAGTCCGTTTTCTGTTTCCATCATTTCATTGGCATAGGATATAAGGTCGCCTGCAGCAACCTGTCTCGGCAGTTCTAAAAGCCTCAGACCTTTGAGAAGCCTTGCGGCATTATGGCCTGCAAGAGAGCCTGTAGTTATTGCCTCCGTATGTCCAACAAAAAATCCCGATTTTTCTCCTCCGCAGAACATATTCTCAATACCCTCGGCTTTCATGGCATTGTTTCTCTGCGCCACCGACAGGTATCTTATCGAGTTGCCCCTGCCTCCCGCATACGGATCAATATATCTGGCATTCTCAAACCCCGGTACCTGCCTGAGCTTTTCAAGTTCAAAAAACGGAGTCATTATTTTGGCATAGCCTGTATCAAGCAGGACTATGTTTTCTGCAAATTCCTCAAGGGCATACTGCTGGCAGACCTTAACTTCCAGCTTCTTTTCGTTTATAAGCTGCATCGGAACAGGGACTATGGCAACTCCTGTATCGTTTAATTTATTCTGTATTTCCTCTGACAGCGACTGTTTTTCCAGCTTGCCCGAACCGCTGAAAGCTCCGAAAGCTCCGTCCTTTCGCATTCCCATAATATCATTTCTGCCCGCTTTTTGTGTAAGGCTCACCCGCGGACCAAAGGCCGGGCACCTCAGAATACACATACAGCAGCCGTTGCCGTAGGCAAGGCAGTTACCCATAGGTCCGGTAGAGCCGGTACATTCTATAAATACATCTCCCTGAATTTTTTCACCATCTGCAAGAGTGATGCTTTCTATGCACTCTCCTGCCATTTCCACGTCTACAGCTCTGCTCACAAGCCTTATATCTATCCCCTTTTCTCTGAGAAGCCTCCTTACCTGAGGCTCCACCTTTATAACATTGTAGAGGCTGGCGTGACTGTGGCCCGGAAAATCTATATTGACATGCGTTGCGCAGCTGTCGGTTATGCCAAACAGCTCACCTGCTCCCAAAGCGATGTTTTCCTCTGCCGCCGTATATCTGCCGTTGTTTCTCATTATTCCGCCCACATTGCCAAGCCCCAACAGCATATCTGTTTTTTCAAGAAGAGTGACCTCTGCGCCCGCTTTTTTTGCACCAAGGGCTGCTGCAATTCCTGACCAGCCTCCACCTATTACTACTGCTCTATACATAAAAACCCCCTAAAAGTAATATTATTAAAATCTATTACTTCCGGAGGGTGTTTATTCTACTTATATGTAATATTCGCCGCTACACGCCTATGAGGCCTTTTCAAGCTGGGCCAGCTCCCGCAGCTTTTCTTTTTCCTGCGGCGTAGGATTTTTAGGAACAGAAACCTGCACCATTACATATTCGTCACCGTACTGTCCCTTGTTTTTCATTGATACTATGCCCTTGTTTTTTATCCGTATTTTACTGCCGGACTGAGTTCCCGGCGGTATACTGCATCTTACTTTGCCGTAAAGTGTAGGGAAAACCGCGCTGCCGCCTAAAACCGCAGTCGTATACGGGATTTCCTCCGTTGTGTAAACGTCCATTCCCTTTCTCTCATAGCCCGGCTTTTCGGCTATATGTATCTTTATATACATATCACCCGCAGGCATACCATCATCGCCCGGATGTCCGTTGCCCTTAAGTCTGATGCTCTGACCTTCGTTTATGCCTGCCGGAATTTTAACCTCAAATGGCTTCTTGGTGTTTCCTTCAAAGTACAGTTTTTTGGTTGCGCCGAAAGCCGCCTCATCAAAGGATACGGTAAGCTGCGTCTCTATATCTGCGCCCTTCGAAGCTCGCCTGTGCGAATGTCCGCCGAAAATGTCTTTAAAAATATCTTCAAAGTCACCGCCTGTAAAATGATATTCCCTGTAGTTCTCATTTTCGAGCTGCCTGTAATTCATGCTCTCATCAAATGCCGCATGACCGAATTTGTCGTACAGCTTTCTTTTTTCAGGGTCCTTGAGTATATCGTAGGCTTCTGAAAGCTCTTTGAACTTTTCCTCTGATTGCTTGTCGCCCGGATTTGCATCAGGGTGATATTTCTTTGCCAGTTTTCGATATGCAGATTTCAGTTCTTTTTCGGAAGCGGATTTATCAATCCCAAGGACTTCATAATAATCTCGTTTGTTCATTTATCAGCACCCCCTGTTTGAAAAAGGCGGAAGTATCTGCCTTACAGTTCCTCCCGCCTTAACTTCCATATATCTGATTACTCCTTATCCTTCTATTGCAATGTATTTGCTTTCCTCGATTTCAGGTTTAGCCTCTTTTTTCGGTACGAAAAGTTTCAGAATACCGTTTTCAAATTTTGCTTTGATATCTTCCTGATCAAGATTTTCGCCTACATAAAAGCTCCTGCTGCAGCTGCCGCTGAACCTTTCTCTTCTGATGAATTTACCGTCTTTGTCCTTATCCTCTTTTTCGGTATTGGTTGATGCGCTGATTGTCAGTGTGCCGTCTTTGAGCTCTGCCTTGATGTCTTCTTTTTTGTAGCCCGGCAGGTCTACATCAAGCTCATAGCCTCCGTCTGTTTCCTTGACATCTGTACGCATTACCGCTGTCTCGTTTGCCGAATAGTTTGCAATTCTTCTCTCAGGTCTTGCAAAATCATTAAAAAATCCATCGAATAAGTTTTCCCCTAAAAAGTTTGTCATTAACATTGTATTTACCTCCATTACCCATTGTGGATATCCACTATATCAATTTATGTTTTCCTTTTCTATGGTTTCATTATATACCTTTTGTTAGCACTCGTCAATAGCGAGTGCTAACAAAATTTAAAAATTTTTTCTCCCCCCCATAAAAAGCGGGCAGACGGTAATGTTTTACCTCTGCCCTGATGCCAAATTATTCAACTGTTACTGATTTTGCCAGGTTCTTCGGTTTATCTATATTGCAGCCTCTAAGCCTTGCAATATGATATGCCAGTATCTGCAGCGGTACTATTTCAAGCACCGGTGAAACCTCGTCTATGCAGTCCGGTATGTAGATTGTCATATCCGACTGCTTTTCAATAGCGTCTGAATTATCCTTTGCAACACCGATTACAAGCGCGCCTCGTGCTTTGATTTCCTGTATGTTTGAAAGCATTTTTTCATACAGCTTCTCCTGCGCCGCAAGAGCTATAACCAGAGTGCCCGGCTCTATCAGCGCGATAGTGCCGTGCTTCAGTTCTCCCGCCGCCATGGCGAAGGAATTGATATATGAGATTTCCTTTAGCTTGAGTGAGCCCTCGTATGCTATGGAAGCATCCATGCCTCTGCCTATAAAGAATACATTGTTGTTTCTGTATATCTTCTCTGCAATCTGCGCTATATGCTCCTCCTGCTCAAGCACTCTTTCAAGCTTTTCAGGAAGCGCCTTGAGCTGATTCATAACTGTTTCAAAGTAAGCGTCATCTATTGTGCCCCTTACCTGACCCATATGAAGCGCCAGCAGATACATGCACATAAGCTGGGTTGTGTAGGCTTTGGTGGAGGCAACTGCAATTTCAGGTCCTGCCCATGTATAGAACACATCGTCAGACTCTCTTGCAACCGAGCTTCCGACTACATTTACAACGGACAGAACTCTGGCTCCCTTTCTCTTGGCCTCTCTGAGCGCCGCAAGAGTATCAAGAGTCTCTCCCGACTGGCTTATGGCTATAAAGAGGGTGTGCTCATCTATGAGCGGATCTCTGTATCTGAACTCTGATGCAACATCCACCTCAACGGAAATCCTTGCAAATTTCTCAATTACAGCCTTGCCTATAAGACCTGCATGATAAGCTGTGCCGCAGGCAACTATGTACACCTTTGATATATCGTCAAGATCCTCTCTTGTAAGACTGATGCCGTCAAGCTTAATCCTGCCGTTTTCGTCAATTCTTCTGTTCAGGGTTTCGGAAACGCCCTTAGGCTGCTCGTAAATCTCCTTGAGCATAAAATGCTCAAAGCCTTCTTTTTCGGCAGCATCAGAATCCCATGTCACATGAAATACATCTCTTTTGACTTCATTTCTGTTTTCGTCATATATTTTAATTGAGTCCTTGTCAAGAACAACGGTTTCGCCGTTTTCGATAAGGTACACCTCTCTTACATATTTGAGAAGCGCCGGAATATCAGATGCAATAAAATTGCATCCCTTGCCTATTCCTGCAACCAGCGGAGCATCTTTTCTTACCGCAACTATTTTGTCAGGGTCCTTTGATGAAATTACACCTATGGCATAGGCTCCTCTCATCTTGCCTACAGCCTTGTATACGGCATCTACCAGATCGCCCTCATTGTATATACCTATAAGCTGGGCTATAACCTCTGTGTCGGTTTCTGATCTGAATACAATACCATGCTCTGTTTCAAGCATCTCTCTAAGCTCTACAAAATTCTCTATAATGCCGTTGTGCACCACAGCAACCGTATTATCCATATTGGCATGAGGATGGGCATTGATATCTGACGGCGCGCCGTGAGTTGCCCATCTGGTATGTCCTATACCTATGTTGCTTTCAAAGCTGCTGTCACCTATTATTTTTTCGAGGTTTTTAATCTCACCCACATGTTTTCTTATTTCAATATGATTATTTATATTAAGAGCTATCCCTGCAGAGTCATAACCTCTGTATTCAAGCCTCTTGAGTCCGTCTATTATTACTTCTTTGGCATTGTCTGCGCCTACATATCCTACTATACCGCACATAAATCCGTATAATCCTCCCTATGCAAACTTTGATTCTATAAGCTGCGCAAGATCCTTTGCATCCTGCGCAATCTGATCTCTGTCCGTACCTTCAATCATAACTCTTACCAGAGGCTCTGTACCGGACGGTCTGATAAGCACACGACCGTCTCCTGCCATTTTAGCTTCAAGGCTTCTGATTGCATCAGCTATCTGTTTATCTTCCATATAGATTGATTTGTTTTCGTTTCTGACTCCGGCGTTAACCAGCACCTGCGGATAAAGTGTAATCTCATCTGCAAGCTCCGATACTTTCCTGCCGGAACGCTTAACAGCATTTATAAACTGAACAGATGCGAGAGTTCCGTCACCTGTTGTGGCATAGTCAAGGAATATTATGTGTCCCGACTGCTCTCCGCCTATAACGCCGCCTGTTTCAAGCATACTTTCAAGCACGTATCTGTCGCCGACTTTGGTTGAAACAGTCCTGCAGCCCATAGCCTCAAGGTGCTTGTGAAATCCCAGATTGCTCATAACCGTACCTGTAACAAGATCGCCTCTTAGCATGCCCTTTGATTTAAGCATTGCAGCGCATATACAGATAACCTTGTCGCCGTCAACTATACGGCCTTTCTCATCGACCACAATGAGCCTGTCGGCATCTCCGTCATAGGCAAGCCCGATATCCGCACCCGCATCAATTACTGCCTGCTGCAGTTTTTCGGGGTGGGTTGAGCCGCACCCGCTGTTTATGTTAATGCCGTCAGGACGGTTCGCTATAACGGTAAGCTCTGCGCCAAGCTGTCTGTATACCTCAGGCGCAGTCATATATGAAGCGCCGTTGGCGCAGTCCATAACAACCTTTAAATCTTTAAAGTCACCGTCTGCCGTCTTTGCAACGTGTCTGACATAAAGCTCTCTTGCCTGCTCCTCTTTGCAGGAAACAGTACCTATCTGCTCTGCTGCCGCAAAAGCCTCTTCATTATCATTTAATATGAGGTTTTCGATTTCATCTTCAATGGCATCACTTAATTTAAAGCCCTGTCCGTTAAAGAATTTAATTCCGTTGTATTCAAACGGGTTGTGTGAGGCAGATATTACAGCCCCTGCATCAGCACCGTACTCTCCTACCAGAAATGCAATGGCAGGTGTAGGTATTACCCCGGCTTTGATTACATTTCCTCCCGCAGACATCACGCCTGCAGCAAGGGCATTTTCAAGCATATCTCCTGATATCCTTGTATCCCTGCCGATTACAATAAGGGGGCTTTTGTGCTGCTGTCTGCCCAGCACTTCTGCACCCGCCTTACCGAGTTTGTATGCCATCTGAGGCGTAAGCTGGCTGTTTGCCACACCTCTGACTCCGTCTGTTCCAAATAATCTGCCCATAAAAACTCCTTGTTTTATTCTATTTCGGAAATTCTGACTGTCACCGTATCAGGCGCTGAGGTTACGGTCCCTCTTCCCTTGTATTTAACTGTCAGCGGAACCTCGTGATCTCCTGCATCAAGTCCCTTTACATTTATACTTAAAGTAAAATCGTTTTCGGTGGCGCTGTCACTTCCGGTCACCGATATGCTTATATTTCCTGATATTATTCTGGCATCATAGCTGCTGTCGTCAAGATTTCTGATATTTATGCTGCTGCTTTTGATGCTTACGGAAGATGCGGCCTCACCCTCTATGAAAATCTGCACCGTAGGGGGTTTCTGTTTGGAGGAAAGCTCCACTCCGTCAGGCAGCACAAGGGTAAGCTTAACCTCTGTTGTTGCCGTAAGCCCTCTTATATCTATATATTCAGCGCTGACAGAGGTTATGTCTCTGAGCGCAGCCTCGCTGCCTCTCAACACTACCGTATCTTCGTTTTTGATGCCCTCATACCTGTAGCCCGCAGGAGGATCTCCTGTAATGTTTACGGTAAGCGGCACTTTTTTGGTATGGTAAAGCGATGCTTTGATTTCGGCAGTATCCTGCGAAAGAGTGATATTGTCCACAGTATTGTCACTGCTGTCCACAGGCTCAAGCTTTGCAGTCATAGTCTGATCTGTGCTTTCGATTCTGGATATATCCACATCTGCCGCCACATAAGAAACCTTTGCCACCAGCGACTCTGCACCGGATATATTAACAGTCTTATCTCCTGTCAGATCTGCTTCAACCTCTCTGCCGCTGCCGGCTTCACCTGTATATTTAACCTTTACGGCTCTGCTCTCTGTAACAAGCTGCTCCACATTTATCTGAACCGTAACCGTACTGTCGGAAGCAAGGCTTGCATTTTTGTTTATTTTAATGTCAACAGCCACACTGTTGGTACCTGCAATACACTGCGAAACATCCGCAGTTGCCGTAAAGCTGTTTATATCCATTGCCGCCAGAACCTTGCGGCTTCCCTCAACCGTCGCATCGACAGTTATGGCTGTGTCGTTGGCTACAGCCAGTCCTCTTTCATTGAGAGCCTCTGTATTTACAAGCTGTACAGGAATCTCTCTGAAGGTTTCTTTTTGGATCGGGTTTACGGCATACACCACATAACACCACAGACCTATGGATATTATGAAGGCAAGAATGACATTTGCGATTTTGTTGTTAAACATTCTTCTTACCTCCCAGCAGTTTTTTGATCCATGACGGTTTGTCGGTTTCCTGCGGAATATACAGGTTGAGAAGTGTTTTTTCTATTGTTTTGGTGTCAAGATATCTGGTTATAACGCCGTCCCTTGCCATAGAAATAACGCCTGTCTCCTCAGACACGATAATAGCTATGGCATCTGAATGCTCTGTAATGCCTATGCCTGCTCTGTGTCTTGTGCCAAGTTCCTTGTCGAGATTTTTGTTTTCGGTCAGCGGAAGCACGCAGCCTGCCGCATAGAGTCTGTCGCCTCTGACTATAACCGCGCCGTCGTGAAGAGGCGCACCCTCATAGAATATATTGCCTATCAGCTGCTCTGAAATATCAGCATCTATTATTGTACCTGTTTCGACTCTGTCATTTAATGCTGTCTGGCGCTCAATAACTATAAGCGCTCCTGTTTTTTCTGAGGAAAGGTTCTGAAGCGCAGTTACAAATTCGTCTGTAATCTTGATGGCTTTTTCTTTGCCGATATTGAGCATGCTGCCTCTTACGAATTTGTTTCGTCCTACATACTCCAAAGCTCTCCGCAGTTCGGGCTGGAATACAACAACCAGCGCCAGTATTCCCATCGTGGTAATGCCCTTAAGTATCCAGTTGAGAGTGTTCATATTAAGAAAATCAGATACAAAAAACGCAGCAGCAAGCAGGAGAAGTCCCTTGACAAGCTGTTCCGCTCTGGTTTCCCTTATAAATTCAAGCACTTTATAGACTATAAAGGCTACTACCACTATGTCCAGAATATCCGCTATTCCTATATTTGAAAATACTGTCTGAAAAAAATTGCTCATAATTATCCCCTTAGGTTTATTATATATTATTTTACCTAAGAAATATCCCCTTTTCAATAGAAAACACATAAAAAACAAACACAGCAGGGAATATTTCACCCTGCCGTCATATACATCACATATTAAGAATTAGTAGGTTGTTTCCAGTAAGCCATAGCTGTTGTTTTTTCTTCTGTAGACAACATTTACGCTGTCTGTTTCCATATCAAGGAATACAAAGAAGTTATGTCCCAGAAGCTCCATCTGCATGATTGCTTCTTCGGCATTCATAGGCTCCAGCTGGAATTTTTTTGTCCTTACGATGTCGATTTCTTTTTCGGTTTCGTCCATTTCAGGAAGCTCTGCAAAGAACACGTCCTTGTTGTCCTTGTGCTTTTTCTGAAGCTTTGTCTTAAATCTTGACATCTGATTTGACAGCTTATCTACTATTCTGTCTATGGAGTCGTAGATATCATTGCCGGCTTCTTCTGCTCTGAATATAGTTCCCTTGTTTGATATGGTAGCTTCAATCTTATCTCTTGAGCCCTCTGAAGAAAGTTTAACGTTAGCATTAATCTCGTCTGAAAAGTACTTGCCCAGTTTGCCAAGTTTCTTTTCGATTGTTTCTTTAAGCGCATCGCTTGCATTAAAGTTCTTAGTAGTTATTATAATCTTCATTGCAACTACCTCCTCTAGCCTTTCTTTGATGTCTATATTATACCACACTGCAGTGAAAAAAGATACTGTATTTTTATTTTTTCTGACTATTCTCAAAACTTTTGAAGTTTCATACTGTGCCACCTACAGTTTCTCTATCTCATCTTTGGACAGTCCTGAGGTTTCAGATATAATGTCAATATCAATACCCTTATCCTTTAAAGCCTTGGCAATCGCAAGTTTCTCTGCTGCTCTGCCTGAAGCCTCGCCCTCTGCAAGGCCTTCAGTTCTGCCTTGTTCAAGGCCGTTTTCTCTGCCTCATCAAGCATATGTCCGAATGTCAATTATCTTTTCCCCCCCCCATTCCGGCGTGTTGTATTTTCTCACACGCTTATCTATATCCTCAACCAGTTTGCTGTCTATCTCAGTAGGGTCATTTATGTATTTATAAAACGCCCTGAGCTTCTCCGGAACCTTATCCGGAGAACATTTTGTGTTCAATATCATTTTACTTGTCCCGTCATCAAAATGCAAGTTGTTCTTGGGAATATAGCTTTCAACCACATACTTGGGCTCATCAAGTCCAAAATAGTCAAAGGTGCATATGAATACCACATAGGTGTTTTTCAAATCATTAAATTTACCACCTTTTTCAAGGCAGTCACTGTCCATCATAGTCTGATAATATCTGCTTCTTCTTTCAAGATTTTTTTCATTGGTTGTCTGCATCTCTATATCTATCCATATATCCTTGGATTTAATGTATGCATCAAACCTGACCCCTCTCATATCTTTTCCGAAATCAAGGCTTGCCTGTACCATTACCTCGAAGTCGCTGTTTTCGTCAAACA
>ERZ857965.3105-NODE-3105-length-12921-cov-2.904321_pt1 | contig 12921 bp, 9 predicted proteins | sample MGYA00519758_ERZ857965 | MGnify/ENA primary metagenome ERZ857965 (study PRJEB31778, sample SAMEA3449381) | human gut metagenome | biome: human gut; feature: human-associated habitat; material: faeces | place: United Kingdom | collected 2010/2012 ...
GACATGCTGGCTCTGGCGAAAGAGCGCGGCGAAGCGCCGTTCCTCGTCATCCTCGACGGCGTGACCGACCCGCATAACCTCGGCGCGATCATCCGCAGCGCGGAGTGCGCGGGCGCGCACGGCGTGATTATCCCGGAGCGCCGCGCGGTGGGGCTGACCCCGGCGGCCGTCAAGGCGAGCGCGGGCGCGGTGGAGTATCTGCCGGTCGCGCGCGAAGTGAACCTGACCCGCACCATCGAGCGCCTCAAGAAAGAGGGCGTCTGGATTTATGGCACGGCGATGGACGGCGAGGATTACCGCAAGGTCGATTTCTCCGGCCCGAAGGCGCTGGTCATCGGTTCGGAGGGCGAGGGCATGAGCCGACTGGTCGGCGAGAGCTGCGATAAGGTGGTCACCCTGCCGATGAAGGGCAAGATCGAATCCCTCAATGCGTCCGTGGCGGCGGGCATCCTGCTTTACGCCATGATGGACGCGAAGTGAGATGAAGCCCCTGCTGCTGGTGGACGGCTACAACGTCATCGGTGCGTGGAGCGTGCCGCGCGAGGAGCACCTGAGCATTGAGCAGGCCAGAGAGCGGCTCGTCCACCTGATTGCCGATTACGCGGGCTATTCCGGCGAAGAGGTGATCGTCGTTTTTGACGGCCACTATACCGACCGCCCCACGCGCTCGCGCACGATGATGCACGGCGTGGAGGTCGTCTTCACCAAGCACGCCGAAAGCGCGGACAACTACATTGAGGCGGCCTGCGACGCCGCGCCGAAATGGCGGCGGGTTCGCGTGGCGACCAGCGACGCGGTCGAACAGACGGTGACGCTCGGGCGCGGCGCGGAGCGCATCTCCTCAAGGGAGTTTTTGATCGAAATTACGCAGACCCGACAGACCGGACGGGTGCGCATGCGGGAGGAAAAGGTCTCCCGCGGCGACATCTTTTCCCGGCTGCCGCCCCATCAGCGCGAAATCTTTGAGCGGATGCGCCGGGGTGAGGAATGAGCAGGGAGGAAGCCATGCACCACGACTTTGACGGCATGACCGATGAGGAAATCGCCCTGCTTGCGCAGCAGGGAGACGCGGACGCATCGGAATATCTGCTTAACAAGTACAAGAACTTCGTCCGATCCAAGGCGCGATCCTACTTTCTGGTCGGCGCAGATCACGAGGACATCGTGCAGGAGGGCATGATCGGCCTGTTCAAGGCGTTTCGCGATTTCAGGCCGGATAAGCTCGCCTCCTTCCATGCCTTTGCCGAAATCTGCGTCACCCGCCAGATCATCACCGCCATCAAGACCGCGACGAGACAAAAGCACATCCCGCTCAATTCCTACGTGTCGCTCAACAAGCCGATTTACGAGGAGGAGAGCGACCGAACGCTGATGGACGTCATCACCGAAGGGCGCAGCGCCGACCCGGAGGAGCTGCTCATCGGCCGGGAAAGCTACGTGAGCATCGAAAGCCGCATCGACGAGGCGCTTTCGCCTCTGGAGCGCCGGGTTTTGGCGGCGTATCTGGACGGAAAGAGCTATCAGGAGATCGCGCAGATGCTCGACCGTCACGTCAAGAGCATCGACAACGCGCTCCAACGGGTCAAACACAAGCTCGAAAAGCTGATGGCCGAGCGCGGAAACTGACGCGCATACGGGCTGAAAACCGGGACGTTCCTTCTTTCAAACGGGAAAAACGGCTGACCCTGCAAAACTCGAGAGGTTTTTGCAGGGAAAAATGCGCCGAGATATTGACATTTTCTCCGGATTTGGATAGAATATGGATGAGTAAACCGGTTGACAGCCATTTGCAGGTGTAGTTTAATGGCAGAACTTCAGCTTCCCAAGCTGACCGCGTGGGTTCGATTCCCATCACCTGCTCCAACGCGACCACCGACAATTCGGCGGGCCGCATTAAACTGTCAGCCGAAATTATCGAGGAGGTTATTCCAATGGCGAAGCAAAAGTTTGAGCGCACCAAGCCGCACGTCAACATTGGCACCATCGGCCACGTTGACCACGGCAAAACGACCCTGACCGCTGCCATCACGATGGTGCTGTCCACCTTCGGCGAGGCGCAGGCTATGCGTTACGACGAAATCGACAAGGCGCCGGAAGAGAAGGCCCGCGGAATCACGATCAACACCGCTCACGTTGAGTATGAGACCGAGAAGCGTCACTATGCTCACGTTGACTGCCCCGGCCACGCCGACTATGTTAAGAACATGATCACCGGCGCTGCTCAGATGGACGGCGCGATCCTGGTCGTGTCCGCTCCGGACGGCCCGATGCCGCAGACCCGTGAGCACATCCTGCTGGCCCGTCAGGTCGGCGTTCACTACATCGTTGTCTTCCTGAACAAGACCGATATGATGGACGACGAAGAGCTGCTGGAGCTGGTCGAGATGGAGATCCGCGAGCTGCTGAGCTCCTACGGCTTCCCGGGCGACGAGATTCCGATCATTCGCGGCTCTGCGCTGAAGGCTCTGGAGTATGTCCAGAACGGCGGCACCGACCCGAAGAATGCGCCGGAGTGCCAGTGCATCTTCGCTCTGATGGACGCTGTCGATGAGTACATCCCGTCCCCGGAGCGCGACACCGACAAGCCGTTCCTGATGCCTGTTGAGGACGTGTTCTCCATCACCGGCCGCGGCACCGTTGCGACGGGCCGTGTTGAGCGCGGTGTGGTGAAGGTTTCCGACACCGTCGAGATCGTCGGCCTGCAGGATAAGCCGCGCAGCACCGTCGTCACCGGCGTGGAAATGTTCCGCAAGCTGCTGGATCAGGCTGAGGCCGGCGACAACATCGGCGTGCTTCTGCGCGGCATCCAGCGCAACGAGGTCGAGCGCGGTCAGGTTCTGGCCAAGCCGGGCTCCATCCATCCGCACACCCACTACATGGGTCAGGTTTACGTTCTGACCAAGGAAGAGGGCGGCCGTCATACCCCGTTCTTCAACGGCTATCGTCCGCAGTTCTACTTCCGTACCACCGACGTGACCGGCAACATCAAGCTGCCGGAGGGCGTTGAGATGGTCATGCCGGGCGACAACGTGGACATGGAGTGCACGCTGATCACCCCGATCGCCATGGACGAGAAGCTGCGCTTCGCTATCCGCGAGGGCGGCCGCACCGTCGGCTCCGGCGTTGTCACCAAGATCCTTGAGTGATACCCGGTCTAAACGATCAAACAAAGAGGACTTCCGAAAGGGAGTCCTCTTTTTGATTTACTTTTCCGTTGCTTATGTGTACGGCGGCATGTATAATAAGATCAGCAAAAAATGACAGGAGGTTTTCCCATGAAAGACCCGAATTGCGGCTATTGCGCGCGCGGCGAGCTGCTCGATGCGTTCGGCATCGTCATCTGCGAGCTGAGCGTCAGCACGCTGATTCTCTTCAAGGAGCAGAGTCACCCCGGCCGCTGCATCGTCGCGTACAAGGATCACGTCAGCGAGATCGTCAACCTCACCGACGAGGAGCGCAACGCATTCATGGCGGACGTGGCGCGCGCGGCAAAGGCGATTCACGCCGCCTTCCATCCGGATAAGCTCAACTACGGCGCGTATGGCGACACGGGCTGCCACCTGCACGTCCATCTCGTGCCGAAATACAGGGACGGCTTTGAATGGGGCGGTGTGTTTGCCATGAACCCCGGCCAGACGAAGCTCACCGACGCGCAATACGCCGAGATGATCGAGAAGATCAAGGCGGCGCTGTAAAAAAGATCAGGCGCTCCTTCCCCTGACCGGGGAGGGGCGTTTGCTGTTGTGTCCAAATGGCGTCTATCAGGCTCTGCTTGCCAAAAAGCGCCAAATGGAATATAATCAGAACATGAAAATGCGCCCGTATGGCTTTTAGCGTTTTCAAAAACAATAAAAAGAACTCAAATCTATGATGGAAAACGAGAGGGGTCAATCATGGGAAAGCTATCCTATGTCATCAAGCGCGCCAGAAAGATGGATTACCGCGCGATGCTGAAAACCGCCGACATGCTGCACAAAAAGACGGGCAAGAGCCGCATCTGGCTGATGGCCGACATGGCCAAGTGCGCCGCCAAGTACAACGCGGGCTATGTCGATTATAAAATTGCGGAGATGTACCGCTTAAACGACGCGCAGCGCGCCACGCAGATCACGCGCGGCATTTCCAACAACATCGTCGCGCGGATGAACGACAAGAAATTCTGGCACTTCTTTGACAACAAGACCGAGTTTAACCAGCTCTTCCACGAGCAGGTCAAGCGCGAATGGCTCAATTTCTCTACCGCGACGGAGGAACAGTTCGCCGAGTTCGTGCAGGGGCGCGGCGATATCATCTGCAAGCCGATCGACGGTTCGAGCGGGCAGGGGATTCTCAAATGCACGCCGGAGGATTATGCGGATGTTCACGCGCTCTACGCGCGCCTCAAGGCGGCGGGCATCGGCATTGTGGAGGACAAGGTCATCCAGCATGAGGCGATTGCCGCGCTCTGCCCGACCTCGGTCAACACCATCCGCGTCGCGACGCTGCTGGGCGACAAAAAGGAAGGCATCGTCTACGCCTATATCCGCATCGGCAACGGCAAGGTGATGGACAACGTCGATTGCGGCGGCATGGCCGCGCCGATCAATCTGGATACGGGCGTGATCAGCGGTGTGGGCGCGAACAAGGCGGGTGAGGTCTTCGAATTCCACCCGATGACCGGCAAGCGCATCCCCGGCACGCAGATCCCATACTGGGAGGAGGTCAAGGCGATGTGCCTGAAGGCGATGCACGTCGTTCCGCAGGTGCGCTTTGTCGCCTGGGACGTGGCGATTACGCCGGATGGTCCGGTATTCATCGAGGGCAACTCCTTCCCGAGCCACGCCATTCCGCAGTTCGCCGCCCACTTCCCGGATGGCGTCGGCATCCTGCCACGATTCGAGGCGTTTATCGACCTATGATCTGCACGCTTTGCCCCAGAAATTGCGGCGCGGAGCGCGCGCCGGAGCACGGCACGGGCGTTTGCCGCATGGGTACGCTGCCCAAAATCGCGCGCGCGGCGCTGCACCGGTGGGAGGAGCCCTGCATCAGCGGCACGCGCGGCAGCGGCGCGGTGTTCTTTTCCGGCTGCGGGCTGCGGTGCGTGTTCTGCCAGAACGAAAGCATCAGCCAGCGGGGCGAGGGGAAGATCGTCACGCCGAAGCGGCTTTCGGAGATCTTCCGCGAGCTGGAGGCGCAGGGCGCGCACAACATCAACCTCGTGACGGCGGCGCACTTCGTTCCCGCCGTGCTCGACGCGCTGGCGCTGTACAGGCCGAGCATCCCGATCGTCTACAACAGCAGCGGCTATGAAAGCGTGGAGACGCTGCGCATGCTGGAGGGCGCGGTGGATATCTATCTGCCGGATTACAAATACATCGACCCGAACATGGCGGCGATGCTCTCCGGCGCGCGGGATTACCCCGACACGGCGCATGCGGCGATTGACGAAATGGTGCGTCAGACGGGCGCGCCCGTCTACGATCAGGACGGCATGATGACGCGCGGCACGCTGATCCGCCACCTCGTTCTGCCGGGGCTGACGGGGGACAGCATTCGGATTCTGGAACAAATCTGCGACGATTTTCCGGGAATTCCGGTTTCGCTGATGGGGCAGTATACGCCCTGCGGCCGGGCGCTCTCCATCCCCGGCATGGACAGAAAAATCAAAAAGAAGGAATATGCCCGCGTGCTGGCCTATATGGAGGCCGTCGGGCTGAACGGTTATCGGCAGGAACTCGGCTCGGCGGACGGCGCGTTCATTCCGGCGTTCGACGGCACGGGGGTTTAACCCAAAGACAAACGCGCCGCGCGCGGCGGCGCGCCGATGCGAAAGGAATGAGCGAGATGCAGGCCTGTTTTCTCCCGGCGGATATCCTTCTGCCCGACGCTGCGGCAGATTTTGAAAAATGGGCGGTTGTCGCCTGCGACCAGTTTACCAGCCAGCCCGAATATTGGCGGAAGGCCGCGGAGATCGTCGGCGATGCGCCGAGCACGCTGAACCTCGTCTATCCGGAGGCCTATCTGGCCGAGGGCGACGCGCGGATTGCGGCCATCCGGCAGGCGATGGAAGACTATATGCGGCGCGGCGTATTGCAGACGCGCGTGAAAGACGGCTTTGTGCTCGTCCGCCGCGTGACCGAGAGCGGAGAACGCCTCGGGCTGGTCGGCAGGCTGGATCTGGAGCAGTATGACTTCACGCCCGGCACGAGCGCGCCCGTCCGCGCGACGGAGGGGACGATTCTCTCGCGCATCCCGCCGCGCGTGCGCATCCGGCAGGGGGCGAGCATCGAAAGCCCGCACGCGATGATGCTTATCGACGATGCGAAAATGCGCCTGATCGAGCCGCTGGCGGATCGGGAGCTGCCCAAGCTCTACGACACGGAGCTGATGCTCGGCGGCGGGCACATCGCCGGGTACGCGGTCGAGGGCGAGCTGGCCGCGCGGACGGCGGAGCAGATCGCGCGGATGCAGGCACAGAGCGGCGGCTTCTTTCTCGCGGTCGGCGGCAACCACTCTCTGGCGACGGCGAAAGCCTGCTGGGAGGCGATCAAGCCGACGCTTTCCGACGAGGCGCGGGTCGATCATCCCGCGCGGTTCGCGCTCTGCGAGCTGGTCAACCTGCACAGCCCCGCGCTGATCTTCCGACCCGTTCACCGCGTGGTCTTCGGCGCGGAGATCGACGCGCTGCAAAGCGGGTTTGAGCGGTATCTGCGCGCGCACGGCATGACGCTGGCGGACGGCGGCGAGGTGACGCTCGTGCAGGGCGGCGCGCGGCGCGGCTTTGCGATTCAGGGGCGCGGCGACCGCCTGCCGGTGGACGTGCTGCAAAAATACCTCGATCAGGCCTGCGGCGAAAAGAGCGGCTGGTCGCTGGATTACGTGCACGGCGACGCGGACGCGGCGGGGCTTGCCCAAAGCGGCGCGACGGCGGCGCTGCTCGGCGCGATGGATAAGCGCGCGCTCTTCCCGGCGATTGCCGCGGGCGGCGTTTTGCCCAGAAAGACATTCTCCATGGGCGAGGCGACGGAGAAGCGGTATTACATGGAGTGCAGGAGAATCGACGCGAAAAACCCTTGAGGGGCTTACCTTTTCGTGAAGAAAATAACTTGATTCCGAAGCCTTGGCGGACGTTGACAGCCTGCGGTTTTCCATGTAAAATAAAAACGTTTGCAAAAAATGAAGTGTGCCCGGCTGCCGGAGGAGTGGCGGCCGTTCAAGGAGGAAAAACAAGATGATCAGAAAGACGAAAATCGTGTGTACGCTCGGCCCGGCCAGCGACAGCGAGGAGATGATCTCCAAGCTGATGGACGCGGGCATGAACGTATGCCGCCTGAATATGTCCCACGGCTCCTACGAGGAGCAGGGCGCGCGCATCGACCGCATCAAGCGCCTGCGCCGGGAGAAGAACATCCCGGTCGCCATCATGCTGGATACCAAGGGCCCGGAGGTGCGCACCAAGACGCTCAAGGCTGACAAGGTGACCCTGCAGGCGGGGCAGGAGTTCATCCTGACCAGCCGCGACATCGAGGGCGACGAAACGCAGGTCGCCATCACCTATCCGCGGATGGTTGAGCTGGTGCACCCCGGCAACCGAATCCTGATCGACGACGGCCTGATCGCGCTGGACGTCAAGCAGATCAAGGGCGGCACGGACATCGTGTGCAGCGTGGTCAACGGCGGCGTGCTCGGCGGCCGCAAGGGCATTTCCGTGCCGGACGTCGATTTGCAGATGCCCTCCATCGGCGAGAAGGATCGCAGCGACATCGTCTTCGGCATTGAGAAGGGCATCGACCTGATCGCCGCGTCCTTCGTCTGCCGCCCCAGCGACGTGCTGACCCTCCGCAAGCTCTGCGCCGACAACGGCGGCAGCCATGTGCAGATCTTCTCCAAGATCGAAAACCGCATGGGCGTGAACAACTTCGACGAAATCCTCAAGGTTTCCGACGGCATCATGGTCGCGCGCGGCGATTTGGGTGTGGAAGTCGATATGGAAGAGGTGCCGGTGCTCCAGAAGCAGTTCATCCACAAGTGCAACGTGGCGGCCAAACCGGTCATCACCGCGACGCAGATGCTCGATTCCATGATCCGCAACCCGCGCCCGACCCGCGCGGAGGCCAGCGACGTGGCGAACGCCATCATCGACGGCACAGACGCGATCATGCTCTCCGGCGAGACGGCCGCGGGCAAATACCCGATTGAGGCCGTCGGCACGATGGTGCGCATCGCGACCTATATCGAGGCGCATCAGCTGCACGACAACACCCAGCTTCTCCAGCAGGAGGCCGTCCGCAACGCGACGGTTCGAACGGTGGCCAACGCCGTATCCTATTCCTGCTGCCAGATGGCGCGCGACCTCAACGCGAACGCGATCATCACCCCGAGCAACTCCGGCACGACGGCGCGCATGGTCGCCCGCTTCCGCCCGGATTGCCCGATCATCGCCCCGACCCCGAGCGAGCACGCATACAACCAGCTCGGCCTGAGCTACGGCGTTGTGCCCGCGCACATGGGCGTGAGCGGCGACACGGACGAGCTCATCAACACCGCCGTCGAAGCGGCGCAGCAGAGCGGGCTGGTCAAGACCGGCGACGTGGTCATCATCTCCGCGGGCGTGCCGACCGGCGTTTCCGGCACGACCAACCTCATCAAGGCGCACATCGTCGGCAATGTGCTCCTGCGCGGCGAAGGCGTGGGCAGCGGCTGCGCGAGCGGCAACGTCTGCACCGTCAACACGCTCAGCGATTTGGAGAGCGACTTTAAGGATGGCAACGTCATCGTCACCAAGATGACCACCAGCGAGATGCTGCCCTATATGCGCCGCGCGAGCGCCGTCGTCGTGGAGAGCACCAACCCGGAGTGCCACGCGGCTGTGGCCTGCCAGGCGATGGGCATCCCGCTGATGATGGATCGTTCCTATCAGGCGGTGCACATGCTCAAGAGCGGCATGATGATTACCGTTGACGCGAACGAGGGCTTCATCTATAACGGTATTAAGGCATAAACCCATGGTTAAGCGGCAGAAAAGCGCGAGTTTTTTCTGCTGTTTTTCAAATCGTCCGGAAATATCATCCAAAAAGATCATAAAAATCATTCGGAAATGAGGGAACATGCAAATGGAAAAGCTGGACGTTCAAATCCAACCGAAATTGAAGAAGATTGCGCTCTATACGCTGATTTTCATGGTATTGCTGCATGGATACCGTTATGTGTCGCTGGGCTTTTCACATGATTCGCTTGCCTTTGCATGGCAGCCGGATTTGGAATGGCAGATTTCGCTCGGACGGTATATGCAGCCGTTTTACTGGTGGATCATTCGCGGGCGCATTGCCGCGCCGTTCATCGTGGGCGTGCTTTCTTATGGATATATGGTCGGCTCGGTTTACGGCGTGGCCAGCCTGCTTGACTTGAAAGCCAAAACGTCGCTCTTTCTGCTGGCGGGGCTGATGTGCGGCAGTCTGGCGTTCATTGCATTGGATGCGACCTATAGTCATACGGCGGATGTGTACATGCTGGCGCTGATGCTGAATATTGCGGCGGCATGGCTGTGCCTGCGCGGCAGGCGGCGCGTGCCGTCTGTGCTCGCGGCGGCTGTGCTGATGGTGATTTCAACGGGGCTGTATCAAGCTTATTTGCAGGTTTTTACCGCGTTGACGATGGTCTGGGCGCTGCTTCGCCTGCTGAAAACGGACGACCGCGCCATTCCTGAAGCGGCGGCGCGCTGCGCGCAAAGCTTTTTGGCGCTGATGTTGGCGATGGCGCTGTTTTTCGTCGGCTATTACGTGGTAATGGCGGTGACTGGCGTTGAAGCGGTTTCCAGAGAGAATAGCATCGGCGGCATGAAGGTGCTTTCCGGAGCGGCGCTGGTTGATATGGTGAAAACGACGTGGAAGATGCCTCTGCGGCAGTTTGGACGCCTTCAGGGACGCATCGCGCCGCTGGCGCGCATGTTGACGGCCGTTGTGCTGATGACGGGCGCGGCGGCGACGATTTTCACGGCGCGTCGCAGCCGGGTCTCCGCTTGGCAGGCGCTCGGCATGGCGGTGCTGGCGCTGCTTCTGCCCTTCGGCATGAACTGGATTTGCCTGTTTTGCGGCGGCGTTGTGCATGATTTGATGATGTATGCGTATATTGTGCCGCTGCTCGCCGCGCTGGCAGCGAACGAGCGCGCATGGAATCTGGCGCTGGCCGACGAGGGAAAACAGATCGGGAAAAAGACGCGCGCGGCGGCCTGCGTTTTGCCTTTGGCGGTGCTGACGCTGCTTTTTGATCGCGGAATCTACGCCAACCAGATATATCTTAAAAAGGATCTGGAATACGACACGACGCTTTCGGTGATGACGCGCGTGGTGGACCGCATCGAGCAGGTTGAGGGCTATATACCGGGAGAAACGCCCGTCAAGTTCTTGGGCGACATTCAACGGTCACAGTTGGCGATGACGCGGCCAGCCTTCGCACATCTTGACAGCTTGACAGGGACGGAAGAAAACTATGCCATCACGTATGGAGACACCTTCTGGATGTATCTGGAAGACGTGATGGGATACCCGATCAAGCGGTTTAGAGAAACGAAAAATGAGGAACAGGAGCGCGTGACGGATGATATGCCATGCTTCCCGGATAAGGATTCGGTGCAGATGGTGGACGGCGTGGTCTTTGTGAAGCTGGCGGCACAATGAGACGACAGGTTGCGCGCTGAAAACAGGTTTTTGAGCAACACCTCTTGCGGATGCAGACTAAATCGCGTATCATAGACGCTAGAAAAGCATAGGCTTTCCGAGTTGACGACATACACAGAGCGTTTGAACCAAACAGGAGGTGCGCCATGTTTTATTATTATGATCCGACGTATATATTGATCCTCATCGGCGCGATTGTAGCGCTGTACGCGCAGATCAAGGTCTCCACGACCTACGCCAAGTGGCAGAAGGTTCCTTCCGCCACGCGGATGACGGGCGCGCAGATCGCGCGGCAGATTCTGGATAACAACGGCTGTCAGGATGTACGCATTGAAGCCATCAACGGCAAGCTGACCGACCATTACGACCCGGAGAACGGCGTTCTGCGCCTGTCCAGCGAGGTTTACAGCTCCGGCTCCATCGCGGCGCTGGGCGTGGCCGCGCACGAGGCGGGTCACGCCATTCAGGATGCGCAGGACTACGCGCCGCTGCGCATCCGCTCGACGATGGTGCCGATTGCCAACATCGGCTCGGGCGCGTCGATTCCGCTGTTCATGCTCGGCCTGATCCTCTCGTGGGAGCCGCTGGTGAAGATCGGCATTTTCTGCTTTGCGCTGTCGGTGGTGTTTTCCCTGATTACTTTGCCTGTGGAGTTCAACGCCAGCAGCCGTGCGATTGCCATGCTCAGCCAGGGTGGATACATCACCCGGGAGGAAGAGCCTGCCGTAAAAGCGGTGCTCTCCGCTGCCGCGCTGACCTATGTGGCTGCTGCGGTGACCAGCATTCTTTCTTTGCTGCGATTGCTGATTATTGCCCGGAACCGGGACTAATGGTTGCTTGTAAGAAAAAGGCGCTCCTTGCACGAAATAGTGCGGGGAGCGCTTTTTTGCGAAAAGAAAACCACCAGCTAGGCTGGTGGTGCAGGGGACTGTAAAAGACGCGCTTTTTCATTGAGAGGAAAGAAGAAAAGACCTTTGGCTTCTTAGCTTGGAAGAGCTTCAACAAGTATGGGGCCGAAGGTTTCCAAAGGGCGATCGGAAAGCCCTTTGGTCGCCTCCGCAGAGGCGAAACCCTCTGTGTTACAGGAAAAGCAAGGTAGGGCTTTTCCTTGCCATCCACAAGAAATCTGTTTCTTGTGGGAGGTTTCGTCCGCCTGCGGGCGGACGAGGTACTTTCCCACACGGGAAAGTACCCAAAGGGTGCCGGGGGCGGCCAAAGGGTGCATGTCTCGTGGCCGCCCCCGGACCCCCCGTTGCTAAGCTACAGTGCACCGCTAGCCTCGCAGGGGCGCGCCCAGCTAGGTTCACTTCCGTCCCTGGGAGGGCCACTGTCGCCTTCGGCGCAGCTGATCCCTCCCCCGGCTCCTGGGCGCCGGGTTATCCTTGGAGTGATGGCAAGGTACCGCCACGGCAGCACCCCTGTGCAGCGGTACGCGCCCCGGCATCGGTGCCATGCAGGGTGCGTGCCCGCCCCGGCACCCGATTGGTTGCTGGCCCCAGGCCAAACCAAATGGCGTGCCCGATACGGACCCTGTCGGTCGAGAGACAAGGGGAAGTGCCCCTTTCGGCACAAGGGGGGTCCGGGGGTATCCCTCGGCCGTTTGAAGGGGGTATAGGGGGTCCAGGGGGGCATAGGGGGGAGGTCGGAATCCCCCCTGCCCCCCTGGCCGGCGGAGCCACCCCCCGGAGAAAAAACATCTCATGGGTTCGCCGACAACCCTTTACAACACCTCAACACTCCAGCTCTGATACCGTGCATCCTTTCCTCCAAAAACCTGAAAAAGCCGGTGGCCACGTTTTTCATCGTAGCCACCGGCTCCTTATTTGTGCATCAGTTGTCCAGCGCGTTGCGGTTGGTGGTCACCTTGGCCTCCTGGGTCCAGGTCTCCACCTGCGCGGCGTAGGTCTCATCCTGCTTGGTTGCCAGCAGGGACGCCTCCAGCCCATCCCGGACAGCATCCAGGCCCACGGGGCCCTGCTGCACGTCCGCGGCATAGAGCAGGATATGCGTGCCAAACTGGGTGCGCACCTGGCCGGACACATCGCCCACATTCTCCAGGGCCAGCGCCGCAGCCAGGAAGTCCGCGTCAAAGGAAGTGTAGCCCTCGCAGACCGCATAGCCGACATTCTTGCGCGCGGTGCTGTCCGCCGCCATGCCGGGGTCCTCGTTGTACTCGTCAATCAGCGCGTCGAAGTCCTCGCCCGCGTCAATCTTGGCCAGGATCTCCTCGGCCTTGGCATTGAGATGCTCCCAGCCGTTCTCCTTG
>ERZ857965.3117-NODE-3117-length-12892-cov-2.608164_pt1 | contig 12892 bp, 10 predicted proteins | sample MGYA00519758_ERZ857965 | MGnify/ENA primary metagenome ERZ857965 (study PRJEB31778, sample SAMEA3449381) | human gut metagenome | biome: human gut; feature: human-associated habitat; material: faeces | place: United Kingdom | collected 2010/2012 ...
TTCCGGGCCCGGAGGACCTGCTCCGGGCGGGCGAGCGTGGCCTTCGCGCCTGCGGCACGGGGTACCGCGCGCCCTACCTGCTGGACGCGGCGCGCCGTGTGGCGGACGGGCAGGCCGACCTGGACGCCATGGCCGCCCTGCCCGACGATGAGCTGCTGGAGCAGCTTAAGGCCATCCACGGCGTAGGCGTGAAGGTGGCCAGCTGCGTAATGCTCTTCGGCTATCACCGCCTCGCCTCCACGCCGGTGGACGTGTGGATTCGCCGCGTGATCGACGAGGACTATGGCGGCCGGTCGCCCTTTCCCGCCTACGGAGAGCATGCGGGCATCTTCCAGCAATATCTGTTTTACGGGCGCATCGCGCAAAAGGGTTAACGCGTGCGCCTGGGCCGCCGGTGCCTGCGCACCTGCGGCTTTTGAATGTCGTCGTGCTTTTCCCCCTTGAGGCGGAACAGCTCGTCGCGCAGCTTGGCGGCGCGCTCGAAATCGAGGTCCTTGGCGGCGGAGAGCATCTGGTCCTCCACGCTCTTCATCAGTTCCTGAAGCTCCTCGTCGCTCATGTCGTCGGGCTTGTGGTCCTTCATGCTGTCGGTGATGCGGATGAGGGCCTGCACGGTGCTCTTGACGCTCTGCGGCGTGATGCCGTGGAGCTTGTTGTACGCCTCCTGCAGGGCGCGGCGGCGGTTGGTTTCGTTCATGGCGCGCTCCATGCTCTCGGTGAGCACGTCGCCGTAGAGGATGACGCGGCCGTCCACATTGCGCGCCGCGCGGCCGATGGTCTGGATGAGCGAGGTTTCGCTGCGCAGAAAACCCTCCTTGTCCGCGTCCAAAATCGCCACAAGGCTGACCTCCGGCATGTCCAGTCCCTCGCGCAGCAGGTTGATGCCCACCAGCACGTCGAACTCACCCAGCCGCAGATCGCGGATGAGCTGGGTGCGCTCCATGGTTTGAATGTCGGAATGCAGGTAACGCACGCGGATGCCCAGGTTTTTCAGGTAATCCGTCAGGCTTTCGGCCATGCGCTTGGTAAGCGTAGTCACCAGCACGCGCCGCCCGTGCTCGACCTCGGCGCGAATTTCGCCCAGCAGGTCATCCACCTGGTTCTTGGCGGGCCGCACCACGATCTCCGGGTCGATAAGGCCGGTGGGGCGTATTATCTGCTCCACTATTTGCGAAGCGTTGTCCGTTTCGTATTCGCCCGGTGTTGCAGATACGCAAATAAGCTGGTTTATCCGCTTTTCAAATTCCTCATATCTCAGCGGCCTGTTGTCAAACGCCGCCGGCAGGCGGAACCCGTATTCCACAAGCTCCTTTTTGCGCGAATAATCGCCCGCGTACATGCCGCGTATCTGCGGCAGGGTAACATGGCTTTCGTCTATAAACATAAGGAAATCGTCCGGAAAATAATCCAGCAGCGTAAACGGCGGCTGGCCGGGCTTCCTGCCGTCAAAATAGCGGGAATAGTTCTCTATGCCCTGGCAATAGCCTATTTCGCGCATCATTTCAATATCGTATTCCGTGCGCTGCGCTATCCTTTGCGCCTCCAGCAGTTTATTCTCCGCATTGAACTCGGCCACGCGCTTCTGCATGTCCGCCTCAATGTCGCCTATGCTGGCCTCCAGCTTGTCCCTTCCGGTAACGTAGTGCGTGGCGGGAAAAATAGCCGCGTGGCTCCTGTCCGTTATCGTTTGGCCGGTAAGGGCGTTTATTTCGCTTATACGCTCTATCTCGTCGCCAAAGAAGCTTATGCGCAGCGCCTTATCGCTCCAGTTTGCCGGCATAACGTCCACCGTGTCCCCTTTTACGCGGAAGTTGCCGCGATTAAAATCAAACTCGCTGCGCTGATACTGTATATCCACAAGGCGCTTGAGCAGCTCGTCCCGCTCCATGCGCATGCCTTCGCGCACCGATACGGAAAGTTTGAGATACTCCTCCGGATCGCCGAGGGCGTATATGCACGACACCGAGGCGACTATTATAACATCCCTGCGTTCGTTCAGGGCGCTTGTCGCGCTGAGCCTAAGCTTATCTATTTCATCGTTCACCGTGGCCACTTTTTCGATATATGTATCGGAAGAAGCTATGTATGCCTCCGGCTGATAATAATCGTAGTACGAAACGAAGTATTCCACGGCGCTGTCCGGAAAGAACTCCTTAAATTCCCCGCAAAGCTGCGCCGCAAGCGTTTTATTGTGCGCGATAACAAGAGTGGGCTTCTGCACCCGCTCTATCACCTTCGCCATTGTAAATGTTTTGCCGCTGCCCGTAACGCCCTTCAGCACCTGCAGCCTGTCGCCGTTGAGCACGCCTTGGCTCAGTCGCTCTATGGCTTCCGGCTGATCTCCGCGCGGTTCGAAAGGGGTAACGGCCTTAAAAGCACCCATATCAGCACTCAAAATCCACCGAAACGGAGGATTCAAGCACGCTGTGTATGTATTCCTTTACTTTCACGTGCTCCGGATGCGTTGCGTATTCGTCAAGCCCCGCCCTGTCGTCAAACGTGGCTATGAGCACCATGTGGTACGCACGCGCGGAATCCATGAAGTCTATGCCCGTTTCCATGCTCCTCAGCGACGGTACCTTGCCCATAAGCGCATTGAGCATAGGGGCGATCTTATAAGCCTCCGCTTTGTCGCGGTAGCGGTGGCAAACAACGTGTTTTATCATGTTAAGCTCCTTCTATGTGCCTTGTATTATTATACCAGAAACGCGGCCCGTTGTGTAGTGCCGTTCGCTGCCTGTTATTCCCTTACGCAGCCGCTGCCGCCCACGCGGATACGCACGCTTTCCCCGTTTATGCCAAGGCGCGAATATATGCGCGAGGGCTTGCCCATGGCCTCGCCCTGAATGAACAGATTTGTTTCGTTCGGCTTTATAATGCCGTGCTTATAAAGATAATATGTAAGCGCGCCGGTGGACGTGCCCGTGGCCGCTTCCTCATCTATTCCGTAAAGCGGGGCAAAATTGCGGCAATGCAGCGCGTCCTTCTCTATTGTAAACGCATGCACACCCGTAACGTCCAGCTTTTTGGAAAGTTTCGCTATCGCATCCATATTCGGTTCCAAATTTGCAAGCACTTCTGCGCTTTTAAGCGGCAGCATTATATCCGCAAGGCCGCTGTTGGATATGGCCGGCTTAAGTTTCCCCATGTCCGCCGCACTTATGCCGTATGCCGCCGCAAGCGCCGCGCTGTCCGTATCATTTAAGAATGCAAGCGGCTTAGGCTCCGCCATATCCAACCAAACAAGCCCGTCCGCAATGTCCACATTTATATCTCCCGCGCCGGTTTGGGCAACATAGCTTTCGCCTTCCCGCACAAGGCCGGTTTTCAGCATATATGCAAACGATCCTACCGTGGCATGCCCGCACAGCGGCACCTCCTCAACCGGCGTAAAATAGCGTATACGGAACCTGTTCCCGCCGAGCGGCAGTATAAAGGCCGTTTCGCTATATCCCATTTTTGCCGCAATACGGCGCATTTCAGCCTCCTCCGGCAATTTATCGTCAAACACGGCCACCCCCGCCGGATTTCCGCCGAACGGCACCGAAGAAAAAGCATCAACTGTTACAGGATGCATAAATACAGTCACCTCCTGACTTTATATCAATATAATACCACGCCGCTGCATAAAACGCCATTGACAGCGTTATATGCCGGATATACAATTATTTTTGTTAGCTGTGTCTAACTTATTATACGGAGGATATATGGATCAGATTTCACGCAAAAGATTGAGCGGGCTTGAATGCGGCCAAAGCGGGCATGTTTATGCAGTTGTATCTGCCGATAAGCGCATGCGCAGGCATATTGTGGACATGGGCATAACGCCCGGCACTGAGATAAAGCTGGTCAAGCTTGCGCCGATGGGCGACCCGCTTGAAATAGAACTGAGGGGCTACACTATGTCCCTAAGAAAAGCCGATGCAGACACGATAGTGCTGATGAACGAGGACGACCACAGAAAGTGGCACGAGGATGTTGAGCGCACAATCGCCACCAAAGAAAAGCGCGCCCGCGAGGAGCGCGAACACAGCGCCGATAAGCGCGACGCAGACCATGCCGAGCATAAACGCGCAGCGGAGCTGACGGGCTTCATAATGGAAAAGAGCATGTGTTCGAAGGACGGTTTCTGCCCCAAGGATACGTTTGAGGAGGATCGCCCCGTCAGGCTTGCGCTTGCGGGCAACCCAAACTGCGGCAAAACAACGCTTTTCAATGCAATGACCGGCAGCAAGGAATACGTTGGCAACTGGCCGGGCGTAACGGTTGAAAAGAAAGAAGGCAAAATAAAGCAGCGCGCCGATAAGAACAGCGACGGATTATGCACCATGGGCCACGAAATGACCGTTGTGGACCTTCCGGGCATATATTCGCTTTCGCCGTATTCAATGGAGGAAATAGTAGCGCGCGATTATATCATAAACGAAAACCCGGACGCGATAATAAACATTGTGGACGCCACGAACCTGGAGCGCAATCTTTATCTTACAATACAGCTTATGGAGCTTGAGCGCCCGATGATACTGGCGCTGAACATGATGGACGAAGTTGAAAAGCAGGGCGACAGCATAGACTGCAAGCAGCTTTCGCTTGAGCTTGGCATTCCCGTTGTGCCGATAAGCGCGCGCACCGGCGCGGGCATAGACGATCTTGTTACAGGCCTGCAAAGCCTTATCACCGCGGCGCATACGCAGCTGCACGAGGGCTTCCTTATAGAGCCGGATGACGTTTACGACGATTTTACCCACGAGGAGCACCATAAGATAGGCGCAATAATAGAACCCTATGCAAAGGCCGCAAGGCTGCCGCTGCATTGGACGGAAATAAAGCTGCTTGAAGGCGATGAGCGCGTTCGCGAAAGCCTGAAGCTCAACGATATGGATGCAAAGCTTGTGGACGCGATAATAAACGAATACGCCGCCGCAAACCCCATAGGCGACAGCGAATCACTTGTTGCAGACAGCCGGTATTCATATATCGAGCGCGTTGCAAAGAAAGCCTATCACCATTCCGGCAAAGCTTCAAGCGCCGCCCGCAGTGCAAAGATAGACGCAATACTTACGCATAAGGCGTTTGCAATACCGCTTTTTCTGCTGATAATGGGGCTTATATTCCTGCTCACGTTCTCAACCGTAGGCGCTGCGCTAAGCGACCTTGTGGGCGAATTTATAGACGGCACCGTTGCTCCCGCCGTAATGAGCCTGCTGCAAAACGCGGGCGCGGGAGAATGGTTCATAAGCCTTGTTTGCGACGGCATAATAAAAGGCGTTGGCGGCGTGCTCACGTTCCTGCCGCAGATAGCGCTGCTTTTCCTTTGCCTCAGCCTGCTTGAGGACAGCGGCTACATGAGCCGCATAGCGTTTATAATGGATAAGCCAATGCGCCGCTTCGGGCTGAGCGGAAAAAGCTTCATACCGCTGCTGATGGGCTTCGGCTGCACCGTTCCCGCGGCAATGGGCGCGCGCACAATGGATAACGAACGCGACCGCCGCATGACAATACTGCTGCTGCCGTTCATGAGCTGCTCCGCAAAGCTGCCGGTATACGGGCTTATAGCTGGTGCGTTTTTCAGCGAGCATCGCGGCCTTGTAATACTGAGCCTGTATGTCCTCGGCGTGATGCTGGGCATACTTTCCGGCCTTATTTTCCGCAAGGCTGCTTCAAATAAGCAGGAAGCGCCGTTTGTTATAGAACTGCCGCCGTATCGCATGCCGAGCGCGCGTAATGTGTTCACCCACGTTTGGGAACGCGTGGAGCACTTCCTTGAAAAGGCGGGCACCATAATATTCGCCATGAGCGTTGTTCTATGGTTCATGCAAAGCTTTGACTTCCGCCTTAACTTTATATTCGATCCTTCCCTCAGCATACTCGGCGCAATCGGCTCCGCAATAGCGCCCATATTCAAGCCGCTTGGCTTCGGGTCGTGGCAGGCAAGCGTTGCGCTGCTCACGGGCGTTGTGGCAAAGGAAGCCGTTGTAAGCTCGCTTTCCATGTTTGCAAGCTTTTCCGCCTCCGCCGGCGGCGAGGCGGTGCGCCAGGCTTTAAGCGGCATATTCACCCCTGCAAGCGCGTATTCCTTCCTTGTATTCGTGCTGCTGTATACTCCGTGCATGGCCGCCGTTGCCACAATTCGGCGTGAAATGCAGTCCCGCGCATGGACGGCGTTTGCCGTTGTTTGGCAGCTTGCAAGCGCGTATATAATGTCCCTGCTGACATATAATATAATCGGTCTTTTCACCGGAGAGACCGACAAAGCCGTGCTTTTCTATGCCATAGCCGCGCTTATCGTTATATACAGCGCATACTGCATAATAATGCGCCGCCGGCGCGGATGCGGCTGCGGATGCTCCGGCTGCCGCTCTGCCGCTAAGTGTTCACAAAAAAAGCACCTATAATTTACACTGCCATGCAGGAAATTGTGCTACACTTAACGAAAGAGATAATATAAGCGGCCGCAAACCAAAAGGCCGCAAGAAAGGGGTAAGAAGGATGATTATAACGATCAGCGGAAAGAACATCGAAGTATCTGATTACCTGGAGGAGCTTATCAACAAAAAGGTAAACAAGCTGGACAAGTACTTTCCTGAGGATACCCAGGCGCATGTTACGCTCAGCGTGGAGCGCAACCGCCACATTGTAGAAGTCACGATACCCTATGCGGGCGGCATAATCCGCGGGGAGGAAACCTCCGGCGATATGTACGCCTCGGTAGATAATGTGCTCAGCAAGCTTGAAAAGCAGATAGTGCGCCACCGCACCAAACTTGAAAAGAGCCTTAGGGCGGGCGCGTTCCGTGCGCCGGAGCCGGTATATGCGGATGCGTTCACGCAGGACGATCTTGATGAAGAAGCGGCCAAGGTGGTAAAGGTCAAGCGGTTCGACATTAAGCCCATGACCGTGGACGAAGCCATGCTTCAGCTTGAAATGCTGGGCCATTCGTTCTATATGTTCACCAATGGCGACACGAATCAGATAAACGTTATCTATAAGCGTAAGGACGGCAACTACGGCCTTATCGAACCCGAATGCTGATTATCAACTGATATCGGGGGCGGATCTCCGCCCTCGTTTTTCAAATCATATTGTTCTAACTGTCTTATGGCAGATCATAAAAACGGAGGGTATAACATTATGAAAGAAAAAGATATGCACATGCCAGCTTGGCTATGCGTTTTGGGCTGCGTTTTATTGGCCGGGGCATTAGCGTGCTTAGTGCTGTGCTTTGTTGTGTCCGTATATGCGTTGATAGGCTTCGCATTATGCCTTTGCCTGGGAGTCGCGGCAATATTATGCTATAAAAACCAATGGGTCGAAATGATTGATGATAACGAATTCATTTATAGTACCATGTTCGGCAACGAAACAAAATACTATTTTTCCGATGTTGAAAGCTTAAAGCAGAATGCGGATTCCATGACGCTTCATCTTAAGAACGGCAAAATTCATATTGAATCATGCGCCGTAATTTCAGAGCGCTTCGCAAACGCCATCAACAGCAAGCTTTAATTTCTGTTTCAACGCAGGGCGGATTCCCGCCCTCGTTTTATTATTCCAACAAAAAAGCACCCTTGAACAATCAAGAGTGCTTATATTTTGCTGTTTTAAGCTTAGGCCTTGGCGTTGTTGGCAACGTCTACCAGCTGCTTGAAGGCAGCCATATCGCTTACGGCGAGTTCAGCCAGAACCTTGCGGTTCACGTCCACACCGGCCAGCTTAAGGCCGTTGATAAGACGGCTGTAGTTGGTGCCGCACATACGCGCAGCCGCGTTGATACGGGCGATCCACAGCTTGCGGTATTCGCGCTTCTTGTTCTTGCGTCCAACGTAGGCATACGCCATGGAGCGCATAACCTGCTGAGAAGCGGCGCGATACTGCTTGGACTTGGCTCCGAAGTAGCCCTTGGAAAGCTTGAACACCTTGCGGCGTTTCTTAACGGCGTTTACAGCCCTTTTGATCCTTGCCATGTTGTTTGTTCCTCCTTACTTATACGGGATGAGTTCGCGCACCTTCTTGGCCTCGCACTCGGCGATGTAACCAGTCTGGCGCAGTCCGCGAAGTCTCTTGGTGCTCTTCTTGGTCAGGATATGGCTCTTGTAAGCCTTAGCCCGCTTGACCTTGCCGCCCTTGGTAAGGTTGAACCTTTTAGCTGCACCCCTGTGGGTTTTGATCTTTGGCATGGGGTATTTCCTCCTTGGATAAATTGTTTAGTTTGCCTTTGGCACCAGTATCATTATCATGTTGCGCCCTTCCTGTTTGGCGGGCTTGTCAACAGATGCCGCGTCCTTCACCATTTCATAGAAAGCGTCCATCACGTCCATTCCAATGTCGCCATGCTTTATCTGGCGGCCCTTGAAGCGAATGGTGACCTTTACCTTGTCTCCGTTGCCGAGGAACTTCTGGCAGGCCTTCGCCTTCACTTCCATATCGTGCTGATCGATCGTCGCCGAAAGGCGAATCTCCTTCAGCTCGATGACCTTCTGGTTCTTGCGGTTTTCCTTTTCCCTTTTGGTCTGTTCGAAGCGGTATTTGCCGTAGTCCATAATTTTGCACACCGGCGGAACCGCTGTGGGTGCGATCTTGACAAGGTCAAGGTCGGCAGCCTCGGCCATCCTCAGCGCAACATCTATGGTTACGATGCCCTGCTGGTTGCCGTTTTCGTCGATGAGGCGGACTTCTGCGTCCCGAATTTCCTCGTTTATCAAGAGCTCTTGACTGGCTATGTTGGTACACCTCCGTAAAAAAATAGTGGATGCAAAGCACCCACCTATGATATACTCACGATAAATCGCAATACTCATTGTTTACTTACCGCGCCTGGCGCACTTGCCGGCGGGTGAGAAGCGGGGCTTCTGCTTTGACCTTGGTTATTATATAGCCTTTTCCCCGCGTTGTCAAGCGTTTTTTACAATGCTGCGCCCGTTTTTTCGATTCCTGCACACTTCCCTGTCCGCCGCGCGTTTTTTAGGTCTTAAACCGCGTTTTTCCGCCGCACTGTTGGGCAATTTTCCGCCTATGCATAATGCACTTTTAACATTTTAGCAGAAAAAGCTTTGCATTCAGGTCCAAACATAGTATCATATTATGTATTCAAATACAGCATATTAGAAAAGGAGTGAACTTATGCGCAAATACACAAGAAACCTTACTCTTTCGGCATTATTCTTAGCACTCGGTTATGTGCTTCCCTTCCTTACGGGGCAGATTCCCCAATTCGGCTCCATGCTGCTGCCCATGCACATCCCCGTGTTCCTTTGCGGGCTTATATGCGGCTGGCAATACGGTGCGGTGATAGGCTTTATTCTGCCGCTGACGCGGTGCCTTTTTTTCTCCATGCCCCCTGTTTACGTTGCAATAGCCATGGCATTTGAGCTGGCGACTTACGGCTTTGTGGCTGGATTCCTGTACAACCGTTCCCGTTGGCAGTGCGTAATAGCCCTGTATCGTTCCATAATAATAGCCATGCTTGCCGGCAGGCTTGTTTGGGGCATTGCGGAAATAATAATATTCGGCCTTCAGGGTAATGCCTTCACATGGCAGGCATTCATGGCCGGCGCATTCATCAACGCCATACCCGGCATAATAGTGCAGCTTGTGCTCATCCCCGCGCTGATGGTCGCGCTGAACAAAACCGGACTTGTTAAGTTTAAGCGCGCGCCCAGGCAGGAGCCCGCTGCCGCCAATGAGTAGCCCCAACGCCGCCGCTGTGCTTGGGCTTATCGACAGAATGCAGTCGCAAAAGCCCTATATATTAGCCATAGATGGCCGCTGCGCTTCCGGCAAAACAACGCTTGCAAATGAGCTTTTGCAAAGCCTTAGCTGCAACGTGGTGCATATGGATGATTTCTATTTGCCCTTTGCGCTCCGCACGCCCGAGCGCATGGCACAGCCGGGCGGGAACATTGATTTTGAGCGGCTGAAGAATGAAATAATACTGCCGCTGAAATCCGGCAGCAATGCCGTATATCGCCCGTATGCCTGTCACGAGGATAGATTTCTCCCAACTGTCAGGCTTAGCGCGGCGGCGAACATAATCATAGAAGGCTCATATAGCTGCCATCCGCTTTTGGCGGATATGCTTGATATAAAGGTGTTTATGGATATAGCGCCCGAAAAGCAGCTAAGCCGCATCGCCCTGCGCGATCCGAACCACGTTGAAGCATTCCGCATGGTTTGGATACCGCGCGAGGAATTCTATTTTACCCAATGCGCCGTGCGCGAAAGGTGCGATATTGTGCTGATGAACTGAACTTAACAGCATGCAAAAGGGACGCTTTTCAGCGTCCCTTTAGTTTTACATCATATGTGGTGTATGATTTACAGGCTCATGTCGTCAATCTCGCCAAGCGCCTTCACCAGCGGGGCTATCGCGCGCTGCACAGTGCCTTCCTCAAACGGGTTGGACAGATTTGCAAGCTTTAGCAGGCTGAGATACGGCAGGCTGCCGCCCGCGCAGCACAGCGTGTAATAATCCTTCCATGCCTGCTCGCGGTTTTCCTGCATGCGGCCGAAAAGCTCAAACGCGCCCATGGAGGCAAGCGTATAATCGATATAATAGAACGGAGAGGTGAAAATGTGCAGCTTCTGCATCCAGAATCCACCCTTTTCCATTACCTCCACGCCGTCGTAGTCGCGGTCGGGCAGATACTTCTTTTCAAGCTCCTTCCATGCGGCGGTACGCTCATCCGGCGTAAGATCGGGATTCTCGTACACAATGTGCTGGTATTCGTCCACGCAGCAGCCGTAGGGTATGAACGTGAGCGCCTCCATCATGTGGGTATAGCGGTTCTTCACAACGCCATCGCCGAAGAACAGCCCCAGCCACGGATACGCAAAGTATTCCATGGACATGGAGTGAATCTCGTTCACCTCACTGGTGCTCCAGCAATATTCAGAAATGGGCTGATGGCGGCTGGCGCAGAACGCTTCAAACGCGTGGCCCGCCTCGTGCGTAAGCACGCCCACATCCGCCGCGGAGCCGTTGAAGTTGGAGAATATATACGGTGAATCATAATCCGCTATAAATGTGCAGTATCCGCCTACGGCCTTGTTCGGGCGGGTATCGAGATCCATCAGCTCATGCTCACGCATAAAGTCGAAGAACTCGCCCGTTTCCTTGCTCATCTCGTGATACATTTTGTTCGCCGCATCCACCATAAAGTCGCGGTCGCCTATCGGGTCCGCATTGCCGCTGGTGAACAGCAGCTTTTCGTCAAAGAAGCGCAGCTTATCTATGCCAAGGCGCTTGGCCTGCCGCTTGCGCAGCTCCGTGCATACGGGTACGATGTATTTAACTACCTGCTCGCGGTATTTGGCGACTTCCTTTGCGGTGTAGTCCATGCGGCCCATGTTCATGTATCCGAGCGGCGTGAACGTTTCAAAGCCCATTATCTTGCCCATGCTGTGCCTAAGATGCACCAGCTTATCGTAAAGCTCGCCAAGCTTCTTTTCATTATCGGCAAACCATCCGGCCCACGCATGGAATGCGCCGCGGCGAATGTCCCTATCTTTGCTTTCCATGTATTTGAGCAGGCCGTAATTGTTGCATTCCTCGCCCTGGAACGTTACGCTCATGCTTGATGTAAGGGCGCTGTATTCGCTGCTCAGCCTGTTTTCTTCCTGCATCAGCGGCACAAGCTCCGGCGTCATGCTCTTTACGGAAAGCTCCGCGTTCTTTATGAGCATTTCGCCGTACTTCTTTTCAAAGTCGGCCTTGAACGGGGATGCAAGCAGCGCCGCGCTCATTTTAACGCCAAGCTCCATCAGAAGCGGACTTGTTTCGTCCCAGAATTCCTGCTCCGCCTTATAGAATTCGTCCGCAGTATTGAGCGTGAAGCGTATTGATGCAAGCGTGCCCATCGTTTGCACGGAACGGTTCAGCTTTTCGCTGTCAAGAAAAGCCTTCTCCGCCTGTTCAAAGCTTTTTGCGTAGCCAAGCTCCGCTATAAGCTTTAGCTGCTGCTCCTTCACATCCTCAAAAACCGGCCTTTTGTATGCATATTCGCTGAATTTCATATGCAGCCTCCCTTTGTTTGTATTTCAGCCCGTTTACGGCTTTTCTTTATTTTATAACATTACTATGGTATAATGCAAAGCATATTTTATGCAATAACCGGAGGCATGTATGACCGCCAAGCTATATCATCAAAACGGCTGCACACAATGCGATGCAGCGGTGCTGGACTGCCGCGCAAATGCGGACGGCACATTCGACATATTGCTCGACCGCACCGCAATATACCCCGAAGGCGGCGGCCAGCTAAGCGACACCGGATACATAGGCCCCGCCCGCTGCACCCATGCGCGCGAGGAGGGCGGGAACATATGGCATAGCTGCGATAGGCCGCTTGATATAGGCCAATGCGTGCATGTTGCGGCGGATGAGGCCGTGCGCCTTGACCATACGCAGCAGCACACCGGCGAGCATATGCTTTCCGGCCTTGCGCACAGCATGTTTGGCTGCACCAACGTTGGCTTCCATATGGCGGACGATATAGTTACCGTGGATTTTGATAAGCCCCTTTCGGCGGAGCAGATAGCCGAGCTTGAATTGAAGGTGAACGAGGCCATTCAGCGGGACGAGCCTACCCGCACCGTAACCGTTACGCCCGAAGAATACGAAACCATAGAAATTCGCAAAAAGGCAAAGGGCTTAAAGGGCGAAATAACCGTTGTATACGCGGGCGGCGTGGATTCCTGCACATGCTGCGGCACGCATTGCCAAAGCGCGGGGCAGGTTGGCGTATTGAAGATATTGTCCCACATGAATTATAAAGGCGGCGTTAGGATAGGCTTTGTATGCGGCATGAGGGCTGTTCTGTCCATGCAGCAGGACGGCGCGCGTATGGATGCGATAGCCCGCCGCTTCAGTACATCGGTAGACAAGGCCGTTGAC
>ERZ857965.3124-NODE-3124-length-12869-cov-2.744030_pt1 | contig 12869 bp, 10 predicted proteins | sample MGYA00519758_ERZ857965 | MGnify/ENA primary metagenome ERZ857965 (study PRJEB31778, sample SAMEA3449381) | human gut metagenome | biome: human gut; feature: human-associated habitat; material: faeces | place: United Kingdom | collected 2010/2012 ...
AGTTCGCCCGCCTCACATGCCGAACCAAGAATCAATCCTTCCCTGTATTTCATTAACTGACTCTTTGGAATACGTGGACGTCTGGCATAATAATCCAAATGTGCCATTGATACCAGATGATACAAATTCACACGTCCAACTTCATTTTTTGCAAGAATAATCGCATGATAACTCGGCTTTTTCTTAATGATTTCCGGTGCCGAATGCGTCCTCTCATATAACGCCTTCAAATCTGTAATGCCCTGTTTTTCTAACATTCGGATCATTTTCTCAAAAATTTCCGCAGTTGCCTCAGCATCTTCGACCGCGCGATGGTGATTCACAAGTGAAATCTTCATCGTCTTTGCCACATTATCAAGCGTATATTTCGCCAGATGTGGAAATAACACACGTGCCACACCAACCGTATCTACAACCGTATAATGAATATCTCTGCCCTGCTCGGCTCCTCTTTTGCAGATAAAACTATAGTCAAATCCGGCATTGTGGGCAACTAATACACACCCCTTGCAAAAGTCAAGGAATTCCGGAAGTATCGTCTCGATTTTTGGCGCATCACTTACCATGTCATCCGTAATACTTGTCACGTCAGTAATTCTCGGTGGAATTGCTACCTCCGGATTTACAAATGTACTGAAGCGGTCCGTGATTTTACCCTTTTCCACTTTCACCGCACCAATTTCAATAATGCGGTTTCTCGTTGGCGAAAAACCGGTTGTTTCCAAGTCAAAGACAACAAACGAATCCTGCAAAGTCTGCCCTTCTTCATTGACAACGGTATCGTCCAAATCATCTACTAAGTACGCCTCACAGCCATAAATCACCTTAAAATTATCATCTTTAATGGCATGGTCGGCATCCGCAAAAGACTGAACAACACCATGGTCAGTAATTGCAATGGCAGGGTGTCCCCACTCCTGCGCTCTTGTTACTAATTTCTGACAGTCTACCACCGCATCCATATCACTCATCTGCGTATGTGCATGAAGTTCCACACGTTTTACCGGCGCCTCGTCTTTTCTGCCAACGCGGAAATCATCAATTTCTTTGGCACCATCTATGTTTTTAATGACAAGTTCCTTTGAATAATCATCAAAAGAAGCATGCCCTTTTACTTTTACATAATTTCCGCCCTTTATAAACTCAGAAAGAGACAATTCCTCTGCCTTTGTTTTTTTCACAAACATAAGACAGCGAATCGTATCGGTAAAATCAGTAATAGCAAAAGAAATTATCAATTTTTCACCATTACTGAATTCTCGTTCTTCCACACTTCGAATCATACCGGCGATAACGACTTCTCCAATTTCGTCCACAATATCGCTGATTGGCATAACTGCCCCTTCCACATTGGAGCCAAAAAACACACTGGGGTCTCTTGTCTTTTTTTTCTTTGCCACATATGTTTTCTTTTTTTGTATCTTGCGCGCCTCTTCCACCGCTTCTTCATTTTCTTTCTCTTCTTTTTTTCGTACTACTGTATAAACTTCCGGCTCCTTGTTAATCTTTCGCTCCTTCTTCTCATAGCGAAAAGAAATGTCCACTTCCTGACCGAAACTGCGTTTTAATCGTTTGGATAAAAATTCTTTAATTTCCTTACTTTTTTCATGACACAAAAAATCATCGTCGCAGGTTAAAACAATCGAGTTTCCATCCACTTCAAATGGATGGCTGCAAAACTTCATATGTTCAATTGTGTCATGTTCTTTTAACTCTTCTTTTAAAATTTCTTCGCATTTTTCCACCAGTTCATCCACCTCATAAGACGCTGCAAACGGGTAATACATCTCTAACTTTGGCTGCACTCCCATTTTACGGAACACCTGCGAATACAAAGCATGCTCCATCGTATGTATCGTTCGTCTGTGAAGCAGCTGGTCACTTTGACAGTAAATAAAGGCCAGCATCTTCGTACGCGATGCGCTGACCTTCTCCACCATAGTTCCTGAAAAATAATTATATAAGGAGTCCTCGATTGATAATTCCGGAAATGCTTCAAAAAAATGTACCACAAAAATCAACCCTTTCTCAATCTTTCCAGTGTAAAAGTTCCTGCCGCAAAGTTTCTAATAACTCGCTTTCCGGCACTTTCTTTACAATTTCGCCCTTCTTAATTAATAAACCTTCACCAATTCCTCCGGCAATCCCGATATCGGCTTCCTTTGCCTCACCCGGACCATTTACTGCACAGCCCATAACGGCAACTTTGATATCCAAATCAAAATCTTTCACCATTTCTTCTACTTTACCGGCCAATGAAATCAAATCAATCTGGGTACGTCCGCAGGTCGGACAGGATACAACCTGTACACCACCTTTATAAAGTCCTAATGTCTGCAAAATCAGTTTAGCTGCCTGCACCTCTTTCACAGGGTCTCCGGTAAGAGAAACACGGATGGTATCGCCAATTCCCTGATACAAAATTGTACCAAGACCAACTGCCGATTTAATGCTTCCCGAATACACCGTTCCCGATTCCGTAATTCCTACATGCAGTGGAAAATCCGTCTGCTTTGCCAGTTCTTCATGCGCCCTGATACACATTAAAACGTCGGAGGACTTGATGCTGATTACAAGATTATCATATCCCATGTCCGTAATTATGGACACCTTGTCAAGTGCACTTTCAACCAGCCCCCGTGCCGTGACGCCACCATATTTCTCAACCAGATTTTTTTCCAGAGAGCCACTGTTTACGCCTACACGAATTGGCACCTGACGCTCTTTACAGCAGTCAACAACTGCCTTTATTCTCTCATTGTTGCCAATGTTTCCCGGATTAATTCTTATTTTATCTGCACCGTGTTCCACCGCCGCAATGGCAAGACGGTAATCAAAATGAATGTCCGCCACCAAAGGAATGTGAATCTGTTTTTTTATCTCTTCCAAAGATTTTGCCGCTTCCATGGTCGGAATGGCACAGCGGATAATTTCACAGCCTGCCTTCTCCAGCTGCAAAATCTGAGATACCGTTGCTTTCACATCTTCTGTTTTCGTATTTGTCATAGACTGAATGGCAATCGGATTTGTGCCGCCGATTGTCACTTTTCCAATCTGAATTTCCTTTGTTTTATGACGCATTCTTTTCAACCCCTTTTACTAGAACAAATTGATAATATCATGCCCAAGAATGACCACCATTAACAGCATCAAGAGCATAAAACCTGCCATATTAACATAGCCCTCATATTTTGGATTCATCGGTTTTCTGCGAATCCACTCAATAATCAAAAACAGTAACCGTCCGCCATCCAATGCCGGAATCGGAAGTAAATTCATAACGCCAAGGTTGGCAGATAACATACTACACCAGAAAATCATGCTCATAACCATCATACCCGGTCCGCCGCCATTGTCTTTGTCACCACTGGCTTCGATGTTTTTGCCCATCGTTGATACAATGCCGACCGGTCCTGACACATCACTTGCCTTAAAGCGTTTTGTCGCCAGTCCCTGCAGACTCTTTACAACCGTTTCAATCCAATACTTCATTTCGTAAGTGGAATACTTCAAGGTGCCAAGGACGCCTACTTTTTCCCATTTTCCGTGATTAATTCCGATGCGGTAATTTTCATTTCCACTTGCATCTTTCATAAGTTCCGGTTTCATGACAATCGTTTTTTCCTGACCGTCACGCTCTACAACCATCGTCACATCTTCGTCCTTAGGAAAGCCATAATAAGCAGTATACAGACTGATATCACCGTCAATTGTCATCGTTTTCCCATTGATTTCTTTGACTACATCACCAACCTGCAAACCACTCTTTTGTGCCGGCGTGTTGTCTGCCACAACCGTAATCTGCGGACTTTGATATCCCATTACCGCAGTCAGTATAACAGAAAATATAAATGCTAAAATGAAGTTAAAAAATGGTCCCGCAAAAATAATTGCCATCCGCGCATAAACGGATTTTCTGCTAAAGGAAGAATCATCTTCGATGTCCTCTTCTTCACCTAACATCATACAGGAACCGCCAAAAGGAAGCAGTTTCCAAGAATAAATTGTCTGTCCATTATACTCCGGGTGTTCTTCTAAAAACGCGGAGGATTTCAAAAACATGATTTTTCTTCCCTCACTTGTTTTCACCCATGAAATTAAACGCGGCCCCATACCAAGCGAAAACTCTAAAACTTTCACCTTATTCCATTTTGCCACGATAAAATGTCCAAATTCATGAAATAAAATAATTACACTAAAAACTAAAATTGCCAAAAAAATGATCCATGCACTCATCTGCTTACATTCCTCCAATCTTTATTTAAACGTTCATATGTTTCCCTTTCGGTTTCTAAAATCTGAGACAAATCAGGATGCTTAATTACCCGATGTTTACTCATAGCATATTCTATCATATCATAAATTTGAAAAAAAGCGATATCTTTCTTTAAAAATCTCGCAACTGCATACTCATTCGCCGCATTCATCGCAGTCAGCATACTGCCGCCAATCCGGCTTGCCTCCACAGCAATTGGTATTCCCCGCAGAACATCCGTATTTGGTTTTTCAAATTGAATATTCGCTAATGCCTCAAAATTAAGCCTTTCTCCGCCCAAATAATTGCGCTCCGGATAATATAGGGCATACTGAATCGGAAGCCTCATGTCCGGTGTTCCAAGCTGCGCCATCACAGCACCGTCAACAAAGCCTACCATGGAATGAATCACGCTTTTAGGCTGAACCAACACATGAATTTTATCAATATCCACATCAAACAGCCACTTTGCCTCAATCATTTCCAGACCTTTATTTATCATCGTCGCTGAATCAATTGTAATTTTTGCCCCCATGCTCCAGTTCGGATGCATAAGTGCCTGTTCTACCGTTACTTTTTCCAGTTCCTCTTTCGTACCGTGGCGGAACGGCCCGCCGGACGCTGTCAGAAAAAGAGTTTCAATCTGTGACTTTTTCTCACCGTTTAAACACTGGAAAATAGCGGAATGTTCACTGTCTACCGGAAGAATTGACACGCCGTATTCTTTAGCAAGCGGCATAATGATATGTCCTGCCGTCACCAATGTTTCTTTATTGGCAAGGGCAATATCCTTTCCCGCACGGATTGCCTCCATGACCGGTCGAAGTCCAATCATGCCAACCATCGCAGCAACTACCACATCTACATTTGGCAGAGTAGAAACCGCAACAAAGCCATCCATTCCGTATAAAATCTCACAGGAATGATTCGGCAGCAATTTTCTTAACTCTTCCGCCTTTTCTTCATTTTTCATAACGGCATAAGACGGACAGAAACGCTGAATCAATTCTGCCATTTTTTCTACACTCTCACTCGCCGTCAGAGCAACCACTTCAAAATCGTCCGAATTCTGTGAAATAACATCCAACGTCTGTGTTCCAATGGAACCAGTCGCTCCAAGAATCGTTACTCTTTTCAATTTCAATTCCTCCCAATCAGCCAAGATTCATTGTAAGGGCTAATAAATAATAAACAAAAGGTGCTACAAATATTACACTGTCGAACCGGTCTAATACGCCGCCATGTCCGGGAATTATCTTTCCATAATCCTTGATTTCATAATTTCTTTTAATCGCAGAGGCTGTTAAATCACCAACCTGCGAAATCAACGCTCCAATCACTGTAACCAACGGAAATACGATATATGGATTTGCTGTAAAAGCGGCATATTCCGGAAAGAAAAAGGCATAGCAAAAACCAAGCAGTCCGGCACCGACAACACCACCAATGCAGCCCTCAACCGTCTTTTTCGGACTCAGTTCTGAGAAATGATGTTTTCCAATCAGAACACCGGTCACATAAGCAAATGTGTCAGAGCCCCAGGCAGAAATTATAATCAGCCATACTAACCAGTTTCCGGCAACTAAATCTCTCGTTCTTGCAATATAACTGAACAAAACACTTACATACAAAAAAACAAACACTGCTTTCGTAATATCTTCAATTCGTAACTTTGGATAAGAAAATACATAAATCACTAACAGGGCAAGCATCATAAATATGAGCAGTCCCAACAACAGCCAGTCAATTCCTCCATAGATACAAAGCATGCCATAATATACCGCAGTCGCCACATACGTCACCACTGCCAGAGAAGATTTTTCCATCTGAAGTACACGCAGCAGTTCATATAAACCAAGAAGCGATAAAACAGCGAGCGCAAAAAGCAGAAAATAACCTCCCTGAACAAAGAAGAAAATTGCGGCAAGCACTAAGATAATCCCACTGATTAAACGAGTAAAAAACATGATTTGCTCCTCCTAAACTCCTCCAAAGCGACGGTCTCTTTTGTTATAATAATCAATCGCTTTTTGTAATTCTTTTTTATTAAAATCCGGCCACAAAACATCCGTAAAATAGAATTCGGTATAAGCAAGCTGCCAAAGCATAAAGTTAGAAAGTCTTTCTTCCCCACTTGTGCGAATCAACAAATCCGGATCCGGAAGACCTTTGGTGTCCAAATATCCGGCAAACATTTCCTCGCTGATATCCTCAGGCTTTACTTTACCGTCTTTAACATCCGCCGTCATCGTTCTCATTGCACGTGTCATTTCATCCCGGCTCCCATAGTTTAAGGCAACCTGAAAATGAAGTCCGGTATTATCTTTCGTTGCTTCTTCTAGTTCTTTGATACTCTGTTTCATGTCCTCTTCTAACGGAGTAATATCACCAATTACACGAACGCACATATTATTTTTTTTACTTCTCTTAATGCAGTCTTTCAAATACTGTCTGAGAAGTTTCATCAGCGCATTAACCTCATCCTGTGGCCGTTTCCAATTCTCCGTAGAAAACGCATATACGGTAAGATAATTTATCCCAAGATTATAGGCATCCTCACAAATCTGCTCCACGGTTTTACTTCCGGCAACATGCCCTGCTTTACGTGGCAGCAATCGTTTTTTTGCCCATCTTCCGTTACCATCCAAAATAATGGCAACATGGTTTGGCGCATTTAATTCTGAACGTTCCATAAAAATTCCTCCATCTTCTAAAAAAAGGAAGGACAGACAAGACTCCTGCAAAGCAGGAACAGGCTGTCCTAATATCCGGCACATGTGCACCGAAACTCCTTCTATACGGTCATTACTTCTGTTGATTTTGCATCAATTGCCTGATCAATTTTCTTTACATACTCATCGGTGAGTTTCTGAATCTTATCTTCTAACTGTTTCTGGTCGTCTTCTGAAATCTCGTTTGCCTTTGCTTCTTTTTTCACAGCATCATTGGCATCTCTACGAATGTTTCGGATGGCAACCTTAGCTTCCTCACCTTTTTTCTTGACATCTTTTACCAGTTCTTTACGACGTTCCTCCGTAAGTTCCGGAAATACCAGACGAATCACTTTTCCATCGTTTGCCGGTGTAAGTCCCAAATCAGAAGCCAAAATTGCTTTCTCGATATCCTTAATAAGACCGGCATCCCACGGCTGAATCTGAATCATGCGGGCTTCCGGTACGGAAATATTGGCAACGCCCTGCAAGGAAGTCGGTGTTCCATAATAATCTACCTGAATACGATCCAAAATTCTTGGATTTGCACGTCCGGCACGAATTGCACCATATTCTTCTTCCAGATTAGCAAGTGACTTTTTCATCTTCTCTTCATATTGATTTAATTCCATGACTGTTTAACCTCCATTAATCCACAGTAATAATCGTACCGTTGCTCTTTCCTGCTACGGCGTTTGCATGTTTTTGTCCTCCTTATACTGTCACTTTTGTTCCGGTAAATGTACCGCTCATGGTCTCTACAATACTGTTTTCTTCATTCAGACCAAAAATCAGCATTGGCATTTTATTTTCCAGACAAAGCACGGCGGCCGCCAAATCTACAACACCGAGTTTGTTGTCAACAATATCTGCCATCTGCATTGAATCATACTTTTTCGCATCCGGATTTACTGCCGGGTCGGAATCATATACACCATCAATGGATTTCGCTGCGAGAATAATATCGGCATCAATTTCAATCGCACGAAGTGCCGTTGCGGTATCGGTTGAAAAATACGGATGTCCGGTTCCACCGGCAAAGAATACTACCATTCCTTTGCCAAGATATTTGTTGACGCGGTCTTTGGAAAATAACTTCGTAAAAGAACCACAGGAAAATGGTGTTAATACTTGTGTCATAAGTCCTACGGAACGACAGATTTCTGACATATAAATGCAGTTCATAACCGTAGCCATCATACCAATCTGGTCTGCTTTGGTGCGGTCTATCGTCTCACTGGAACGTCCGCGCCAGAAGTTTCCGCCACCGATTACAATGGCAACTTCCGTTCCGGCATCCACCAAATCTTTAATCTGTTTTGCAACCGGTACACAGGTTGCCTCGTCAAAACCGGTCCCCTTGTCTCCTGCCAAAGCCTCACCGCTTAACTTCAATAATACTCTTTTATATTTGCTCATTGCGAAATAGCCTCCTGTTATATTTCTTATTCAAAGAATGAATCCAAATCCACATCGGCATATGCCAAAGAGCAATGTCCATCAATAACAGCTCCACTGTTAATCTGAATGGATTTTGCTTTAATATCACCTTTCACTACCGCTGTAGAATCCACGATAACAGGACCATTTACTTCAATGTTTCCTTTTACTGCACCGGCAACCAGTACGGAAGTGCAGCTAATACTACCGATTACGACTGTTCCTACGTCAATTTTTACAATACCACGGCTGTTAATATCACCTTCCAGTCTTGGTGTATTCACATAAATTTCGGAAGCAATTGTATTACCTGCTACTTTACCGGTAATTGTTAATTTGCCCTCACATTCTACATCACCTTCAATGGTACCTTTTACAACGAGAGATGTATCGGATTTTATGCCACCGTTAATGGTTGTTCCTTTCGTAATTACGGTAACTTCCTGTGCATCATCTTCCACCTCTTCCACCGTTGTATTATCAATGCTTGCTTCTTCCATTGCTTCTTCCATTACTTCTTCGTTCATGACGTCTTCCTCCTCGTAATCTTCAACCGGTTCTTCAATTTCCTCCGGCTCATCTACTACTTCTTCCACCGGTGCTTCCACAGGTTCCTCTATTACTTCTTCCGGCTCTGCAGCCACCGCAATTTCATTTTCTTCCGTCTCACTATTTTCAACAACTAATTCCGGAACCTCTTCTGTCGGTTCTTCCGGCGGAAAATCGGTTGTCAATTCACTCATCGGAACTGTCTCTTTTGTTTTCTCATCATCCACTGTCAGATTTTCATCCAGACTCTCTGTCAACTCATTCACGGACTGAGCAATATCCTCTTTTAAGTCCTTAAAAAAACTCATTTTCCTTCCTCCTGATTTCCATTGTTGTGCTGAATGAGTATCATCGACTCATCCACCGGCAACAATTCATAATTTTTAGCTTTAATTTGTTTTATAATAGATGGCAGTGCTTTTACCGTCATCGGTTTGTCTGCCACATCATACATAAGTACAACTGCTGTATCATATGCATCAACGCCCTGCATAACGCCGGTTACCACTTGTTCTTTTGTGGCATTTGCATTATTGATATCAGGACTGATAACATTCCAGTCTAAATACAGATAATGGTTTTTCTTTAACACATCAATAAAATTCTGGATTGAAAGTGATGTATTCTGCGTACTGCTTCCTCCCGGAAAACGATAAAACTTCGTGTGTACTCCGGTTGCTTCATATAAGCAACGGTTGATTTGCTTTAAATCTTTCTCAAAAGCCTCTTTAGAATCATAAATCACATCCTGAATGTGTGAATAAGAATGCATTGCTAACGTGTGGCCTTCTTTTACAATCCGCTGATATATTTTCTTCGACGAAGCGTCCTCTTTTCCTGTCACAAAAAAAGTTGCTTTCACATGGTTCTTTTTCAGTATATCCAAAATTTTCCCCGTCTGACTTCCCGGACCATCATCAAAAGTCAGATAAACCTTTTTTGTAGTTGTATCATCCGTTGGTTTTATCGTTGGCTCGGCAGTCGACGCTTTTTTTGGCGCTTTCGTTGTCTTCACCTCTTTTTCCTGTGCTTGGACAGCACCCGAATCCGACACCTTGGTAATCGTCTCAATCTGCTTTTCCAGTGAATGAACCTTCACTAATAAAAACAAACACATTATCGTAGGCAGTAACAAAAGTACAATAGCTGTCCCTACAATAATTTTCTTAATTCGCTTTACCCTTTTCTTCCGATAAGCAGCCTCCGCTGCATGAACTGTATTTCCTGTCACCTAACAGCGACCTCCTTATCCTTCCATTTCTCGCAGCACGTTATCTAATTTCTTTTTCTTCTTATCGCGCTTATACTCATACAATTTACCATCTGCCGCATTCACGCAGTCCTCTAAGTCTCTCTCCTTTTCGGATTCCAAAAGACAGTAACCAACACTTGCCTTTACCAGATACGGTAGTTCACTCTCTTCATTAAAGTCTGCCAGATACCCATTAAAATCCTTTACAAACTGCTCTGCCATATCTTCTGTATAACCAATTCCAACGACATTATATTCATCGCCGCCGACACGGGCACAAGCATCTTCTTTTCCTGCCACTGCCTGCATCGCCTCACCAATTGTCCGCAGTGCCAAATCTCCATTCATATGTCCAAAACGGTCATTGACCACTTTCAGATTATCCATATCAATAGCAAATATTACAAATGACTTCTTCTCCTTTTTCGCCCTTTTATATTTTTCAAGGGAAACGGAATCAAATCCTCTCCGGTTGTATAAACCGGTCAGTGCATCATGGACATATAAATTGTTCAATTCCTGAAGAAGTCCCTGATTTTTCTGTTTAATGCGAATCATCTCTAGCGCATTGCCAAGAATTGCAAGCCAGTTATTAAATGTCTTATTTGTGCTGTAATTGTCCTCATAAGACACAGCCAGGTAACCATAAGAAAACTGGTTGTTATGAATCGGGAAGAAATAATAAATCATCGGTTTATCTTCTGATACATCTTTTGGCAAAAGACGTGAAGTTTCAAATACATCAAACACACAGGCTCTTTTATGAAACAAACCGCCAACAACTTTACTCTTCTTAGCAAAGCCGTTTGCCGGAGAACAGTATTTCGGATACTGCTCACCGCGTCCTTCACCTAAGCAGATAAAAAAACTGTCAATATGGTCATTCGCACCTATACGGAGTGACTTTTCAATGCCGTCCACATGATCAAGATCTGACAAATCAATAAACATATATGTGTTACTCTGATTTGACTCCATAATACTCTGGTATTCATTCATCTGACGAACACGTTTGGCTAACATCGACTGCATATTAAATGTCTCACAGCCACAGGAATTACGGAAAATAACTTCGGAATTCACATAACTTTTCTGCGGTACTGTTTCGCCACGCCACATGGCTTCAATAAGCCCAACCGCCTGTTTCACCATATCATGAACCGGCACAGAAACTGTCGTAATCGGTGGGAGGGTAATCGAAGATTCCCATATATTGTCAAAGCCGGAAACGGCAATGTCATCCGGTACCAGAAAACCTTTAGCAATCAGTTCATTCATTAAAGAACTTGCCATATAATCATTTGCACACACAATTACTTCCGGTTTTTCAGCCAGTTCCATCGTAAAGTAATCGGCTGCTTCTTTCGCTTTCTTCGTCCAATAATCCCCTTCATATACCATGCGTTCATCAAATGGAATCCCACGGTTTGCCAAAGCCCGTTTATAATCAGCCAGTCTCGTAATCGTATCCGGATGGTCAAACGGTCCCGACATAAATGCAATTTTCGTTTTATGGTGTTCATCCACAAAATGATACACCAAATCTTCTATACGGTGTTCTTGATTCACTAGCACCGCTGGGTAATCCTTTAAGTCATGACGCAGTGTAACAACCGGGCAGTCACATTTTTTCTCAATACTGTCAACTACATAATCAAGCGCCGGTTTATTCGCCAAAGTATCGTGGCATAAAATAATAGCATCCAATTCCTCAAACGGAATCAAGTGAACAATATTTGCTTCTCCTCTGCCATTTCTTGTTATTTCGGTTCCATAGCACGAAAAAAATGTAAAATACGCCAAATTATAATCTGCCTCTTTTGCATACATCGACAACGTCTGGCAGATTTGTTCCTGATAATGTGATGACACATCACAAAGAATTACACCAATCGTTTTTCTCCCATTTTCAAACATATGGCTTCTCCTTTCCGTACTTTGCACACACTTATTCATATTATATCATATTATAAAAATATTTCCACATGTTTTTTTCTCATTTGTCTACACTTACGCTGTCTGTTTTTGTGAAATCAGGGACTGTTTTTGCGAGCTTTTCTGCCGCCTCTTTAATTTCATCCGAGAAATCCATATACCACTGCCGCGTTTCCAAAACATACGCTCTCCGAAACGCCTCATCCGTACAAAAAGCGGTTCTCAAATTATGTAACCGGTCAGCCGCTTTCACAACAAATGCAATTGGGTTTGTGCGGATTCCTGCCACATATTCAGCCATGACATATCCTTCCTGTTTTGTCAAAAGGCGCACCGCTTCTAACACCCGCGCACCACCAAGATCAAAAATCTCCTCTTCGGTCGCATCGGTGTCCTCTAACAAATCATGAAATAAAGCTGTAATCTGGTAGTCCATCCCATAGCCTTGATTTCTCACGATTTCCGCCACCGCTAAAGGATGCATAATATACGGTTCGCCGCCAATGCGGAACTGCCCCTTATGTTTTTCTGTTGCAAAAGCCTCAGCTTTTTGGTATCGTTCCTTCTCATCCATGCGCTTTTTATCCATGCCCCTCATTTATAATGTATGATACATAAATTGTAGCATATTTACCGGAATAGTTCAATGATTGGTGGATGTTTTTTGTTTCCTGTAATTCAGAAAACAAAAAGACATCATTACCTATATTCTCTATAAGTAATGATG
>ERZ857965.3128-NODE-3128-length-12866-cov-3.074389_pt1 | contig 12866 bp, 8 predicted proteins | sample MGYA00519758_ERZ857965 | MGnify/ENA primary metagenome ERZ857965 (study PRJEB31778, sample SAMEA3449381) | human gut metagenome | biome: human gut; feature: human-associated habitat; material: faeces | place: United Kingdom | collected 2010/2012 ...
ATGAACATGTTCAAGCAGTGTGCCGACATTCAGACCGCCGATATGCTGAAGCTGCCGGTCCCGGAAATCACAGGCGGCAAGCCCACGATTGTGAAGCTGCCGCCCAGCGAGCTGCAGCGGCAGATGGTGGCGGCGTTGGGTGAGCGGGCTGAGGCGGTGCGCAACCGCCTGGTTACCCCAAATGAGGACAACATGCTGCGCATCACGAACGATGGCCGCAAGCTGGCGCTGGATCAGCGCCTGATGAATCCGCTTCTGCCCGATGACCCCGACAGCAAGGCGAATGCCTGCGTGGAGCGGGTCTTTACCATTTGGGAAAGAACAAAGGCGCAGCGCTCCACGCAGATGATTTTCTGCGATTTGAGTACACCCCGCGCGGACGGCTTTGATGTGTACAACGATATTCGGGACAAGCTGGTTGCGCGCGGCATTCCCAAAGAGGAGGTACAGTTTATCCATGATGCCGATACGGAAGCCAAGAAGGCAGAGCTGTTCGGCAAAGTCCGTAGCGGTGCGGTTCGCGTGCTGATGGGCAGCACCCAAAAGATGGGCGCTGGCACCAACGTACAGACGCGGCTGTGCGCACTCCATCACCTTGATTGCCCATGGCGGCCAGCCGATATTGCCCAGCGCAATGGACGCATGGTGCGGCAGGGTAACATGAACAAAGAGGTTTCTATCTTTATTTATATAACCGAAGCCACATTTGACGCCTACAGCTATCAGTTGGTCGAAAACAAACAGAAGTTTATTTCGCAAATCATGACGTCGAAATCCCCTGCCCGAAGCTGTGAGGATTTAGACGAGGCTGCGCTCTCCTACGCTGAGGTAAAGGCGCTGGCTGCCGGAAACCCGATGATCAAAGAAAAGATGGACCTTGATATTCAGGTTGCGCGGCTTCGCACGCTGAAGGCCGCCTACAACAGCCAGCACTACCGACTGGAGGACGCCGTGACCGGCATCTTTCTGCGAGAGATTCGCGGCACCGAATGCCGGATTCAGGCATTTGAGAAGGATCAGCAGACCGCCAAGGACAGTCAGCGCTATGACAAGGACGGCAAGCTGGTTTTCAGCATTGAGCTGGACGGCGCGTCCTACGACAAGCGCGAGGATGCCGGTAAGGCACTGCTCGGGCTGGTGGGTGCTGCCGTGCGGGCTGACCATCCTGTTTTGGTGGGGCACTATGCGGGCTTTGAAGTCACGGTTGCCTATGTGCCGCTTTCCAAGGTGTTTGTGGCACATCTAATCGGACAGGCCACCCATACCACAGAGCTGGGCAGCGACGCTGCCGGCAATATGGTCCGCCTGCAAAACGTTGTTGCTGCCCTGCCGCAGGAGGTCAGCGGTCTGCGCAACAATCTACAGCAGCTGCGCGTCCAGTTGGACAGCGCCAAAGAGGAACTGCAGCAGCCTTTTCTGCAGGAACAGGAGCTTAACGACAAGAGCGCGCGCCTGGCCGAGCTGGATGCCCTGCTGAATGTGGGCAATGATGCCCCGGTTTTGGAGGGTGAGGCCGAGGTCGTAAACGAGGACGATTTTGTGCGAACGCCTAGAGAGGAAAACGAACTGGAACGCTGAAATCGACAGCCTTGCAATATTCCGCAGACCATGTATCATAGAGGTAGGAGGTGGCCATTATGCCCATTCAACGTAAAAATCTGTTCCTTACCTGGGGTATCCGCATTAGTCTCGTGCCTGTCATTCTGGTACTTCTTGCACTGGGCCTGATTGCAATCGTGCTGTTTGCTATCTGCGGAGTTTGCGGCAGGTTTTTGGCGGCACTGGGCGGTCTGGCTGCTCTGTTGGCGTTATTCGATAAGTGCTACCAAGAGGCGGCAGTATCCGCCATCGTGGCATTCTTGATCAGTCCTTACGGCGCGCCGCAGGTGCTGTTCTGGCTGGGCAGAAAGCTGCTCGAGCTTGCTGGTAGCCTGTATGATTTATACTACTGATTGGAGAAATTTATAATATGAAAAAATGTCTGTTATCCATTCTTTTAGCTACGGTGTTACTCTGCGCCTGCGCACAGCAGACCGATAACACCTTGCAAACGCCGGAAAGCAGTACGCTAGTGGAACTTACCGTTGCTACTGAAGAGACTGCCATTGAGACACCTGCGCCCCTTGCCACGGAAAGCCCGGCACCTGCGCCTACACAGACTCCAGAACCGGCTGCCACACCGGCGCCAACTGAAATTTCCATACCGGAGCCTACTGTAGCGCCTACCGAAGCGCCGGCAACAGAACCCGTTGCCGCGGAGAGTCAGCCTGAACAGGTCAGCATGAGCTATGGTGCAGTCCCCTTTGACCTGGCGACAGGCTCCGAGGAATGGTGGAGCATCGACAGCTCGGACAGTGCCTACTGGGCTGTGCAGGAAAACATCAATGCTATGCGCGCAGCAGATGGTCTGTCCCCTTTGACGATGGACAGTGGCCTGAGTGCTGCCGCCGATGCACGCTGTGAGAGCTTTGTGGCGGGCGGGCCGTTCGATCACAGCGGCATGACGACCCGCAGTGAGATCTGCGCCGCAGGTCCGATTGGCTCGGCCAGCAGCGTTTGCACCTACTGGCAGGGCAGCCCTGCCCACTATGCCAATATTATGGAGCCCAGCTTCACCGGCATGGGCGTGGGCTGCTGGTTTTGCAGCACTGCAGAGGGCCAGTACACCTACTGGACCGTAACCTTTCAGTGATTGGAGGAGAATGGATATGAAAAAGCAAAACTCCCTGTATCGGATGACTACTTCCGAAATGCAGATCATGACCTATCTTTGGGATTCCAAGGAGCCTGCCATCGCCAGCCAGATCGTTTCCGATCTGATCCCGACCCAGAACTGCACCTGGAAGCCACGTTCTGTCTTTACCATCCTGAAAAGCCTTTCGGAAAAAGACCTGATCCACGATGTGGGCTACGTGAGAACCGGTAAGACATACTCCCGCAAGTTTGCCCCCAAGGTGAGCCGCGCGGAGTACCTGGCTATGCAGGTCATGAACGAACTGCCGGACCAGGAACTGCCGGAGTTTTTGGAGTTCTTTCAGGGAAAGGTCGGTTGAACGTTACAGGTAAATCAAACTCTCAAGTGTCTGCTGTTTTTCGGCAGGCACTTTTTTATATAGATAAAATTTAACAGCAGAAGGAAGTATGTTCAATGAATCACAAATTTAAGCTCAATCATCGCGTAGCGGCCTTGTGTATGGCGGCTATGATGTGCTGCTCCCTGTTCCCAGGTGGGGCGTTTGCGGAGGCTCCGAGGGCTGATGCAGACGGCACGCTCATCATGGAGCAGGACAAAGAGGCCGTCACAGATGACAGCCATCAGACCGAGACAAGCGACCCGGACCCGGGTGAAGAAAGCACGCCCAAAAGCAGCGAAGCTGCCGCAACATCCCAAAACGCCGACGAGGATGCGCCGGTGGAGACATCCACCGACTACACCTTCGACGGCGCTGTTTTGTACACAGACTTACCGGATGCGCCGACTGGTTCCTATATGGGCAGCCAGGGCTTGCCGGTGGCCACGGGTGAAACAAAAATCGGCATTTTTGCCTGGCCGAATGACCAGTTGGAAGAAAGCACGGACAGCTACCTGAGTGCGGACACCCTGAACAGCGACGACATGACGATGATGGCTCCGTTGCTGGAGGGCACCGACTATGCCGTTGCGCCCATTCTGGCACAGGTGGAATACCCTGTAGACGGCAGTAGTTTGGATGTGGTGCTTCCCAACGAGGTGACTGTGCTGGACTTCTACGGTGCTCCCGCCGATGAGGCTACACGCAGCAGACTTGTGCATAGTGAGTATACCGAAACGTCCGCCGCGGTTATGGGTCTGTATGTACAGGCAGATGCCGACTTTTCCGCGCAGCTTGTCTACACCGCCACGGATGGCAGCACGCTGACGAAAGCGCTGCACGTTGTAATTGACCGCAGCCGCACCATGGCCGCACCGTTTGCAACGGCCACAGACGTTGCCGCCTACGCCGAGCGCCCCACGCCTGCCGTTACCAGCGGCAAAATCACCAAAGTCGAGAAGGTCAACGGCACATGGCTGATCTGGTTCAATGGCGAGGAAGCCTACTGCTGCACCCACGGTGCCAACGGCCAGCCCAAAGGCTGTCCGCCGTACACTTATACGAACACTTCTCTGGTCAGCGCGGATCAGTGCATTCCCGGTGACCACTACGGCAACCAGTACCGCATCTGGGGCGGTCTGGACCAGCTTTCTATGGACTTGCTGCCCGATACGCCCGCAGTTTTTTCCGCAGAAGATACTGAAGAAATCTCTCTTTTGGATTTCTGCCGCACGATTTACGATGACACCCAGTTGTGGCTGATTGAAAATTATCCCGAGAGCACTGCTGCAAAAATCTATCTGGAATCCGCGCAGGCCCTGCTGGACGGCGCTGTTGCCTATGCAAAACCTCGCGGCTACTACACCTACATTTATACCCCTGCGCGCAGCGGCTGGCAGACCGTTGCCCTGATTGGCCCTGAAATCAGTGAGGAGGAAACGGAAGAGCCGAAGCCTGTCGTACAGGAGTATTATGCCAATTGGGAAGCCCCTGCACAGTCCGCCAGCGGCACCGTGGACCTGACCTATGGTATCACCACAGATAAGATCCAGCTGAAAACGCTGGAAAAGGTGGACGGTGCCACGATTGAAATCGAGCCTATCACCAAATCCGGCACGATTGACGGCGGCAGCTGGAGCATTTCCCCTGCCGGTGTGCAGACCGTCACTACAGGCGGCCACACCAACGACGACAATTACCAGAATAACGGCGGTGCAGCATCTGCCAGCTGGTCTGTGCATTACACTGTATCCAAGACCGTAGATGGCCGCAGTGGCAGCGTCGGCCCCTATACTACGAAAGAAGCTGCGGACGAAGCCGCCAACAGCGAGCGCGATTCTGCGGTTGCCGCCATTCAGGCTGAAGCACAGAGCGCTGTAAATAATGCTATTGCCAGCGCGCAGGCGCAGCTTGCATCTTTACAGTTCCGTTATGACGAAGTCACCATCCCCTACGGTTTTGAGTCCTACTGGGGCAGCAACGGCAGTCACCAGACCATTACAGTACCGGCCAACTCCAACAATGCCTATGAGATGCGCAATGCTGAGTGGTCACTGCAGATCAACGTCAAAAAAACGGACAGTGAGACCGGCAACCAAATTGCAGGCGATGCCCGGTATGAAATCTACCAGTGGGACGTCGTGACCGGTAAATACCAGCCCACGGGCGGCTACAACACCTACAGCGTCCAGCGCCAGGGTGACGGCACCTATGCCGTCATCAACAACGCCGCCTACGCCACAAACGACACGATGCGCCATACACTGTACTACACGCAGCGCAATGAGGGCAGGTTCATCCTTGTGGAGACGAAGGCCCCCGCGGGGTATTTCGGCGATTGGACAGACGTTGACCATCCCGGCACGGCGGGCACGCCGCTGGGCAAGCGCGCCTACTATGTGGAAATTACGGCTGACAACAACAATTCTGTCCTGTGGCTGTGCAATGGTGACTACAATGCCGACATTGCCACTGGCGATAAGGGCGGCACAAAGCTGGTGACCAGCGGCGGCGTAGAAACCACCGTCACCATCTTTGACTCCCCCAAGGATGCCTCCCGGAGCTATACCACCGATGCCAGCGGCAAGGCAGCCAATGAGGACGACTACACCACAACGGCAGCGGACGGCATCATGAAGAATGACCGCACGCTGGGCGAAATCAGCATCTCTAAGGTTGATTTGGATGCACAGCGGTATGTGACCGGCGACGCTGCCCATGGTAATGCCGTGTTGGACGGTGCGGTGTACGACCTGTATGCCGCCGAGGACATTACCCACCCTGACGGTGTGACCGGTGTCGTGGACTACTCCAAAATCGTAGATGCCAACGGCAATCCCCTCTGGCACACTACGATTCGTGATAACAGCGGGCAGTGGATCAGCGATTACCTGCCCGTGCTGAAAAAGGACAATCTCGTAGCCAGTGCAAAAATCGAGGACGGCTGGCTGACCTTCTCCAACCTGTACCTCGGAAAATATTATGTAGTAGAGCGCTCCACCGGCACGGTTATTCCGCTGCGTGAGGGCGCTCTTGCTGTTTCCGGTACTTACCCCACCGTGGACAGCCGCACCAAGGCAGCTACCGGGCAGGTTGCCGCGCTGGCAGCCAGCAACGGGCAGCATACAGATTGGGTATACAAGAACCAGTTCAGCACCATCTCCAAGAGCAAGGCGCTGGATGGCACCTGGACCTACGATGCCTACTACCTGTCCTACGCGCCCGGGTATCTCTGCGATGAGCACAACTACTACATCACGCCCAGCTATACAGACGAGGGCTGGTATGTGGAGAAAACCACCTTTGCCAGTGATACCGCGGCCTACAACGGCAACTACCACATCCATAAGGACAGCGGTCTGACCGAAAGTCAGGATCAGGTCGCCAAGGGCAACGTGGAGATCAGCAAGGTCGTATCCTCCAGCGGTCAGTCCAATGGGCTGGAGCTGGAGGGCGCTGGGTTCACCTTCTATCTTGTGTCCGACTTGTCCAAGGTCGAGCAGTTTGACCAGACCCGCACCGGAAGCTACACTCTGCAAAGCATTCTGGATACCTACATCAACAAGGAATACGACAACGAGCACCCCAAGTGGGATTTTTCCGGTGAGACGCAGGCCATTGCCAAGACCTACGAGGTCAACGCCGATGAAATTGCCACCTACAACAAAACGCTGACCGCGTCAGGTGACAACAAGAACGGCAAGGGTGATGGCTGGCAGCCCACGGGGCGTGCCAATGAGTATCAGTTGGCCGAGATCTTCAGCAATGATTCCGGCAACATTCGCGTGCAGGGGCTTTCCTACGGCACCTATCTGGTCGTGGAGACGACCACCCCGCACGATTTGTTCCAGGCAGAGCCGTTCCTGGTCAGCATCGACCCCGAGCAGGACAACAACCCTTGGGGCGCGATGGCCACGCCGAAGGACAGTGTGATGAAAGCATCGGATTCCTATCAGAAATTTACGGTACTGGATGAGGAGATTGAAGTGTATTTAAAAATCACGAAACTCGATACGGAAACCGGCAAACCGGTCCTGCTGCCGAACACAGCCTTCCAGATCTACTGGCTGGATGACAACAGCAACTATCGGCTGGAGAACGGGAAGCCCAAGCTGGTCACGATGACGGACACGGTAAACGGGCATCTGACCAAGAACGTGGATACCTTCTACACCAACGAGGAAGGTATCCTGACCCTGCCTGAAAAGCTGCCGCTGGGCAAATACCGCATTGTGGAGACTGTCGGCCCGGACGGCTTCTACAACGAATGGGCTGACAGCGGCAACTACTATGTCGATTTCGATATTTCCACGGACCGCATCTACAAGGCCACCGGCGACGACAATGAGAACGGCATGGATACGCTTGTCATTGGTGAGGACTACTGGAATGAGGAAACGCTGGGCAAGCTGACCATCCGTAAGACCGGCAATGCCTTGACAGGAAAGATTGAAACCAACGATTTGATTGACCCCTGGATGACCGGCGAGGCCGATTCCGACTTTGCCTATACGCTGCGCCCGCTGGCCGGCGCGGAATACACCATTACGGCTGCCGAGGACATTTACACGCAGGACCGCCAGCTGGATGCCAACGGCAGCCGCACGCTCTGGTATGCCAAGGGCGATGTGGTGGCAGTTGTTACCACCGGTGATGGCAGTGCAGACACTGCTGTGTTTGCACCGTCCCGCACCAAGGCGACCTATGATTTTCTGTCGGTCATCCACGACGGTACGCTCGGCGTGGTCAGTATTACCCTGCCGCTGGGCAGCTATCATGTGGAGGAAACCAAGCCGCCCTATGGGTATGTCGGCACGACAGACAGCTACGATGTGACATTTGTCTGGGATAGCCAACTGAATGATGTGGTCATGGCAAAGAGCATCGTCAAAAATGGAGCTGATGAGCAGCATTTTGATGTTGTACGCGCATCGGAAGCCTCTGCGGAACTGGCTGAACAGCAGACTCTTGGTTTCTATAATGACCGTGAGCATGCCCGCGTGGGTGTGTACAAAATCAATCAGGAAACCGGCAACTATCTGGCCGGTGCTGTGTTCAACCTGTATACCCGAGATGATATTTATGATGTAGACGGCAAAAAGTTGTTCTCTTCCGGTGATTTGATCTGTACCAGTCCCGAGACCGTTGCGGACGGCTACACCTATTTCAACTGCGATGTTCCCATCCGCGGCGAGTGGTACGGCCAGAGTGACCGACTGGATGCCTCGACCAACAGCGGCAATTACTTTATCCGCGAGCTGCGCGCCCCGCTGGGATACTATCTCAATGATGCAGAGATGGATGTCACCTTCACCTATGACGGCGAGGTTCTGCAGGTACTGGACAATACCTGCGCCAACAAGCCTACTGAAATGTGGGTGAGTAAGCGAGATTTGACCAACGATGAGGAGCTGCCCGGTGCTACGCTAATCATCAAGGATACGAAAGACAACATTGTTGACACCTGGGTATCCACCGACACGCCGCACCGTGTGACGGGTCTGCATTTTGACGAAGAATACACGTTGACAGAGAAGCGGCCTGCTGATGGTTATGCCGTTACAGATGACATTGTGTTCCGCCTGGAACGCAAAGCAGATGCTGACGGCCATGAACTGGACGAGGCAGACGTCTATTATCTGAAAGATAAAAAGAACCTCTGGTTTATCCCCTGGGAGAAATGGGAGCTGCTGGACGATGCCACGGTGATCATGCGTGATGACATTGCCGAAGTACAAATCTCCTAGATTGACAGTGCCACAGGTAAAGAGCTGCCCGGCGCGGAGCTGGTCATCAAGGATAAGGACGGCAACACGGTTGCACAGTGGGTTTCCGAGGACAAGCCCCACTATATCGAAAAGCTGCCTGCCGGAGAGTACACGCTGACCGAGATCACCGCACCCAACGGCTATCAGATTGCAGAAAGCATTACCTTTACTGTACTGCCCACCGGTGAGCTTCAGACTGTCGTTATGAAGGATGCTCACATCCCCGAGGAAACACCGCATGAGGACACCCCGAGCAATACGCCGCAGCCGACGCCGGGCAGCACGCCCGCGCCTACCCCTGCACCGGCAAGCACGCCCACGGCAACGCCTGCGCCAATGCCGATTATTCCCCAAACGGGCGATGTGTTCCCCTTTGCGCTGCTTTCGGCGGCGGTGTTTGGGTCTATCGTCGGCTTCGGAATTTTTGCATACAAGCGCCGCAAATCCAAACTGGATGAGAGCGAGCACTAAAAAGCTATGAAACACGTACATTGTATGGGCGACTCTCGCGGGCCGCCCTATTTTTATTGGTGAATGACATGAAACATATCATCTGTTCGAGCTTCGGCAAAGACAGCAATGCAACAGCGCTGCTGGCCCTACAGCATGGCGAACCGCTGGACGAAATCATATATACAGAGGTCATGTTCAGCAAGGAGATTTCCGGCGAACTGCCCGAGCATACGCGGTTTATCTATGAAACGGCAATTCCGTACTTTGAAAAGCGAGGCATCCCCACAAGGGTTTTGCACGCTGAAAAGACGTATCTGGATTGCTTTTACCATGTGGTGAGCCGCGGCAATGCACAGGGAAAGTTTGCCGCTTTTCCGCTGGCTGGGCGCTGTGCAATTCAACGAGATTGCAAAGTTCCGCCACTGGAAGCCTATAAAAGGGGCTTGCCACCGGGTACGGTCTCCTATTTAGGTCTTGCAGCGGATGAGCCGATCAGACTGGAACGGCTAAAGCCTGACCAGGTATCTCTTATGGCAAAGTACGGCGTGACAGAGCAGGATGCATTTGCCATGTGCAGGCAGGAGGGGTTGCTGTCGCCGCTGTATGAGTACAGCCACCGCGGCGGGTGCTGGTTCTGCCCCAACGCATCCATGACCGAGCTGCGGCATCTGTACCATTCACATCCTGATTTATGGCAGCTGATGCTGGAATTGCAGGATGCACCGAATAAGGCGACGGAACGCTTCAATCGGAATTTCACATTTGCCGAGCTGGACCTGCGGTTCCGCTTAGAAGGCGAGCAATTGAGCTTTTATGACCAAGAGCTGGAGGTAGAGAGATAATGCCAAATCAAGAAAAGTCGCCTTGTGCATGGGTGTATGCGCGCATTCCCGGTGACTGCGCAGCGACCTGCGCGAGCTACGATGCCTGCTGCAGGCAGGCCGGTGACGACGGCTGCATGGTAGTCGGCGGCAGCATCGATTATAAAGGGCACGGCCCGCTGCGCGATGGGTATCAGAGTATGCTGCGCAGTATCAGAGACAGCAAGGTCAACTGCGTGTATGTCTGCCGTATGCGGCAGATCAGCGGCAAGGAGCGATACCTGTACGCCTTTTTCAAGTGCGCAATGAAGCACCATGTAAAAGTCCGCACACTGGAATACAGCCTGCCGGACCGTCTGCAGCAATACAGGTTGGGAAAAAAAATCGAAGCATACGCCCGACACACCGGCGCTCCGCTGCCGTGGTGAGGTTGAAATATTATTGCAGAGAAAGCGAAGGTGATACCGTATGGTAGAAGAAACGGCCATCCGGGTGCAAATCAACGCAGCCAAGCTTGCCGGGCAGGGCATCTTTGGGATATTGCAGGCGGTTGCCAGTATGCTGCAAGCGCGTCAGTACGGGCAGCAATCAATTCAATCACTGAACCGACAGTCGCAAGCTCTCGCTTCGGTGGAGCTGAACGACAAAACGCTGCCCTATGTCAGGCGGCAGCTCAAGGAATATTCAGTGGACTTTGCCATTACCAAGGACAAGGACACCGGGCAGCTGAACCTGTGGTTCAAGGGGCAGGACGTGGACCGCATCCAGACCGCCATTGAAAACTGCATTGCAGCGCGCGGCAAGGAACGTCCCACCAGTCTGCTGCAGGAGTTGTCCGAACGGGTAATGCAGCGCACGAAGGAGCTGAACCAGCACCGTCCGCCGCCGGAGCAGGAGCGAGGTGAGCGGCTATGAAGGAACAGCACGCAAAGCAAATTCTTACCCGCCTTGCTGCAAGTCTGGGCTGCTTTTGGCTGGGCAACCGGGTGGGACTTCTCTATGTATCGGCTGCCGGAACGGTCACGCAAAGGCTGGCCGCCGCGGTAAATCTTGGCGAAATTGTACTGCATCCCTTGCAGTTATCTTCTGCGCCGATTCCTGTAGGCTGCGGTATTGGTGCTATTCTGCTGACGGGGCTTGCTTACCTCTGCATAAAGTACAGCGGCCATCGTTTGGTGCCGCAGAAGGAGTACGGCAGCGCCCGCTGGGGCACCGCGGCGGACATTGCGCCGTTTCTCCATGAAAAGGCAAGCGAGAATATCCCCCTGACGGCCACAGAGTCCCTGAGCCTTGCCATGAAGATGCCTGTAACAGCGGAGAACAACTACAATCGCAACAAGAACGTCATTGTGTTCGGTCCGTCCGGCTCCGGCAAGAGCTACAGCGTAGCCGGCCCGCAGCTGCTGCAGTTTAACAGCAATTATGTACTCAGTGATCCGAAGGGCGAACTGCTGGACACCTACGGAAATGTTCTGGTATCGCAAGGTTATGATGTGAAAGTGTTCAACCTGAAGGACCGTGACAAGTCCGACCACTACAATCCGTTTGCTTACATCCATGATACGGATGACATTGTGGTTGTTGCTAAGAATCTTATCAAAAATATGAAAGAGGACCCACGACAGAAAAACACAGCCGACCCTATATGGGAAGAAGGCTCTACCTCCCTACTGGAAGCGCTGCTTGCTTATGTGTATTTTGAGCAGCCACCTGAGATGCACAATATGAACAGCGTGATGGAGCTTTTTGTGCTGATGCAGCACCGTTACGGACCACAGGGGCGCAGCCAGTTGGACGATATATTCGAAGATCTGGCCATGGAAAAGCCTGCGTCATTCGCAGCGCGCCAATATGGACTGTACCATATGGCACCAGACAAAACTGCACAGAGTATTGATGTATCCCTCGGTATGCGTATGAGTGCGTTCAATATACCTTCCATCATGAAGATCTGCGAAGATGATACCATTCATCTGGAAGAGCTGGCCAGCGACAAAAAGGTGGCGCTGTTCGTTGTCACACCAGACACCACCACAGCCTATAACTTTCTGGCCGCGGTCATGTTCCAGCAATGCTTTCAGATTCTTGTGCATACCGCAGACAATCGTAAAGATCATTGCCTGCCGCGTCATGTGCGGTTTCTTTTAGACGAGTTTCCGAACATTGGCATGATTCCGGACTTCCAGATTCTGATCAGCACCATCCGCAGCCGAAATATCGGATGTACCTTGATTTACCAGTCAATCGCACAGCTGAAATCTCAGTACGGTGATGACTGGGGCACGATTCTGGAAAACTGTGATTCAGAGCTTGTGCTGGGTGGCGGCAATAACCCGGAGTCACTGGAGTTCTTCGGTAAACAGCTGGGCAAACGGACCATCGAGGTGCTGAACACCACAGAGAACCTCGGCGCACAGGGCTCCTTTTCTAAGAATTATCAGGTGGCCAGCCGTGATCTGATGACACCGGAAGAAATACGCACCATGCCGCGAAATCGTTGCTTATTGATGATTTCCGGTGTTGTGCCATTTTACTCTTACAAGTTTGATCTTAAAAAGCACCCTAATTACGCATTGGTAGAAAAAGAGGGGCATCGTCCCTTCGACTACGAGAGGCGCGCAGAAAATAACTTTGCAGCCTTTATGAAAAATGTGCAGGAAATCAACAACATAGAACTCGACGATGACGAGTCTGACACATAAACAGAAAGAAGGAAACTCATATGATTACTTCCTATTAGGAACACTGTAAAT
>ERZ857965.3132-NODE-3132-length-12833-cov-2.913915_pt1 | contig 12833 bp, 13 predicted proteins | sample MGYA00519758_ERZ857965 | MGnify/ENA primary metagenome ERZ857965 (study PRJEB31778, sample SAMEA3449381) | human gut metagenome | biome: human gut; feature: human-associated habitat; material: faeces | place: United Kingdom | collected 2010/2012 ...
CCGCTCCCATTTGCGGCATGCCGAACCGTCCGTAGATCAGGATCCAGTTCAGGACAAAATTGACTACCAGCGCAACTGCGGAAGAAACGAGGGGAATCTTGACGCGCTCCGTCGCCCGCATCAGAAAGCTGATGATCACCGCCAGTACCTGCAGCGGATAAGCAAAGCCAACGATCCGGATATAGGGAATCGCCACCTCTATAATATTTTTCTTATCTGTATAAATCCCAAGCAAAAATTCCGGCTTTGTCACCGCTACTGCTCCGAACAAAAGACCGACAAGCAGCATAAAGCTCATGGAAAGCCCAAAGGTTTTGTTGATACCCTTTTCACTTTTGGCACCCCAATACTGGGAAAAGAACAAAAGCGCGCCTCCTGCAAATCCGAAATAGCAGGAGAAAAACAACGACGAAATCTGCGAGCAGATGCCGACCGCCGCGACCGATAGCTCTCCCATGCTTCCGATCATGATCGTATCCACCATGCTCGCCGTCGTGGACAATAAATTCTGAAACGCGATCGGCAGCGCAATGGTATAGACTGCCTGTGCAAATACGTTCCATCTGATTCTTTTCTCTCTCATCTAATACCCCTTATCTGTCGTATTTTTGTCGATGGTATCCCCTCAGTATATCATCAGAATGAAAACACCAATGCCGTTCTGCGCCCATCCGCCGGACATTGCAAAACGGGAGACTATTGTTCTCATTTTACTCTCATCCTTTCTCCGGATCAAGCGTAAAATCTGTTTTTCCCGACAATTCCAGATCCAGCATCTGCGCCAGTGGAACACAGGAATTCATACACTCCTCATAGGTGCTGGTCTGCGCCCCCATTTCAATCAGCAGATACCTCTGCTTTAAGTGCATATTGTAACGGTAGCCTTTCAAGTAAATCCTGCGGGTCAGCCCCGGGTAATACTCGTTGCACAGCACCTGCATCTGGAACGAAAATGCGAGATTATCCGCAATATTTTTATTCGGAAGCGAATCAATGTCCCCGAGCCGTCTCGTTCTGGACAGTCCGTTGAAAAACATGAAGCGCGCCATTTTTTTGCCGCCGATCTCCGTCACGAGCCGCGTTCCTTCTGCCACTTCATCCCGGTGCAGGTCGATCACCACCTCAATCGACGGGTTTTCCTTCAAAATCGCTTCCAACGCCGGAAGGGAATTGGAATAGGCATAATCCCTTTTTTCCACGTCATACTGTCCCATATGATGCATCACGTTATAGCCATACTGTTTGCGAAGAATTTCCGCCAGCACCTCCCCGACGCCCATAATTCCGGTCTGCGCGTTTCCCGGAATCGAATCGACAAAGGTTTCCTGCGAATGGGTATGATAAATCAAAATCTGCGGCTGGTCGTCCGTCCGCTTCTGTACGGAAAGCACCCTGCCAAGCAGCGCCTTTTGATTCAGCTGCGTCTCGTCCGCCGCGGTTGCCGGATCGATCGCATAAAATTCCCGCACCAGCGCATCATAACTCGTAAGCTCCGACCAGTTGTAGGTACGCTGCTTCTCCGGGAGAGAGGCTGTAAAATCGCCGATGTCGGAGCTATTTGCTGTGTCGCCGGTTTCGTTTTGACTATCGCCAGATCTGGTTCCGATCCCGCCGCTGCTTTGCCCTTCGCGGTCGGATGCAGCACTGCTCCCGTCGGTTTCGCTGCCGTCCGCCACGCCGTTTTGTCCGCTTTTTCCTCCGCCCGCCTGCTCATTTTCCAACCGCGCAAGCTCTTCAAGCGATAGGTCCCTGCCATCCGTCGGCGCATTTTTTTCTGTATCGTCACCGCTCATCCCGGTGTATTCGTCCCTTCCTTCCGCCAGCAGAATCTTTTCCACCATATCAGAATTTTCCTGCGCCAGCTGCGCGGTTTTGGTTTTGCTCTGATAACCGAGAAACGGAAAAATCCATCCGGACACAGAGAGCCTGCCGTTGTCCCCTGCCGCTGCGATCACCGGACAGAGGGCATTTAAAAGCTCCAGCTCTGCATTCTCCGTCAGAAGCTCCCGGAAATTTCGTTCCTCTGCGCGCGGAAACGCAAGAAAAACAATTCCCGCTATCACAATGGCAATCACTGCCCGATATCTGTTTTTTTTCGGTCTGTCTTTTTTCCCCATGCTGCAATATATGCGCACAGGAAGGCTGGAATCACTTTTCCCGGCTCAGTACCTGATTGATTGGTTCGCAATCACCCTTCCGGGTTCAGCGCCCGGTTGATTCCATCCGACACGATTTCGCTCAGATACAAAATTGTCTCATCGATGTCCTTTCCGGTCACATACATATTGTTCAGACCGGACAGTGCCTGCGGATGCTCGCGATTTTGAAGCAGCGCAGAATCGTTTTCCTGTTCCATCTCCCGCAACGCGTCTCCGACGATTGTCGCAGCATCCACTACCGTCGGCACACCAATCGCAAGCACCGGCACTCCCAGAGATTCCCCGGTCAGCGCATTTCTGTGATTGCCGACCCCTGAACCCGGATAGATTCCTGCGTCACTGATCTGGAACGTCCGGTTTAACCGCTTTGTACTACGCGCCGCAAGCGCATCGACAACCAGCACCAGATCCGGCTTTGTCTCCTTCACAACGCCCCGTACGATTTCCGCACTCTCCATGCCTGTCTGCGCCATTACTCCGGGGACAAGACAGCTGACGCGGTTCATTTTTTTCCGGTTATACGCTGCAGCGCCAAACTCGAGAATGATGTGCCGGTTAATAAACAGTCTGTCCGCCACCCGCGGTCCCAGCGCATCCGCCGTCACCTGCTGGTTTCCAAGCCCCACGACCAGCACGGATTTTTCAGTCTCCAGATCAGGAATCAGTTTCTGCAGCTGCATCGAAAGTTCCTTCGCCACCTCCTGCTGATACTCCTCCTCGTCGTTTCCAAGCTGTCCGGCTTCCAGTGTAACGTATGTTCCGATCGGTTTCCCCATAATTTTTGCGCCGTTTTTCGTCTCTATTTTTACCCGCGTCACCAAAATTCCCGTTTCCGGTCTGGTTTCTTCTTCCAGAATTACCCCGTGAATCTCAACGCCGGACTCCCGAATCCGTTCCCCCTCTTCCAGTGCAAGATCTGTCCGAACGACAAAAACGCTCATTCGCATTCCCTCCTTCTAAGATTGTGTTTCTTACAGTTCACTCGCGCCATTCGCAATACAATAGAATGCACGCTTCGCGAACATTCTATTGTCATGAACCGCGCTTCGACGCTCTCCGCTGCTTCGCAGCTCATTTTTGCTCATAAAGTGGCGCTCCCTTCGTACCTTTTTGTAAGCAGATTTTCATGCGAGCATGAAATCTGCTTACAAACGGTACGAGTGAACTGTAAGAACTATATTCCCATTTTTTCCAAAAATCCAGAAAATATCTATTGACAGAATTCTTTTCATCCAATAGAATACATATGTATGTTTGCATTAGAACGTCCGTGTCCGGCTTTAATGTAATACGATACAGCACACATTTTTGGGTTAATTCATTGGAGGTATCATCGTGGCAAATATTAAATCTGCAAAGAAGAGAATTTTAGTAAACCAGACCAAGGCTGAAAGAAACAAAGCAATCAAATCTTCTGTTAAGACCGCTGTTAAGAAGGTTCGTGTTGCAATCGAAGCACAGGACAAGGAAGCTGCAAAGGCTGCACTGCTGAACGCAACCACAGTTATCGACAAGGCTGCTTCCAAGGGCGTATATCATAAAAACACCGCTTCCAGAAAGGTTTCCCGTCTGGCTAAAGCAGTAAACGAAATCGCTTAATTTTGAAACGAATGAAACAGAATTAAAAAATTCTGTATGAAAAAGAGCAGTTCCCACCGTCACGGGGACTGCTCTTTTTGTTATGGTGACAAGGAAAATGCTCTGTGCAGGACAACATCCATCCCTGATTACGCGGCTCAACAGACAGATCCCAGGCTCACAGCTTCGTCATGCGATCCTGTGCGATCAGCTTTTTCAGTGCCTCCACGCCGACGCGCACCGCCATGTCCGTGTCGTGGACGACCGGGTTAGAAAGTCCGAGCACTTCCCGCTCCTGATTCGCCATCGTCAGAAATACCGCGCCGCAACGCACCCGAAGATACTGCGCTACGATAAACAGCGCCGCAGATTCCATTTCCGATGCAAGGCATCCCATCTTTTTCCACGCGCCCCATTGCTGCTGCAGCAGATAATCCACCGGCAGGGTGTCCGCCTGCTCAATATCGCGGTGCGTTTCCACGCGCACGGCGTAGACGATGGGCGCGTTCGTCAGCTTTCACAGTTTCTCTATATAATGCAGGCTCTCGCCGCCGTGCAGTTGGATAATGTCGATGACTTCATCGCGCACGAGCGCGGCAATATGATCCGGCTCATCGTTCATGAACACGCCGACCGCCTTAATTTCCGGGTCAAGGTGCTCCTTGAGCCGCGCCGCATCCATATCCGACACATGCCGGCGGCTCTCCGCGAACACGAAGCCGATAAAGTCCGGTTTGGTTTCGTTCGCGGCCTCTATATCCTCTTTGCGGGTCAGTCCGCAGAATTTCAGTTTCATTTTGTGGCCTCCCTGAGTGCGTCAAGCGCCTGTTTCTTGTCTGCGGCACGCATGAGGTACTCGCCTACCAGAACCGCGTCTGCGCCCGACTTGGACGAAACCGACCGGTTGCCGTGCTTTGCAATCGGCACACCGCCCGCCGCCGCCACGAATGCGGCGGTCGTGGAGATATTGAACGAGCCGACCTCGTCACCGCCGGTGCCTACAATGTCCATGACCGCGCCCTTCGGCTCAATGTGCGCGCCCTTTTCGCGCAGCGCGTCCACATGGGCGCGGTTGCGGTTGACGAGTTCAACGGGGATGCCGCCCTTCGTCATATAAGCGCCGAGCACCGTTCCGAGAGAACCGGCGCCGTAGATCGCGCATTTCATTCGACCGTCACCGTCCCATCCTCGGCGAGCGTGACGCTCATGCCGGTCTTGACATATTCGAGAAACTCGTCGCCGAGAGAATCGACAACGGGCATATGCGTCTCCGTCCATACGTCGGAGAGGATGGCGCCGGCGGCGGCGAGCGAGTCGATGGGCTTGGAGAAGCACATGCACGCGGGCAGCTTGCCGAGAGCGCCGGCGGTGTAGAACACCATGCCGCCGGTCGTGGAGCCGATGGTCTGCGGCAGGCACAGCGCCACGCCGATCATGGGCTTTTTATAGATATCGGGGTTGTTCTGATCGCCGCACTTTACGTCCTTATCGCCAAACATGAGCGCGGACTGGTAGCTTGCAAGCGTGTTGAAGCCGCCGTGGGAAACGAGAGCTTTGGCCGTGACGGTGCCGGGAACGACAACGCGGCCCTTGAACGTTTTCGCCATGTTATTTGGTCTCCTTTCCGGTGATGATGCCGACGATCTCGTCCTCGGAATAGAACTTCGCCGAGGTATAGGTACGCAGCTTGTTCGAGCAGGTGATGACCGGCATGGACTTGGAGAGCGGGTTATTCATGTACATCAGCGGGCAGATATAGCTCAAAATCGCGCCCGTCTTCTTGAGCCGGTAGGCATAGGGGCCTTTGTTGAACTCTTCGAGCACCGGCGGCGCGGTGGTGAGCACCGTGGGCACGGCGAGCTTGTCGCGGCCCGACGCCTTGAGACCTTCCTCGAGCTTCTTCGTCCAGTCGATGAGCTGATCCATCGTGAGATGCGGGCAGCCGATGAAGGCGAGCTTTGGCTTCGCGATCGGGTTTTTCCAGATGACCGGGTAGGACGCCTTCACGCGCTCGAGCTCGGCGTCGTCCACCACGTAGACCTGCGCGCCGGGGGCGATGAGCGCGTCGCCCTGCTCCACGGCTTCAGGCGTCAGATGCTCGATATGGTAAAGGCCGACCGCGCCGTTCGAGGCGGTCGCCGCGCCGAAGTCCTTGAGATACGCCTTGTTGTCCTTGTTAAGCTCCGTGCCGAGCCACGCATCAAGACCGCGGATGTACGGCACATCCTCCATGACCTTCATGCCGATGGCGCTGCCGAGAAGCTGCGCTTCGGGCTTCTTCGTCGTTTTGACCTCAACGACCCAGGTGGCCTTGCGGCCCTCGTCCGTCAGCAGGCCGAAGTACGGCACATAGCCGAGCATCGATCCCATCACGTCGATGATGCCGGAGTTGCGGTTGCAGCGCGCGCCGAGCACGCTGTTGGCGTAAACAACGGCGGAGGACTCCGCCCAGGAGAGGACCTCGCCCTTTTCGGGAATGTTGCCGACTTCGTCAAAGTAGCAGGCGCAGGTGAAGTCCTTCTCGTCCTTCATGCCCATGCGGCGGAGCTGCTCTTCGTAGCGCGGCTGGAGCTTATACATGAACTGCTTGAACACGAGATCCTGCAAAAGATTTGAAGGGACGTTCGGATCGAGCGGAAGCGGGTCGGCGGTGAATTTCTGCTGAAATTTCACGCCGGAGGCAAGAAGCTGGTCGTACAGGTCATACACCGGCTTCATCGTGTTGATGCCGAAGCTGATGACGGTGTGGCCGTACTTGCTCGTGACCGGCACGAGCTTTTCCGCGCCGAACGCGTCGCCGTACATGACGAGCGTTTTCATCACCTTGGCAAGCACTTCGCCCTTTTCACCGTTCAGAATTGCCTGTTGTTCCGGGGTCAGATTCATATGCTCACACTCCTTAATATGTGTTTTTCTCAACATATCGCAATTATAACACCATTTATCCGCAAGTCAATTCCTCCGCGTCATTTTGTCCGCGAAGAACGGCAAGCAGCACGAAAAAGAGCGAAATACCGGGCGCCTGCGCAATGTTGACAAGAGCCTGCACGCCGTAGCCGAGAAGTCCCGCCGCGAGAGCGAAGGCGAGCGCGCCGCCCTTTTTCCACACGCGGCGCAGCGTCAGAACGATCCACGCAAGATACGCTCCCAGACCGAGCACTCCCCAGTTGAGCAGGAGCTGGATATATTCGCAGTGCGCGGCATCGAGAATGGCGTCCGGGAAATACCGGTGCTGCACATCGAGCGCCGCGAGCACGCCGCAGCCGCCGCCGATGAGCTTTTTCCCGAACGGGAAATCGCCGAAGAGCGAGAGGCAGTATTTCCAGACCCCGACGCGGTCGGTGCCCCAGGCATCGGAAAAGTGCAGCCAATCGTCCATGCCGCCGAGCGGCACGGCGCTCCACACGGTGTTGAGCAGCACGAGAACGACCGCCGCCAGCACAGCCGCCCCAAGCAGAATATACGCATAGATTTTCCGAACGAGAAGAAGCGTTTTGTTCTCCCTCTTCCGCAGCAGAAAATACGCCGCAGCCCCCAGCACCGCAAGCGGCAGCATCACCGCCGGCTCCGAAAAATGCCGTCCGAGCGAGGAGAGCCGTTTTCCGAAATCATAAACGACCGCCCGGTAAGCGAGCACGGAAAGCGCTGTTCCGGCGAGAAGCAGCGGATACCGCCGCAGCGCGTCCGGCTCCTTTTTTGCAAGCAGCGGCAGCAGCACGAGCGCCGCGCCGATACCGAGCACCGCGCTCTCGCTCCGCACCGCCATCGCCGCCCAAAGGCCGGTGACGCAGACGATCCCCAGAAGGATCTCTTTCCAGAGCCGCCTTTCCGTGAGAAGCGCCGCGGCGCAGACCGGCCACACGAGCGTGAGATACGCCCCCGCGAAATTGATGTTGCCGAGCGTGGATATGTACCGCCCGCGGTCGAACTCGCCAAGCTGTGAGCAGAAGCCGAGCACGTCGTACCCGAGATGGTTGCACACCGTGAGTGCGCCGCTGAGAAAAAGGCCGAGACCGAGCGGGACGAGAACATCACCGAAGCGCACCCGCGCGCCGGAAAAGGCGAAGTACAACGCGTCATAAAGCCACATCATGCCGAGACCCTGATACCGCCCGCGCTCGCCGAGGAACGATCCGGCAAAATCCCCGCCCGCGGCGGACGCAATAAAGCATATAAGACAGAGTGCCAGCGCCGCCCATTCCGCGCCCGCAAGCCTGCGGCGCGGGAGGCCGTTTTCCCGGTAGAGCGTGAAGCCGAGACGCACAAGGACAAACACGACCGTCGGCACGGTAAAGCAGATCGTTTTCGTTTCCGTTATATCAAAAAAACCGTTGTGGACGGCAAGCGGCAGCAGCGCGAGCATCAAGAAGAGATACCCGCGGCAGAGCCATGTTTCAACGGTTGGTTTTACTTTTGTTTCCATCACTTCGCCGCCTCCTTTTTTTCGCATGATACCATAAAAATATCCCTCCCGTCTATTATAGCAGACGGAAGGGACAGTAAAAAAGTTTAGCGGAGGCTCCACTTTGTCTGGTCGGTGTGGAGCAGCTCGTGGGCTCTGTGCGAAAGGGGCTTATCGAAGAAATCGTCATAGGCCTTCTGGACGGAGGCGTTTTCGTGCGAGAAGCGCACCGGGTTGTTCCGGTCGATCTCGTAGAGCGTTTCACCGCGCTCGCCGGCAAGCTCCATTCCTTCCTGGAACGGCTGACCGCCGCCGCCGGCGCAGCCGCCGGGACAGGCCATGATCTCCACGAAGTCGTACTGCGCGCGTCCGGCGCGGATGTCCTCCACAACGGCGCGGGCATTTGCAAGGCCGCTCGCCACACACGCGCGCACCGGCACGCCGCCGATCGTCGCGGAGATCTCCTTGCGCCCGTCCGTGCCGCGGACGGCCTGAAAAGCGTCCGGGTCGGGGTTATGGCCTTCCAGCACGGCGTACGCGGTACGCAGCGCCGCTTCCATCACGCCGCCGGTCGCGCCGAAGATAACGGCAGCGCCCGTTCCCTCGCCGAGAGGGGAGTCAAACTCTTCCTCGGGCAGATCCGCCACATTGATCCATTTGAGCCGCAGCAGGCGGTCCACCTCGCGGGTCGTGAGCACCGCGTCCACATCCCGGAAGCCGGAGCTGTTGATCTCCGGCACGGCGCACTCGTACTTTTTCGCAACGCACGGCATGACGGAGACGCAGAAAATGTCCTTGGGGTCGATGTTGTGCGTTTTGGCAAACCACGTTTTCGTCACCGCGCCGAACATCTGCTGCGGGGACTTGGCCGTGGAGAGCTGCGGCACCATATCGGGGTATTCAAGCTTCAGAAACCGCACCCAGCCGGGGCAGCACGAGGTGAAGAGCGGCCGCCGGAACTCCCACGAATGCTTCATTTTATAGAGAAGCTCGCTGCCCTCCTCCATGATGGTGAGGTCGGCGGCAAAGTTCGTGTCAAAGACATAGTTGGCACCCGCGGCGCGGAACGCCGCCGCCATGCGCCCTTCGGTGGCGAGCTCCTTGGGAAGGCCCAGCCCCTCGCCCCACGCGGCGCGCACCGCCGGAGCGACCTGCAGCACGACGACCTTTTTCGGATCGTCGATCGCAGAGATGACCTTTTCGGTATCGTCCCGCTCGCGGAGAGCGCCGGTCGGACAGTGGGTGATGCACTGCCCGCAGTAGGCGCAGTTCACCTCGTCGAGCTTTTTGCCGCCGCGCACGCCAACGGTGGCGCGGCTGCCGGTGCCGAGGAAGTCCCAGACGCTCATGCCCTGGATCTTCTCGCACACGGCGATGCAGCGGAAGCACTGCACGCACTTCGACGCCGTGCGGATGACCGGGAGCTTCGGGTTCCAGTTGTTGGCCGGGAGCTTCGTCTCATAGGGGTTCTCGATGATGTTCATATCCGCGGCGAGCTTCTGCAGCGTGCAGTTGCCGCTGCGGACGCAGGTAGCGCAGTTGCAGTCGTGCTGTGAGAGAATGAGCTGCACGTTGTTGCGCCGCGCTACGAGCGCGCGCAGCGTGTTCGTATAGACCTCCATGCCCTCGGCGCAGATCGTGTCGCACGCCGCCATAAGGCGGTCGGTACCCTTGATCTCCACCATGCACACGCGGCAGGCCGCGACCTTGCTCACATGCTTCAGATAGCAGAGGGACGGGATCGTAATGCCGAGCTGGCGCGCCGCGTGGAGAATGGAGGTGCCGTCCTCCACCGTGACGGGCCTATCGTTGATGCGAAGATTTACCATCTGTCCTTCCTCCCTCCGCGGAATGCGCCGTAGCCGTAATGATCGCAGCGCAGGCAGCGCGAGCATTCCTGCGCAGCCTCCTCATCCGTAAGGCACGCCTCCATGAGATTGAAGTCCTCCTTGCGGTCGCCGGCGGTGCGCTCGCGCATGTTGACGCGGCCCCACGCGGGCTTGCCGATGGTCTGCGCCGGGGGAATATCCACGCCCGAGGTGATCGGCGTATGGAAGCCGAAATAGTGATCGATGTTGCCCGCAACGACCTTGCCGCTGTCGATGGCGCGCACGACCGTGGACGGGCCGAAGAAGCAGTCGCCGCCGGTGAACACGCCCGGCATGCCGGGCACTGCGCCGGAGGGATCGGCCTTGATGCGGCGGCGCTCTGTGCCGACGCCGCTGCTTTCAAAGTGCGCCGAGTCGATAGCCTGTCCGATGGCGGTAATGACGACGTCCGCCGGGAGAATGATCTCCGGCTGATCGGCGTTGATGGGCTTCGGGCGGCCATTCTCGATGGGGCCGGAGAGCTGCGGCTGCACCGCGATGCCGACGGCGCGGTCGTCCTCGGTCTCGATGCGCACCGGGGAGAGCATGGGCATGATCTCACAGCCCTCGGCGATGGCGCCGTCGATCTCCTCGCGCGCGGCGGTCATGTCCTCGATGCGGCGGCGGTAAACACAGGTGACGGAGGCCGCGCCCAGGCGCTTGGCGGTGCGCGTCGCGTCCATGGCGACGTTGCCGCCGCCCACCACGACGACATTTTTGCCCGTGAAGTCCGGCGCTTCGCCCGCGCCGACTGCACCGAGCAGTTCGACCGCGGAGAGCACGCCCTCGCTGTCCTGGCCGGGGATGTTCATGCGGTTGACGATCTGCGCGCCGATGGCAATGTATACGCTGTCATACTCGCTGCGGATCTGATCGAAGGTGATCTCCCGGCCGATGTCCACATCGAGCTTGACCTGAATGCCGGTGGAGAGGATGGCGTTGATATCGCGGTCCAGATCGTCGTCCGGCAGGCGGTAGCTCGGGATGCCGTAACGCAGCATGCCGCCGAGCCGCTTGTGCTTTTCAAACACCGTGACGTGATAGCCCTTGAGCTGGAGATAGTACGCCGCCGTAAGGCCCGCCGGTCCGCCGCCGATGACGGCGACCGTTTTGCCGTTGAACGGCGCGCACGGCGGCGTGGGGACGATGCCCGCGCGCTCGACCGCGTAGCGCTTCAGCCCGCGGATGTTGATGGAATCGTCCACGATCTGACGGCGGCAGTGCTTTTCGCACGGATGCTCGCAGATGAGACCGCAGACGCCGGGGAACGGGTTGTCCTTGCGGATGAGCCGCACGGCGTCGGCATAGCGCTCCTCGCGGATGAGAGCGATGTAGCCCGGCACGTCCACATTCGCCGGGCAGCCGGCCACGCACGGCACGGCGTCGAACGCCGCGGTGCAGACCCCGTTTTCGATGTGGGACATATAATCGTCCCGGAAGGCCTCCAGCCCGTCGAGCACGAGGCGCGCGGCCTCAAACCCGATGGCGCAGTCGGCGCTGTCGTAAATGGCGGCGGCGCTGCGGCGCACGGCGCGGAGATCGTCCGTAGTTCCGCGGCCATCGAGGATCTTCTCCAAAAGCGCGTGCAGCCGGTCCAGCCCCACGCGGCAGGGAACGCATTTTCCGCAGCTCTGCGCAAGACACAGCTGCACGAACGAGGCAGTCAGATTGACCGGACAGCTCCCAAACGGCGACGCTCCGCGGCGGCGTCCGAGCGTGGCATACAGCTCGTCCACCTTTTTCTGCGCGGCGGTCTGCTGATTTACGATCAAGGGTCAGCCCTCCCTTATATATAGTTTCAAACACATTATACGGAAAACCGACACAAAAAGCAAGATATTCCTCGCCGTTTTTTTCGATTTTTTTCTTTTGATGACACCGTGTTGATTTATGAACACATTGCGGGAGTCCGTTTTATGGGTCACACAATGCGGTATGCTTGTCCCATAAAGAAGATGTGAATTTGACAAGGAGGAAAGAAAAATGGGTATTGTCGTTTCGGTGGCCGCGCTGGTGCTGTATGTTCCGATGAGCATGGTGTTCGTTCTGGGCGGAAAAAAGTGATTTTCGGGCTGCCGGGGGCCCGTCCGCTTTGTATACTTTTCAGCCGTGTATTTTTCTCTCTTCGGGGACGTGCGTCCCGGCGTGCAGGTATTTTCTTCGGGTGGCGTCGCCGCCGCGCAGGTGCCGTTCCGCCTTGTTCTGCTCGAGAACGAGCCGCACCTTTTCATACAGCAGCCGGTCGATCTGCCGAAGACGTTCGGACAGATCCTTGTGCACTGTGCTTTTGGAGATGCCGAAACGCTTGGCCGCCGCGCGGACGGTGGCATTGTTCTCAACGATCCACCTCGCCAGCTCACACGCCCGCTCGTCTCTGTTCGTTTGCATCATGCACCACTCCCCTTCCGGCATTTCATCTATATGTGCGGAAGGTTCGTCCTATGAAAATACCCCAGGCAGAAGAAAAATCTGCCTGGGGCAACAAAAATGGGTTTGTTTGAATGCGTCAGACGATGCGCCGGTCGCGCACCTGCGAATCGTAATGCTTGTTCAGCAGGGGACGCACGACATAATAAATGAGCTTGTTCTCGCCGTTGACCATATAGAGCGTGAATGTTGCGGCGAAGAAGATCACGGCGGCAAGGATCAGCTTGCCGAGGATCTTGAAGAGGATCTTGAGAAATTTCTTCATAACCTGTTCCGCCTTTCTTAGTATGCCATGGAGTCGTCAAACTCTACGATGGTCGGGTCAAGCGGCTTCTCGTTGAGAACGACGGACATATACTTGTTGATGTCGTCGCCCACGCCCTTGACCTCCGGGGTCTT
>ERZ857965.3134-NODE-3134-length-12826-cov-2.956699_pt1 | contig 12826 bp, 7 predicted proteins | sample MGYA00519758_ERZ857965 | MGnify/ENA primary metagenome ERZ857965 (study PRJEB31778, sample SAMEA3449381) | human gut metagenome | biome: human gut; feature: human-associated habitat; material: faeces | place: United Kingdom | collected 2010/2012 ...
GGAGCGGCCCAGCTTGCCGCAGAGCAGGGCCATGTTGCTCATGGACATGACGCCCTCGGTGCCGGTGGAATGCTCCGTGACGCCCAGACAGTAGATGATGGGCGCCTTGCCCGCCGTGGCGTACAGGCGCGCGGCGGCGATGAGGTCGTCCTTGTCGATGTTGCAGATCTCGGCCACGCGCTCCGGCGTGTAGTCGGCCACCATCTTCGCGAAGTCCTCGAAGCCCTCCGTGCGGTCCTGTATGAACTTCTCGTCGATCAGGCCCTCTTCAATCATCACGTGGCACATGCCGTTCGAGAACGCCACGTTCGTGCCGGGGCGCAGCTTCAGATGGATGTCGGCCATGCGGGACAGCCCGATGTCGCGCGGGTCCACCACGATCAGCTTCGTGCCGCGTTCCACGGCCTGGCGGATCTGCATGCCCACCACGGGGTGCGCCTCTTCGGGGTTGCTGCCCACCAGCATGATGCAGTCCACGTCATGCGTGATGTCGTAGATGGGGTTCGTCATGGCGCCGGATCCCAGCGTTGCCGCCAGGCCGGCCACGGATGGGCTGTGGCACACGCGGGCGCAGTTGTCCACGTTGTTCGTGCCGAAGGCCGTGCGCGCCATCTTCTGCAGCATGTAGATGTCCTCGTTCGTGGAACGGCTGCAGGCGAAGGCGGCCAGCGAATCCGGGCCGTACTGCTGCTTCAGCTCCATGAACTTCGATGCCACCAGCGAAAGCGCCTCGTCCCACGTGGCGGGCTCGAACTCGCCGGTCTCATGGTTCTTGATGAGCGGCGTGCGCAGGCGGTCGGGGGCGTTCACGAAGTCGAAGCTGGCAGAGCGTCCCTTCACGCACAGCCGGCCGTGGTTCGACGGGCCGTCCGCCGGCTCCACGTCCACGATGCGGTTGCCCTTCATCTTCAGGTACAGCTGGCAGCCCGTGGCGCAATGCGGGCAGCTGGTCAGGACCTTCCGCACTTCCCATTCGCGGTAATCCGCGCGGCGCTTCTCCGTCAGGGCACCCGTGGGGCAGGCGGCGGCGCAGCAGCCGCACGATTCGCAGCTGGTCTGCTTCCAGTTCGGCCCGAACGGCGCCAGGATGGTGGTGCGCACGCCCTTCTTCCCCGTCTGCAGCGTATGGTTGCGCGCCTGCGTGTTGCATGCGGCCACGCAGCGCTGGCACTTGATGCACAGGTTCGGGTCGAAGCTCAGGAACGGGTTGCTGTCGAACACGGGCTTGCGCACCTGCTGCTGCGGGAACGTGGGCTCCGTCACGCCCTCTTCGCGGCAGACGGCCTGCAGTTCGCAGGCGCCGTTCTTATTGCATGAGAAGCAGTAGTTCGTGGAATTCAGGCCATGCTCGGAGATGATCAGGTCCAGCATCTGCCGGCGGAACGCCGTGGCGCGCTCGGACCGCGTGGACACGTTCATGCCGTCTTCCACGGGCGTATTGCAGGCGGGGGCCAGCTCGGCGCGGCCCTCCACCTCCACGGAGCACACGCGGCATGACCCGATGTCGTTGATGCCGCGCAGATAGCAGAGCGTGGGGATCTTCACGCCGACGCTTGCCGCAGCGTCGAGGATGGTCGTGCCGGCGGGCACATACGTCTCGATGCCGTCGATGGTCACGTTCAGCTGCGGCGCCGGCGCGGCGGCTGCCGTCCGGGCGCCCTGGCCGGCAACGGATTCCATGACGGTGGTAGGTGCATTAGACATATTGGATGCGCCCTCCTTCCAGGGCTCCGCAGCCGAAGTGGTCGCAGCGCAGGCAGCGGTCGCATTCCTGCACGGCCTCCTCCAGGCTCATTTCCATCTCCACGCCCTCGAAATCCTGCTTGCGCTCGTTCGCGGGGCGTTCCATCAGGTTCACGCGTCCCATGGGCGTGCGGTCGTTGCGGATGGGAAGCGGGGTTTCCACACCGCAATTCAGCTTGTGGTGATACCCCAGGTACTCGTCGATGTTGCGGGCCGCCGCCTTGCCGGCGCCGATGGCCATGATGACCGTCTTCGGGCCGGTCTGGCAGTCGCCGCCCACGAAGATGTTGTCGTAGCCGGTGGCCTTCAGCGTCTCATCTGCCGCGAAGCGGCCGCGGTTCGTCTGCATGCCGAACTCCTCGAACGGGTCGCTGACGATGTCCTGGCCCACGGCGATGAGGATGATGTCGGCCGGGATGCGGTGCTTCGGCTTGTCCGCCGCCTGCGGCGACGGGCGGCCGTTCTTCACCGGGCCGATGATCTGCGGTTGCGTGATGAGCGCCGTGCAATGGCCCTGCGCATCCACCTCGATGGAGTCGGGCGACTGCAGCGTTTGCATCTCCACGCCCTCGGCGATGGCGCTGTCGATCTCCATGCGCAGCGCCGTCATGTCGTCGATGCGGCGGCGGTACGCGACTGTCACGGTCTTCGCGCCGGCGCGCACGGACGTGCGGGCGCAGTCCATGGCAACGTTGCCGCCGCCGATGACCACGACGCGCTTGCCCGTGAAGTCCGGGAACACCTCTTCGCCGATCTTGCCCAGCATGTCGACGGCGGAGATGACGCCGTCGGCATCGCTGTTTTCAAGCCTCAGCGTCTTGCCGGTCTGGGCGCCGATGGCCACGTAGACGGCATCGTATTCCTGCGCGATGCGCGCCATGCCGTCCGCATCCACGGGTGCGTTGAAGTGTACGTTGATGTTGCCGGCGGACAAGATGGCCCGCAGGTCCTCGTCCAGGCGCTCGCGCGGAAAGCGGTACGGGGGAATTCCGTAGCGCATCATGCCGCCCAGCTTCTGGCGGCCTTCGAACACGTCCACGGAATGCCCCATGAGGGCGGAGAAGTACGCACACGTCATGCCGCTGGGGCCGCCGCCGATGACGGCGATGCGGCGGCCTGTGACGGGCAGCGCATCGGGAACGGGCACCTGATCGGCTGCGATCTGGTCGACCGCGAAGCGCTTAATGCCGCGGATGTTGATAGGCGCGTCGATGAGCGCACGGCGGCAGCGCATCTCGCACGGATGCTCGCATATCAGCGCGCAAGCCGTCGGGAACGGGTTGTCCTTGCGGATCATGTTGATGGCCTGGTCGTAATCGCCCTGACCGGTGAGTGCGATGTAAGCCGGCACGTTCACGTGCGCCGGGCAATTCGTCTCGCACGGCACGGTCTGACCTACGCCCGCCTGGCAGGAACGCCCATGCACGTGGCTTTCGTATTCGGCCGCGAAGGTCTCCAAGCTGTCCAGTACCATCTGGCCGGCCTGGTACCCGATGGCGCAGTCCGACGTGGAGCGCACCATATCGGCCAGCGCGCGTAGCTGCGTCAGGTCGTCCGGCGTGGCCTGGCACATCAGAATCTTGCGCATGAGACCCGCCAACTGCGGGATGCCGTCGCGGCAGGGCACGCATTTGCCGCACGTCTGCAGGCCGCTGGTTTCCAGCAGCGACAGCTGTAGTGCAATCGGGCACATGCCCGGCGGCGTGGTGGAGACGCGCCGCGCGAAGACGTCCAGGCTGTCGGCGATTTTCGCGTCGTCCGGCGCTTTGGGTTTGACTGAAATGGTTGTCACGGTATGTGGTTCACCCCTTGTTGGGCCCTTGCCGGAATCGGTATGTGCGGCAGGCCGCGGAGAGCGCCTGCCAGGCGCTGCCCGCCGAAGATGCCGGCGCGTCCCCGTCCCTAAGGGAGCGCTGCATCCTGTTGCATGGCCTTATGTCGCCCGAAATGCGGTTTTGGGCGGGTCGTTTTGAAGGCTAAACAGTCGGAAGTTTACGCGAGTGCGCTGAAGTGATAACTGACGTTGTTTCGCAAGGCGCGCCCGACGGCGTCATTCGCGGGTTGAACGGCGCCTTCCGCATGAAATATCCATAGCCTTATTCTAGATCGAGAACAATGATACTACCGTTTGCCGGACAAAACGCTCCGTTCGCCTTCGGATAACGGTTCGTTATTGGACAAACAGCTCGCGCTTGATGAATTCCGCCTGCACGGTGCGCAGCATGAGATCGGCATCCTCCAGACCCAGATGCTTCTCGTTCTCATCCGAGTTCAGCGTGCCGCGGCGGCGCGCCCAGTTCTCTAGCGTTGCGGGGCTCTGGTCCCACGGCAGCGACTTCGCCTCCGGATCCAGGTTGCGGCAGATGTCGCGCGTGTCGATGGGGATGATCTTTCCCGCCTTGCGGCCCTCCGCGTAGCCGTCCAGGTTCAGCATGAGCCAGGCATCTTCGAACGCGGCGTTGTGCGCCATGAACGGATGTTCCTTCAAGGCCTTCAGCAGCTTTGCCTGCAGCTCCTTGTCGTCGCGGAACGGCTTCTTGTCGGCCACCATGTCGTACGAGATATGGTGGATTTCCTCGGCGGGCACGCCGGTCTTCGCGTATTTCTCGGGCAGGCCGTTCAGCGCGCTGAACGCATCGTGCGGTTTCGCCGTGGACGTCAGGTCCATGGTCTCCCAGCCCACGTTGATGATGTAGCCGCGGCTGGGATGCGTGCCGGTGGTTTCCAGGTCGATGCCGACCACGGTGCCCTTCACGGGCTTGCTGGCATATACGACGCCCATGGTGCCGTGCGCCTTCTCCACTTCCTTCGCGATGGTGGTCGGGCGGCGGTTCTGCATCTTCGCAATGCCGTTCAGCACGTCCTGCTCGGAAAGCGAACGGGCAAGGTTCTGGTCGCGGCCGTCTTCGGCGCCCTGCTCCATGGCGTCGCACAGCACGCGGTTGCGGTCCGCCAGGTCGCGCACGATGTCGAACGAGAACGGGTCCTTGTCCGCCTCGAACCAGGCTTCGCGCAGGACTTTGATGGCCTCTTCGTTCTTGTCTCGTTCCACGGCAAGCGCCTCGTCGCCGAACCCGAACATTAATTCGGGAATGAACAGGGTATTCGCATGCTCCAATGCCTGGTTGACGTTCATGGACCGCCTTCCTTCTCCGGGTATCGTGCGCGTACGTGCGCCCGATGCCGTTTCTCCGTGTGTATCCGTTCTCAAGCAGCCTAGCACGCCCGGCGCGCTTACGCGGGTCTCGCGCGAGCGTCAACGAATAATGAACCGAATTCACTGCCGGCATATGCGGTATGCCTTTCGCTATAGTGGGAAGCGGAGCAGACGGCTGCGTTGCAGCTGGGAAATGCAGGCAAGCGAACGGGCGCGCATGTGCGCCCGCAGGGAGGCGCGCTATGGGCGGATACGGTATTGCGGGAGCGGGGGACGGCGCCGCGGCGTCTCTTCTGAAGCTGGGTTGGACGTACAAGGCGCCGGGATTCTACGTGAAGGAACCGGCCGGCTTGCAGGATGCGCTGCAGGCGGTGCAGGCACTTGCGCAGGCGGGCGGCGTCTCCGGCTGCCATCTGTTCGCCTATACGGAGCGCGTCGACCTGGGCCAGGCGCTTGCCGGGCAGGCGGAGCAGCCTGCCGCGCCGTTCGCGGCTGCGTCCCGTGCTGCGCAGATGCCGCCGGCATTCGGCTTCGGGGATCCGTACGGCGCGCAGATGCGTGCGGCAGCTCCGCAGGATCCGCTGGCGGCGCTGCTGGCAAGCGGCATGCTGGACGGGGACGACGAGCTCCCGTCCGATGCGGGCGAAGGGACCGGTGGGGACGATGACGGCGCCGGCGATGATGCGAACGCCCTTTCGCAGGCAGAGCAGGAGGCGCGCGACGAAGAGGAATATGCTCTGCAGATGATGCAGGAGATGGGCCTTCGGTAGGAGATGGGCCTTTTTTCGGGATAGCGGTGCACTAAGGCTCCTTCGACGTCTTGCGCGTCGTTGCTTCGCCTTCGGTTAATACGCATCTGCAGATGATGTCAATATGAATAGGTTCGATTTGAATAGATAACAGAAATGAATAATTAAGGTTTCCCAACTGAATCTTTATACATGGCGTTTTCACCCTTTCTCCCCAGTTCAAGTGCCTATACTTTGCGTATCGAAAGGCTTGACCGTTTCATGAATCGTGCGGGTCGTTGTGCATCTCCGGCACCTCCTGCACCGGGTTATGGGATGAGAGCAGAAAGGATGCACGCCTATGGATTTCAATTTCACCGACGAGCAGGAGTTGCTGGTCCAAAGCATTCAGGAATACGCTGAGCGCTACTTCGACAACGACTCCGTGAAGAAGATGTATGCCGACCACAAGCCCTCCCAGGAAGCGGTGACCGCGTATCGCGAGGCCGGCTTCAACCTGATGGGCCTGCCGGAAGAAGTCGGCGGCGTTCCGTGCGACAAGACGACGCTGGTGCTGTTGTGCGAGAAACTGCATTATTATTGCGGCGCCGTGCTGCCGTTCCAGACCGAGATCAACTCCGTCACGGACGTCATCGATTTCGGCACGCCCGAGCAGGCGAAGCTGATCATGGACACCATGCAGCAGGAGAACCTGATCGCCGCCTGCACTGCCATCTCCGAGCCAGGCGCCGGTTCCGACAACAACGCCATGACGTGCGTCACGAAGAAGCAGCCGGACGGCACGTACATCCTGAACGGCCAGAAGACGTGGGTCACGCTGGGCGAATATGCCGAGTACTCCATCGTCATTGCGAAGGACGAGGACCCCTCGTACGACAACAAGAGCTATTCGCTGTGGCTGGTCCCGAAGGACGCCCCCGGCTTCACCACCGGCACGCTGCATAAGATCGGCCAGGAGATCGTGCCGTTCTGCGACCAGTTCTTCGACAACGTGAAGCTGACGGAAGAGCAGCGCATCGGGCCTGCCGGCGAGGGCTGGAAGCTGCTGATGAAGAAGTTCGAGTTCGAGCGCGTGCTGGTTGTGGCGCAGGCGCTGGGCGAGGCCCAGGCTGCCATGGACGACGCGGCCGCCTACGTGTCCGAGCGCATCTGCTTCGGCAAGCCCATCGGCAAGCTGCCCGTCATCCAGCAGCATCTGGTGGAGATGGAAGTCACGCTGCAGAACGTCCGCACGCAGCTGTACCACACCGTGTGGAAGCTGGACCAGGGCGAATCCATCCGTTTGGAGTGCGCGCTGCTGAAGTACTATGCCTGCCCGAACCTGACGGACGTGGCGAACCGCGCGCTGTCCATCTACGCGGCATTGGGTTACACGGACGAAGTCCGTGCCGGCCGCATCTGGAAGGACCTGCGCGGCTACGAGATGGCCGGCGGCACCCCCGAGATCATGGAGTACATCGCCGGTCGCCAGCTGGTGAAGAAGTACAAGAAGTAGTTCCTGCCATTCCCCGGCTCCGCCCGTCAGCGGCGGCGCCAGTAAGAGAAAAGGCGGCCCGGATCGTTCCGGACCGCCTTTCTCGCGTTTATGCAGGTGATGGTTTCGTTCGCAGGGAACACGGCTGACGTACGTCTCGCCGTGAACGCGGCAGGTGCGCGCCATGCGTGCAGGCCGAGCGCGGCAGCTAGCGGCGGATGTCGTTCTCCATGCTGTGGCTGGAGAAGATGGGATCGTCTTCCCAGAGCGTGACGTGCCCCGCCGCGCGCGTGGCGTTCAGGTCGATGATGCGCTGGTTCGCGGATCCGCAGAACCGCAGCGTGACGTCCTTCTGCCCTTCCACGAACGGGCCATCGACCAGGATGTCGATGCAGGCAAGCAGTCTATTCGTGAAGGGCGTGTGGCGCGGCCCGCCTTCCAGCAGGTTCTCGTACACGTCGCCCGTATAGCACCAGATGGTCTTCTGCGGATAAGCGGCCTTTACGCGTTCAACGAAGTCTGCCAGCACGGCCTGGTTCTCCGGCTCCATAGGTTCGCCGCCCAGCAGCGTCAGCCCGTGGATGTACGAAGGGGCCAGGCTATCCAGGATCTCCTGCTGTGTCTCGTCCGTGAATTCCTGTCCGTACGCGAAGTCCCACGTCTCGGGCTGGAAACAGTTCTTGCAGTGATGCGAGCACCCGGAGACGAAGAGCGTGGTGCGCACGCCTTCGCCATCCGCGATATCGCAATATTTGATAACGGAGTAGTTCATGGTTTCCTACAGGTGCAGTACGCGGTCCCGGATTTCCTCCGTGCGGCCCTGGTTCCAGAACTGCGTGCCAATGTAGCCGCACGTGCGGCGTGCCACATTCAGCTTGTCATGGTCGCGGTTGCCGCACTTCGGGCACTCCCAGTCCAGCTTGCCGTCCTCTTCGACAATCTGGATTTCGCCATCGAAGCCGCAGACCTGGCAGTAGTCGCTCTTCGTGTTCAGCTCTGCGTACATGATGTTGTCGTAGATGTACTGCAGCACGCTGATGACGGCTTCCAGGTTGTCCTGCATGTCGGGCACCTCCACGTAGGAGATGGCGCCGCCGGGGGACAGGCGCTGGAACTCGCTCTCGAACTTCAGCTTCGTGAACGCGTCGATCTGCTCCGTCACGTGCACGTGGTAGCTGTTCGTGATGTAGCCCTTGTCCGTGATGCCCGGGATGATGCCGAAGCGGCGCTGCAGGCACTTCGCGAACTTGTACGTGGTGGACTCCAGCGGCGTGCCGTACAGCGAGAAGTCGATGTCCGTCTGCGTCTTCCATTCCTGGCACTTGTCGTTCATGTGCTGCATGACGGACAGCGCGAACGGCGTGGCCTCCTTGTCCGTGTGGCTGCGGCCGGTCATGTACTTCACGCACTCGTACAGGCCCGCATAGCCCAGGCTGATGGTGGAGTAGCCGCCGTAGAGCAGCTTGTCGATGGGCTCGCCCTTCTTCAGGCGGGCCAGCGCGCCGTACTGCCACAGGATGGGGGCGGCGTCGGACAGCGTGCCCTTCAGGCGCTTATGGCGTGCCATCAGCGCGCGGTAGCACAGGTCCAAGCGCTCGTCGAAGATCTCCCAGAACTTGTCCATGTCGCGATGCGAGGACAGTGCCACGTCGGGCAGGTTGATGGTGACGACGCCCTGGTTGAAGCGGCCGTAGTACTTCGGCTTGCCCGGCTCGTAGTTGCCGGCGTTCGCCACGTTGTCGTAGCCGTTGCCGGAGCGGTCCGGCGTCAGGAACGAACGGCAGCCCATGCACGTGTACACGTCGCCTTCGCCCGGCTTCTCGCCCTTCGACAGCTTCAGCTCGCGCATCTTCTTTTCGGAGATGTAGTCGGGCACCATGCGCTTCGCCGTGCACTTCGCCGCCAGCTTCGTCAGGTAGAAGTACGGGTCGCCTTCCTTGATGTTGTCGTCCTCCAACACGTAGATGAGCTTCGGGAACGCGGGGGTGATCCAGACGCCGGCCTCGTTCTTCACGCCCTGATGGCGCTGGCGCAGCGTTTCCTCGATGATCATGGCCAGGTCGTGCTTCTCCTGCTCGGAGCGCGCCTCGTTCAGGTACATGAACACGGTCACGAACGGCGCCTGGCCGTTCGTGGTCATGAGCGTGACCACCTGGTACTGGATGGTCTGGACGCCGCGGCGAATCTCCTCGCGCAGGCGCTTCTCCACCACGTCGGCGATGTTCTCGGCATGCGGGTCGACGCCCAGCGTCTTCGCCTCTTCCAGCACCTCGTTGTAGATGCGCTTGCGGCTGACCTGCACGAACGGGGCCAGGTGCGTCAGGCTGATGGACTGGCCGCCGTACTGGCTGGACGCCACCTGCGCAATGATCTGCGTGGCGATGTTGCACGCCGTGGAGAAGCTGTGCGGCTTCTCGATCAGCGTGCCGGAGATGACCGTGCCGTTCTGCAGCATGTCGTCCAGGTTCACCAGGTCGCAGTTGTGCATGTGCTGCGCGAAGTAGTCGCTGTCGTGGAAGTGGATGATGCCCTCGTCATGCGCCTTCACCACGTCAGCGGGAAGCAGCATGCGCATGGTCAGGTCCTTCGACACCTCGCCGGCCATGTAGTCGCGCTGCACGGAGTTCACGGTGGGGTTCTTGTTCGAGTTCTCCTGCTTGACTTCTTCGTTGTTGCATTCGATGAGCGCCAGGATCTTGTCGTCTGTGGTGTTCTTCTTGCGTTTGATGTTCTGCAGGTAGCGGTAGATGATGTACTTGCGGGCAACGGTGAACTTCTGCAGCCCCATGAGCTCGTTCTCCACCATGTCCTGGATCTCCTCCACGGACACGGAGTGGCCCGCCGCACTGCAGCGGTCCATGACGTTCTCGGATGCATAGACCACCTGGCGCTCCGTCAGGCGCTCGTCTTCCGGCACCTCGGCATTGGCTTTGCGGATGGCGTTCTCGATCTTGTTGATGTCGAACGGGACCTCCGAGCCGTTGCGCTTGATGATTTTCATGCTGCCTCCTGGTATTTCGATTGCGGCGTACCGGATGCGCCGCGTATGGTGTTTTCTCGTATGCAGCGAATCCGGGCGCCCGCATGTGCTGCGCCGGCGCCCGGAGGTCTGTCTGCTTGTTACGGTTTCGAAGCATAGTGCAAAAGGCGGAGAAGAAAAAGGGTCAAACACTACATAATGGGTTACTGCACCATAAATCATACATTATGGAGTGTTGATGCAGATTTATCACACTACGTGTGGGGTCCCTTTATAGGGACATTCGACGGCTTCGCGCTGCTGGTTTTCGCAGATGGCCCTAGCATACCGCGCCGTACGGCACCCGGCGGAAATGCACACGAATGTTACCCGTTTCGAACGGCTTGGAAATCCGTGGGAATCCATTGTCCGGGCGTGCGCCGCAGCGTATCTTTGAACGAACGCGAAAACACGGCGATTTTATGGAGGAGGCGAACGGCATGCCAGGGACGCAGGACGGCGATCGCAGCAAGCAGATTGTGCGCGCCGGCATCGTAGGCATTGTCGCGAACGTGCTGCTGGCGGCATTCAAGGCGCTTGTGGGCATGTTGTCGAACTCCATCGCCATCGTGCTGGACGCCGTGAACAACCTGTCCGATGCGCTTTCGTCCATCATCACGATCATCGGCACGAAGCTTGCCGGGAAGGAGCCGGACCGCGAGCATCCGTTCGGCCATGGCCGCGGCGAGTACGTGACCACGATCATCATCTCCGTCATCATCTTGTGGGCCGGCATCGCGGCGCTGCAGGAATCCGCCGACCGCATTCTGCATCCCCAGGTTGCCACGTACGAGGCCATCACGCTGGCCGTGGTGGCCGTGGCGACGGTCGTGAAGGTGTTCCTGGGCCGCTACACGCAGCGCAAAGGCCACGAGACGAATTCCAGCACGCTGGTGGCATCCGGCAAGGATGCCCTGCTCGATGCCGTCATCTCCGCGTCCACGCTAGCCGCGGCACTCATCTACCTTGCGTGGGGCATCAGCCTGGAGGCATGGGTCGGCCTGGTCATTGCCGTCATCATCATCAAGGCGGGCATCGACATCCTGCGCGGTGCCATGAGTAGCATCCTGGGACAGCGTGTGGATTCCACGCTCAGCACGTCCGTGAAGCGGACCATCTGCAGCTTCCCGGAAGTGCACGGCGCCTACGACCTGGCCATATCCGACTTCGGTCCGGATTGCATCCGCGGCAGCGTGAACATCGAGGTCGATGACCGGATGACGGCCGCCGAGGTGGCGGCCCTCTCGCGCCGCATCCAGGAAAAGGTGCATCGGGAAGAGGGCGTCACGCTGAATTCCGTGGGCATCTATTCCACGAATACACAGGACCCGGAGGCGGATGCCATGCGCAAGGTCATCTCCGACATTGTCTGGGCGCATCCGCATGTGCTGGAGATGCACGGCTTCTACGTGAACAAGGCCACGCACGAGGTGAACTTCGATGTCATCGTGAGCTACGACGCGGAAGACCGCGACGCCATCTACCGCGATATCTGCGAAAAGGTGCAGCAGGCGTACCCGGACTGGCGCTTCACCGTGGTCCACGATGCGGATGTGAGCGACTGACACCTATCGCTCGCAGGTGCGGGTCGTGCAGCGCGGCGGACGGCGGGCGGTATGCCATGTTCAATGGGCGTATTCGCTGCGCTGTGACGCGTACGTTTTGCCAATCCGCCAAACGAACCGATTCGTACCTGCCGATGTGCCGTTCCGCCGTTATCATTTTATTTGAATTATTACGGTGAAGGAGGATGCATGGCGGGCAGGCACGGCGGCAACGAAGAGCGGGGAAAGCGATTCGGACGCGGTGCATCCGCTGACGAGTACGCGGCGAAGCCGTCCGCTTCGGCGCACGCGGCGCAGGGGGAGGGTGCGGATTCCCCCAACGTTGTGGAGGACGATTTCTTCGAGGGCGCGATAGAGCTCGATGCACCCGACGACGACGTGCTGGACATGGAGGCCAATGCTGTGGACGGGCACCGTCATCATCGCCGCAATTTCCCGCGCGGGCTGAAGATATTCGGCGTCCTGTGCATCATCACGTCGTTCGCCGCCGGTGCGATGATGGTGCTTGCCGCTATGGCGCTGGTGTTCCTGTTCCTGAACGGCCGCCCGACCGATATCGGCCGCCTGGGTTCCGGCCCCGTGACCATCGCCACCGTCATCATCACGCTGGTCCAGATCTGCCTCTACACACTCATCATCCGCGAGACGTGGCGCCTGGGGCGGCGGCTGATCCGCAACGACCACCATAGCGTGGGCGCGGCGGCGCATATGCTGACCATGCTGTACGTGCTGGCCACCCTCTGCGACGTCATGCTGACCGGCCTGGATGTGGGCGTGTTCGTGAACATCGCCATCATCGTGGTGATGGAGAGCCTGTCCGTCTATGCGGACCCGGCGCTGCGCGGCGAACGCGAGCTGCAGCGTCGCCTGGGCAAGATGCAGCTGCGGCAGGAGGCTGAGGACGGCACGCTGGGCCTGGATACGTCCGGGCGGGGCTACATCAAGCTGAACTTCTTCAACCTGTTCTGGGTGTTCGTGGTGTGCAGCCTGCTGGGGTGGGGTGTGGAGACCATCTACCATATGACCGTCGTCGACCCCGGCGTGTACCAGGAGCGTGCGGGCCTGCTGTACGGGCCGTTCAGTCCCATCTACGGCGTGGGCGGCACGCTGCTGACCATG
>ERZ857965.3136-NODE-3136-length-12817-cov-2.676461_pt1 | contig 12817 bp, 10 predicted proteins | sample MGYA00519758_ERZ857965 | MGnify/ENA primary metagenome ERZ857965 (study PRJEB31778, sample SAMEA3449381) | human gut metagenome | biome: human gut; feature: human-associated habitat; material: faeces | place: United Kingdom | collected 2010/2012 ...
CTGCAAATGATAAAAGAATAAAAATTATATATAACGAAAAAAATATTGGATTAGCTAAGTCTTTAAATAAAGGGATAGATATTTCGATTGGAAAATATATTGCAAGAATGGATGCAGATGATATTTCGTTACCAGATAGATTAGAAAAAGAATTATTATTTATGGAAAAGACTAATTCAGATCTAGTATCTGCTTATAAAATAAATATAGATGAAAATGGTAATTATTTATTTAAAGATTGTATTATGAATAGGAATATTAATAAAACATTAAAATATACTAATATTATTGTGCATCCATTAGTTTTAGTAAAAAGTGAAGTAATAAAAAAAATGGGTGGATATAGAGAATTAGTTAATTCAGAAGATTTGGATCTGTGGTTAAGAATGGTTGAGCAAGGGTATAAAATTAGTATTTTAAATGAATATTTATTGAAATACCGATTACGATCTAATAGTGCTTCTATTGAAAGACAGTTAGAGCAATACTATATTTCAAAGTACATTAATAAATTATCAAAAGAGAGAAAAAAAATGAATGGTGATGATTCTTTTTCAGTTAAAAATATGAATATATATTTGGATCATAAAAATTTTTCAGAAAGAAAAAAGAAAAAATTCTATCTTTCAAATATTGAAATAAAAAAATCATTAGATTATTTTATGTCGAATAAATATTTAAAGTTTTCTGTCCATATAATTAAAGCGTTTATATTTTCGCCATCGTATACCATAGAAAAAATATTTAATCAAATATCAATTAAAAGAATGGGGAATTTATAGAATGAATATATATAATTTAAAACAAAAGGTAAAAAACATAACATTATTAAGTAATGTGTATTATACGGTTGATAATCAAATTAGTAAATTAAAACATAAAAAGAAAGTGAAAAATTTTAGAAAAAATGGATGTGATGCTGCAAAGAAAATCGTTCAAGCAATGAATGAAACAAATTTTCAATTTTTTATTACTTATGGAACTTTACTGGGTATTGTAAGGGATAATAAATTTATGCAACATGATGATGATTTGGATTTTGGCATATTAGAGAGCGATAATTTTTCTTGGAGTGAAATTGATAAAATAATGAATAAATACAATATAACATTACTTCATGAATTTATTTATAAAGATAAAGTAGTCGAACGTACATATGTTACGCAAAGTAATATAAGTGTCGATTTTTTTCTATATAACAAGATATTAGATAAGCAAGAGGTGTATTTTTTCTTAAGAAAAAAAGGAGAAGTGTATAAAAGTCCTAATATCTTTACAGCATGGAAGATGATTCCGCCTACTATCGAAAAAATTAATTACAAAAATGTTTATAATTGTAATTTTCCAATCCCAAGTAATTATGAAGATATATTACAATATGCTTATGGACCAAATTGGAAAATACCTGATCCTACATGGGTGGATGATGGATATAATTACATTGAATGTGAAGAATATGGGTATTTGAATATATGTAATCAAAAGGAGAAATAAAATGAGTATACCAAAAAAAATACATTACTGTTGGTTTGGAAATAATCCTCTTCCTCAAAAAACAATCAACTATATGGAGAGCTGGAAAAAATTTTGTCCAGATTATGAAGTCGTAAAGTGGGATGAAAGTAATTTTGATATAAACAGTTGTAAATTTGTTAAAGAAGCATATAAAGAAAAAAAATGGGCGTTTGTATCTGACTATGTTCGTTTTTATGCAATGTATACAGAAGGTGGAATTTACATAGAAACAGATTCAGAACTATTAAAGCCGATAGATGAGTTATTAAAATATGATTCTTTCTTTGGATTGGCTGGTGATGATGTTACGTTAGCAATGTGCGGAACAACTAAAGGAAATGATATTGCAAAGGCAGTTATTGATAAATATAATAATAAATCATTTTATCAAAAAGATGGGTCACTAAATACAACATCTATAAATAAAGAGGTGTTTGACATATTAGTTGATTTGTTTGATTTAGATACAGAAAATGTAAATAATATACAACTACTAGGAAATAATAATGCTATTTTTCCTGAAAAATATTTTTTTTCATATGATTACATGACAGGTTTATTTAATATTCATCCAGAATTGTATGTAAAACATTACGGTGATGGGACATGGTTAGATTCAGAAACAAAGAAAATGCTAGAGTACCAACATAAATATGTGAAAATTTTTGGAAAAAGAATAGGTGTATATGTTGGAAAATCTATATATTATTTAAAATTTAAAGGAATATTTTATTTTGTAAAAAAAATATTTACTATTTTAGTACATAATGATAATTAGGTAGGAAGTGCTGATATGAAAAAAATTGCATTAATGACATGGCATCATGTGAATAATTATGGTACCGCTTTTCAAGCTTTAGCATTGAAAGAATTAATAACTGAATTTGATTGTGATGTAGATATTATTAATTATATGAGATTGGAGGCATCACCAATACAAAAAAAATCGTTAAAAAAAATAATAAAAAATTTATTTTATGAAAAAACAACTGTAGACACTAATGGCAAAATTTATGAATTTAATGATGATTGTTTTGAAGAATTTTATAGTAAAAATTTTACATATACGCAAATATGCCATAGTAGACAAGATTTGCAAGAATTAAATAATATTTATAATGGCTTTGTTTGTGGTAGTGATCAAATATGGGGACCAAGATGGTTCGATAGCCATTATTTTTTAGATTTTGTAGCAGATTCAAAAAGAAAAATAGCGTATGCACCTAGTATTGGTGTAACTGAGCTTTCTTCATTTCAAGCTGCTTGGAGTATGAAAAAATTAATTTCTAAAATTAAGTACTTATCTGTTAGAGAAAAAACAGGATGTGATGAAATATCTGAATTAACGGGTCGACATGACACTATCAATGTTCTTGATCCAGTATTGTTAATAGATGGTACATTTTGGGAAAAAATGCTCACCACATCAAAACAAGAATTGCCTGAAAATGATTATATGTTTATTTTCTTTTTAAAAAATAATGAAGAATATATTCAATTTGCCATTGAAGAAGCTAAAAAGAAGAATTTAAAACCAATAATAATGCATAGTACGCAATCGATAGATAATAATTACTATAATATTGAAGCACCTAAACCTGAGGACTTATTAAAATATTTGAAAGAAGCAACGTACATTTGTACTGACTCATTTCATATTATGGTTTTTTCTATAATTTTTAATAAACAATTTACAGTTTTTAACAAACATAATTCGAAAGAGTTTTCATCACAAAATGGAAGATTAACAGAATTACTAGATAGATTAAAAATAAAAAATGTTGTTTATAATGGAAAAATAGGTGATAAAATTGATTATAAAATCGTAAATGATGAATTATATAATCTAAAGAAAGTATCTAAATATTTTTTAGAAAATGCAATAAAAAGTATACCTGAGGAAATAAAGTATTATGACTACAAAAACTCATGTGAAGATTGCAAGAAATGTAAAGGTAATATTTCTTTCGAAATGAAAAAATATTTTTCAAAAAGAAAATTTATCGAACATAAGTTTATAAAAAAACGTATGATGTTATGGAATTTTTCACTTGAAGGAAAATGTTATGGTTGCGAAAAAAATGAGAATATAGATACTAGAAAACCAATATTTTATGATGAATTACTAAATGATTTTTTAAAAAATAAAAGCCTTTTAAATATTTATATGAAATATTATTTTACTTACGATTTAATAAATGTAATAAAAAAGATGATTCAATTTGTTAGGAGATAAAATATGGAAACGAAATATTCAAATCAAAAGAATGTATTGATTTTAATAAAACTATTAAAGGAGCATGGTATAAAAAAAATCGTTGCTAGTCCTGGAACATCAAACATGCCGTTAGTAGCAAGTGTTCAACAAGATGATTTTTTTGAAGTTTATTCTTCTGTTGATGAGCGATCTGCAGCTTACATTGCGTGCGGTATGGCTGCTGAAAAAAATGAACCAGTTGTTATTACATGCACAGGTGCGACAGCATCTAGAAATTATATGTCAGGATTGACAGAAGCGTTTTATCGTAAATTACCAATATTAGCAATAACTTCAACACAGGACATATCTCGCTTAGGACAAAACGCACCTCAATTGATTGATAGAAGGGTAATACCTAATGATATTGCAAAAATGAGTATCCATCTTCCAAGCATTTATACGTTATCAGAAGAAAGAAACTATGCTGTACTAATCAATTCAGCAATTCTTGAGTTAACAAGAAATGGTGGGGGACCTGTTCATATTAATCTTACTATTGCGGATGGTAGAAAAGATTACGATATAACGGAATTACCAAATGTAAATGTTATATCTAGAATAAATAATAGAGATGTTTTTCCTGAACTTCCAAATGGTAAAATAGGTATCTATGTAGGATCTCATAATGTTTGGAGTAAAAAACTAACGAAGAATGTTGAAGAATTCTGTAGAAAATTTAATGCAGTTGTACTGGTAGATAATATTAGTAATTATAAAGGTGAATACGCAGTGTTTTCAAATATTGTAACATATCAAGGAAAAAGAAATAGAAATGTTACACACATGGATTTGTTGATACATATTGGGGATATTGTTGGTACAGATTTTCAAGGCTTGGGATATGATGTAGTATGGAGAGTGAACCCTGATGGTGAGGTACGCAATACATTTGGAAAATTAAAACATGTTTTTGAAATGGAAGAATATGAATTTTTTGAATATTATGTAAAAAATCATTGTAGTTTTGATATTAAAAATAGTTATATAAAATTGTGGAACAATGAAATTAAAGAGGTACGTTCAAAAATTTCAGAACTACCATTCTCTAATATATGGATTGCTCAAAAAACAGCAAATAAGTTACCGAAAAATAGTGTGATTCATTTTGCTATTCAAAATTCATTACGTTGTTGGAATTTTTTTGAAACCGATAAATCTATTAGTGGATTTTGTAATACAGGTGGATTTGGTATAGACGGTAATCTGTCATCAATGATAGGTGCTTCTATTGTATCGCCTGACAAACTTTTTTATTGCGTAATTGGTGATTTAGCTTTTTTTTATGATATGAACGTTTTAGGAAATAGACATATTTTAAATAATGTAAGAATAATTCTTATTAACAATAATGGGGGGCAACAATTTAGAAATTATGATTCATCAGGATATCAATTTGGAAGTGATGTCAATAAATATATGGCTGCATCAGGACACTACGGAAATTCTTCAAAAACATTAGTGAAAAATTATGTTCAATCTTTAGGATTTAAATATTTGAAAGCTGAAAATAAAGAAGAATATCTATCAATTGTTGATGAATTTGTGTCTGAAAAATTAACAAAACAACCAATGTTATTGGAAATCTTTGTGGGTGAAGAAAATGAAAGAAACGCAATGGATAAAATTACACATTTAAAAATGACAAATTTGCATAAAAAAAAGATAATTTTGACAAATATTATTGGAGAAAAAAAAGTGAAAAAAATTGAAAAAATTATTAATAAACTAGATAGTTAATTGAGTATATGTTCTTTAATAAAGATAAATAATTTATTAATAATGTATTCACTTCGAGGAGAAATATGTTGAAAAAGATAGTAAGAAAATTATTTAAAGAAAAAAAAGTTCCTATTTATACTCAAATTAGAGATGGGGAAGTATTAAAAGGAAAAAATGCAATTGTTACAGGTGGTAGTAGTGGTATAGGATTTTCAATTGCAGAGGATTTTGTAAAAAATGGCTGTAATGTTGTCATTATTGGATCAAATGAAGAAAAGTTAAAAAAAGCATGTGATAAATTAAAAAATACTAAATATTATACGCTAGATATAGAAAAAACGGAATTAATTAATAAAAATATAAGAAATATTACTAAATTATTTAAAAATAATAAAATAGATATACTTGTAAACTGCGCAGGAGTTACAAATAATAAATCTTTTTTTGAAGTAAATAGCTTAGAGTTTGAAAGAGTATTGAAAATAAATGTAGAGGGATATTATTTTATGGCTCAGGCGGTAAGTAAAATTATGATAGAAAATAAAATGCCAGGGTATATTTTAAATATTTCATCTTCTTCTGAAAGTAAACCTGCAGCAACACCATATAAAATTTCTAAATGGGCTGTAAGAGGAATGACACAAGGACTTGCAGAAGAATTATTACCATATGGTATCATTGTCAATTCAATTGTACCTGGTAAAACAGCAACCCCAATGTTAAATGCATCACAATTAGATGATATTAGTTGTAATGCTCAACCAAATAAAAGATATATTGATCCTATTGAAAAATCACAAATTGCGACAATGCTAGTAAGTGGAATAGGAAATTCAATAGTTGGAGATTCAATATATGTATCGGGAGGTAACGGTACTTTTTATATCTAATAAAAAGTGCTATATAGTTAATGGAAAGTAGAACAAAAAATGGTATTAGAAATATAGGATCTGGCATTATAAATAGAATATTATTGATTGTATTTCCTTTTATAACAAGAACTATACTGTTATATAGTTTAGGAAGCGAATATTTAGGGTTAAACAGTTTATTTACATCTATTTTGACCGTATTAAATTTAGCAGAATTAGGTTTTGGAAGTGCGTTAGTATTTAGCATGTATAAGCCGATAGCAGAAAATGATAAAAAGAAAATATGTGCATTATTAAGCGTATACAAAAAAATATTTGTTACAATTGGAATACTGATAGCTATTCTTGGAATAGCAATTACACCATTTATTCCAAAAATTATTAACGGTGACATTCCGACTAATGCAAATATTTATATTTTGTATATAATTTATTTATCGAATACGGTAGTAAGTTACATATTTTTTGCACATAAACGAGCTTTATTAATTGCATATCAAAGAAATGATATTGTAACAAATATTAATTCTGTAATTAGCATACTACTTTATTGTATCCAAACAGTTATTCTATTGTTATGTCACAATTATTACTTATATATTTTATTTATGCCAATATTAACAATAGTTGAAAATATAGTTGTTGCAAGAAAAGCAACAAAACTGTTTCCAGAAATAAATTGCTCAGGAAAAATTTCTAAGAGTGATATTGAAAAAATTAAGCAACATATTAAAGGATTAGCTATTCAAAATATTTGTTCAGCATCACGAAATTCATTTGATAGTATAGTAATATCGTTATATCTAGGGTTAAATTCAATTGCTATATACAATAATTATTTCTTTATCATGAATGCAATTCATTCTTTACTATACCAAATTCCAAACTCAATTAGAGCAACAGTAGGAAATAGTATTGCTAGTGAATCAATTGATAAAAACTATAAATTATTCAATGTTATGACTTTATTATATCAATGGGCGTCAGGATGGTGTCTTACTTGTTTAATGTGTTTGTATCAGCCATTTATGAAAATTTGGATGGGAGAAAAAATGCTATGTGAATTTTCAACGGTGATTTTATTTTGCATTTATTTTTTTGAATTATGTATGTCAGATATAATTGTACTATATAAAGATGGTGCAGGATTATGGTGGCAAGGAAGATATAGAACTAGTATAGAAGCGGTTGCAAATTTATTTTTAAATTTCTTTTTAGGCTGGCTTTATGGAACGAATGGTATTATTTTAGCAACAATTATTACAATGACAATAATTGGACACGGATATGGTGGATATATTGTATTTCACTATTATTTTAAAACAAAAAAATATTTAAATTATATTTTCTTACAATTGAGATATTTTGCTGTGATTTTTTCGGTATCAGCAATTACGTATACAGTATGTTCATATATAAATGATACAGGGTTTAACACATTGCTTATAAAAGGAATTATATGTATTTTTATACCGAATTTGCTTTATTTGGTAATATTTAAATTTAGTAATTATTTTGACGAAACGGTAATTTTCGTGAAAAATATTATTTATTCTATAAAGAAATAAAACATTTATTAATAAATGTTTTATTGAGAAAGTTATTAGTTGATAGGTTGGGAGGAATTGATATGATTAATTTTACAGTAGGACCAGTACAATCGAGTGAAAATGTAAGAAGTATTGGATATGAACAAGTTCCATATTTTAGAACTGAAGAATTCTCAAATGTAATGAAAGAAAATGAAAACTTAATGCTTAAGTTTTCAAAAGCGCCTAATAATTCAAGGGCTGTTTTCATTACAGGGTCTGGGACAGCATCAATGGAAGCGGTTGTAATGAATTGTTTTACCAAAGAAGATAAAGTGCTAGTTGTTAATGGAGGTAGCTTTGGGCAACGTTTTAGTGACTTATGCGATATCTTTGAAATCAGACATGATGATATTAAATTAGAAGTTGGAAAATCTTTGAAAAAAGAAGAACTTTATAAATATGATAATCAAGGTTATACAGGATTACTAGTGAATGTTCATGAAACATCTACTGGAGTGCATTATGATATTGAAATGATTAGTGATTTTTGTAAAAAAAATGATATTTTCTTAGTAGTCGATGCAATAAGTTCTTTTTTAGCTGATGATTTTGATATGGCCTCTTTAGGGGTAGATATTATGATTACTGGTTCTCAAAAGGCATTAGCGTGTCCACCAGGAATATCAATAATTGTTTTATCACCAAAAGCTGTTTCTAAAGTTGAAAGTAATAATGTTAAGTCTATGTATTTTGATTTAAAATCTGCACTGAAAAATGGAGAAAGGGGACAAACACCTTTTACTCCTGCAGTAGGAATATTACGTCAAATTAACGTCCGTTTGAAGGAAATTGAAAACAATGGTGGTGTAGATTTTGAAATAAAAAGAATAAATGAACTTGCTGTAGATTTTAGAAATAAAATCAAAGGAATGCCATTTGAATTAGTATCTGAATCTATGTCTAATGCAGTTACTGCATTACATCCAACAACAGCATCAGCAAATGATATTTTCTTAATTTTAAAAGACGAGTATCATATTTGGGTATGCCCAAATGGTGGAAAATTAAAAGATGAAATTTTTAGAGTTGGACATATTGGTGATTTATCTATAGAAGATAATTCTAAATTAATAGCAGCATTTAATGATCTTATTAAACGAGGAATTGTGTAGGTAAGTATCATGATAAAGGTAATAACATACGGAACCTATGATTTACTTCATCATGGACATATTCGACTCCTTGAAAGAGCTAAAGCGTTGGGAGATTATTTAATTGTAGGTGTAACTGCGGATGATTTTGATAAAACAAGAGGAAAAATTAATGTTCAGCAATCTTTAATAGAACGAATTGAAGCGGTAAAAGCAACTGGACTTGCTGACGAAATTATTATTGAAGAGTATGAAGGACAAAAAATAGATGATATAAAAAAATATGATATTGATATTTTTACTGTTGGTTCAGATTGGGTAGGAAAATTTGATTATTTAAATGAGTATTGCGAAGTTGTTTATTTAGAAAGAACAAAAGGAATATCTAGCTCAGAATTACGTGAAGAAAAGAGATCGATACATTTAGGTCTGGTTGGTAATTCATCGTTTTTGAATAAAGTAAAAGATGAGGCAGAATATGTTAATGGAATTCAAATATCAGCTTTGTGTACGGATAATTTGAATATTATGAGCGACGAAATAAAAAAAGTTGATTTTATAACTAATGATTATTTCAAATTAATAGATAATGTAGATGCTGTTTATATTCGATCTTTACCGAATATGCATTATGATCAAATAAAGTACGCTTTGAATAATGGAAAACATGTTCTTTGCGAATCCCCTCTAACTCTTGATGAAAAACAAACAATGGAATTATTTGAATTAGCAAAATCAAAGAATTTAATTTTAATGGAAGCAATTAAAACAGCGTATGCCACTGCCTATAGGAGGTTACTTTTATTAGTTAAAAGTGGTAAAATAGGCGATATTGTTTCTGTTGATGCAACATGTACTAGTTTGAAAAATAATGATAATGATTGGCCTGGAATTTATGAATGGGGTCCTACAGCGCTTTTACCGGTTTTACAAATGTTAGGTTCTAATTGTAAAGATTATCGTATTGTATCTCATATAGATAAAAATACACAATTAGATAATTTTACTAAAATAGATTTTTTATATGAGCATTCTGTTGCCTCAATAAAGGTAGGAGACGGCGTTAAATCGGAGGGACAATTGATTATTTCTGGTACAAAAGCTTATGTATATGTACCAGCACCATGGTGGAAAACTGATTATTTTGAAATAAGATATGAAAATCAAAATAATAATCAGCGTTATTTCTATCGATTAGAAGGGGAAGGTATAAGACATGAGCTAGTTTCTTTTGTTAAGTCAATAGAAAATAATAGATATTTAGGAAATATAGATATAATTGTTACACGAGATATTACAAAGATTTTGAATTTTTTTGAAAAAGGAATTTATCAAAAAATATAGTATGCCTACGAGAATATGTCATGAAAAAAAATTTCAAGAAAGAGAGTATTACATATGTTAACAAGAGAAAGTACTAAACAATTAAAAGGATTTGCGGTTTTATTGATGTTAGCACATCATTTATTTGCCTTTTCTGATAGAATACCGTATGGTTTTGATTTTAGTAGAAATATTTTTTTAAGTAATACACTTACTAGTTTTATTGGGGTTTTTGGAAAAATATGTGTTCCTATTTTCATGTTTTTGGGTGGATATGGACTATATGCGTCTTGTGTTTATAAAGAAGATAATGAAAATAAAATAAAAAATAAATTTATTATAAAGATTGTTAATTTATATAAATGCTATTGGAAAGTTTTTATTATTTTTGTTCCTTTAGGTATTTTATTTTTTTCAAAACAACCACAATTTTCTAATGAAAATTTTGGTTCGTCATTTTCAAATGTGAGAACTTATAATGTTATTTCAACTTTTTTAGGTATAGAAACTTATTTTAATTATGAGTGGTGGTTTTTTAAGTCATATTTATTCGCTTTGTTTGAAGGTTTTATGTTTTTAGAGCTTTTTAAAAATAATAAGAGTATATATAAAGAGGTGTTTGTTATTATCTTGTGGTATATTATTATTTCTAGTTTATTACCAAATATTATTTCTTTATGTGGACTGAATTCTTTAACAAATAACTTTTGGTATTTAAATTTATTTTGCATTACTTCTTGTTCAATATTGTTTTTTATAGGTATTTGTTTTTCTAAATATGATATTTTTAGTAGGTTTTATAAGATTATTAAAGATTTAAGTCATATTGAATCTATTGTTATATCATTTATAACATTTGTATTATGTTTTTATGTAAAAGCTATAATAAATAATAATGATTTAGATATTCTAATAGTTCCTATAGTTTGTTTTTCTGTAATTGTAATGATTAATCATTTTTCTTTATTAGCAAAAGGATTATTACTTTTAGGTAACAACAGTACTAATATGTGGCTAACACATTCATTTTACTGCTATTATTTTTATCCATTTGTTAAAATTGTTTATGGCTCAAGGAACGCACTAATTGCTTTTATTACTCTTGTAGTTCTTTCCTTAATAACAAGTTTCTTAATAGATTTATCTTGGAAATACGTATCTAAATTATATAATCAAATACATATATTTTTACTTAATAAAGGGTATTAAATGGAGGATTGTTTTTATGTACAAAATAACAGATTTATATGATTTAAATCATACTCAAGCAAGTTCATATTTGCAACAATATGAATATCCTTGGGAAGCATTAAAAGGAATAAAAGACTTTATTATTGAATTAGGATCATCACTCGGTGATGATTATAATGAAATAAGTGAACATGTATGGGTTCATAAAGATGCTAAAGTCTTTGATAGTGCTTATTTAGGAGTACCTTGTATTATAGGAGCAAGAACAGAAGTAAGACATTGTGCTTTTATAAGAGGAAGCGCCTTAATTGGAGAAGATTGTGTAATTGGTAATTCGGTAGAATTAAAGAATGTCATTATATTTGATAGTGTTCAAGTCCCTCATTATAACTATGTAGGAGATTCGGTTTTGGGATTTAAGTCCCATATGGGAGCCGGCTCCATTACATCCAATGTAAAATCGGACAAAACTTTGGTTGTAATTAAATCCGGTGAGGGAAAAATTGAAACCGGTCTGAAAAAAATGGGAGCGATTTTGGGAGACTGTGTGGAAGTTGGATGTGGCAGTATTTTAAATCCGGGTTCTATTATCGGAGCAAACAGCAATGTATATCCATTGTCCAGTGTTCGAGGAGTGATACCGGCTGGCAGCATTTACAAAAAACAGGGCGAAGTCGTCTCGAAACATTGACAAAGATGTCGAAATATTGTATGCTTTTTAAGTATAGGAACAAAATTCTGAAAGGAGTTATGACATGATTTATTCACAAGAAGTAGAAAACATGTGCCCAGTTGCTCAGGGTGTGCATCACGGTGCAGCGCCAATCCCAGAGGAAGCAAAATGGGTTCAGGCAAAGGAAGTAAAAGATATCTCTGGTTTTACACATGGTGTAGGCTGGTGTGCACCACAGCAGGGTGCTTGTAAGATGTCTCTTAACATTAAAGAGGGTATCATTCAAGAAGCATTAGTAGAGACAATCGGCTGCTCAGGTATGACACATTCTGCTGCTATGGCAACAGAGATCCTTCCGGGTCTGACTGTTATGGAGGCACTGAATACTGACCTTGTATGCGATGCAATTAATACAGCAATGAGAGAGCTCTTCTTACAGATCGTTTATGGTCGTTCACAGAGTGCATTCTCTGAGGATGGACTTGCTATTGGTGCTGGTTTGGAAGACCTTGGTAAAGGACTTCGTTCTCAGGTTGGTACAATGTACGGAACACTTAAAAAAGGTCCTCGTTACCTTGAAA
>ERZ857965.3138-NODE-3138-length-12806-cov-11.558623_pt1 | contig 12806 bp, 17 predicted proteins | sample MGYA00519758_ERZ857965 | MGnify/ENA primary metagenome ERZ857965 (study PRJEB31778, sample SAMEA3449381) | human gut metagenome | biome: human gut; feature: human-associated habitat; material: faeces | place: United Kingdom | collected 2010/2012 ...
GGGATAATCTGAACGTACCACGCGGACATTTGTCCGTCCCCCACGGACACGCAAGGCATAAAGATGTCCGCATCCGGCGCACATGGACAAGCCGTATTGTGCATCGGACACGGACATGAATTGTCTGACAATATCACAATTTTTCTTAATAGAAGAACTTTTGTGAATATAAAAAAACCTCTTGAAAAAAACATAGAAGTGTTATATTATAAACATAGAAAGCAAACAAGGAAAGCAACAGGAGGTATAGAGATGAAAAGTGAGTTGTATATTAATTATGAAAGTGGTGTGAGAATGGGAGTACCTTGTTCAACTGCCCGTTTTGCGTATGAAACAGCATTTAGAATAATTCGCCGGTTACGTTTTGTTAAATCAGCGGAGATAGTGACGGAGGGACCATATTTAAAAATGATTGCTAGAGAATATCCGGGAGGACGGTATGCAGCTATTTATCGAGGAGACGGTTCAATCGTTTCCGCATGGGTACTGAAAGGGAAATGAAGATGATAATTAAAACAAAGATTGGTGCAATTACCGCGAGTAAGAAAACATTAAGGGTACTGGCATTACACATTTCAGTTGCTGGGCAAGAATTAAGAAGAATAGGTTGTCATTCATTGGGAGGGGAAGCCGATAAAATTTCAAAGGATGTTTATGACACATTATATGCGAAATCAGAACATAAGCGTATTACATGTAAAGGAAAAAATGTTATGACTGTTCAAACGCCTATCGGGAGCATTGCATCTAGCAAATCAGCATTAAATACGATTGTGTTGTATCTGCATCAAGCGGCTACTTATTATGAGACTGTTGAATTTTATCAAGCAGCCCGTGAAACTTCTGATTTGGCCGATATAATATTTGACATGTTAGATAGAACTGGTTACTATAAATAGAGGAGGAATAAAAATTATGAGATTATTTGAAATAGAAAAAGAACTGAAAAAGCACGGTATCTGTATGCAGATCACAGAAGCAAAATATCAAAGGGGCTACAAAGCCCGACGTAATTACCGGATGGAAAAAGAGGAGGTGCTGTTTGTGCCGCAAACATCAAAACGGCGTCGCGGGCAAGCATATGTATTAGCCCCGCGATATGATACCACTCGTTATTGCGCACGTATTTATTTCAATGTGTATTATGATATGCTCAAAGAGTTGGGGATTTTATAATAGGTTTCACGTGAAACATTAAGGAGGGTTAATATGAAAGTGAGTGATTTTGTTCAAGCGGCAATGGCAGTAGTAAACGTTACTTTTTATGACAGATCGGGTAATATTGTAGAACGTCCGAATCTGGCAGGACTAAGAATTGCAAAGATTATTCCGTTAAAAAATGGAGATTTCAAGGTCATAGTGGAAAGCAGGTGCACTGAATGGCATTAATTAAACCGTGGTTACAATTTAAATTTGGCGAAAAGGAAAACTATACCCCCGCAGGTCTATCAAGGTTTACCGAGTCTGAAATTGAAAAAGAGTATATGCGTTTGCGCAGAGCGGCGATCGGAAGGTTAAAAACTATTGGAAAATCAGAATTTTCCGAAGGTGATATATACAATGAAAATAAGAACCGTTTTAACATGACAGCAAAACAGATAGAGCGAGAAGGCGGTCGATCATTATTGAAATACCGGCTATCATCTGTTTATCGTTTTTTATCGAAAAAAACGTCAAGTGTCACAGGATTGCGTGAACTAAGTAATAAAACCCTGGAAACACTGCATGCACATGGCTATGATTTTATAACCGCAAACAACATAGATGATTTTGGTAGATTCATGGATGCTGTCAGGGTAAGCGCAGAAGCAATGCGTTATGACTCGGAGCATGTCGCAGAGTTGTTTGAGTGGGGTCATAAGAACAGCGTGTCCGTTAATGAGCTGATAAAAAATTTTGAGGATTTTATGACAGATTTCAGGTGAGGTTGTGATTTATCATGTGAATGATTTCCCCTATAGTATAATAGCCGAAACAGAGTGCCAACCGCGTCAGCGCAAGAATGCGGGTGGCCGGCAAAAACTGAAATACAAAAATATGGTTTGTGCATTCGATATTGAAACTACATTTATTGACGAGATCAGCCAATCAGTAATGTATATATGGCAGTTTCAAATTGAGAATAATACAATCATAGGCAGAACATGGAATGATTTCAAATTTTTCATTCAGAAACTGTCATTTCAGTTAGCTGAGGATGAACGTTTGGTTACATATGTGCACAATTTATCCTATGAATTCCAGTTTTTGGCAGGTGTGTTTCGGTTTGAGCCTGGGCAGGTGTTTGCAGTTGAGTCCCGTCGGGTTTGCAAGGCAGAACTGGAAAATGTGCTGGAATTGCGTTGTTCATATATTCAAACAAATATGTCACTGGATGCATTCACACATAAAATGGGAGTGCCGGCGGCTAAAACACATGGTTTTGACTACAATAAACGGCGATGGTATTATACAGAATTGACACCGGATGAATTATTGTATTGTATAAATGATGTTAGGGGATTAGTGCAGGCAATGAAAATTCAGATGGAACGAGATGGCGATGATTTATATACCATTCCATTGACTAACACTGGTTACGTGCGGCGTGATGTGAAAAAAGCAATGAAGTCAGTTGGATATACGCGAATACAGAAAATGTTACCGGATTATGAGACATATAAATTATTGCGTCAGGCATTTAGAGGGGGAAACACACATGCGAACCGGTATTTTGCGGATGTCATGCTGTATGGTGTGAAATCGGCGGACCGTTCAAGCAGCTATCCAGAGGTTGAGTGCAATCATGCATTTCCAGGAACGCCGTTTAAATTTGTAGATGGTGTAACAATAGATGATTTAATGCATTGGAAAAAAGATTTAGGACGGGCGTTTCTTTGCCAGGTAAAAATGTTTCACGTGAAACTAAGAACAGAGGAGTGGGGGTGTCCATATCTGGCCAAAGCAAAATGTAGGAATATTGATCGTGGCGCCGTGTATGATAACGGACGCATTTTAGAGGCTGAATATCTGGAAACAACGCTGACGGATATTGATATGGAAATTGTAATGGAGGAATATATAGCAGATTATGAAATAATAACAGCATGTCATTCCCGCTATTGTATGCTGCCAGAACCGCTAATTAAAACAATATGTGAATATTATGCAAGGAAAACAATATTAAAAAATAATGAAGAAGAAGATCCTACCGGATATTTCTACATGAAATCAAAAAATAAATTGAATAGTGTCGCAGGTATGACAGAACAAGATCCTGTTATTGAATCAATTGTTTTTCAGAATGGTTGTTTTGAAACGGATGGCAGCAAGGATGAAAAAGAATTGTTAGAGGCCAGCTATCGCAGAGCGTTCATCCCGTATCAATGGGGTGTTTGGTGCACGGCCTGGGGGCGTTGGGAGTTAGAGCAAGGGTTGAAATTGGCACATGGAAAAGATGCATTTTTCATATATTCGGACACGGATTCAATCAAATATTTAGGAAATATTGACTGGACATCCTACAATGCCGAGAAAATCGAGCTGAGTAAGAAATCGGGAGCGTTCGCGGTTGATAAAAAAGGTGTCACACATTATATGGGAGTTTTTGAACAAGAAAAAGAATATTGCAGGTTCAAAACGTACGGCGCGAAAAAATACGCATTCACGCACTGGGATAAAAATGATGAAGAAACGCCGGTTGAAATAACGATCGCTGGGGTTCCGAAAAAACAGGGGGCGTGGGAATTGCGTGCGGCGGGAGGGATTGATGCATTTAATATTCCGTTTTTGTTTCACGCGGGAAAATTGGAGTCTGTATATAATGACGATGCAGACATGATTTATAAAAATGAGGATGGCGTGGATATCAAAATAACACGCAATGTTGCACTACGACCGACCACTTATAACTTAGGCGTTGCAACTGATTATATGTGGGTTTTAGAGGACGCAAAAGTTTTCAGAAAAAGCATGAAGCTATTGACATATTAGCAATTCTATGTTAATATAAAGATGTTACAAAACAGCACACAAAACAAGAAAAGGAGAACAAACATGGAAATCATCAAAAAATCAAGTGACGAACTGACAATGAAGCAGATGTATGATCTAACAAAATCACCGGAAATCCAGAAAGTTTCAGACAATGACGGGGCGCTCTTGCAGGTGGACGCATGGGCACTGTATAAGGACACGGATAAGGACGGCAACACGAGAGAGATTTTATCTATTTTGGATAATGAAGTGGGGGCTGTTGCGACCAACAGTGTAACGTTCATCCGCGATTTTATGGAAATCACGGAGATGTGCCATGATTGTGGTGTAGAAGTGCAGCATGTTAAAATTAGCTCGGGAGCGAGCAAGGCAGGCAGAAAGTTCTATACATGTATATACGTGGATTAATGTTTCACGTGAAACATGGAAAGGAGGACGGGGGAGTGTTCAGCTCCCCTGATTTTATTATGTTGTATTTAGAAAATGGATATTTAAATTATAATGAAATATACAAACTGCCTGCTCCGTTTATTTTCATCGTAGGTGCACGAGGTATTGGAAAAACGTATGGCGCAGTAGATTATCTGTACAAAAACAATATTCCATTTTTGTTTTTGCGCAGGACAAAAACACAGGCATATACTCAGATTGACCCTGAGGTATCTGATATTGAAAAGCCTCTTAAACAGTACGGAGTTATTTTTAATGCAAATAAAGTGACAGATACAATGCAATCATTATCTATTGACGGTGATGAATATTTTGCGCTGGTGACATCACTCTCGACAGGTTCAAATCTGCGAGGATTTAACGGCGACAGAGTCGAAGCAATATTTTTTGACGAGTTTATTGCACAGCCAGAGGAAAAACCAATCCGGGAGGAAGCCAGTACTTTTTTCAATTTAGTTGAAACTATTTCACGCAATAGAGAATTAGAGGGGAGAGAACCCGTTAAGGTCATCTGTGCAGCGAACAGTTTTAATCTAGCGAATCCGATTTTTATTAAATTAGGGTTGGTATCAATTGCAGAAAAAATGAGGGCGAAAGAATCGGAAGTGTTTATTGACAGGGAACGCGGTTACTGTATCATCCAGCCGTTACACTCCCCTATTTCTGCAAAAAAAGAGGAAAGCGCATTGTATCGGTTAGTTGGTGATGACTCCGACTTTGCCGGCATGGCACTGAAAAATAAATATATGGATGATATTGGTAATACTGTTTGCAGTAAAAATTTAAAGGAATACCGGATATTAGTTGTAGTAGGAGAGATTTCAATCTACAAGCACAAATCACGGGAAGAATATTATGTTAGTCAGCACAAATCAGGAACGCCAAAACGGATTTACACGACAGGTAGTGCGGACAAAAAACGATTCAATCGTGAGCAGCATTTTTTGTGGACGGCATTCATGCGGCGCAATGTCTATTTTGAAAATTATTTATGTCAGGTTTTATTTGACAATGCGTTTAAACTGTGATACATTTTTTAATAGCGGGCAGGCACAAAACCAGTCCCGGAAGGACGTGCAAGCGGTCGGTTGCCGCACGACTGCCCGCAAATGTTTCACGTGAAACACTCCGGGAAGAAGGGAGATCAAATGGATGTGACGGCTATTACACAGATTGTCAGTACGCTAGGTTTTCCGATCGCAATGTGCATTTATTTGTTATATCGAGATAGTAAACGTGATGAGGCACACAAGGAGGAAATGGCAAAAATGACCGAAGCAATCAATAATAACACAATTGCATTAACGCAGCTGGCAGAAAGGATGGAAAAAAATGACACAGAATGATATTTTAATTTTAGCAAAAGCAGGTTTTACTGCGCAACAGATCGCAGCATTGAGTGTGACACAGGCTCCGGCAACTCCGGCAGCTTCGGCAGCTCCGGCAACTCCAGCAGCTTCGGCAGCTCCGGCAGCTCCGACAACTCAGGCAGCTCCGGCAGCTTTGGCAGCACAGGCGCCATTAACGTATGAGCAGTTCCAGCAGGAATTGCAAAAAATGGCGTTAATGGGGGCGCAGCAGTCGGGAAAAGCAGAAACGGCAGACACGATACTAGCATCAATTATCAATCCGCCGACAACAAACATCGAGGAGGGAAATAAATGGCTGTAAATGATTTAACAATTAATCAGATTTCAAGCGTGTTGGGTGAAATCGTGGAACAGGCAACAGGCAGCAAACCGATGGCTGTTATTGATACGTCCAGTTTTGTGACAGTGGCACAGATCGGATTAAAAACAGGCTATGACACGCTTGCCACTGCCATTTCACAGGTGCTTTCGCGGACGATTTTTTCAACACGTCCATATAACCGAAAGTTCGGTGGCTTGGAGGTGTCTAATCAGAGATACGGCAATCATGTTCGGAAATTATCTCCTATCGACAAATCTCCCGAAGATGACGAGCGATATTCTTTGACTGAAGAAGGAACGGTGGATCATTATAAAGTTTCAAAACCGTTGGTACAACAGACAAATTTTTACGGGGCCAATGCCTATCAGCGTCACCTGACCACGTACCGGGATCAGCTGGACATGGCTTTACGGTCGCCGGACGAGTTCGGCAGTTTTGTGTCAATGATGCTGCTGAACGTGTCTGATATGATTGAACAGGATCATGAAAACACAGCACGTGCGACAGTTGCGAATCTTGTCGGTGGCGCTATCGATCTGGCGGGTTCAAACGTGATTCATTGTCTGACGGAATACAATGCAATTACGGCTGGAACATATACCGCGGAAACGGTGTTGAATCCTGATACGATTGCGGGATTTGCAAAATATTTAGTAGCCCGCATTAATACGATCGCTAAAATGCTGACAGAACGGTCAACAGAATTCCATCAAATGATCGACAATAAACCGGTGAAGCGGCATACACCGGTTGCTAATCAAAAGGCATATATTTTCACAGACTATTTGTCAAAAGTATATGCAAATGTATTTTCGACGGTTTTCAATGAGAATTATCTGAAAATTGCAGATACAGAGGAGGTGAATTTTTGGCAATCGATTAAAACACCAGGCAATATTAATATCACGCCTGCCTATACGGATGCCACCGGAAGCGTTGTCAAGGGAAAAGCTGTCAACAAACCGATTTTGGCGGTGCTGTTTGATGAGGAAGCAGCTGGATATACGGTTGTAAATAAGTGGACGCAGAACACGCCGATGAACGCAGCGGGCGGTTATTACAACACATATTGGCATTTTACAGATCGTTACTGGAATGATTTTACAGAAAATCACGTTGTATTTGTTTTGGATTAATGTTTCACGTGAAACATAGGAGGTGGTTTTAATGGCGATTCAGGTTAAATTTTACCGATTTTCGAAAAAAGAAAATTCAACAAAACGTCCGGCCACCGCGGATAAAACATATTCCTGTACCATTAAATCGGAATCCGGGGTTATAAATCCCCGGATTTCATTAAATATTCCTTTAACAGAAAACCCTACCATTTACAATTATGCTTTTATTTTGGAATATGATCGCTATTACTATGTAGCAGATTGGCAATGGACAGCGGGACTATGGACAGCAATTTTGTCAATTGACTATCTGGCATCTTGGAAAGATACAATTGGATCTTCTACATTCTATGTGCTGCGTAGTAGTGCTACATTTGACAAAACCGTGACGGATGCGATTTACCCAGCATCGACTACAGTAACCGTCAATACAGTTTGGAAACAATTTGACGATTGGTCAGAACTGCCGACGCTAGGACGTGGTAGCTATGTCGTCGGATTGATTAATGATTCTGCGTCCGACTGGGGAACGATTGCATACTACGCACTATCACCGTCGCAAATGTCATCAATCAGACAATTCATGCTGGCGGGTGCCACGGATTGGAACACAATTGGTAGTGATCTAGATGCTTCGTTGTTGAAATCATTTGTCGATCCGTTTTCATACGTTGTATCATGCAAATGGTTTCCGATCACAATTTCCGGGGGAGTAGAAGAAAATGTAAAATTCGGTTTTTGGGATAGCGGAGTTAAGGCGCGAAAACTGTCATCATTGATGAATCGAAAAGAGTTCGCACTTGCCCGTCCTGACATTCCGGGAATTGTACGCGGGGATTGGGTTGGGAAAAGTCCTTTTACTTCATATCATGTACAATGCATCCCTTGGGGGATTATACCTATCGATTCTACAGATATCACAGCGGATGGCGTCGTGGTTGTTCGTTTGATAGATTATGTCACAGGACTTGGAACGCTGGCGATTTACAAACGGATCGCAGGTCAGGGTGAAACGCAATATAACGAACAGGGTGGTTTGTTGAACATTGTGGAAACACAGGTGGGCATTGATGTTCGTTTATCACAGCTGTCCTATGATATAACAGTTCCCACATCATTAACAGAATTGGTTGGTGGAGTAGCATCAATGGCATTTTCCAGCGCCTACGCGGCGGCCGATACCGCGATTGGAAAAAATGCTGGAATTGCTAGTGGTATAAGCGCCGCAAATAGCAGCGGAAAACAGGTTGGTGAACAGGGCGGTTACGCGCAAAACAGTCTGGCGGGAACTATCGCGCTAGTTGCAAAAACATTCACGCCGGTTGCAGACGATAACGCGGAACAGGGAAAACCGCTCTGCGCCAATCGACAAATTTCTGAAATCCCTGGATTCATAAAGGTACAACACGGTGATGTGCAAATGCTGGGGACGATGACAGAAAAAACCGCTGTAAAAAATTATTTAGAAGGGGGTTTTTTCTATGAATGAATTTTTAAAGGTGCCGGAGAATCTGGTGGCGGCGATCGAGGTAATGAACGGTGTGCACGGCGTCGGAGATGCCCGGCGAGCGTCGCTAGAGCGCGAAGGATATGACGCAAAAAAAGTGCAGGAAATTGTGAATTTTTTGGTGACGGTTTGGGAGGTGTAGTGAATGCCCGAGTGGATATATCGCATTGGCGGCACCGGAACAACGTTGTCACAGGATGAACAAGACAATAATATTCTGTGCATCTATGATGCGCTGAACCGCTATGGATGGACAAAAGTTGCAATAGCGGGCGCATGTGGCTGTTTTCAACAGGAATCATCATACAATCCCGGTATTTACGAAACGTCGCACGGTGGAAATCTGAACAACCTGCCCTATTTTCCAGGCGGTATGGGGTTGGCGCAATGGACAGATTATCCCGCATATACCGCGCAATATCCCAACCCGCTGCCGTGGTCGGCGGAAAAAGAAAATAAAAACTGGTATGACGGTGATTTTCAATGCTGGTTATTGACGCAATCGGATAATGCGGATTATACGTCCATGGGATATGGACAGGGCCCTCGGTGGGGCTGGCAGACATCAAACAGCTACCCGTCTATTAGTTTCGATGACTATATTCATTTTGATGGTTCAGTTGATGATGCTGTTAAATATTGGTTTTATTGTCTGGAATGGCACGCGGCTGGAATCCCCGGATGGGTAAATTACAATGAACGTGTGCGACAGGGGAAACATGCTCTGGAAATTATGGGCGGCCATATACCGGGCATAGATACGAAAAAACTAATCACAATTTTAGCTAAAAGAAGAGGTGAAAAAAGTGGACGGATACGGCGCACCATTTTATTATGATTATCAGAATGCTGTCACATCAATGGTCAGTCCCAATACAGTACATTGCAAAAATACCGCACTAGCAAATTATTTTGCCAGATATCTACTTCAAAAAGCAATGTCAGTTTTTGAATTCCATTTTCCGGAAACATGGTCGGAAAATTATTTGCTATACGTGCTGTATTGCTGGGGGCGATTCGCAATTTTCAATACGGACAGGTTTGGCGTTGTTGCGCTGGATTGTGGGCTGACCGGATATAGCCTGTTTTATCAGCCAACCCACGCTGTTATTACCAACCCCCTTATCAGAAACACGATGACCCCAAAAATTGACAGTCAGTGCGTAGTTGTGAAATTGCAGCCAAACTACTGCGGGATAATGGATATTGTGTCATATTATGCCGATTTAATGGCCTTGTGCGCTGAGGCTGTCGGAATGAATCTGGTAAACAGTAAACTGTCATATGTATTCGCCGCAGATAATAAACAGTCCGCCGAATCATACAAAAAGGCCTGTGACAAAATTTATGGCGGCGATCCTTCCGTTTTTATGGATAGTAAATTGTTTGACTCTGACGGAAAAGCAAAATGGCAGATGTTTAATCAGAATGTGGGACAGAACTACATTGCGGATAGAGTGCTTGCCGATATGCGCAAAATAGAACAAATGTTTGCAACTGATATCGGAATCCCGAACGCAAACACTGACAAAAAAGAACGTCTGATTGTTGATGAAGTAAACAGCAACAATTTTGAAACCCAGTCACGGTGTGATATGTGGCTGATGTCCATGAAAAAGGAGTTTGACAAAGCAAACAAAATGTTCGGATTGGATTTATCCGTGGACTGGAGAAACATCGAAAGGGGGGCTACGATTGGTACAGGCAACGCTAACAATAATGGGACTGTATAATTATGACAGTTCAGTTTTGGACGGATTAATACAGAATTTACCGGCCGCCGCTAAAATTCCGGTGGATGATGTTCACGTGGCAGGACAGGATTTGAACGCGGATGCGCTGGTTACAGAATTATTAGCGCAATCAGGCGAAATGGAGTTTATATATCCGAATCCGGATGCTGCAAGAAAAATTATCACAGCATGGGCATTAATAAACGCGGATCGGTGGCAGAGATTATACAATACAATGTGGTTTTCATATAATCCCATATGGAACAAGGACGGAACAACAACCCGGACAGAGACAGAAACGCATGATTTATCCGTAACCGATACAGGAACTGCTAGCAACACTGGGTCGGGAACTGAAACACGGAAATTGAAATTAACAGAAACAACCGCCGCAACAGCGACCGACACAAAAAAAGTCGCTGGCTATAACAGTAACGATTTTGTAAATAGCGAACAGCAAACTAGTGAAAACAGCGGAACGGATGAGAAAAACGATACCGGAACAGTTGAAAACAGCGCTAGTGGCACTAGCAATAGCACAAATACAAAAACAGATAAGGGAACGATCACACGAACGTATAGCGACCGCGAAACAGGAAACATTGGTGTGACGGAAACGCAAACAATGATACAGGATGAACGTGCTGTCGTTAATTTTAATATGTCACAGATTATTATTAACGATTTTATTTCACGATTTTGCATATTAGTATATTAAAAGGGGGTTGTGCAATGTTTGAAAATTTTCCTTATACAAATTTTCATGAATTGAATCTTGATTGGTTACTCGATCAGATGAAAAAAAATTCAGAAGAACAGGCTGCATTAAAAGAATATGTTGACAGGGTAATCGCCGGAATTATAGACAATCACGGCGATGGGTGGTTGAAAAATAAAAAAATAGTTGTGTATGGTGACAGCACGACACAAATCGACAATAGCTATATTAAAAAATTGTCAGATTATGGCGCCATTATCACCAATCGCGGTGTGTACGGAACAGCAATTGTAACCAATAATGATAAAACAGGGGCGATTGATTTAATACCGGCTGCAACAGACCTTGACAATTTTGATTATATTTTTATGTGTTACGGCGCAAACGACCTTGGGGGCTGGGATTATAACTTTCCATTTGAAACGTCAGTAGAAACTTCAGACAATAACTTGGAATATTGTCTTAAAACAATTTTCAATTTTCTGAAAAATAAAAAATGTTACCCCGTTTTCATTCTCCCTCCAATCGTCCATCAGGATAATTGGGGCACTGCGCAGACAAACAGCTATAACGGCAGCACTCAGGATTTATTTAATGACACGGTTGTTTCATTATGTGAACAGTACCATATTGAATATTTCAACCTGTTCACCTTGTGCCCTGTCAATCATGAAAATTATTCCGAATGGTATTTACATGACAATGATAATGGCATATGGATCCATCCTAACAATCGTCTGAACACTGTTATTTATAATCAGATATTGTCACGCAATTCGAATAACGGCTACTGCTATCCGGGTGAATGGATTGATTGCAGCGACGTACTTGCCAGTCCGACTCAGCATAAATTATTCAACCCCGTTATCGCAAACGTCCCTGAGGATGTGATTAACAACGCGGTATTTTTCATTAATTATCAGTCAACATCAAAATTTATCGTGGCAAGCAATAATGGATCGAAGGTGCGGCTGCGGATATCTGGTTTTGTCACAGCTCCGTCCGCTAATTTTGGACAGGAACAGATTATTTACAGAACGTCAGACGGAACGGAACAGCGGTTATGCTTGTTCTCACGGCAGAAAAATAAAACTTCAATAACTTTTGAAGTATCGCCCGGAATATATGAATTTTCATTCTATAACACGGCAGAAAATAATATAGCGGTAGTCAATTTAAAATTTGAAGTGTGGAACGGATATGTAAAACCATACGATTACACGCTTGCTAAATATGACATTCTCCAACAGTGTGACTTGAAAATTCATTTTCTCAGAAATGAAATAGAAGTGCTTGGAGCCGGAATGCAAATCGCAGCTACAGGAACAGTTGCCAGCGGAACAGCACTTGCACTTGCTTCCGCATCGTTCGATTTTGTGGCCGGCGATAACCCGTTCATTTATTTTGTGACGGGCAGCGACATTAAAATTTGCCAGTGGAAAGGTGATAAAATAGTTGCACTTGATAGTGTACTGAACAACCTGCGAATATCCACCGCCGCTACACGCTTCCCATATGGAAACTTGTTTGGTTTATAATTAATCATATTGATCAATAATGCTGTCCGTGTCCGATGCACAATACGGCTTGTCCATGTGCGCCGGATGCGGACA
>ERZ857965.3142-NODE-3142-length-12796-cov-9.429794_pt1 | contig 12796 bp, 8 predicted proteins | sample MGYA00519758_ERZ857965 | MGnify/ENA primary metagenome ERZ857965 (study PRJEB31778, sample SAMEA3449381) | human gut metagenome | biome: human gut; feature: human-associated habitat; material: faeces | place: United Kingdom | collected 2010/2012 ...
CGCTGACGCTGACCACCGGACAGAGCCTTCGGCTTGCGGTCGAGGTACTCGGTCAGATCCAGGATCTCAGCGGCCTTCTCGACGCGCTTGCGAATCTCTTCCTTCGGGGTGCCGGCGATCTTCAGGGCGAAACCCATGTTGTCGGCGACGGTCATGTGCGGGTACAGAGCGTAGTTCTGGAAGACCATTGCGATGTCGCGGTCCTTCGGCTGCATCGTGGTGACATCATTGCCACCGATGAGGATGCGGCCCTTGTTGACCTCTTCCAGGCCGGCCAGCATGCGCAGAGTCGTGGACTTACCGCAGCCAGACGGGCCAACGAGCACCAGGAACTCGCCGTCCTTAATGTCAAGGTTCAAATCATCCACAGAGGGCTTATCGTTGCCCGGGTAGATACGAGTGACGTGGTCGAATACGACTTCTGCCATGATATTCATCCTTTCAGAGGCAGGTACGTGCCTCACGATCCGTTGTAAAGGGATTACTGTGCCTTGATCATCAGTCCCTACACTGGCAACATCAAACCGCAGCGTTCTTTTTTCCTTCGGTTCATTGAAGACTCTCTTCGTTGAGCCACGTACTACTATACACGTCCGCTGGAACACGTCAACACGCGCGTCTGAAACGCGGACGTAACATCGACGGGCCTTCAACCGGCATCCCGCAGCCGGCATTATCCTTACTCCGACCTCATCTCAGTCCCCCTCCTCCCATCCATCTCCCGCCTCTCCCCTCCCCAAGTCCTCTCCTCTTTTTGCGTTCCTAAGTGCGCGCCGAAACGACGACCGTGCGCACATAAGTACGCAAACAGGGCCATTTGCGTCCGTATGTTCGCGCACTTGTCGTTCCGGCGCGAACTTAGGAACGCAACGGCGTTTCCGGCTCAATCGGCATGCTCGAATATTGGGTGCGCCCCAGCACGCGGCACACCGGCCTGCATCAGCTTCATGATGAACGGCGCGCGCTGGACCACTTCGTTGTAATTCGTCCGTATCACAACGCTCACTCCGGCCTCTTTCAGATCCTGTTCGCGCTGCCTTTCGTCACGGACCACCTGCCGAACATCCCGGTTCGACGTCATCTCTGGATCGATGTATTTCTGCATACCGTCAAACTCCAGCACGATGATGCGGCCATCTTCCGTATGCCAGATGAAATCGACCCGGCCCGCCTCCTTGCCGGTCACGCGGCTGTAAAACGTATGCTGCAATTGCGGAGGAACAAACCCTTCTTCGATGGATACAGCCCGGCAGAACGACTCCCCTCCGTTCTCGCTGCGAGCATCCGCATAATGCAGCAGACGAAATACCGGCCCACAATCCACTCGCAGACCATCACAGACGGCGACGATCTCCTCGCGGGTCACGAGCCCCCGGCGCAACGCGGAATCGAACATCGACAGCACGTGCTCGAACGGATACAAGAGCGCGCAGTCCACCAAGGTTCTTGCCGGACTGGTCACACGTACCTCGCCGATACATACATCGTCACGCAATGCCCGTTCGTGGGCGATCCGGTCAGCCAACTTGCTCACCTGACTCCAGGTATTCGACCCGTCCTGTGCTGCTCCATCACCGCGAGGCCGGTACAAACGGACCACATGGCAGTCCTCCCGTATATCGGATCTACGCACCGAGATGCGCCGCAGCCGGTGGTACGACCGACGTGACTTGGTGAATCCGTCAGTCGCGATGTACACGTATGGCTCGTCATGCAGCGTCCAGGAGTGCTCGAACCCGTAGATGACCGCCGCGCTCAGTCCGGCGAATACGCGCTCGGGATGCCGTCTCGCCATTTCGCGAATGACATGTGACGCTTGCTCAATGGGATTCAGACCATCCCAGTATTCACGACGCGCGTACACGCTGCGAAATGGCCGCACGACATCGCCGCAACGAGTTCGCCGCAGCATCGCCTGTCGTTCTGCCGGGCTGGACGCGGAACAGCATCGCCCGTCCATTTCCGCCCGGTTCATCAGATCGTCTAGATGCTTGTGCTGTCTCATATGTTGATGATGACAATATGGACCGCCGCTGCGCAAGCGAATCCGGGGTATGTGGTCGAAGGCTAGGCGATTGTGGATAACTCGGCGCGTCGCGGCGGCATCAACGGCTGTGACGACACATTTGCGTTTCTAAGTGCGCACAGTCGACGTTCCGGCGCGCACTTAGAAACGCAAACGATATCAGGGGGGGGTAGAGAGTATCGGAGGGGACAGCAGGGGAAGGAGGAATATCAGGGGTAGAGAGAACGGGCACAGGGCGGTGAGTAGGATAGGAGGGTATGAGCGATGCGTTGAACTTGGAGCCCGGAGCGTTGGTCGGCGGCTACACGCTGATGTCGCGGCTGGGATCCGGAGCCATGGGATCGGTCTGGCGCGTGCATGATGACGGTGGCGAGGAATACGCGATGAAGATATTGCGCGATTCGCTCGCCGATGACCGTTCGACGGCGTCCGCGCGCGATCAGATCACGGCACGTGAGCGGTTGCGCCGAGAGGCGATGGCGTTGAAGAAAGTCAATCATCCCGGCGTGTGCGGCATCGTGGACATGGAGTTGGATGATTCGCTGGCGTTCATCGTCACCGAGCTGATCGAGGGCAAAAACCTGCGCGACGACGTCGCCGCGAATGGGCCATACGTCGCCGATGACCTGGAACGACTGGCATCCAAGCTGATGGACGCAGTTAGGGCGGTTCATGCGGCGGGCATCGTGCATCGAGACATCAAGCCGACCAATGTGATGGTTTCGGCGACCGGCCCGGTTCTGGTGGATTTCGGCATCGCCATGGGCGAAGGCGAAAGCCATGTGACGCGCACCGGCCTGGTGATGGGAACGCCGGGGTTCATCGCGCCGGAGATTATCGAGGGAACCGAATCCGATGAGATCACGGACTGGTGGTCCGTGTCGTCGGTGCTGGCATTCGCGGCAACCGGAAAGCCCGTTTTCGGCACCAAGCCGATGATGGCGGTGCTGGAACGCGAGGCGTCCGGCAACGCGAACCTCACAGGTCTTCCCGCCACCACCATGACGGCGTTCCGTGCGGCGCTGAACCCGGATCGCAGCAAGCGCTGCACTCCGGAGCAACTGCTGCAGGCGATCACCGTGGACGCGTTCAACCCCGGCGCCTGGCAGCAGTACGACGATGACGCCGCGCAATCCGGTCAGACGGATGTGATGCGCCCTTTTGACCATACCGGTCTGCGCAACCCGCGTCTGTTATGGCGCCCGCATGAGCCGGCCGAATCAGGTGAGAAGCCGACTGCAGCCGTCACCAAGGCAGGAATGCCAAGGCAAACCGCGATGCCCGGCGTTCGGCCCGCTTTGCAGCGGATCATCGGACAATCGGCGCCCTCACCGTATGCGACGGTTCCGCCGATTCCGAGGCTCCCAAACGCCGGCCAAGCCGCTGACGCTGCATCCGCCAGTCTTCGACGGCTACCATCAATCGGGACAGGAGCAGATGCCGGAACCTCGGACGGAACCGTACCGCTCCGGGAAGCACCGCTACCGGGAAATATCGCGTCTTCTCAGGCACCCGGCAACGACCGGACGGCGCCGATGTCCCGCCTCACCCCACCTATGCCGCCGACCATGCCGGTCGGCACCGAAGCGACCGAATCGTTGCGCCCACAGCCGACATCGGTTCTGCCCACCTCCACCATGCCATTCGATTCCACGGTCAGCGTCGGACGAACCATGCCCATGCAACCGCAGCCGACGACGGCCCTACCCACGGACGATGCGGACATGACCGGAGCAACGGCCGTAATCGAGCCGTCATCATCCGCCGACACCGCGGCAACCCTGGCGATGGATGATCCAGTGTGGTCGGGGCGCCAGCAAATCCCCACCATGACCATGCCGCCGCTGAGCCCCCAGCAGATCTTCGCCGACCCTGATGAAGCCGCAACGCCGACGACCGCAATGCAACCCGGCCAGCCCGCACAGCTCCAGCCAGCCGCGCAATTCCAGCCGTCCATGCAAGCCATGCCGACAGCGCAGGCCATGCCGCCGATGGCCATGAACCCGGCAGACATCAAGCGCCAGACCTATCTGCGTCAAGGCACGCCGCTGCTCGCCGCATGGGCAGCGCCCATAGCCGCAATGGCCGCGAGCATGCCGTTGGCGGCAATGGTCGCAGCCACGCTGCTGTGCTGGCTGCTGCTGACGGTAGGCTATTCGACAGACGCCCAGCTGCAACGCGAATACAGACGCGGCGGCACACACAGCGCCGGCGACACCGCGATGCGCATCATCACGCTGCCATGGCACGCCCTCAGGGGGTTGCCTGCGGCAATAGGGCGCGGTCTGCTCGCCGTCGCGACGCTGGCGCTGGGATCCACCCTCGCGACGCTGATCTTCAGTCTGCCGGTCGTAAACACGCGGTTCGCCATAGGCGGCATCACCATTGTGGTACCCATCATCGCCACCTCCCCCGTGTCCCCGTCGGGTCTGGCTCTGGCCATCTGCGCGGCGATCAGTTGGATCATCGGTATGCTGGCGCCCGCGCCGACCATGCTGCGACTTGGCACCGGCACCCTGCTCGGTCTCAACCGGCCCGCGGGCTCCAGCGGCGCAGGCATGCTCCCCGAATCGTCCGACAACGAAACCGCTCCCGCGATATCCGCCCAACATTCCGGGCGTGAATTCGCCGTATGGATCGCATGGGCGGTGATTACACTCTCAGCGTGCACGCTGCTCGGTCTCGGACAAGGCATCAACTGGTGGCCGCTGCCCTCCAACGTCGCATAACATCCCCATCCCAGCTGCATGCCGAGCGACGGCAATGCCCGGTTTGTAGCCATTGTCACGTTCCATCATGCGGCGAACGGCGCAACCCGCGCCGGAAAAGCGAACCCTTCTACTACTATGGGCAACAAACCGGCAGGAAAGGGATAACTGTGGCACAAAAGAATCAGAACGCGAAGCGCAACACCAGGGCAAGCCGTCGCGCCGCCGAAGAGAAGGCGGCGCAGGAGAAGGCGGAGCAAGCGGCCAAGGAGCGCAAGCAGCAAACCATCATCGGCGCAGTGGTCGTCGCCATCATCGTCGTGCTAGTGGCAATCGCCGGCTTCGCCATCTATGGAGCCATTCACAAGAACGACGTGGCGAAGAGCACCACCGAGGAGCAGGCATACCAGCAGCTGCAAAAGGTCGAGACCAAGCCATCGGCGGCCGACGACAAGGGCGGCATCCTCATCTCCAGCGAAGGCTATGGCAAGAAGGTGTCCGGCGCCCCCACCGTCGCCGTGTACATGGATCCGCTGTGCCCCGGCTGCGGCGAGTTCAACCGCCAGACCGATCCCACGCTGATCTCGCTGGTGGACGCGGGCCAGATCAACCTGGAAATCCACCCGATGTCGTTCATGGACGAATACTCGACCGACGAATATTCCAGCCGCGCCACCGGCGCCATCCTGTACATCGCCAGCAATGACGACAACCCCGATCACCTGCTCAAGTTCATCTCGAACATCTACGCCGAGGACTTCCAGCCCGGTGAGGCCAGCGAATACAAGTCGGTCAAGAACAAGGCGCTCAAGCAGCAGGCGATTGACGCCGGCGTACCGCAGTCCGTGGCCGACAAGGCGTTCAACGGCGAATACAAGAAATGGCTGGATGCCATCAACCTGTACACCCCGAAGCGCCCCGAACTGTGGCAGGTGTCCGGTTCGAACAAGGGTGTCATGAGCACGCCGACCATCACCATCAACGGCAATTACTGGGATCGCAACCAGCTGTCACTCGCCGGTATGAACAACAAGACCGGCATCATCGCGTCGCTGGGCCTGAAGGAAGACGAAGTCGGCCAGAAGGGCACGATGCCGTCGATCGGCGAATCGGGCAAGCCGATCTCGCTGACGACCGGCGAATGACGAATGATCCGTCATGCCCCGCAAATGAACGATGACACCCACGTAGACCCGTGTCGCGCTGTGATCTTCGACCCCGGCCGGAGGAACCGCAACACGGGTTTGCGACATTCTGAATTGACCAGCGCGGTGAAACTGGTAAGCTGGTCAATCGTTCGATGACACCTGTCCGCATTGTGCGAATGGGGTCCGCCTCCTTAGCTCAGATGGCCAGAGCGGCCGCCTTGTAAGCGGCAGGTCGTCGGTTCGATCCCGACAGGAGGCTCGCGGCACAGCATACCGCGTGTCATGTGCGATGCACGGTCGACATGTAGTAAGCTGTGTTTACATATAGTCTTACCTTGTGTAAGTGCCAGAAGCCTTCCCCCAACTTATGGCTTCTGGAAGGCAGAGCGTCCCCCAATTAGCTCTGCCCACAGGGGGGCGGGACAATCCCCTTCTCTCCCGCCCCCTTCTTCTTTATCTTGATATATGTGACCACCCCAGTAGCTCCGCGACAGCCCTTCGGGCAGGGCAAAAAAGTACCAAATGTGGGAGTATGGGTGACGGTCGTGCGATGCCCAGCGAAGCATCATCGTGATTGGTTACAATGCTAGCCGTAGCTCATGGAAGGATGACATATGGCCAGGCGGTGGACACCACGACGTTTTGTTCGATTGCGTCGCATTCGGGTGGCGATCTGCGCCGTCGCCGTGGCTCTTGCCTCAACGGTCGCATTCGGCGTCGCCGCACGCAAGACCATCGCACTCAGCATCAACGGCGACACCCAGACCGTCACCACGTATGCCATGAGCGTGACGCGCCTGCTTGAAGAGCGGGGCGTCGACGTCAAATCCCATGATCTGGTGCAATCCACCAGCGGCGACATCCTCAGCAATCATGACGTGGTCACGGTCCGCAGCGCATATCAGACGACCATCAGCATCGACGGACAGCGCGTGCCGTTCTGGACCGTGGCGACCAGCGCCTCCCAGCTGCTCGGGTTTTTCCGGCAGAACGAGAACGAGGCCGCGAAAGTCACCGTGGACATCGACAACATCTACAGCCAGCTCACCGGCGGCCTCGTCATCAACGAGTCCGGCCCGGTGACGGTCATCGCCGACGGCAAAACGTCGGTCGCGCCGAATGGCAAGCTCCCCGCCGCGTCGATTCTCGATTCCAAAGGCATCAGCCTCAACAAGGAAGACCGCGTCAGTGTCGAGAAGGACGGAGACAAGACCGTGCTGCGCGTTCAGCGCGTCACCCACGGGCAGGAGACGACGACCGTCGCCATTCCCCATGGTTCGCAGACGATTGTTGATAAGTCGTTGAAGCCAGGAACATCCGTGGTCCGCCAACAGGGGGAAGACGGCGAGAAGAAGCAGGTCTATAACGTCACGTATGTCGATGGCATCGCAGAGACTCGAACGCTGATTTCGGAGACGACCACCAAAATCTCCCTCGACACCATCGTCGCCGTAGGCCCGGAGAAGGTCGCCGAACCTTCCGACACCAGCAAGCCGATAAAGGCAGCGACAACGCCGGCAAGTCGGGCAACAAGTCGAATACCGGCAAGTCGGATGGCAACTCCTCGAACGGCAGCACGTCCGGCGCAAACAAGTCGGATGATACGTCGAACAATGACAAAAACAACGACAAGAACAACGGGAATTCGGGCAACAACGGCAATTCCGGGAACTCAGGGAACTCAGGCAATAGCGGCAACTCGGGAAACTCCGGCAACTCGGGCAACTCGGGAAACTCCGGCAACTCGGGAAACTCGGGAAACTCGGGAAACTCGGGCAACTCCGGCAACTCCGGCAACTCCGGCAACTCCGGCAACTCCGGCAACTCCGGCAGCAGCTCGCAGGGACGCCTATGGCACCCGACCGCCGCGCAGGCCAAAGCCTACGCATCCGGCGCGGCCGCACAGCGCGGCTGGACCAGCTACGACTGGACATGCCTCGACAAGCTGTGGACCCGCGAATCCAGATGGCTGTGGTACGCCGAGAACGCGAAGACCGGCGCCTACGGAATCCCGCAGTCGCTGCCTGCGAGCAAAATGGCCGAGTTCGGCGCAAATTACCGTGACGACGGCGCTGTGCAGATCGACTGGGGGCTGGCGTATATCGCCCGACGGTATGGCAGCCCGTCCAAGGCATGGGAACGCTCCGAGCAAATCGGCTGGTACTGATAGCGAGCGTTATGACTGACATGAATCCATCCCCTGCACCTTCCGGAGCATCCGCAGCCGCCGAGAAACCCGCAGCCGCCGGGCGACTGCTCGGCGCGGCCGACATCCGTCACATAGCAGCCGAAGCCGGCATCAGCCCGACCAAGAAATTCGGCCAGAACTTCGTCATCGATCCCGGAACAGTGCGCCGCATCGTGCGCGAGGCCGCGGTCACCGCCGATACGCGGGTGCTGGAAGTCGGCCCTGGATTGGGGTCGCTGACACTGGCCATCCTGGAAACCGGCGCCACGATGACCGCGGTCGAGATCGACCCGCCGGTCGCGCAACGGCTGCCGCATACCATCGACACATACATGCCGGATGCGAGGAACCGCCTCACGGTCATCAACAAGGACGCGCTGGCCCTCACGTCGGCGGACCTCCCCGAGTTCAGCGGCGACGAACCGTTCACCCTGGTGGCGAACCTTCCGTACAATGTGGCCACGCCGATCATCCTGACGCTGCTGGAACGCTTCGACATGCTGACGTCCTTCGTGGTGATGGTGCAGAAAGAAGTCGCGGACCGTCTGACCGCCACTCCCGGCTCGAAGATTTACGGCGCGCCCAGCGTGAAGCTGGCGTGGTACGGCTCGGCGGAACGCGTGGGCAACATCGGGCGTCACGTATTCTGGCCAGCGCCGAACGTGGATTCGGCCCTGGCCGGGTTCACCCGTGTCCAGTCGCATGCGGGCCCGCGCGACCCCCAGTTGCGCCAGCTGACGTTCCAGTTGGTCGACGCGGCCTTCAGCCAGCGTCGCAAAACGCTGCATGCCGCACTCAAGCGCATGGTGCCCGATGAAGTGTTCCACACGGCGGGCATCGACCCGACACGCCGCGGCGAGACGCTGACCATCGACGAATTCGCCGCTCTGGCGACGGCGCTGAGGCAATCGCAGCATGAACAGGGGCAGGCATCATCATGAGCGCCACAGCAATGGACAATGTACGGTCAGCAACACCGGGTCAGGTACGGCGTTCGCCAAGCGTCCCCGCGCATTGGCCCATCCGCCGTCATGTAGCAGCCGCGGAAACGACACCGGCCGGGCCGCTGCACTCGGTGGAGGTCACGGTTCCCGCGAAAACCAATCTGACGTTGCACGTAGGGCCCGCCCATGAGGAATGGGGCGGACGGCACGCGCTGGACACGATATATTGCGCCATCGGCGTCAACGACGTGGTGACGGCGACTGCCAAGACCCCCGGCAGCGGGTTTTCGCTCGAACTGAGCGGCGAGCATCTGGGTGATCTGGCATCGAGCGGCAGCGACATGCGCCGCAACCATGCGGTGCTTGCGTTGTTCGCGATCGCCAGGGCCGCGGGGCGGGAGCCGGACGTGGCGCTGCATGTGGACAAGCACATTCCCGTCGGCGCCGGATTGGGCGGCGGATCCGCCGACGCGGCGGCGACATTGCTCGCCGTGAACACCCTGTGGGGACTGCACTGGCCGATTGAACGGCTGCGTGACATCGCCGCCACGCTCGGCGCCGATATGCCCTTCTGCCTGGAGGGCGGATATGCGCATGGCACCGGTTTCGGCGAGCGGATCATCCCGCTGGAGGATGATTCATCGTGCGTTCAGACGCTGCGAGACCGCGGATTCGCCGGCCAATTGCTGGTGGGAGCGTACCATGCGCAACTGAGCACGCCGAATGTCTACTCGACCTTCGACAAGTTGGGCGCGGGAGACGGCGACGACAACCATCTGCAGCGCGCCGCGGTCGCCTTGCACCCCCGCAGCGGCGAAGCCATCGAAGTCGCCCTGGCCGCCGGGGCATCCCGGTCATTCGTTTCCGGCTCCGGCCCATCGGTCATCGCGTTCGTACCGGACGATGCCGTCGCCCGCCGCGTTCGCACCGCATGGGAGCAATCCGCCACGGTGGATCGCATCATCGCTGCGCAGGCGCCGGCGAGACCGGTCATAACCATCCTGCCATCCCTGTCTTATCGCGTCAGACAGTGACGCTAATCTGTGTACCAGTCTCGTAAGAAAAGGACGGACCCATGACTCAGCCTTATGACGAACGCGCGGAACGCAAGCGTTACATTCGCCGCCGCCAGCAGATCGTATTCTCCTGTGTCGGCGCGGTGCTTGCCGTCGCCCTGGTCGTGTCGGCGCTGTTCTATTTCCATGTCGGGGGTCTGGGCATAACGGCCACGTCCGCAGTCAAGCCGAATTACGGCGTGCGCGTGCCCTGCTCGACCAAGGACGCCAACGGCAAGAACCAGACATATTCCAACTATGCGAACGTCAAGGTGCGCGTGCTGAACGGCACCAAATTCGTCGGCTTCGCGAAGGCCGTCAGCACCGCGCTGTCGAACCGCCAGTTCAAGGTCACCGGCTGGGACAATTACAAGGGCAAGAAGGTCGAGCGCACCACAATCTATTTCGGCAAGAACGCCATCAACGAGGCGTACACGCTGAACACGAACTTCACGGACGCGGTGATGGTGATGGATGACCGCGACGACAAGCTGATTGATGTGGTGCTCGGCGCCTCGTTCAACGATCTGGCCAACAAGGACAGCCTGCCGAGCGGCGACACCGCCATCGAAAACTTCGAGGGATGCGTGCCCGTACAGTCAATGGGCACCTTGCCCAAGGCCCTCGATCATGAAAAGGTGGAATGACGGCCAGCATCGTCATGACGGCCTGAAACCCCCGATATTCGGCGGCTGCCTGCCTTACGCGGACAGCCGCCGAACCGTTTCTTGGGCACGTTTACAGCGACGCGTGCCACCGCTTGAGCTCGGCCACCGCGGTGTCATGGTCGACCGGACCGTTATCGAGCCGGTATTCCAGCATGTGCTTGTATGCGCGGCCGACCTCCGGGCCGGGAGCGATGCCGAGGATGGTCATGATCTCATTGCCGTCGATATCCGGCCGGATGGCGTCGAAGTCCTCTTTCTCCTTGAGATCGCGCACGCGCTGCTCCATCTCGTCCATGGCGGACGAGAACACCATCGCCTTGCGACGGTTCTGAGTGGTCGCGTCGGCGCGGGTCAGCCGGTTCAGCCGCTCATACAGCGGACCGGCGTCCTTGACGTAGCGTCGCACGGCGGAATCGGTCCACGGTTCTTCGACATACCCGTGGAACCGCAGATGCAAGTTCACTAACTCGCTGACATCCTCGACGAGATGATGGTCGAACCGCAGCGCCTTGAGCCGTTTGCGCGTCATTTTCGCGCCGACCGCATCATGATGATGGAAGCTGACCTTGCCGCCGGGCTCGAACCGGCGTGTTTTCGGCTTGCCGATGTCATGGGTCAGCGCGGCCAGGCGAAGCGTCAGGTCGGGAGCGGGCACGGGGCCTTCCAGCCCGGTCTCCAGCGCTATGGCGCGATCGAGCACAATCATCGTGTGCTCGAACACGTCCTTGTGGCGGTGGTGCTCATCGATTTCCAGCTGCAGGGCGGGAATCTCCGGGAACACGATATCGGCGAGACCTGATTCGACCAGCGCTTCGACACCCGCCCTCGGACGATCGGACAGCAACAGTTTCGTGAGCTCGTCACGCACCCGTTCAGCGGATACGATGTCGATGCGATCGGTCATGTCGCTGATGGCGGCAGCCGTGTCGGGGGCGATGCTGAACCCGAGCTGTGCGACGAAACGCACGGCACGCATCATGCGCAGCGGGTCGTCGTCGAAGGACTGATACGGATCCACCGGCGTGCGCAATACGCCTTTAGCCAAATCGCTGGCGCCGCCGAACGGGTCCACGAACTCCAGCTGCGGCACGCGCAGCGCCATGGCGTTCACGGTGAAATCACGGCGGGACAGATCGCCTTCGAGCGAATCGCCGTAGCTGACTTCGGGCTTGCGGGATTCGGGATCGTACGTGTCGGACCGGTACGTAGTGATCTCCACCTTGACTTCGGTGCCATCCTCGCGCCGGCGCATCGCACCCAAAGTGCCGAATTTGCGGCCCATATCCCAGAAACCGTCACGTCCCCAATGACGCAGGATCGGCTCGAACTCGTCGGGATGGGCCGACGTGCAGAAATCGAGGTCGTGGGAACGCCGGTGCAGCAACAGGTCACGCACGGGGCCGCCCACCAACGCCAGCTCGTACCCGCGAGCCGCGAACAGGTGTCCAAGTTCAATGGCTTCCGGCCAAACTTCGAAATTCACACGAGGCCTTTCCATAAAGTATTACCGCTTTTATGCGTATTCAAGCATACCGTTACCCCACCTGCACACGGTATTGAGTAAGGTGGAAGTCATGATTACGCCCGCAGACCTCGCGCGCATGCTTGCGCATGCTGCGGGCGACCATACCCAAAATCCGCTCGAACCCGATACGTTGCTCTATACGTCCGAGGCTCCGCGCACGCCGAAAACCGTTGTCAGGCCACCGGAACCACGCTTCCCCACACCTGCGATGATGCCGCAGCGACGGGCGGGCGACGGGCCGACCACATTCGCGTCGCTGGACGCTCAGGAGCTCCCGGTGGTGCGCGAATACTCGGCCGGCGGCCTGGTGTTCGACGAGCGCGGCCGGGTGGCCATCATCGCGCGACACTCCCGCAACGGCCATCTCGAATGGTGCCTTCCCAAGGGCCATATCGAAAAGGGCGAGACGCCGCAGCAGACCGCCGTGCGCGAGGTGCACGAGGAGACCGGCATTCTGGGTGAGGTGGTCGAGTCCATTGCCACCATCGACTATTGGTTCACCGGTACCAGCCAGCGCGTGCATAAGCTCGTGCA
>ERZ857965.3144-NODE-3144-length-12787-cov-3.956331_pt1 | contig 12787 bp, 10 predicted proteins | sample MGYA00519758_ERZ857965 | MGnify/ENA primary metagenome ERZ857965 (study PRJEB31778, sample SAMEA3449381) | human gut metagenome | biome: human gut; feature: human-associated habitat; material: faeces | place: United Kingdom | collected 2010/2012 ...
CGGAATTTATTCCCTTTCTCCCTATACACTTGAGGAAGTAGTAGCCAGAAACTATCTGATCCATGAAAGACCCGATGCTATCATCAATATCATTGACGGTACCAATATCGAGCGTAACCTGTATCTGTCCACACAGATCATGGAGCTTGGCATTCCTGTGATCATGGCTGTCAATATGATGGACCTGGTTGAAAAATCCGGTGATAAGATCCATATCGATAAATTGAAAAAGAAACTGGGCTGCGAGGTTGTGGAGATTTCCGCGCTGAAGGGAACCGGCATCCAGAAAGCCGCTGAAAAAGCAGTTGCTCTTGCAGAATCAAAGAAGAGTGTCACTCCGGTCCATGAGTTTCAGGAGGATGTAGAAGCTGCGATCCATGCGGTAGAAGAGCGTCTCGGTTCTTCTGTTCCGGAGTCACAGAAACGTTTCTTTGCCATCAAGCTTCTGGAGAAGGATGACAAGATCAAAGAACAGATGACCAATGTTCCAGATGTTTCCAGAGAGATCAAGGTTCTCGAAGACAAATTTGATGACGATACGGAAAGTATCATCACCAATGAGCGTTATGTGTACATTTCATCCATCATCGGTTTATGCTGTACCAAAAACAAGACGAAAAAACTGACCACCTCTGATAAGATCGACCGGATTGTGACGAACCGCTGGCTCGCACTGCCGATCTTTGCAGTGATCATGTGGCTGGTCTATTATGTATCCGTAAGTACGGTCGGCGGCTGGGCAACAGACTGGGCAAATGACGGAGTATTCGGAGATGGCTGGCATCTTTTTGGAATCGGAACTTCTTCCTATGAAGACGCAGCAGCTGATTACAGCCGTGCAGACCAGATCGTAGCAGCTGTTGATGAAGACGGCAATGTAACATCTGTAGATATTGTTGATGACGAAGATAAAGTCATCGAGACTGTAAAGATCAGCGACAGCGTTGTAGCAGACGCAGAAAAGGTCGTTGAGGCTGGAGAGCCGGATCCCGCTGAGTACGGCGTATGGGTACCGGGTGTTCCGGTTATCATTGAGAGCGGACTGGATGCCATCGGCTGTGCTGGCTGGCTTAAGGGGCTGATCCTTGACGGTATCGTAGCCGGTGTCGGAGCTGTTTTAGGTTTCGTTCCGCAGATGCTGGTACTGTTTATTTTCCTGGCCTTCCTTGAGGCCTGCGGTTACATGGCCCGTGTCGCATTTATCATGGACCGTATCTTCCGTAAGTTCGGTCTGTCCGGTAAGTCCTTCATCCCGATCCTGGTCGGCACAGGCTGCGGCATCCCAGGCATCATGGCATCCAGAACCATTGAGAACGAACGTGACCGTCGTATGACCGTTATGACAACCACCTTTATCCCCTGCGGCGCTAAGCAGCCGTTTATCGCAATGATCGCCGGCGCAATCTTCGGCGGTTCTGCATGGATCGCAACCGGCGCATACTTCCTGGGCATGGCAGCGATCGTTGTTTCCGGTATCATTCTGAAGAAGACAAAGATGTTCGCCGGCGACCCGGCTCCGTTCGTTATGGAGCTGCCGGCATACCATATGCCGACTGTGGGCAACGTTCTCCGCTCCATGTGGGAACGTGGCTGGTCCTTCATTAAGAAGGCTGGTACCATCATCACCCTGTCCACCATCTTCGTTTGGTTCACTTCCTTCTTCGGCTGGGTAGACGGTTCCTTCGGTATGCTGACTGAGGACCAGATGAGCCACAGCATCCTGGCTTATATCGGTAAGGGTATCTGCTGGATCTTCGCTCCGCTGGGCTGGGGCGACTGGCAGGCAACTGTTGCAGCCGTAACCGGTCTGGTTGCAAAGGAAAACATCGTAGCAACCATGGGTATCCTGTATGGCGGCGGCGACGGCGTATACAGCAACCTGGCAGCAGCATTCACCGGTGTAGCTGGTATGTCCTTCCTGATCTTCAACCTGCTGTGCGCACCGTGCTTCGCAGCAATGGGTGCGATCAAGCGTGAGATGAACAACACCAAGTGGTTCTGGTTCGCAATTGGTTACGAGTGCGGTTTCGCTTATGTAATCGCTCTGATCGTAAACCAGCTGGGCAACCTGTTCACCGGTCAGCTGATGACTGCCGGCAACGGTGTTGTAAACATCATCAGCCTGATCGTTGCATTCGCTCTGATTATTGCAATGATCTACCTGCTGGTTCGTCCGTATAAGGAAAGCAACAAGCTGGGCGTTAAGGTAAAGGCATAAACTCAAATTGACCTGATGTTTCAAAAGGAGGCATTTCTATGGGAAGTGTCATTGTCGGAATCATTGTTGTGGCAATCATTGCTGCGATCGTTCTGTCCATGCGGAGTGACCGCAAAAAGGGAAAACATTCCTGCGGCGGTACCTGCGGCGGCTGTCCGAACGCCTGCAACTGTCACGGCGGCACACAAAAACACAGACAGAAATCCTCAAAATAACGAAACCTCTCCATAAAGGAAAGCAGGAGCAGCCTGGAATATGGCTGCTCCTGCTTTTTGTTTTATGATAAGCTCTCAATAAAACATCATTGACTTTTCATTGCAATGATGATATAATCAAAAAGACTCAAACAAAATTACCAAATTGATTTTTGGGAGGCGAAATAATATGAAAATGTTTATTGATGACAATGTAATTATCCCAGATGAAATCAAAAAAATGTCAGCCGAAGAATTGAAAAAGGCAATACAAGAACTAGAACAAGAATTGAAAGAACGAAAACAGGTTTCACAATAACCACAGTACACAATATAATCCCCACGAAAAAACGCCGTTCCTGCACGTGGAACAGCGTTTTTTCTATATGTAGAATAGTAAGAAGATGTCAGATTTAATCTTTCTTTTCCTCGGTCTCAGTCGTTTCTTTTCCCTGCTGTGCCGCCAGCAGATCCCGGATCTCCGTCAGCAGGATCTCTTCCTTGCTGGGCTTGGGCGGTGCAGGCTTTTCTTCCTGTTTCCGGCGGAACATATTCATGACCTTTACAATCAGAAATACGCAGAGCGCCGTCAGCAGGAATGTGATAACTGTATTCAAAAAGCTGCCGATGGCAATAAACGGATGATTGCCCCATGGGATCGTGATTCCCAGAGACGAGAAGTTGATGCCGGCAAGCACTGTGCCGATAATCGGCATCAGAATGTCATCTACCAGCGAGTTTACGATGGCTGTGAATGCCGAACCGACGATCAAGCCGACCGCCATGTCCAGTACATTTCCCTTGGAAATAAACTCCTTGAACTCACCGACTACGCTTTTCAAGCCCTTTCCGGCTTTCTGCAAAGTCTCTTCCGTTGGTTTCTTTTCATTTTCCATGATAGATCACCTTTTCCTATTTATTCGGCAGCACTGGTTTCTGTTGCTGTTTCCGTATCTGCTGCTGCGCTGTCCTCCGGCGTTGTTGCAGCTGCTGCGTCTCCGCTCTGAATCTCGCCGGTGTCCACCGTCACAATAAATCCATCGCTGTTGTTGCCGGAGATGGTGTACTTCGCATCCGGCGGCACCATCACATAGGTGGAGTCCGTGGAAGTGTCCGTAGCCACATAGTATACCTGATAGATCTCGCCGTCCCAGTTGGTGATGGAGAGCGGCTCATCTGCGGTGTAATTTTTCAGCAGTGTGAGGTATTCCTCCAGGCACACGTTGTTTTCCATCATATAGGTGGCGTGGGGCTGTCCCACATAACGGTAGTGCCACGGCTCTGCCTGGATGCCGGTGGTCTCCTGCTTGTCCTCTGCATAGCGCAGTACATAGCCGTAGTGCGCACAATTCTCGTTGATCCAGGCATATTCCCCGGTGCCGTCATAGTCGTACTGCACCCCGTCGGTGTACAGGGAGAAGTCCAGGGCATAGCCGCTTTCGTGTTCGCTGTGTCCGGGCAGTGCCACACGGGTCGAGGTCTGCTCGCCGGTCTCCGCCAGGTCTGCATCATACAGCTCCTGCTGCTGCTGTGTGGTGCGGTAGCCGCTGATGACGATCATGTCCTGGTGTCCGGTCGCCACATAAAAGGCGTCCAGCATCTGGTTCAGCGCATCCAGCGCCGGCTGACGCAGGCTGGTCTCTGTACCGCTGACATGGTAGTTGTCCGTCTTGTGGTCGTAGATGCTCACGATCTCCGTGGGGTTCTCCTCCACATATGCGGTATCCGTGTTGACCAGGATCAGATCACCGGCGTGAACATCTTCGTTGGAAACGGAGACGTTCTCATAGACCGTTTTCGGTTCTGTCGCAGCCTCAGACTCGCTGCCGCCGCCCACCAGATCCATGCTCTCCGACCCCTGTGAGATGGGTGTGAAAGAACGGTACATATGAAATCCCTCATATCCCACAAGCGCCACCAGAACCAGGGAGACGATGACCTGTGCCGCCGTCTTTCCGCCGGAACCTCTCGGGCGGCGGGGATTCGGATGCTTCTGCATCTGTTTTTTCTGCGGCGCATTTTTTGCAGACCGGGTTTTCTTTTGTTGTTCCTGACTCATATAAAGCCCTCCAAACACCAGGCACTCTCCGCCAAAATCACCGAAAACACGTCATTTCAGCAGAAAGCCCCACGCAATCTCATCCGGCAGCACCGCACTGGCTTTGTACCATGCTGCCACAGTTCTTTCTTATTATATCATATTTTCCGAAAAATGCAAATACTTTTTATGCAAATTTTTTTCGAACACCTCATCCTGCTGTTAGGGCAACACCGCACAAAGCCCGCCTGACGGCTTTGTGCGGTGTTGCCTTAGTTCCTGCGCACATCGCCGATATCCGTCACGATGGCATAGCCTGCCGCCGCCACACGCCGTTCCAGACAGCTCCGGCACTGGGCAGATTCTTCCCCGGTGCAGATCTTGTCCGCATAGAGCGAATACAGCTTTCGCACCGACACCGGAGAAAGATTCGGCATCACCACATTTGCCCCGGCTTTCAGCCCCATTTCCCTGCCCTGCGGATGAATGGTACCCAGGGCAGTGGTCGCCGGGATCAGCGCATACGGGAACATGAGCCGCAGCACTGCAATGAGCCGCAGCGTCAGTTCCAGACTGCCGTTAGGTTGTGTCCGGAATGGTGTGTCGCCGTGGGTGAGATACGGTCCAATGCCGATCATATCCGGCTGCAGTTCCTGCAAAAAGCGAAGGTCGGCACAGAGATGCGCCGTGGTCTGAAACGGCGAACCCACCATAAAGCCGGAACCCACCTGGTAGCCGATCTCTTTCAGATCAAAAAGGCAGCGTTTCCGGTGTTCCGGCGACATTGCGCCGGGATGGAGACGGCGGTAGTGCGCCGGGTCTGCGGTCTCGTGGCGCAGCAGATAGCGGTTTGCGCCGGCACGGAAAAACGCCGCATAGCTGGATTTTTCCCACTCGCCGATGGAAAGGGTGATGGCGCAGTCCGGAAAGCGTTCCCGTATCTCCGAGACAATCTCACATACACGCTGTTCCGTGAAATATGCGTCCTCGCCGCCCTGCAAAACAAACGTCCGGAATCCCAGCGCATATCCCTCTGTACAGCAGGCGAGGATATTCTCCCGGCTCAGCCGATACCGCTGTACCTTTCCGTTGCTCCGGCGGATGCCGCAGTAATAGCAGTTGTTCCGGCAGTAGTTGGTGAACTCGATCAGTCCCCGGACAAATACCTCCGTGCCGTATCGTTCCCGGCGGATGCGGTCCGCCGCCTGAAACAGCGCCCCATCCATGGCATCCGTTTCCAGCAGAGCGCAGAGCGCCTCGTCCGGCAGATCGTGCCGCTGTTCCAATGCTGTAAGAATTTCCTGCATACCTGTGTATCCTTTCTCTCCTCTGTGTGGTACTGCTTTGAAAAAATCCACAAAAAAGACTTGCATTTATCCCAGAAATCTTGTATAATAAAACTATACCGTCCGGAATTACCGGCAACAAAGGAGCTATACTATGACAATCAATGAAATTATGGAAAAAATCCGGGAGGGTCTGACCGGAGAATACAGCGTAGACATGGTCTATCTGGAATCCCAGGCAGACAAGTACCGTTCTGCAAAAAACGCCAAAGAGATCGAAAGCGCCATTGCCGACCTGGCATATGAGATCCTGCCCGACGACAAGCGGGAAGTTCTCAACAAGATGATGTACATTGACGGCAAGCGCCTGGACGTTGTCTTTGCAGAGGCAAACAAACTCATCCAGGAAAAGAAGATCGACGAGTCCTTCAAGCTGACTGAGGCGCTGTACACCAAGATCCGCATGAACTACCGGGAAACGGAGTCCGAGGTATACCTCAGCTTCCGCAACACCCTGGAGCATCAGCTCTATCTGTACTTCTACCGCCCGTCCAAAAAGCTGGTGCGTCCGGTATTTGACCTGTCCCAGATGGTGCTGCTCCACGGCTACAACCTGCTGGAGCTGGGACGTGCAGAAGAGGCTGCCCGTGTCATCAACGACGCCATCCGCTATAACCCCATGAACACGGACGCATACTTCGAGCTGGCAGAATGCTACAAGTCCCTGCGTGACCACGACCAGCTGCTCTCCGTTATCAAGGAGACACTGGAAGTGGCTGTGACACCGGTACAGCTTTCCCGGTGCTACTGCAACCTGGGCTTTTACTGCGTCGAGGTCAAGGACTATGACCGTGCAGTCTGCTTCTACTATGAAAGCCTGATCTATGCCGACCACCCCATGGTTCCGGCAGAACTGCACCACATCCACACCATCACCAAGAAGAAAATTGTACCGCCCACACGGGACGAGGTCAATGAGGCGTTTGCACACTACGGCATGAAGTGCGGCGCAAACGAGGACGTTGTCGGCGTCATCACTGCCCTGGCGAAAGAGGCAGTCGAGAACAAGGACCTGCCGGCGATCCGGTTCTATCTGCATATGCAGCACGGACTGACCAACGACCCGGAGATCAAGGAAATGATGGACCGCTACGACACCCTGGCAAAGGAACGTGGACAGGCGTAATCATTCCACAGAATCCCACAGCGGACAGCAGAAATGCTGTCCGTTTTTTGTTGTGCAGTGTACTACTCTCTGTCTGTGTCGCTGTACAGTGCAGCAGCCGCCCGGATGCGCTGTGCCACCTCTTTCCGCAGGCTCTCCGGTGCAAGCACTTCCATGCTGGCGCCGTACTTCATAATCCAGCGGTACAGCCCGTAGCTAATGCCCATTCTGGCACGCACCAGGATGCAATGCTCCGGGTCTTTCTCGTCCAGACGCACATGGGCATAGTTCCCCAGCTGTTCGATCATATCGTCCAGCAGCACCCGGCGAACACGCAGCTGAACATCCTCATACACCTCCGGCACAAAGATATCTGCCGAAAAGCCCTCCGGTTTAGGCAGCTTTGGCAAATGAGCGATCTTCTCTCCTGGCAAGATCTTCCGCATCCGGTCAATGCGATAGTTCCGCACCTCTCCCGTGTCCTCCGAGACCGCTTTCAGATAAAAGCGTTCACTGGTATACACCACCTGGCACGGGATCAGATTCCGCTTTTTGTCATAGTATTCGATTTCCCGGTGGATGTTATACTTGCCGTACTGAAAATGAATTTTCCGCTTTTCCGCAATGATCTGATGCACGCATTCCAGATTGTCCAGCAGGTCCAGTGACGGCGGCGCAACCTCGCTGAGGGTAATGCGTCCCACCAGCTTTCGCACCTCCGACTCTGAGCGCAGCACCTCGAATTTCCGGAACAGGCGCTGTTTCTGGGCGTTGCTGAGGAACTTGTTGATGGACACCGAATCCACCAGAAAGCGGATCTCATTGAAGGTGAACCCACGGTCACGCATATGATAATAGGACGTGTTGTGCGCCCCCTTCCGGATGTCCACCGTATACCCCATGGCGTCGATCTGGTCGATATCCCGCTGAATGCTCAGTGTAGACACCGAGCCTGCGTTGGTCTGATTCAGCAAATATGCCTGGATATCCTTCAGCGTTGCACCCTTTTCTGCATCCGTATTGCGGCTGAGATAATCCAGCACATAAAGAATTCGTGACATATCTGTCCCCTCTCTCCCGTCTTACGATACCAGCATCTGCATCAGCGCCGTCACATCCCGGCAGTCCAGCACACCATCTGCACAGCAGTCTCCGTTTTCCAGCTGCGCCGCATTTCCAGTCACCTGTCCCAGCAGTATCTTCTGCAAAAGCACAGCATCTGCCAGTTCCACTGTACCATCCAGGTCTACGTCCCCCAAAAGGGAAACGCCTTTTTCCGAAACCGTGGGATTCGCCGTTTCGCCCGGCTCATATTCCCCTTCCAGAGGCTGTTCCGATGAGATGAGCAGCATTTCCCAGTAGGTGTAGTAATGATTCGGGTCATCCTCCAGCTGGCTCACCCCGATGCCGATATACTGATAGTTTTCTCCCAGCATCGCCTTGCGGTGCGCATCGGAATCGATCCACGCTGCGATCACGCTCTCCGGCGTATCATAGCCGGCTGCCACATTTTCCGCCGCATAGCAGTTGGCATCCAGCGAGGACTCCTCAACGATGGTAAACCAGTCCCGCCCGTCCGGACGGGTGTGACCGTATGCGTCTTTCAGTTCCTCCGCACGCCGGGCAGACAGTTCCAGCAATACCGGCGCCATTTTCAGCGGCGCAAGCCCGTTTTCCTGCCGGAACTGGTTGGTCAGCCGGGCAGTCTCTTCCGCAAATGCCGCCGTGTCTATGGTCTCCGCCTGCACCTGCCACATTTCCCCAGGCAGCCGCAGAAACACCCCGGTCAGCAGCACTGCGCTGCAAAGAAAAGCACATCCTCTTTTGCGCATCTCCCGAACCTCCTTTTTTGATTTTGCATTTCGCATCCGAAAAAATCTCCGATTCTATTATAGCATATTTGCCTGGAATTTTCAATCTGTTTTTGTGATTTTTGGCGTGAATACGCAAAAAGCGCCGTACAGAAACCTCTGCACGACGCTTTCTCTATACAAATCAAAAAAATTCTTACTTTTCGCTGGCTGCCTGGTCTTCCTTACGGATCTGCGCACGCTTGATCTTGCCGCCCAGTGTTTTCGGCAGTTCGTCCACGTACTCGATGATACGGGGATATTTATACGGCGCTGTGGTATGCTTCACGTGGTTCTGGAGTTCCTTTGTCAGCTCCGGGCTGGGTGTATAGCCCTTGGTGAGGACAACGGTCGCCTTGACCACCTGTCCACGGATGGGATCCGGTGCCGCTGTGATAGCGCATTCCAGCACAGCCGGGTGTTCGATGAGGGCGCTTTCTACCTCAAACGGTCCGATACGATAGCCGGAACACTTGATAACGTCGTCATTTCTGCCCACGAACCAGTAGTAGCCGTCCTTATCCCGCATGAACACATCGTGCGGACAATAGCTGCCGCCGCCCAGGATCTCTTGTGTCATTTCCGGGTTCTTGTAGTATCCCACAAACAGACCGGTGGGATATGCCTTTTTCAGATTCTGCATCACCAGAGCGCCCTGCTCGCCGTCCTTGGCAAGCGTACCGTCATCGTGCTGCAATACAATATCATACAGCGGAGACGGCTTGCCGGTCGAGCCGGGCTTGGGTGTGATCCACGGGAAGTTTGCCAGCGTGGATCACACCCAAGCCCGGCAGAACAGAACCCTCTGTCTGTCCGAAGCCCTCCCGGATCTCCTTGCCGGTGAGTTCCTGCCAGCGGTTGTATACCTCCGGGTTCAGCGGTTCGCCGGCGGTGGAAAAGTTCTGGATGCTGGACAGGTCATAGGATGCCACATCCTCCTGGAGCATGAAACGGTACATGGTCGGCGGAGCGCAGAAGGTGGTCAGCTTATAGTCCTGCATCTTCTGGAGCAGATGGGTCGGCACAAACTTGTCCATATCATAGGCGAAGATCACTGCGCCGCAGATCCACTGCCCGTAGATCTTGCCCCAGCCGAACTTTGCCCAGCCGGAATCCGAAACGCTCATGTGCAGCTTATTTTCCTGCACCTGCTGCCAGTACTTTGCCGTAACGATATGCCCCAGCGGATGAGTGTAGTCGTGTTCTACCATCTTCGGGTCGCCGGTGGTGCCGGAGGTGAAATAAACCAGCATCAGATCGTGTGCCTTTGTGCCGGCGTCTCCGGTGGGACGTGCAAACTCTGTGGAGAACTTCTCCACTTCCTCGTGGAAATTGCGCCAGCCCTCGTGAGAGCCGCCCACCACGATCTTGTGCTGGATGCTGGGGACAGAGGGCTGTGCCTTATCCACCTGCTCCAGGACATACTTGTCGTCCAGACATACCATGGTGTGGATCTGTGCGCTGTTTCCACGATAGATCAGGTCCTTTTTCGCCAGCTGCAGCGAGCCGGGGATCAAAATGGCGCCGATCTTGTGCAATGCCACAGCGCATACCCAGTATTCCCAGCGGCGGCGCAGGATGAGCATGACCACTGTGCCTTTCCGGATGCCCAGACTCTGAAAATAGTTTGCGGTCTGGTTCGACAGACGGGAGATGTCCGTAAAGGTGAACGTCTTTTCCTCGCCGTGGTCATTGCACCACACCAGCGCTTTCTTTTCCGGTTCCTGTTTCGCCCATTCGTCCACAATGTCAAAGCCGAAGTTAAAGTCATCGGGAATGTTTACACGATAGTTCTCTTTGAAGTCCTCGTAGCTGTCAAACTCGATGCGTGGTAAATATTTGTCGAGCAGCATATGCAAATGCTCCTTTTCTGTTCAGATTTTTCTGCATTTCAAAATGGAGCTGCAATCCTGCTGCGCCGCATTTTTCCTGCACGCCACCCTTTGGAAAGAATGGTGATTATTTTTATTATACTACAATCAGACAAGCCGTGTCAAGATTTTTTTCCACTTTTTTGCACATTTTACAAAAAGGCAGACCCCCGACCGGAGATCTGCCCGAAAAGCTTTTCACAAGCGCTTATTTCACTTTTGTCCGCATTGCCCGTGTGGAGTTGAGAATGGCAATTACCGAAACGCCCACGTCTGCAAAGACCGCAGCCCCGATATGTGCCAGACCCAGCGCACCCAGCACCAGAACGATTGCCTTGACACCCAGTGCAAACACGATGTTCTGCCGTGCAATGCCCATGGTTTTCTTGGCAATGTGGATCGCCAGCCCCAGTTTCGAGGGCTTGTCGTCCAGGATGACCAGATCCGCCGCCGCAATGGCTGCATCCGAACCCAGACCGCCCATGGCAACGCCCACATCCGACTGTGCCAAAACCGGCGCATCGTTCATGCCGTCGCCCACAAACACCAGCGTTCTGCCCTTGGACAGCTTGGTGCGGTATTCCTGCATGAACTTCACCTTGTCAGCCGGCAGGCACTTGGCGTGTACTTCGTCCAGCTGCAGGGCATCGCCCACAGCCTTCGCCGCAGATTCGCTGTCGCCGGTGAGCATCGCCACCGTGGAAACGCCAGCCTTCCGGAACGCCTGCACTGCCTGTGCCGCATCCGGTTTCACTGCATCCGCAATGAGGATATATCCGGCATATACGCCGTCCACTGCCAGATGCACTGCCGTGCCGATGGCGTGGGGTGTTTCCGGCTGGAGTCCGGCATCTTCCAGATAAGCCGCATTGCCTGCCAGCACCTGTCTGCCGTCCACCCTGGCAGCCACACCGTGACCGGCGATCTCCTGGATATCCGTGACACGCTCTGCGTCAATGGCTTTGCCGTAGGCATCCTTCAGCGACTGCGCAATGGGATGGTTGGACGCTGATTCTGCCAGCGCCGCCAACTCCAGCTGTTCCTCTGCCGTCACGCCCACCGGGTTCTGTTCCGTCACATGGAACTTTCCCTCGGTCAGCGTACCAGTCTTATCCATGACTACCGTCTGCGCATGAGAGAGCGCCTCCAGATAGTTGCTGCCCTTTACCAGGACGCCGTTTTTGGACGCACAGCCGATACCGCCGAAAAAGCTCAGCGGCACAGAGATGACCAGCGCACATGGGCAGGAGATAATGAGGAACGTCAGCGCACGATAGATCCAGCCGGAGAACGCCTGCCCCGTAATGAGCGGCGGCAGCACTGCCAGAATTACAGCGGCAATGACCACGCAGGGCGTATAGAACCGGGCAAACTTAGTAATAAACTGCTCCGTCTTTGCCTTGCTGGAGGCGGATTCTTCCACCAGCTCCATGATTTTGGAGGCAGTGGATTCCGACGCCGGCTTGGTAACGACCAGTTCCACCGCACCGGACAGATTCACACAGCCGCTGCAAACCGCATCGCCCACACCGGCTGTCACCGGCATGGATTCGCCTGTCAGCGCAGCGGTGTCGATGGTGGTATGTCCCTCAAAGACCTCCGCATCCAGCGGGATCTTTTCGCCGGGGCGCACCAGAATGTGTTCGCCCACTTCCACTTCGTCCACCAGCACCGTTTCCGGCTTGCCGTCCCGAAGTACCGTCGCCTCATCCGGGCAGAGATCCAGCAGATCGGACACTGCCTGGCGGGAACGTCCTACGGCGATCTTCTCGAAAAGCTCACCCACCTGGTAGAACAGGATGACTTCCACCGCCTCCGGATACTGCCCGATGGCAAACGCCGCAATGGAGGCGATCGTCATCAGAAAATTCTCATCAAACACCTGCCCGTGCGCAATGTTCCGCACAGCCTTTTCCAGCACACTGAATCCCGGCACCAGATACACTGCCAGGAAGATCAGCAGCTCTGCCCACCAGAGCAGCGTCAGCAGATGGGTGACTGCCATTGCCACGGCAAACAATACCGCACCAATGATGATCTTGATCAGAATTTTACGCTGTTGTTTTGTCATACAGACCGCCTCCTGTTGCTCGTGTCATGCGAACCGGTTTAGGCAACACCGCACAAAGCTTGTGCGTAAGATGCGCAGCCAGATTTTTTGGCAG
>ERZ857965.3154-NODE-3154-length-12753-cov-3.958655_pt1 | contig 12753 bp, 14 predicted proteins | sample MGYA00519758_ERZ857965 | MGnify/ENA primary metagenome ERZ857965 (study PRJEB31778, sample SAMEA3449381) | human gut metagenome | biome: human gut; feature: human-associated habitat; material: faeces | place: United Kingdom | collected 2010/2012 ...
CAACAGCGAAACTAAGGTCTGATTTTAACCCTGCCATTCACAATCCTGTTTTCAATAAACAAAATGCCGCTGACGATGCACAAAGCCGTCAGCGGCGTTTTGTTTTATTCCGGCAGTTCCATTTCATGTTCCATGGGTACAAAGCCGAACTTTTCATACAGCGGCCTGCCCATTGCGGTCGCTTCCAGCGAGATGGCCGTCCCCCCGCGCCGGTGCGCATCCTCCACCAACCGGGTCAGGATGCGGGTCGCAATGCCCTGCCGCCGGTACTGTGGTGCGGTGTACAGATTCATAAGGTAGGCTTTCCGACCGGTGGGGTTATGGACGGTGGGCATGACCTGAAAATAGCTCACGGCGCCGGTGCCTGCCAGCGTTTCACCGTCCCAAAGGAGATACGCCGTGTGGGTGTTCTCGGCAAAGGCCTTCTGGTAATAGGTCCGTGTCTGGCTCTCCACCTCCGGCAGCGGAGTATCTTCCGGCAGCTGATTGGCTGCCCGCAGCACCCGGCAGCGCACCGCTACCAGCAATTCCAGCTCTGCCAGCGTGGCTTTCTGTTCGGTAAGGTTCAACAATTGTGTTCCTCCCAGCTTTGCAGAGCGGCCAGCTGGGTCTCGGTGTGGAACCAGTGCTCCCCGCCCTCCAGAATGGTCAGGTGCGCCCCGGTCTGCTGCCGAAACCGCTCCATAGCGGTGTGCCCGGTAAGGGGGTCTGTATCGGCATAGAGCACCTGTGTGGGTACCTTCCAATGCAGCGGATGTTCCCGCACCCAGCACAGATACGGCCACGAGAGGGTCTCCCCAAGATCCGTGGGGATCTCCCCTGCCCGCTGCAGCTGTTCCTCGGTCACATGGGCATATTGCATCATATTCGTGATGAGAGCTTCCATATCCACCACCGGAGAGGCCAGCAGGGCCTGTTCCGGCGCGTCTCCCTGCAGCGCCTGCATGGCAAGCCACGCGCCGATGCTCACGCCATACAGCCGGATATGCGCCCACACCGGCTTCATGCGGGCATATACGGCTTCTATCTCCGGCACAGCCACCCACGGCAGTAGCTGCTCGGGGCTGTTTTTCCGTGCGCCATGCTCGGGCAGGTCGATGGCCAGCACCTGCCAGCCTGCTGCACAGGCTGTACCGGCAAAGCGCTCTGCCTCTTCCTTGCAGCCGTTCTTGCCGTGGACATAGAGATAGACCCTGCGGCTCCGGCTGCCGTACAGGACAGCCGGGATGCCGGCAATGGTCATGGTTTGTTTTTTCATAAGGGATTCTCCTTATCCGATCATGCTCTCCATTCGGAGAGACGTTTTGTTTACACTGCGCATTGCTTTTCGTCCTCCCTTCTTTCCGTTTTCTCTATGATAGCACATCCGCCCGCCAAACACAAACAAAAAGAGCCGCAGTACCTTGTACCAGGTACCGCGGCTCTTATTTGCGTGATGAGAAGTTGATTACTTCACCATGCTTGCAACTTCAGCAGCGAAGTCGTCAGCACGCTTCTCCAGGCCTTCGCCCTTCTGGAAGCGGGCAAACTTGACGATCTTGATGTCGCCGCCCAGGTCCTTAGCGACCTTAGCGGTGTACTGAGCAACAGACAGGTCGCCGTCCTTGACGAACTCCTGATCGACCAGGCAGTTCTCCTTGAAGAACTTCTTGATCTTGCCCTCGATCATCTTCTGCTTCACAGCCTCAGGCTTATTGGCGTTCTTGGGATCCTGGGCCATCTGGACCAGCATGATCTCCTTCTCCTTGGCCACGACCTCGGCGGGGACAGATGCCTCGTCCACATAGCCAGGGTTGGCAGCTGCGACCTGCATTGCGATGTCCTTGCCGTAAGCAACGAACTCGTCCTTGGCCTCGATGCCGTTGGTGGTCTCGAAGTTGACCAGGATGCCGTGGGTGCCGCCGCCGTGGACGTATGCAGAGCAGACGCCCTCGTAACGGACGAAACGGCGGACCTTGATGTTCTCCTTGATGACCAGGATCAGCTCCTTCAGAGCCTGATCGACAGTCTCATCGCCCATCTTGCAGTTCATCAGGGCCTCAACGTCAGCAGGGTTCTGCTCCATGATGACCTTGGTGGTGTCCTTGACGAAATCGACGAACTTGTCGTTCTTGGCGACGAAGTCGGTCTCAGCGTTGACCTCGATGACAACACCGACCTTGCACTCGGGGCAGTAATCAGCGTAGACCATGCCCTCAGCAGCAATACGGCCAGCCTTCTTGGCAGCGGTAGCCAGACCACGCTCGCGCAGGATCTCGATTGCCTTCTCGAAGTTGCCGTCAGCCTCGGTCAGAGCCTTCTTGCACTCCATCATGCCGCAGTCGGTCTGCTTGCGCAGTTCCATAACGTCCTTTGCAGAAATAGCCATTTTTGTTATTCTCCCTTACACGTTATTTGTTTGGTTGTGAGATGGGAAATCAGGCGTTTGCTGCGTCCTCAGCGGGAGCGGCCTCCTGGTTGCCCTGCTTGCCTTCCAGCGCAGCGTCAGCCATAGCGCCAGCGATCAGCTTGACAGCGCGGATTGCGTCGTCGTTGCCGGGGATGACGTAGTCGATCTCATCGGGGTTGCAGTTGGTATCAACGATAGCCACGATGGGGATGTTCAGCTTGCGGGCCTCAGCAACAGCGATGCGCTCCTTGTGAGGATCGACGATGAACATAGCCTTCGGCAGGGTCTTCATGTTCTTGACGCCGCCCAGGTACTTGTCCAGCTTCTCCATCTCCAGCTCCAGCTTAGCCACTTCCTTCTTGGGCAGCAGCTCGAAGGTGCCGTTCTCCTTCATCTTAGCCAGCTGATCCATACGGTCGATGCGCTTGCGGATGGTGCGGAAGTTGGTCAGCATACCGCCCAGCCAGCGAGCGTTGACATAGTGCATGCCGCAGCGCAGAGCCTCGTCACGGATGGACTCCTGAGCCTGCTTCTTGGTGCCGACGAACAGGATGTCGCCGCCCTCAGCTGCAACTTCCTTCACGTAGTTGTAAGCCTCGTCCAGCTTCTTCACGGTCTTCTGCAGATCGATGATGTAGATGCCGTTGCGCTCGGTGAAGATGTACTTCTTCATCTTGGGGTTCCAGCGGCGGGTCTGGTGACCGAAGTGCACACCTGCCTCGAGAAGCTGCTTCATAGAAACGACTGCCATAGTAAAATACCTCCAGATATTTGTTTTGCCTCCGCACACCGTGATCCGGCACCGTATCGGACGGCTCCGGACTGCCCTCCACCCAAAAGGGCACAAAAGGGCATAGTGATGCGTGTGTAATGCCTTGTTATCATAGCACAAAAAGTGCACGGTTGCAAGAGTTTTTCTCTGTTTTGTCCAAAAAAGTTTCCGGATTTTTGCTTATTTGCCTTTGGCGGGCTCTGCCACGCTTTCCAGCCCCATGCGGGTGAGGGCATAGCCCTTGCCGAACATCAGGTCATATTGCAGCATCCAGTGCTCCTGGGTCCAGCGCTGCTGGAACTCGGTGGGTTCCAGCGTGGTGGTGCCGTCCAGGTTCATGGTCACGCCGCGGGTGCAGGCGCGGCTGGCCACCCGGAGCTGCCGGTTCAGGAACTGGAAGTACAGCGGCTGCTGCAGGCCGTAGAGGTTCATCATCACCGGCGAGATGTCGTAGGCGGCAATGGTGCCCAGGTCCACCTGTGCGTCACTGTAGTTGGACCACAGGAGCAGCGTGGTCTGGTGCAGGCGGGGGTCCGCGCTGGAATCGCTGGCATAGCCGGTGGTGGTGTACACGTCGTAGTTGGAGTCGATGGGGTTGTAGTGGTCGCCCCAGAACACCAGAATGACCGGCTCATCCACCTGCGAGAAGTACGCCGTCAGCTTGCCCAGCATGGCGTCGGCGTCCCGGATGCCGGTGGCAAAGTCCTCCAGCGCGCCCACCGTGCTGGCCTTCATGCCCGCCGGGTGTTCCAGCACCTTTACGCGCTGGTCGTCGGGGTAGTTGTCCTTATTATAATTGGTATGATTCTGCATGGTGACTGCGTGCAGGAACACCGGCTCGTCGGAGGATGCCTTCATCTTCTCATACTGGCCGATGATCTGGTCTGCCATGGAATCATCCGTGACCAGGCCGTTCGTCCAATAGTGTTTGCGCACCTTGGTCACACCATGCATGTCTTCCAGACTGATAAAATCATCCAGTCCCAGGTTGGGGTAAGCCGTGTCGCGGCTCCAGTACTTGGCCCAGAAGCAGTGCACGGCGGCCGTCTGGTAGCCCTGCGTCTTGAGGTAGCTGGGCAGGGCGAACATGGGCTTGGTGACGTGCTGCTGATAGGGCTTGGAGCCGCTGGGCAGGAAGGACGCCGAATAGCCGGTCAGAGCCTCGAACTCCACATCACAGGTGCCACCGCCAAAGCTGGGGCTGTAGGCCCGGCCATAGGCGCTGGTCTGCTGCAGGGCGTGCAGGTTGGCCGACACATCCGTGTCGAACTTGATGCCGTACTGTTCCAGCTCCGACACATCCCAGTAGGACTCGTTCATCACATAAATAATGGTAGGCTTTTTTACCTGCTCGTCCTTGGCGGTGGTGGCCGCGTAGCTGGTGGGGTACAGCGGGCTGGTGGAGAACTTCTGGCTCTCATCCACATTGTCCAGAATGGCATCCACCACCTCTTCTGAGTAGTTGTCCGGCTTGTCGATCTCCAGATTGGACAGATTGGTCATAAAGCCGGTGACAACACCATAGTAGCGGTAATAGCGGTCCTGCATCCAGGGGTCTGCCACGATGCCCACCGCCTGGCAGACGGCCGGCTGCAAATACACGCCAAAAATCAGCAGGCACAGGGCCGCTGCGGTGGCTGCACTGCCCGCCACACGGGGCAGCCAGCGCTGTTTATGCCGCCCACGGTACAGGAAAAAGCTGCCCGCCATCAGCGCCAGTTCCACCACGACCGTGACGATCATGCTGGTCTGGAGCTTGATGCCGGCAGCGGACGCCACACCGGCGGCCTCCGACACCTGTGCCAGGTCCCAGGGCAGGAAGGGTTCACCGCGCAGCTGCAGGGTATAGAAATTCACCGCGCAGGGTACGCAGCCCAGTACCGCCATGCCCAGCGTAGACAGCGGCGGCAGCCGGAAGATCCAGTCCAGCAGCAGCCAGACCAGAAACAGGAACAGCCATGCCAGCAGATAGGCCTCAGCATGGGGGAAAATAAAGCTTGTAACGGTGTCCGCCGTCAGCGCACCGCGGGCGATCCACTCGCCCAGCAGCACCGTGATCAGCGATGCCGCCAGCGGGAACGCCATGCGGGCCGCCAGAAGCGGCTTGGGAGTTTTCAACGAATTCATGGGTCCGATCCTTTCCACATCTACCAGCAGAATCTCCTCGGTTCGTGCTTTTGCACAAGCCTTCTGCGATTATTATAGTCATTCCTCCGAAAATGTCCACCCCTGTTTTACAAAAAAATTACCCGTTTTTTGTAAAACCTGCTCAGAGCCCCAGCCTTGCGCGCAGGCTCTGCCACAGCCCGGGCTTCGAGGGCGCAGCCGAGGGCAGCTGGGTATGCACCAGCACTGCGTCGGTGCCGATGGTCTCGATCTCCTGCCACGGAATGGTCAGGTTCTCTTCCCTGCCCAGCAGGCCGAACAGCCGGGGCCGCCCCAGCAGGATCAGGCTCTGCAGACGGGCGGTGGCGGGATCAAAGGCCAGATCATCGGCCCGGCCCAGGCACACCCCCTGCTCCAGCTGCACAACTTCCTTTTCACAAAGTTCCCGGATGGTCACAGCACCTCTCCCCTCTCTGCCACCAGCCTATGCGGCCCGGGCCGCGTCCATGCAAAAAGCGGTGGAAAAGCACCGCCGGGTTGTGGTATACTGGAGCTGTTCCCCAACAACTCTGAATAAAGCGAGGCAGCTTGTATGTATAAAAGTATCGTGTTTGACCTGGGCGGCGTGATGATCGACTTTGACCCCAGGGGCTATCTGGTGGACCGCCTGTGCAACGCCGAGACCGAGGAAGAGGTCTACGACCTGACCTTTGGCAGCGAGGAATGGAAGCTGCTGGATGCCGGGCTCATCTCCCGCTTTGACGGCAACCACCGGATGCTGGAAAAGGCCCGGGCTGCGGGCCGTGCCTTTGAGGTGCAGGGCGTGCTGGACGACTGGCTGCACATCCTGCGGCCCCGGCACCGGATGGAAGAGCTGGTGCGCCGCCTGAAGAGCCACGGCTACTGCGTGTACTACCTGAGCAACATCCCGCAGGATGTGCTGGACCTGCTCCGGGACCGGGGCGTGCTGGACGGCTTTGACGGTGGTGTGGCTTCCTGTGAGGTGCACATCAACAAGCCGGACCCGAAGATCTACAAGGCCCTGCTGGACAAGTATTCTCTCAAGGCCGCGGAGTGCGTGTTCATCGACGACCGGCTGGAGAATGTGCAGGCCGCCTTTGCGCTGGGCTTTGCCGGCATCCAGATGAAGGACAGCGTCGGCACCCTGGTGCGCAGCCTTGCCACCTGCAACGTGATGCTGCGGTAACCTTTCTACAGACAAACAGCCCCCGCCGGGCATTCTCGTCCCGGCGGGGGCTGTTCCTTGTGTGCAGAATTACTTTTCCTCGTAGTTCTGGCAGTAGTGCGGGGTGCCTTCCTGCTGCGTATTGCAGGTGCACTGCTCGGTCACTTTGATCTGCGGCAGGTCACATTTGCAGCCGGCCACATTGTGGCAGCATGCGCAGACATCACAGGTAACACCGATGTTTTCCATATTGATCACCTCTCTGCAGACAGGATGCCCCGTCTGCCGGGCGATTATGCATCCGTTTTTTGCGCTTCCCGTTTTGCCTTGAGGGTCACCGCCACATGTTTCACGGACAGCACCGGGTGCACCGGCAGCATCCGGGGACCGGCCCAACGCATCACCGCGCGGATCTGCTCCCGCATGGCGGGCTTGTAGCAGTGCACTTTGCAGGCCGAACAGAAGGTCTTGGTCTCCATGAACGGGCATTTGTCAATGCGGGCCAGTGCGTAGTCCTGCAGTTCCTGACAGGCCGGGCACAGTGGACCTTTGGGTGTTTTGTGCTGTTTGCGGCAGTAAAGCGCGATCATCTCGCTCACCAGCAATTTTTCATCGGCACGTTTTTTGTCTAAGTTCTTCGGAGTCTCCTTCATGAGATCCATTCCTCCTGCTGTTTTTACTCCCGCCTCCGACCTGAGCGCACCGCTGCACGGCGCACTGCATGACGCAGCACCGCAAAGCAGGCTGTCACTCCAACTGCCACCACCACTGCCATACACACCGTCCTTCAAAAAGCCAAGCGGCAGGGGCCGAGAGCGCTGTACCGCGCCCATCTTATCCCCTGCCGCATGTATTTACGTTCTTCTGTACAGGGCTGTCCGCAGTAGAACTGCCGGAACCGGTCCTATTAGTTTAGACGAACAAACCCCGTTTGTCAAGAGACGCGCTGCTTACCAGGCAGCCAGGTCTGCGCCCAGCTTGCGGCAGGCGGCCTGCACGTCATCGTCCGGAGCCTCGTTGCAGATCAGGCCCTCGCCGCCGAACACCTGTGCACCGTCGCCCTGGGCACGCTCCACCCAGTCGCGCATCCACTGGCCGTCGCCCCAGCCGTAGGAGCCGAACATAGCCACCTTCTTGCCGTTCAGCGAGCCCTCCAGATCCGAGAACATCGGCTCAAACTCGCTCTCCTCCAGCTGCTCGGCACCCATTGCAGGGCAGCCAAAGGCGACCACATCATACTCGCCCAGCTTGGCGGCGTTCATCTCGCTGCAGGGGATGATGGTGGCGTTGGCACCTGCGCCCTCTGCGATGCAGTTTGCCATGGTCTCGGTGTTGCCGGTCTGGCTCCAGAATACGATTGCTACTTTGCTCATTTGAATCGACCTCTCTCAATCAATCTTTCGTTAGTTTACGCTAACTTTCAACTCCAGAAAAATGCGGCCGGACGATGCCGACGCATTTCTCGCGGTTAGTTTGTTCTAACCATCAACAGAATACCACAGGTTGGCAGGCTTGTCAAGGTTTACTGCTCAAAAACATGGAACAGAAGCAGCAATACCCCATAAATCACCGGCTGATGCAGCAGATAGATCCCCAGCGAGTGTCGGCCCAGCCAGCCCAGCGGCGCACAGACCGACCGGCGCAGCGGCTCCATGCGGGCCCGCCCCATGCAGAAATGCAGGAAGTACCCTGCCCAGAACAAAAACAGCCAGGGCAGCAGCGGAAAGTAATCCGTGGAGAAAAAGCCAAGCGGGAAAAAGCCAAAGAACGCCGTAAAGAGGTTGGCATACCAGGCACCCGGCAGCAATATCTGCCACGGGCCCAGCTGCCAGAAACCATCCTGCGTGTGGTAGGTTGCCGCGAAGAGCAGCAGCGACACCACCAGCCCGGCCCAGGCCGGGATCTTTTGCAGCAGCGGCTGCAGAAGGCCGGTGATGAGCATGGCCGCCCCCAGCAGGGTGAGCACCCCGAACACGACCCGGTCCTCCGGCATGAACAGCAGGGTGACCGCCGTGACCAGCGCCCCTGCCCCGGAAACGATCAGCCCGCGCCGCAGCGGGCGATGCCCCAGCGGCAGGCAGAAGCCAGACAGCAGAATGAACACCCAGCAGATGCTCTGCTGCCACAGGTGCCCCTGCCAGCCCGTATACCATGCGGCAGACATGCCAAACAAAAAGATCAGATCCCAACAGGCATGATAGCCGATCATGCTGAGCAGGTCCAGCCCGCGCAGCTCATCCAGCAGCGCATAGCGGCCCGCTGCCGGTTTGTTTTTGGAAGGTATGTCCATTCCCGTCCCCTCTTTTCGTGCAGTTGGTTTCAGTATAAGCCGCTGAGCCGGGGTGTGTCAAGGCCCAAAAAGCCCCCTGCAGGGCAAAACGCTCTGCAGGGGGCAGCATAGATAACTGGGGAAACCTGATCAGACTTCGGTGTTGAAGTAACGCTTCAGCAGGCCCTCGAAGCCACGGCCGTGGCGAGCCTCATCCTTCGCCATCTCATGGACGGTGTCGTGGATGGCATCCAGGTTCAGGGCCTTTGCCTTCTTGGCCAGGTCCATCTTGCCGGAGCAGGCACCGCACTCGGCCTCGGCACGCATCATCAGGTTCTTCTTGGTGCTGTCGGTCACGACCTCGCCCAGCAGCTCGGCAAAGCGGGATGCATGGTCAGCTTCCTCATAAGCGTAGCGCTTGTAAGCCTCGGCGATCTCGGGGTAGCCCTCACGCTCTGCCACACGGGCCATGGCCAGGTACATGCCAACCTCGCTGCACTCGCCCTCAAAGTTGGCGCGCAGACCGTCCACGATCTCCTGGGGCACGCCCTCTGCCTTGCCGATGCCTACAACGTGCTCGGTGACATAGGTGTTGCCCTTCTTCTCAACAAAAGCGGAGGCAGGAGCCTTGCAAACGGGGCACTGAGCCGGGATCTCGCCCTCAGCAATATAACCACAGACGGTGCAAACATATTTCTTCATAAGAACAGACCTCCATCATTCTCTGATTGATTCATTTTGAAATCGAAGTGCAGGTGTTGGTACTCACCAGCCCTTCTCATGGCTCTATTATAGCGAATAATTCCTAGTTAGTCAAGCATAATTTTAAGAATTATTCTCAATTATAAAAAACTGGCAAGGTCACTAAAAACCTTGCCAGAAAACTATGCGCTTTGCCGGGTTTCCTCGGACGCATCTATTTTATTGTAGGGAGATCAGACCTGCAGGTTGCTGCTGGAAGCAGCCTCGGAGCCGTCGGCAGCGTCAAACTCGTAGTCGTTGCCGGGCAGGATGGCGTTGAGCAGAATGCCGGCAATGGCAGCGATGGCCAGACCGGACAGGTTGATGTTAACGCCTGCGATGGCAAAGCTGACGCCGCCCACCGAGTTGAAGCCCAGGGCGCACACCAGAATGACAGCGGCCACGATCAGGTTGCGGCTGTTGGTAAAGTCCACCCGGTTCTCCACCACATTGCGGACACCGATGGCGGAGATCATGCCGTACAGCACAAAGCTGATGCCGCCGATGATGCCGGTGGGGATGGTGTTGATGACGGCCTCAAACTTGGGGCTGAAGCTCAGGATGATGGCCAGCACAGCGGCAATGCGGATGACCAGCGGGTCGTAGATCTTGCTCAGGGCCAGCACGCCGGTGTTCTCGCCGTAGGTGGTGTTGGCCGGGCCGCCCAGCAGGCCGGCCATGGTGGTGGCCAGACCGTCGCCCAGCAGGGTGCGGTTCAGGCCGGGGTCATTGATATAGTTGTGGCCGACGGTAGCGCTGATGGCGGCGATATCGCCCACATGCTCCATCATGGTAGCCAGTGCGATGGGGATGATGGTAAACAGCGCGCTGATAAACTCGGGGCTGCCGTCGATGGCAAACAGACCCATGGCAGACTGATGCAGCGGGATGCCGAACCAGCTTGCCTCGGCAATGCGGGCAAAATCGACGGCACCCGTCACCAGCGCAACGGCATAGGACACCAGCACACCAATGAGGATGGGCAGAATTTTGATCATGCCCTTGCCCCAGATGTTGCAGACAATGACCGTGCCCAGTGCCACAAAGGCCAGCAGCCAGTTGGCCTGGCAGTTGTTGATGGCCGAGGGAGCCAGGATCAGGCCGATGGCAATGATGATGGGGCCCGTGACCACCGGCGGGAAGAACCGCATAATGCGGCGGATGCCAAAGGTGGAGATGAGCAGACTGACGACCAGATAGACCAGGCCGGAGAACGCCACGCCTGCGCAGGCATAAGGCAGCATACGGGTGTTGGCCACGGTCAGGTTGCCGTCTGCATCCGCCAGCATGGGTGCCACAATGGAGAAGCCGCCCAGATAGGCGAACGAAGAACCCAGGAACGCGGGCACTTTCTTTTTGGTGATGAAGTGGAACAGCAGAGTGCCCAGACCTGCACAGAGCAGAGTGGTGGAAACGCTCAGCCCCGTGAGCAGGGGCACCAGAACGGTGGCACCAAACATGGCAAACATGTGCTGGATGCCCAGAATCAGCATCCGGCCCGTGCCCAGCTGGCGGGCATCATAAATGCCCTTGGAATAATCAATGTTTTGCTGCATGGTTTTCCTCCTTTAAGAAACCCACCCCTGAAAAAAGAGGCACCGCCGCACAAAAGCGGCAATGCCTCTGAAATCAGGATGAAATGTAAGATAGAAAGGAAACAGCAGCACCCTTGCTTCGGAACATCGAATCTCGCATACCGCTCTCCCCTTTCGTGTTTTACCTTGTAAAGTATACCAGAAACCCGCGGTTCCTGCAACCGTTTTCCGTATTTTGTGCTCTGCATCTTGCAATCAGGGCAGCCGCGCACTATAATGTTACCTATTATAGCAGTTTGCGTTTTTAACGCACAAGCAACATCCGCAAACTGCATATCGCAAATATGCCGTTTTGATAGGCACTATTTATGAAAATTGCGATAAAACAGTTTATTGATAGAGGATTATTATGATATATCTGGATTATTCCGCCAACACCCCGGTGGACGAACGGGTTCTGACGCGGTTTTGCGCGGTGGAGCGCCGCTGCCCTGGCAACGCGAACTCGCACCATCAGGCCGGGTTGGACGCCAAGGCCGAGATCGACCACGCTACCCAGACCATTGCCCGGCTGCTGCGGGTACAGCCTGCCGAGATCATCTACACCTCCGGTGCCAGCGAGTCCAACAACTTTGCCCTCAAGGGGCTGGCCCGGCTCTCCCGCCATGTGGGCAAGCATATCATCTCTACCCCGCTGGAGCACTCGTCTGTCAGCGGCACCCTGACCGCTCTGCAGGAGCAGGGTTATGAGATCGACCTGGTAGACATCAAGCGGGACGGTACCATTGACCTGGACCATCTCAAAGAGCTGCTTCGCCCGGACACCATTGCCGTGGCGGTCACGATGGTGGACAGTGAGCTGGGCGTGGTGCAGCCAGTGCAGGAGATTGCCGAGATCCTGAAAGAGTACCCTCACTGCCACCTGCATGTGGACGCCACCCAAGCCGTGGGCAAAATTCCGGTCTCGTTTGAGGGCGTGGATACCATGAGCCTGACAGCCCACAAATTCTATGGTCTCAACGGCATCGGCCTGCTGCTCAAACGGCGGAATCTGGCGCTGGAGCCTCTCATCCACGGCGGAGAGAGCACCACCATCTACCGCAGCGGCACCCCGACGGTGGCTCTGGCCTCCTCGCTGGCGCTGGCACTGGAGCTGGCCGTGGAGCAGCTGCCGGAGCACGCCGAGGCCGTCCAAAAGGCCAATGCATTCCTCCGCACCGAGCTGGCCAAGTATCCCAAAGTCCGCATCAACAGCCCGGAGAACGCCATCCCCCACATCCTGAACCTGAGCGTGCAGGACGTCAAGGGCACGGTCTTCCAGCGGGAGCTCAATGAAGAGGGCGTCTGCGTCTCGGTCAAATCCGCCTGCTCGTCAGACGGGCTCCCCTCCCGCGCGGTCTTTGCCGTCAGCCGGGACCGCCGCAACGCCCTGTCCTCCTGGCGGGTCAGCCTGAGCCATCGAACCACCGCAGAACACCTGCGCGGCTTTCTGGCCGCCTTTGACCACTGCTACCGCGGACTGACAGAAACCAAATAAAACAGCCCCAGAAAAAGAGAGGAATTTGTACCCATGAAACGCGAACTGGAACCTTACCAGCTGATCGAACGAAGCATCATCAAAAAGTACCGCAAAGAGCTCTGGACCCCGTTCATTGTCGCCGTCAAGCGCTATGAGCTCATCCAGGCAAATGATAAGATCGCCGTCTGCATCTCGGGCGGCAAGGACTCCATGCTGATGGCCAAGCTCATGCAGGA